>JAEEGG010000849.1_pt1 | contig 88141 bp, 67 predicted proteins | sample 9134161 | NCBI WGS metagenome assembly JAEEGG01 (sample SAMN16246543, study PRJNA631951) | gut metagenome | biome: gut microbiome; feature: rumen; material: CR-attached | host: Bos | place: Iran: Karaj | collected 2018-10
TCTCCAGGGTGCAGTAGAAGGTGCCGAGGCCCTCGATCTTGACCTTCTTCGAGTTGAGCAGCATCTCGATCAGACAGCTGCGGAACTTCTCCAGTACGCCGTACACCACGTCGGGGGTGTAGATCGAACCGTGCTCGGAGATGTGCTGCGCCAGCTTGCGCGTGTTGAGCGTCTCCAGGTTCTTGATCTGTGCGTACCACTTGCCGAAGGCAGCGCTGTAGGAGTTCTGGTTCTGCTTCACTTCATACAAAATCTTTGCCATAGTTGTGTGTGTGTTTTTGATGGTATTAGATTCACTTGCGGCCAGCTACATCGGGTGGCCGTCATCCCGCTTTGTGTCTCTCATAATGACTGCGCGCTGTCTTCTGATTGACACTGCAAGGGTGGTGCAAGGCGAACGCAGAGCCGAGCTCGCTCGAGCTATGCTGAGCCGCAGCCCACACTCGCAGAGCATTTCCCTAATGCTCTGCAAAGGTACGAAGATTATTCAGTACTTCCAAATTTTGCCCGCCGATTTGAGCCGATTTTCAGCATGAATCTGACGAATTGATGTTTTCAACATCGAGTCTGCTCACTCTCGGCAGAACTCATGCGAGCATGGTTCTGCACTCGCTTAATCGCAGTCTTTGAAAGAACCGTTATTTCGAGGCCTCGAATCCGTAATTTTCGCCCCATGAAGATTACTTTTCGCCGGTTTCGGGCAGGGCGGGCACATATTGTCACTTTGTAACAATGTAACTTTGTAACATTAAGCCCATGCCGATGTGCAGACTACTAATTAATAAATATATAATAATTATAATTATTATATATTCTAATATCCCAACATTCGCAATTTGAAAATCCTTAATGTTACATTGTTACAAAGTTACAATGTGACGTTTGAAAAAAGTTGGCCAAAATGGTACACAATTCAAAAATTATTTGTATCTTTGCCCCCAAGAAATCAAAGATATAAAAATATGGTAGTAGTAACAGGCAGAGACTTTAGGGCAAACACAGCAAAGTACGTAGGTGTGGCACTTCGTGGAGAGGATGTGGTGGTGAAATCACGTGCAGGCAGTTTCCGTGTCGTTCCCATCAGCGAGGATGACATCATTATCAACAAGCGCGACCTGACTGAAGAACTCCGTGGGGCACTCATCGAGGCGAAGGAGTCGATAGAGGGAAAGCGGAAATTGAATACTTTGGACAACCTGATCAATGAGCTTCGAGATTCAAACGACTAGTTATTTCGATGCCGAGGCCAAGCGACTGGCTAAACGCCATCATAGCTTCGTTGATGATTTGCAAGACTTCCGAGACAGTATCTTGAAGAATCCCTATCAGGGAACGGAACTCTCTCCCGGCATCCGAAAAGTCCGTCTTACCATTGGCTCGAAAGGTCGCGGTAAGTCGGGCGGTGCTCGTGTTATCACGTTCACTTATTTGGTCGACGAGAAGGATGGTGTAGTGATACTCTTATTGCTCTACGACAAGGCTGATGCCAGCAACATCAAGATAAATGTGGTTCGCCAGATTATCAAAGACCTTGGCCTCGATCTTCAGGCGCTGCAAAGCGAGGGCAAGCTGAAAGCGGTAGAGATTCCTGAAGGGGAAGAAGAACAAGAATCGGATAAATAGTCACATAAGATGAAAAGACCAAGAATGTAACAGACGTTCTTTTGTTATACATTGTTACAAAGTTACAATGTGGCATTTGAATGTGTAAGACACTATTATTAAATAATGTGTAAATTCTGAGATTATTAGGCGTAATCTCACAAATATTCGTTATCTTTGCAATTTGAATTTAAAATAAGTAACAATGGCGCAATTAGATAAATTTACAGAAGGGCGTAAACCTGTTACGTTTGTAGACCTGTTTGCTAGTGCTGGCGGCATCAGTGAGGGGTTCATGCAAGCGTATACTGATCATAACTATTACGACTTTGTGTTGGCAAGCGACATCAACGAGAATTGTGAACTGACACACAGGGTAAGATATAATGAGCAACTGGGACTTGATACGAAGTTCATTACAGAGGATATCATGTCACCTACATTCCTTCCTCATTTGAAGAAAGCTTTGGGTAAAAAGGAGATTGACGTGGTGACAGGTGGACCGAGTTGCCAGAGTTTTAGTCTTTCAGGCAGAAGAAAGCGTTTTGATAAACGTGACGGATTGTTCAATCATTACTTGAAAGTGATTCGCGCTCTGCGTCCTAAGTACTTATTTACCCCATTAGCAGCTTAACTTATGACGAGTCACGAGAAAAATCAGAACAGATGGCGTGAGTTCTGCTATGACTTAAAATAGGCTCGCACACATCTTCCGTTTGATGGAGAAGTGGGGGTGGAATGTAATTAAAGACAAGGAATGAAGAATTTTTTTAAGGATTTTGACAAATACTTAATCGGCATAGAAACTGCTGATGGCAAAAAGCATTGTATACGTGGTTGGTATTTAGATCAAAGATTTGACCACAAAGAGTGTCCCAAAGGGTATCATATGTATGAGTTCCGCGAAGACCCAGAGGATAATTGGGGTTACATTGCTTTTATAGAGCCGTACGTATGGGTTGACCATTCTGGTACATTTGTAACGCGAACGAAGATTCCTTTTGGCGAGAATTGTAACAAAAACTATTTTGAGATTCGTTATGGTCACTTTTATTAGAACAAGGCACGAAGAACAATGGATGAATTGAATGTAATATACGCTACAATCGCAGCAGGCGGCTTCTCGGCAGAAACGCTGCAAAAGATAGACAACTTAACAAACGACATACGATATGGAAGAAAAGATTTTATTGGATTTACTCTATCAGAGCATGCAGGACTCTGCAAGGGAGGCGCGCCTCTCATTGGGGCGTCCATCGTCGTCAGCTACGCGCGAAGAAGCCTTACAACAAGTGGCAATGCTGAAAGCAGCGAAGGACAGAGCAAGTCGAGTGCAGAAATAAGCTCGCTTGATTTCTGCCGAGACGCAGCCTGTGCTCGCTCAATAGAGCAAGGAAGCAGCCCAGCCAATTGGCAAATAGACGAAGAACAAGAACGGTTAATAGAAGAATGGGCAAGGGCTAAAGGTTTGTGGTTTGAGCACTCAGAAAGCATCATCGAAAAAAACTTCGGTCCGATGATAGCCCAAGGCGCAGAAGCCAAGGTGTACTACAGGGAAGGAGATCCATCGGTAGCGAAAGAACGTACATCCATCTACTCCACCACCAACAAGGCATTGGAAGCCATCGCCTTGCATAACTATCTTTTTCCAGAGACCGCAATGAAAGTTATTGGCTTTACTCGCGACAACGATAGTTTGCTGCGCATAGTGCTCACCCAGCCATATATTCGGTGCCAACGGCTTGCTACCAAAGACGAGATTGACGCTATGGTTGCAGAAAAAGGGTTTCATGACAATTGGCAAGGACAAGGTGTAAACTATATCTCAGAACGGTTAGCATTGGAGGATATGCATCCAGCAAACGTTTTCATTGATGAATTGACAGGTAAGCCCACATGTATAGATTGCATTGTGAAATTTGTGAGTAATAAAAAATAACTTAGACGTTTTAAATTGGTAATCATAGAAAAGTAGTTAATTAATTAGATGTCAAGATTCGCACAGTATTACGGAAAATACAAGCACGACGCGGGCTGCTATGACTGGGAACAGCGACAACAGCATCTTGGTGCTCTCTTCGATAAGGATGAGAGCATCGAGTTTTATTTGGGAGAAGGTACCGACCGCAAGGTTTACAAGCATAGGGTGTATCATTTGAAGTCAGCACCAGGTATTACGGTGATGCGATTTGCCAATGATATTGACATACCCGTAGAGCGCGACTTTGAACCTGCGATGGCCAAGGATGAACCTTCATGTTTTGTCATCATCGACAATCGCGACCATCTCCGCACCGTTGCTATCCAGAAGCGAAAGAAGGCCTTCAGTAATACGCACAAGGTGGCGAAGATCATGTCTTTTGTCATAGACCAGCAGTTGTTCAAGGATCATTGTTATGGATTCGAGATTCTGCCCGACTACTATCCTGTTGACCTTTTCAAAGTATGGGAGCAACAGCAGGCACATGCCCAGCAGATGCGTTTTGGAACGCCTGAGATGGAGAAGGACGAGATTCTGAGGAAGGTGGAGGCATTGAAGGCCAAGAACCGCGACTATTTCGACGATTCCATCATGGGGGCACTCCTGGAGGTGCTCTATGCACAGGAACAGGCTAAGTATAAAGGGCATTATACGGTGATGCCGGAAGACAAGAAGACGGCCCTCTATGTTGACAAGAGCAGCGTGTATATGCGTAATCTGCTGACATTAGCCGATGCACTTGACGAGCCTGTGGAACTGATAACCAACGATGGCGGCACGTTCCGTTGTTTTATTGACAACGATGAAGGCAATACAGATAAGATTGTCAGTCATGAGTTCAACGAGAACTTCTTGGAGATGCTTTTCAAGACGAAGAAGAAAGATGGCAGCAAGATAGAGCACGAAGACCGTCTGAAAGCCGAGGAAGAGGTGGTAGGGCTGATGAACAGCATGAAGCATGAAGTGACTGACGAAGAGGAGGAGCAGGCTGCATGATAGTACGATTAGAAAAGGAGCAGCAAAAATCAGCCCGTAGTAAGTTGCTCGCCGATCCGGTGTATATCATCAGCCTCGACGCACTCAGAAAGATGAAACAAGACGGGCATACACAGTTGTCGCCGGTAGAATTATTCCTCTCTGCTCAGGAGTTTTGTGAGACGTTGCTTGCTTTGCCAGATGTTATAGAGGGCTTGGATGACGAGATAGACGATTTGGAAGATGAAACCGAGGGTGAAAATGATGCCATGCTCATTATGGCACTAGCAACGGCTCAGTTGCAAGCACGAAGCAAGAAATGTGTCGGCATAGATATCCGAAAGATAATCTTTCACATCTACGAGCGTTTAGACGGTCATGATCTGCTATGGCCTCTCATCGAGCAAATGACCGATAAAGAAGATGCCCGTTGGTTGGAAGGCAAGAAAACAAACCTGCTGAACTACGAGTTGCAGGAGATTGAGCTGAATGGTGGTGGGTCTGAAGAGGTAAAGGCATTTATGAACGAATACACACAGGCTACTTTGGCACTTACCCCAGATGAAATCAGGAGCACCCTCATCGTGCTGAGCTCGCTGAATCTGGAGTACGGCCACGCCTTCGATGAGCAAATAGCCCTATTATGCGGCAAACTGGGCATAACGCCAAGTGAGGTTCACAATCATTTCGAGAAAGAGAGCGGTTGCCAAGTGTTCAATGGTCCCGTATCAGGACAATTTAATAAGAAACAATAATAATAAGGTATGGAAGAAGAAAAGAAGAAGAGTGATATAACCAATCATTTTGAAGCAGGGGCAAACTGCCAAGTATTCAATGGCCCGATTAGCGGCTGCGTGTTTGCGATGCCTGGCGCCAACATTACACAAAATCCTGTTCAGCCGTCAGCGCAACTTAACGACCAGCAGCAAGACGTGGTTGAGAAACTGAAGCCAATGTTCTATGGGCAGGTAGAGGATGCGAAAACTTTCCTTGTGAGCATTCAAGGAATGAAGCCTACCCAGATAACCGACAAGGTAAACCAGTTGGTAAGGGAGAAAAAGATATCGGATATGTCGAAGCATCGCGATTTGTGGAAGGTGCTTCACGACTGCGGTATTTATGACAAATCTGAATCAAACTGGAATATGCAAGTGAAGTAATCACCAAACTTTATAACTCAAAAATGGGGAATCGAAGCAATCGGTTCCCCTTTTTCGTACCAGTACTTGTACGAATACTTGTGTAGCACTTGTAATTACTTGTATTTACTTGTGTTTCAGATAGTTATGCTTTATAATATTGGGAATGTAACAATAATCTCCGTACCTTTGCATCGTCTTCCGAGATCTGCAGCCGATAAGTGAGCGGGCTATCCTTAGAGAAGCGGGAGCAAGGGAAAAGATATGTATAAAAGAATAATTGACAAAGACAGGTATTGTGCAGACATGGCCAAGATGGCCCGACGACAGTTGGCGCTGATCAACCAGTGCAGGATGCGCAAAACGGGAGGCAAAGGAGTGGTTAACCAGCCTTTCTACGTAACATTCTTAACCGCTAACAAATTTCAAGTTTAACTCTGAGTTGAGGTGAACGGAGTCTCGCGAGATTTCAATCACAAATCGAAAGGTGGCCACCCTTCTGAAGCTTCGCTCAACCAAAATTCAGAACAACAATGAATCCACAGAAATTTAACGAACAGATTTTGAACAACGCAGTCCAGATGGACGCAAGTGTTAACTTCCAGTTGAACGGCAACATGCTGATAGTGCCGTGCCCGTGGGAGGATGACAAGGAGGTGACTAACGGTGAGCGTGTACGTTATCGTGGTGGCATCGAGGTGGATGCCGACGGTCGCACCAGAGTGAAGCGTTACAAGGATGGCAGCAAGGGACCACTCCACGAGACTCTTTACGAGACAGCCCACGGAGCGGTGAAGATGACTCGCCCGCAGATTCGCCCCTATAATGGTCGCCGCCGTATGGATGAGGAATACGTCTATGTCACCTTCAAGTTCCCGAAGAAGTATGGGCTGGTGCTGACCAAGGCCCTCTACGAGGAGGAAGCCGACGAGATTATGTCTTACTTTAAAACAAGAAAGGAGGAAACAATATGGAAATGATTTTGGAGCGATTGATAGCACTCAACACACGTCAGACTAAGGAGCAAACCAGGGCATTCGTGAAAGAATGCCCGCTCAAAGACTACGATGCACTTACTCAGTCACCTCGACTGAAACAGATGGCTGAACGCATCAACAGCACTGATGATGACGAAAAGCAGCGTAAGTTGAAGTCATGGTTGCCGTTCCGTTGTCCGCACTATACCCAGTTCCGTGATGACTATCGTGATCGTGAGCATATCGTGGCCGAGAGTTTCACTTGGCAGACGTGTATCGACATTGATGACCCTGAGTTGGTGGAGAAGGCCAACGAGATGTCTGAAAAGCTCGATATTGAGATAGGTGGACGTTGGCAGGGGTTGATGCTTCATAAGGATTACTCCATCCGTCGCAAACTGCACATCGATATCCGATTGCCATTAGGCATGACGGTGCCCGAGGCACAGCGTGAGTATTGCAAGGCGCTTGGTGTAGAATGTGATACTTCGTGCTTTACCCCCGAGAGGTTCATCTATATTTCGCCAGCCGATTTTGAAATCTATCGTGCCGATGGTTGGTACGCTCAACTTTCAGATGAAGAGGTGGCTGCGAGGAGAAAGGCCTATACAGATAGAGGACTCTCGATAGATGGTCGTACTGAGGATGGATCGTACTATGACCCAGGGGATGATGGTGATGCACCAACACCTGCACCCGTAGCACCTGCCGTTACTCCCGATGCCCCAGCAGAGAAGGTTGAAACCAAATTTCCGCAAGAGTTCAAGGGCGTGCCTTATACCTCTGTTATATGTGAGTACTGGCGCAGAACTGGAGGTGAGCCTTCAGAGGGTGAGCGTAATAAGCGACTCCATCAGTTGGCGGCTAACCTGAGAGCTATCTGCGATAATAACGAAGAGTGGATGCTGGAGGTGATGCCCCGATTCGGGCTGTCGGTCGTAGAGATGAAGAGCATCATCCACTCGGCCTGCAAGGAACCCACCAAGGGTTCACGATTGATTGACCAGATAGTGAATGCGCTGGATATGGGGATTTCCTCAGATGAAATCGAGGATGCCGAGGCCGTTCAGGCTGAGACTGGCGTGAAAGTCAATGTCAAAGCCCTGCCAATCGGTTTGAAAGAATCGCTGGCAGGTGTGCCAGTGTCGATGCACATGCCTGTGCTCTGCGGGGTTCTGCCGATAGCTGCGGCTTATGCCGACCAAGTGCAGATTCAGTATTGTGACGGCAACTTGCAGCACTTGGGGTTGATGTCTATCATCCGAGGTGAACAGGCTTCTAACAAATCGGTTGTCAAAAATGCCGTTGATGTCTGGAAACGTCAGTTCGATGAAGAGGATGCCTTGGCTCGTAAGCGTGAAGAGGAATGGAAGGAACGTAAGAAAGGCCGCAAAGCCAATGAAAAGGCTCCCGAAGACCCGCACGTTTTGATAAGGATGGTGCCGGTGACGGTCTCGTGTTCGACTTTGCTCAAGCGTTTCAAGAATGCCCAGGGGCATACTCTCTACAGCTTTGGTGAGGAACTCGACACTCTCCGAAAAACCAACGGTGCCGGCAGCTGGAGTTCGAAATATGACATCTATCGCCTGAGCTTTGACAAAGGTGAGTGGGGGCAGGATTACAACTCGGATGCCGCAGAGTCGGGAGTCGTGAAAGTCGCCTATAACTGGACGATGCTCGGAACCAACGGGGCCATGAGGAAGTGCTTCAAGTCGGACAATATCGAGAATGGTCTTTCTTCTCGAATATTGGTAGCCGAAATGCCTGACAGCAGTTTCGCGAAGATGCCCAAGTTTGGCCGTCGTTCAGCAGAGGATGAAGCCAAGATCCAGGAGGCTGTGACCCGCCTGCGTTCGTTCTCTGGTCTGGTTGACACCCCTCGTTTACGTCGTGCCATCGAAGAGTGGGTAGAAGCCAAACGTGTAGAAGCAGCCAAAGACATCGACCACGTAAAGGATACTTATCGTAAGCGTGCTGCCGTGATAGGCTTCCGTTGTGGGGTTATCTTCCATCTGTTGAGTGGCTGTGTCCGAGAGTCAAAAGCTTGTCTTGACTTCGCTCTGATGATGGCTGAGTACTGCCTGATGGAGCAGATCAAAACTTTCGGTGAGGCTCTGCTAAGTCAGTATGTCGATGTCAGTGAAGAGTGCCAGCGATATGGAGTCAACCACTCCGTGTTCGACCAACTTGCACCGACCTTCACCATCGATGATCTCCGGGCCCTGAAGCGCGGCTATTGCTCAGAAACATCCATGCGTATGATCATCTCCCGCTGGATGCGAGACGGATGGATAAGCAAGACCGACCGTCACCACTGGAGTAAACGACAAGTAGGCTCGCAGCCGAAAACGTAACAAAGTAACTTTGTAACAATGTAACATTAAGGCCATTCAAGTAAGTTTGACGGCACTCATTTAATCACAAATTTAAGTACATTCAAGATTATGGAACTGATATTAGAACGTATAGCAAAACGCAAGACCTATACCATCGGTAGGCTCTACATTCAGAGACGTGTGGATGATGAGTACCTGGCAGGAACGGAGAACCAGTATTTCTGCGACACCCTCGAACCCACATGGCGCGACTATAAGAACGGTGCCTACAAGGTGAAAGGCCATTCGGCCATCCCCGAAGGCCGCTACCCCGTGGTCATCACCTGGAGTCCGAAGATGAAGCAATGGCTGCCCATCCTGCTCGGCGTGCCGAAATTCGAGGGCATCCGAATCCATGCGGGCAACACCGCCAACGATACCGAAGGCTGCATCCTCGTTGGCAAGAACCCTGCGATTGAGCGAGAGAAGGCGGAGTTTACTTCGGCTTCCGAGCGTGAGCAGGGTCGACCAGAGGTCAACCGAGAAGTAGGCAAGGTGCTCGACAGCCGCATCTGGGTCCAACGCCTGAAGCGTAAGATAGTCGAGGCCAAGGACAAAGGCGAGGCCGTATGGCTGACTGTCAAGTAAACGGCTGCTGGTCTTGAGGGAGCCTCGTGAACAGACGGCAACGGCTGCGGCCTAAGGTTCCCCCCAAAGTAAACATTCACAACATGGAGCCTCGAAAAATCATGGGATTGAGCTCACCCGAGCCTTGATTTCAGACTTTTTCGGGGTTCTTTGTTCACATTTTCTTCCCGAAAGGCTTTTCTATCGAAAAAAATAGCTAAATTTGCAGTGGATATGACAAAAGTGATAAACAGAGAGAACAGATATGACTAACGGAGTATTGCTTTGGGTGGACGATGAGATAGAACAGCTGAGGGCACACCTGCTGTTCCTCGAGAAGAAAGGCTATGAGGTGGTGACGGTGAGCAACGGCACCGACGCCATAGAGGAGTGTCAGAACCGATCGTTCGACCTGGTGCTGCTGGACGAGCAGATGCCGGGACTGTCGGGGCTCGAGACGCTGCAACGCATCAAGGAGCTGCAGCCGTCATTGCCAGTGGTGATGGTGACTAAGAGCGAGGAGGAGAACATCATGGAGCAAGCCATCGGACAGAAGATAGCCGACTACCTCATCAAGCCCGTCAACCCCAACCAGATACTGCTGACACTGAAGAAGAACATTCACCGCCGCGAGATTGAGACAGAGGTGACGCAAAGCCAGTACCAGCAGAATTTCTCACAGATAGCCATGCAGATACAGGATTGCCGCACGTGGCAGGACTGGCAGGAAATGTACCGCAGGCTGGTGCACTGGGAACTGCAGCTCAGCTCGACCGACAGCAGCATGACCGAGATGTTGCAGATGCAGAAGGAAGAGGCCAACCTGGGGTTTGCAAAGTTCGTGAAGAAGAACTATCTGGCTTGGCTGGACCCCAATGCCAAGGCCGGCAACGACAGACCGCTGATGTCGAACAAGGTGTTCAAGGAGAAGGTGTTCCCACTGCTCAACGAGAAGAAGAAGGTGATGATGGTGGTGATGGACAACTTCCGATATGACCAGTGGCGCATGCTGTCGCACGAGATTGGCGACCTGTTCGAGATTGACGAAGACCTCTATTTCTCCATCCTGCCCACCGCTACGCAGTATGCACGCAACGCCATCTTCTCGGGACTGATGCCCGACCAGATAGCACGTATGTTCCCCGATCTGTGGGTCGACGAGGACGAGGACGAGGGCAAGAACCTCAACGAGGAGCCCCTCATCCGCACACAGATAGAACGCTACCGACGCCACGACACATTCTCGTACTACAAAGTGAACACTTCGCAGGATGCCGAGAAGCTGCTGGGGCAGATGAACCAGATGGAGAAGAACGACCTGAACGTGGTGGTGTTCAACTTCATCGACATGCTGAGCCACGCACGCACCGAAAGCCGCATGGTGCGCGAACTGGCCAACAACGAGAGCGCATACCGCAGCATCACACTCTCGTGGCTGAGACACTCGGTGATCAGCGACTTCTTCCGACAGCTGGCACAGAAGGACTATACGGTGCTCGTGACCACCGACCACGGCAGCATAAGGTGTACGAAGCCGGTGAAGATTGTAGGCGACCGCAACACCAACACCAACCTGCGCTACAAGCTGGGCAAGAACTTAGGGTACGACTCGAAGGAACTCTTTGTCATCAAAGAGCCGCAGAAGGCTTTCCTGCCCGCACCCAACCTGTCGACAAGCTACGTATTTGCCACAGGCGACTCATTCTTTGCCTATCCCAACAATTACAACTACTATGTCTCCTACTATCGTGACACGTTCCAGCATGGAGGCATATCGATGGAGGAGATGATCATACCGCTGATCACCATGAAAGGAAAGAAAAGATAAAAGGACACGCGCGTGGCTTCTCATGTTTTCAGAAGCTATTGCTTAGCCAAAAAAATGAAGAATATGGAAATCATCATCAAGGATATAGAGAGCATTGGCAAGGCTTCAAGGCAGTTTGTCAATGAGATAGGCAGCCACAAGGTGTTTGCCTTCTACGGCACGATGGGAGCAGGCAAGACCACATTCATCAAAGCCGTGTGCGAGGTGCTGGGCGTGAAGGATGTGATCACATCGCCTACCTTTGCCATTGTCAACGAGTATGAATCAGACAACGGCCCCATATTCCACTTCGACTTCTACCGCATCAAGAAGCTCGAAGAGGTCTACGACATGGGTTACGAGGACTATTTCTACAGCGGCTCGCTCTGCTTCATCGAGTGGCCCGAACTGATAGAAGACCTGCTGCCTGAAGATGCCGTGAGGGTGACCATCACAGAGCAGCCAGGCGGCATGCGCAAAATCGTGATGTAATCAAGATCATGGGGACAGGTTGTTTGAAGTGAATTCACCGAATTCATTCAAAAACCTGTCCCCATGATCTCTATTCGTACCTCTGAGCTACGCTCGAAGGTACTCACGTTCGGAAAAACTCAAATAAATTTGGTTTTTCGCTCACTTATTCGTACCTTTGCACCCGTTTTCAAAGATAAAAGGTAAAAAGGACAAAAAAGTAAGGGCCCAACAACAATGCAAGACATCAGAAACATAGCCATCATTGCCCATGTAGACCACGGCAAGACAACCCTCGTAGACAAGATGATGCTCGCTGGCAATCTATTCCGCGAAGGACAGAACCTCAGCAGCCAAGTGCTCGACGCCAACGACCTGGAGCGAGAACGAGGCATCACCATCCTCTCGAAGAACGTCAGCATCATGTGGAAGGGCGTAAAGATCAACATCATCGACACCCCGGGACACTCTGACTTCGGTGGAGAGGTGGAACGTGTGCTCAACATGGCCGATGGCTGTCTGCTGCTGGTCGATGCCTTCGAGGGGCCCATGCCTCAGACGCGATTCGTGCTGCAGAAAGCCCTGCAGATAGGACTTAAACCAATTGTGGTGGTCAACAAGGTGGACAAACCCAACTGCCGGCCCGAGGAGGTCTACGAGATGGTGTTCGACCTGATGTTCTCACTCAACGCCACTGAGGACCAGCTGGACTTCCCCGTGGTGTATGGATCGGCCAAGAACGGCTGGATGGGCGAGGACTGGAAGACTCCCACCGACAACATCACCTATCTACTGGACAAGATTGTGGAGGTGATACCTGCTCCGCAGCAGATAGAGGGTACACCTCAGATGCTCATCACATCGCTCGACTACTCAAGCTACACTGGACGCATAGCCGTGGGTCGTGTGCACCGCGGACAGCTGAAGGACGGGCAGCCCGTTACCATCTGCCATCGCGACGGATCGAAGGAGAAGACGAAGATCAAGGAACTGCATACATTCGACGGTATGGGCCACGTGCGCACCCAGGGTGTGGACTGCGGCGACATCTGTGCCGTTATCGGACTGGAGAAGTTTGAAATCGGCGACACCATCTGCGATGCCGAGAACCCCGAGGCACTGCCTCCCATTGCCATCGATGAACCCACCATGTCGATGCTCTTCACCATCAACGACTCACCGTTCTTCGGAAGGGACGGCAAGTTTGTGACCTCACGCCACATCAACGACCGGCTGGAGAAGGAACTGGAGAAGAACCTCGCCCTGCGCGTAGAGCGTTTCGAGGACTCTACCGACCGATGGATTGTTTCAGGACGTGGTGTGCTGCACCTCTCCGTGCTCATCGAGACCATGCGCCGCGAAGGCTACGAACTGCAGGTGGGACAGCCCCAGGTCATCTACAAGGAGATCGACGGCAAGAAGTGCGAGCCCATTGAGGAACTGACCATCAACGTGCCCGACGAGTTTGCATCGAAGATGATCGACATGGTGACACGCCGCAAAGGCGAGATGACCCTGATGGAGAGCCAGGGCGAGCGCACCAACATTGAGTTCGACATACCCTCGCGCGGCATCATAGGACTGCGCACCAACGTGCTCACTGCCAGCCAGGGAGAAGCCATCATGGCTCACCGATTCAAGGAGTACCAGCCCTACAAGGGTGAGATAGAACGTCGTGTCAACGGCTCGATGATAGCCCTGGAAACCGGTACGGCCTATGCCTATGCCATTGACAAGCTGCAGGACCGAGGCAAGTTCTTCATTGACCCGGGCGAAGAGGTGTATTACGGACAGGTGGTGGGCGAGCATGTCCACGACAACGACCTGGTGATCAACGTCTGCAAGGCCAAGCAACTGACCAACGTACGTGCCAGCGGCAGCGACGAGAAGGCACGTGTCATTCCCAAGACGGTGATGTCGCTGGAGGAGTGTCTGGAGTACATCAAGGAAGACGAGCTGGTAGAGGTAACCCCCAAGGCCATGCGTATGCGAAAGATCATCCTTGACCACGATCAGCGCAAGAAAGCCAACAAGTCATAACTGAAGAGGGAATCATAGGGACAGGGAATCATGGGGACAGGTTTTTGAAGTGAATTCGCAGAATTCATTCAAAAACCTGTCCCCGTGATTCCTATGATTCCCGCTCAGCTGCGGCTCACTTGCAAGCCGCTGGCCGAGAGTGCCATATCCACAAAGCGGGCACGGGCATTGGGACGGTTGTCGGACAATGTCTGTTTGATGCGTGCAGCAGCCTCAGGATCCTTGGCCACCATATAGAGATAGCCGCCACCGCCAGCTCCGGGTAGCTTGTAGCCCAGGCAATAGTCGTCTATCAGCCTCGTCAGCTGCTCTATAGCCGGAGGGTTCGTACCATTGTCTATCTGCTGGTTCTGCTGCCATGTACGCCTAATGAGCCGTCCCGTCTGCAAGAAGTCCTGCCGCTGAATGGCTTCATACATCTCCATGGTATGCTCCTTCATCTGACGTAGTTTCAGCAGCTGGTCGTGATGGTTGAGGAACATGCGCCGTACAATCTCTGCCAGGATATGCTTCGCTGTCCGCGTGACTCCCGTATAGTACAGCAGATGGCAAGGCTGGTACTCGGCTTGGGTGAAGATGTTGTCAGGCAGCCAGCGCACAATAGGACTCTGGTTGAAGCCACGCTGTGTCTGCAGCAGCTTCACACCTCCCAGCACACCGCCGAACTGATCCTGCCAGCCTCCACCCGTAGTGAGCAGCTGCTCGAGGATGAGCGTACGGTGGCCTATCTCGTTCTTGTCCCACGCCAGCGAACAGAAGTCATTCACAGCCCCCAGCACCGTAGAAGCCAGGATGCTGCTCGTACCCAGTCCGCTACCTGCAGGTATGGCTGAGAGCAACGTCAGTTCTATGCCACAGCCGAATGCCTCTAACTGGGCACGCAGCGACGAGTAACGCTCCTTGGAGAACTCAGGCAGGAAACCTGCCAACGACAATGCTGCCTTGGGAATGGAGAACGGAGAGCCTACCTTATTATATTGTGCCAGCTGCTCGTAGGTATCGATGATCTCAATGGCACCAAGGTCAATGCTGCGCAGCACGATGTGAGGCTCGTGGCAGGGTTTCACATAGGTCTGCAAAGGGGGCTGCCCGTTCAGCTCGATGGCAATGTTGATGACGCTTCCTCCTTCCATGAGGCAATAGGGCGGTGTATCGGTCCATCCACCAGCCAAATCGATCCGTACGGGTGAGCGTCCCCACACAATCTGATCATCATAGACCGACTTGCAGGGAGACTGCTTTTCTGTCAGCACAGTCTCGGTCAGGCCTTCACGCAACAAGGCAAATGCCTGGTCGCTGTCGGAACGGAACATGGCATCGCTGATACGTGTCAGCAGGGGGGCTTCCTCCGAGACAGGAGGCGGCAACGTCAACCCGTCTTGCTTGAAACGGGCTGCCACGTCGGCCAAGTCCAGCTGGTAGAACACACTGTGCTCCCAATTGCGTGCCAACGTGGGCAGGTTGTCGTTCTGGAACACTCGCCGCTGAGCCACCAGTCGCCGCAGGTTGGCTTGGTTGCTGATGTCCTCGGCAGAAAGTAAAAGATACTCGCCGTCGGACGGCAGATGGTCAATGGAGGACAATACCGGGAATTGCTTCCGCTGCTGTTCCTCTCCCGCAAAGTGGTCGTCAATGTGGTAGCGCCGCAGGCAGTACTCTGTCTCACCGATAGGCACCACGTCGATGCACTCGCCAGGCTGCAGCGTAAGGTGCCAGTCGTTCTGAGGCACACCCGTCACTATATTGTCGTGAGTGAGCTGCCAGTGCTCACCTATGTAGCTGTTCTCTATCCAGATATTGGTATTCTCTTCCGTGAACTTGATCTTCGTGATGGCGTTCTGTACAAAGATACTGGGATGGGGTTTCAGGTCATGGTGCATGATACGCCGCTGGTCACCCACCAAGTTCTGGACGGCCAACGTGGAGGATATCATCTCGTGCGATGTCCCATAATGGTAGAACTCACCACCCGTCAAGGGCACTACCGCCACCGTCAGCTCCTTCAGCTCGGCATCTTCTATGACCGGCTCTGTACCCAGGGAGCATCCGAATTCTCCGTAGAGGTCATACTCCTTGAGGGAGGAGGAAGAAGAAGAAGATGTGCTACGCTCCGCCAGCAGCTTTACCGCACGGTCCGACAACAGCCACACACCGATGTCGGTCAGATAGTAGTGATCCTTCATCAGTCCCTTCAGCGTGCTCACAGCAGGCTTCTGAAGCATCTGCTTCAGCACCTGAGGCGTACGCCGTGAACTGACGAACACTCCGTGGTTCCTGGCCACAGAAGCATCGAGCCACAATCCGTAGCACACCACATCGGCATCGGGTACTGGGGGCAGCGGCTGCGTGGTACGTATATACACATCGCCGCTCACCACCATCGTATGAATGGAGTCGGGCGACATGCTCATCAGCTGTTCATAGAGCGGCAGCTGCAGGTCAAGCAGCGTCTGTCCGATACGCTGACCACGTTCCCATCGGAACACGGGTATCGGGGTAAGTACTTTGCCCGATGGTGCATACGACGGCAACCGGCGGCTTTGTCCACCAGCGTGTATCAGTATGCGTTTCTCCTTGCAGAGCCAATCCTCGAACGACGAGGAACTGAGAGAAGCCTCGTTTTGGAATGCCTGCTGCAGCAGCCAGGTTGTACCGCCACCGCTGCCCAGCTTGTGGCCTATGGGGTCGTTGGTACAGAAGTATTCTTCGTGGCTGAAACCCGTAACATCGTGGAAACAGTCCACCAGATTGGGAGGTAAGGATAGTAGTTTCTTCATCGTTATTGTAACTTATGTGTGCTGTTCAGCTTCTTGTAGACATCGCGGAGAGAGGTTACCGTACCAACGTTCCCGGGAAAGATGATGTAAGGGAATCCCTGGGACGTCATGACACACGGGACGCTGTTCTCCACTTGTCCCATCACTCGTGCAACGCTGATACCCAGGCCTTTGGTCAGAATGTCGTGGCTGGTGATGCCCCCCTTTCCTACCAGATAGGCCGGCGTAAAAGGAAGCCGACGCACCAGCTCTACCAGGAAACGGCTGATTTGCTGACCCAGATGCTGACGTTGGTCTGTATCGGCAAGTCGGACCTCCTGGCGCGAAGTATAGATGACGGGAGTAAGATGGTTCTCCACTACCTGCCGAATGGTGTCTGTCGTACTGAGCATCAGGGCATCGGCATCATCGAGTATGCGCTGCACATCAACCTCTATGGCGCAGGTCCCTTCTGCCTGCAGCAGACAGTCGAGTTGGGCGGTGGTCATCTTGACATGACTGCCCACAACAAAGCACCCCACCCCACTCTGCTTCAGCATGTCGCCGTCCAACAGAGGTTTGTCGGCAATACCGCTGATGACCTTGGGCAACGAAGACGAACTGCGTATCACTACCGAGCAAGGTGCTTCTGCATGACCTTCCGCACAAGCAGGAAGTGCCGCATACCACTCACTCCACCATCGGCGCAGCTCTTCGTAGGACTGGGCATTCACAATCTCGTAGTCATCAGGATCGGCACCCTTTTCCTTGATATAGTCGCGAAGTACGCTGGTATGATAGGCAAACACGTTGTCGCGGGCAAACTCGGTCTCGCTGACAGGAACCAGCCGTTGGCCGTCGTGCATGTAGTGGACGCCGTCAATGGTGAAACGCCCTGCCTCGATGAAGGCTGGACAGAAAGGAGTCTTAGGGTACACTGGCAAGCCGTTTTCAGACAGCACCCGCCGCATGACGTCAGTCTCCAAAGGGAAATGACCCCGCAGGCAGGAGTCCGATCGGCTCACGACAATCAGACGGTAGCCGAAGTCACGGTTCACCCTCACCACCATCTCCAGGGCCTCGCGTGTCACTCTTCCGGCTTCTTCGCGGGTCATGGCACGGGTATTGGTCAGTATGTAGAAGAAAGGCTGCGCATCCTGAAATCCCTGCCGCACACTCTCCTCGTCCCACTTCGTCATCAGCAGGCAGCCGTGAACGGTCTGAATACCTGTAGGATCGTCATCAAGCACTACCAGCTGCCACCTCATGCCTTCAGTATTCATCTCACTCATCGCTGTTCACTGCTTGATATGCTGAATGGCACGAGCCTCAGCAGGAGTGGCAGGCTCGCATCCCATCATGCGAATCAGGGCTACCAGCCGATCAACAAGCTCGGCATTGGTATGGGCTCGCTGGCCGGGAGCATAGTAGAAACTGTCTTCAAACCCCACACGTACTGCCGATGCCCCCATGCCGATGGCACAGGCCAGCATGGAGAAGTCCTTCATGGAATCGTGGGTGATGCCCCATGTCGTACCTGGCTCCATCAGCGAACAAAGCATGGCGAGGTTCCTGCCGGTGGCCGAGAGGTTGGACGAATTGCCCGGTCCCACACAGAAGTTGTAATGGAGCGGCCTATGCAGCACGCCTTCATCGGCCAGACGCGTAGCACACTCCACATGGCTCAGATCGAAGAGTTCCATCTCGGGCACGGTATGGGTCTCGTCAAGCCGACGGGCCCAGTAACGCAGGTCGGGCATGGTGTTGATGTATACTGTCTCACCGAAATTGACGGAACCCATGTTCAATGATGCCACTTCCACTTCGGGCACATCAAGACTGACGCAGCGTTCTGCCAGGGTGAGGGTGGAGAGTCCTCCGGTGGAGCCTTGCACTATCATGTCGGTCTCTTGTCTGATGAGTGCAATGGTCTGCCGGAACACGTCGAGTTCGAACGTTGGATTTCCCTTCAAGTCACGCGTATGGAGATGTACCTCGCAGGCACCAGCCTTGAAGCAATTGATGGTGTCTTCTGCTATCTCCTCCGGCGTCAGCGGATTCTTACATTCGGCAGGTATCTCCTTGCCTACATGGCACACAGGTGCCACCGTAACAATGATTTTTCTTCTCATATCTTCTTTATACTATTTTCTTCTCCGGATTGATAAATGCAAACAGCAAGGCACTAATGATCAGCATCACGGCTATCAGGTAGAGGGGCAGGTTGTAGTTGCCCGACTGCTGTACCAGTTCACCAAACAGGATGCCGCAGCAAAAACCGCCAATGTTGCCTGCCGTGTTCATGGCACCACTCAGCGTACCGGCATGCTGCTTGCCCAGGTCGATACACAACGCCCACGCCGATGGCAGCATGAGGTCAAAGATGCCGAAACACAGTGACAGGAAAAGGAACACAGCCATCTTGCCGGGGATGAAAGCCGCCAGGAACATACACACCGCCGAGACTGCCAGCGATGCAGACCCCAAGGCTTTACGTCCGGTTTTGAGCCCATAGCGGCGTGTCAGACGATCGGTGAGGTAACCACCGGTGATGTTTCCTATCATACTCATGACAAAGGGCACTGCAACGACATACGTCTGCTCAGCCTTGTCAAAGCCTCTTCCCAGTTCCATGAAGGTGGGGAACCACGAGAAGAAGAACCATGAACCGAAGGCATAGAAGAAATACATGCCGCACAACAGCCAGAACTGTGGAGCGCCTACCAATTTACCCCAAGTTATAGAAACCTTTTGCGGGGCACTCCCCTCCCCCTTCTGAAGGACAGCAGAAGGAGTGTCCCTGTAATACCAGTACCACACCAGGGCCCATACCACACCGAGTACTCCCAACAGATAGAATGCCGTGCGCCACCCTGCCCACATCATGACAGGAATCACTACGAAGGGCGTCAATGCCCCACCCATACGTGAAGCGGCCCATACGTAGCCCTGAGCCTTACCCACCTCGTTCTTCTCGAACCAACGGCTGATGACACCCGTGGAACAGGGAGAGGAGCCTGCCTCGCCAATGCCGAACATGAAGCGGATGACCAGCAAAGAAGCCAAACCGCCAGCCATTCCCGTGAAAGCCGTAAATGCCGACCACCACAGCACAATGGCTGCCAGGATCTTGCGGTGACCGAACCTGTCGCCTAGTGCACCCATGGGAATCTGCAGCAGGCCATAGCTCAGGATGAAAGCACTCTGCACCCAGCCCCATTGCGAGGGACTCAGGTCAAGATCCTTCATGATGCTCGACCCTGCCACACTGATGTTGATACGATCCAGGAATGTCACCATGCCCAGGATGACCAGCATCAGCAGTATGATGCTTTTCTTCTTCATCTTACAGGTTCAGGAACTTGCGCAGCCCTTTCACGCCGAGTACAGGACTCGACAGCACCGGTTTGCCCGTGAGCTGCGAGAGCCGCTGCTCCATGCGGGCCATGGAACCCTGTGCCAGCACAAACATATCCACGTCCTGGGCTATACGCTGGGCGGCCTCTGCTATCAGACGATCGTGAGTCTCCCCGTCACCACTCTGACCTGCGGCGAAAGCACCGTCAGCCAGCCCTTCCACCAGCGTCACTTCCCTACCCGCCTTCTTGGCCTCGTTCAGCAGCAGACGGCACGTGGGATCGAGCGTGGTGGGGAGCGTTGAGATGACACCGATCCGCTGGTAGTTACTCACCGCCTCCGCCGCCATCGGCTGGTCGATGCGGAATACGGGAATCCTGGCATAGGTATTGCCGTAGTCGGCCACATCACCCACACTCGAGCATGTGTTGAACACCACACCGGCTCCAGCATCGGCAGCGGCATTGTAATATCCCAGCAGGCGCCGCCGTACAGCTGGTGTCACCTCGTTGTGGGCAATCACCTCCTTGATGAGCGACGAGTCGGCTATATGGTTTACTGTCACTTCAGGCATCAGCTCCTGAAACAGCTTGGTCAACGGCTCCACCAGAGCCATCGCCGTATGTACACACATCACATGTTTCATAAAGAGTAGTAGTTTTTAAGTTTACTTTTTCATTTTCAGATATATCCCTACGCCAATGAGCAGCAACAGCAGTACGTAACCTATGTAGGCCACGGTCTCCGTGCGGCCGACAGTCTTCGGGAAGAAGCTCAGTTCGACCTTGTGCTGGCCGGGTTTCACCTGCAGGGCACGCAGCACATAGTCCACACGGCCCAGCTCTGCCGGCTCTCCGTCAACGGTAGCCGTCCAGCCCGGATAGTAAATCTCGGAGAAGACGATGACACCGCCCTTACCGGTGTTGGCATCGTAAGTCAGCTTGTTGGGCTCGTAACTCGTAATACGCACCCAGCAGGCAGTATCCTGGGGCTGACTGTCGCCCAGCTGCTCACGGAACTTCTCATCGGCCACGGCCTCGTGACGCAGGTCGGTCTTACCCAGTCCATCCAGCTCTTCGTTGGCACTACCCACATAGTTCACCTTGTCAACGAACCAGGCGTTGCCATAGGTGTAGGGATTCTGCAGGGGCACGTCCTGTCCTGTCTGCAAGGGCAGTATGAAGTAGCGGGTGTTGAGCATATTGAGCACGGGGAAGATGGAGTCGCCTTTGACAAGGGTCATATCGCCGCCTGCCTCACTGATAGCCTGCAGCGAAGCAGCCATCTCGGGCTGGATATGCGCCTCAATCAGCTCCTGATAGCGACGCAGCTTGGCAGCATGGTAACCACCGATGGACTTGTGGTAATAGCTGGTCTCGTTCTCATTGAAGGTGTTCGATGCCAGGTTCAACACGCGGTAATCCAGGGTTTTGTCCATGAGTATCTGCTCGTCGGTCGAAGTCTTTGCATGAGCTGTCTGACGCTCAGACTCGGGCACAAACATCTCATCGTTCAGGTAGCGCTTGTTCACCTGCCACAGGTCTACGAGACAGAGCACAAACAGCAGCGCAGCCATGGGTATGGCCTTCAGTTTCTTTGCACGGTAGAGTAGCATCAGCGCCGCACCGACCACAATGATGAAGAACGAACGCCACGCGTCGGCAGTAAGCATGGACCGGCGCATCTCGCTGAGGTTCGACATCAGAGGTCCGAGGTGTTCCTGAGGTATCTGTCCCAATGCCTGACGCTCCATCGATGACACATAGTTGCCGAAGAACATATCGGGCATCAGGGCAAAAAGCAGGGCAATACCACCGGTAAGGACGAAGGCGGTCAAGAAGCCTGCACCCGGACTCTTCCAAAGAGAGTGGCCTTTGGATTCATTCTGCCCTTGAACCGGCTTGGACTGGGCTTGGGTGGGCATGACCCACTCCTTCAGCGCCATCATCGCCAGCAGGGGGATAGTAAACTCGGCAATCACTAGTATGGATGCCACGGTGCGGAACTTGGCATACATGGGCACGTAGTCAATAAAGAAGTCTGTCAGTCCCATGAAGTTCTTACCCCACGACAGCATGATGCTCAGCACAGTGGCTGCCAGCAGAGCCCACTTCACTGGGCCTTTGACAATAAACAGCCCCAGCACAAACAAGAACAGCACGAAGGCACCCACATAGACAGGACCGCTGGTGCCGGGCTGCTCACCCCAGTACTGTCCCAGTTGCTGGTAGATGCTCACATAGTTGGGATCGGCATGCTTCATGGCCGTCGCATTGGCAGCCAGGGGAACCGATGCTCCTCCCTTGGCATTAGGCACCAGCAGTGTCCATGTCTCACCGATGCCATACGACCATTGTGTGATATAGTCACGGTCCAGTCCGCTGCTCGTCTGGTTGGCGGTATTCTCCTTCACCAGTTCACTCTTGCCACGCATGGTCTCCTGGCTGTACTGCCATGTGTGGTAAAGATTCGACAGGTTGATGCTCAGGCCGATGAGTCCGCCTAGGATGCACACCCCCGTAGCCTTGGCAAAGTGGGCAAGCTGTTTCTTCTGTATGGCGTCCACCAGCCACGCAATAACCATCAGCACAATGGGAATCAGGTAATAATAGGTCATCTGCACATGGTTGGCATGAATCTCGAAAGCCGTGAACAGAGCCGTCACGATCAGTCCCCACAGGTATTTGCCTCTATAGGCCAGCACCAGTCCGCCAATGAGGGGAGGCAGGTAAGCCAAGGCCCACACCTTCCAGATGTGGCCTGCGGCGATGATGATCAGGAAATAGGTAGAGAAGGCCCACATCACGCTGCCCAGCGCCGCCAAGTACCATCGGAAGTCAAAGGCACGCAGCAACAGGTAGAAACCCAGCAGATAGGCAAACAGGAACCACACATTGTCGGGCAGCCACAGGTGCCACACATTCTCCACCTTCGTCAGCATGTCCGTTGACTTGTACGATGGTGCCAACTGGTAGGTAGGCATGCCCGAGAACAGCGAATTCGTCCAACGTGTACGTTCACCGGTCTTCCTGTAATACTCCTGCTGCTCCTGACCCGCTCCCTGTCCGGCAGAGACATCGTGACGATAGAGGATCCTGCCCTCTATATCAGCAGGGAAGAAATAGGCAAATGCTAATAAAACGAACACTACGACTACCAACACATCGGGTAGCCAGCACTTCAAATCTTTCATAACTTGCACTCTTTTTATACCTTTTGGCTGCAAAGTTACGAAAAAACGAATGAAATGCAAAAGGAAAACTTGTTTTTCTTTTCATTTCTGAGTGCATAGTAAGTTCGGCGAAGCCAGAGTTACGAAAAAACGAGTGCAAAACAAAAGAATTTATTCTTTTTTTTGCCGAGACAGGGTAAGTTCGTGGCATTTATGCCACAGAGTTACGAAAAGTCGAGAGCAAAACAAAAGAATTTATTCTTTTTTTTGCCGAGACAGGGTAATGATACAAAAAAAATAGTACCTTTGCACTCAAAAACAGCAAAAAGACATGAAAATAGGTATTATTGTGGCGATGGACAAGGAGTTGCGACAGCTCCAGTCACTTTTCAACAGCGACGAAGTGATAGTCCGGAAATGCGGCATCGGCAAGGTGAATGCCGCCCTGGGTGCTCAGCGTATGATCAATGAGGTGCATCCCGATTACATCATCTCCTCTGGCTGTGCAGGAGGCAACGGCGACGATGTCAACGTGCAGGACGTAGTGGCAAGTACCGAGCTGTGCTACCACGACGTGTATTGTGGCACCTCCATTGACAACTGCACGCAATACGGACAGGTGCAAGGCCTTCCCGCTCGTTTCCAGACTGACCCGTATCTGCTGCAGAAAGTACGGCAATTATCCGCCAGCGACTGTCTTATACCCATTCATCAGGGGCTCATCGTCACCGGCGACTGGTTTGTGGACTCAAAGGAAAAGATGCGTGAGATTATCGGCCACTTCCCTGAAGCAAAAGCCGTGGACATGGAGTCGGCAGCCATAGCTCATACATGCTACCTCAACAACGTTCCGTTCATCTCCTTCCGTATCATCAGCGACGTGCCCCTGCGCGACACCGATGCATCCCAGTACCACAACTTCTGGGACACCATAGCCGAACGCTCGTTCCAGATCACCAAATCGTTCGTGGAACTGGTGTTGGGATAGTTTTAGATTTCATTTAGTATTCATTTTAGCAAAACATCATCATGGAAGTTATACAAAGCTTTACAATCGACCACACCCATCTGAAACCCGGCATCTATGTGTCGCGTGAAGACAAGGGACTCACAACGTTTGACCTGCGGATCACCGAACCCAACAAGGAGCCGGCAGTGGCTCCTGCAGCCATTCACAGCATAGAGCACCTCATGGCAACATGGTTCCGCAACTCACAGGCCAAGGACGATGTGGTCTACGTAGGTCCGATGGGTTGTCTCACGGGCATGTACATCATCATGTCGGGCAGCTACACCGTTGAGGACATGCGCCTGCTCACCATCGAGTGCCTCGAGTGGATACTCACGCAGACAGAGGTTCCCGCCACCACGCCAGAGACCTGTGGCAACTACCTGCTCCACGACCTCCCCATGTGTAAATGGGAGTGCCGCCGTTACTTGGACCGCCTGAAGAACGATTTCCACTCAGAATACACCAAGCTTCAAGTCATCCTCAGCGACGGACGGCGTTTTGCCGATGCATAGATAAAAGCGGGCTTACTTTTTTCAGAAGTAATTACTCTTTATTCTTCTCTATAGTCAAGGTGGCTGACATGTCTGTTTGCTGGCCACCTTGACCATGAATAAAAGAAAGGTGCGTACTATTTGCGTACTCTAATATTTGGCCGTTTCAGAGTATTATGCTACCTTTGCACTTGATATGAAACTGAAGTTATTTGTTCTGCTCTGTATCACTACATGGGTTTCCTCCTCTCTTCCAGCGGAGGGTCAGTGCATGTATGTGTTCAGCCGCGAAGGGTGTGATGCCTACGACATTCGCAACATAGAGGAAGTCAAAGTGGTAGATGGACAACTCGAAATAGGCAGAGTATTCACCTATCCATGTGCCGATGTCGATAGCATCACCTTTGCAGAGCCCTCAGTGGAGACGACTCCAAAGGGTTGGTGGGGTGACATGAGCTTTGGACGCTCTGCCTGTTACTATCAGTCTTTCCTGAAGGACTATCCCAACATGGTGTTTGAATCAAAAGATAGCCTCTGCTCGTCTGCCCTGTACTACCTGCCTGAAGATTTTTACGGTTCACGTGAGGGACTACAGAAGGTTGGCAGGAAATGGCGCTATGTCAAGAACACCCTGTCGGGTCGGCGAAAGATAGAGCTCCATCTCTTTGATACTCCTGAAGACAGGTTCGATATAGCCTACGACACACACGGCCATGCCATCCTTGATTATTCCGATGCTTTCAACCTTTTTCCTGTCCCAACCGCCAAGCAGGTCACAGACTACTGGTATCATCCAGATACGACGGCACTTATGCCTTCTTCTCCCGTTTTCGGCACGTTCGATGGTAAGCACTATAAGGTATCGCTGCCAGGCATGAAGGAGCCAGTGCGCTTCATCATTGATCTGGGTCCTGCCATTGGCGGCTATTTTGCTGACGACACGACAACAATCGTGTTTCCTGACACGCTTACTGCCACAGAGACATTCCGTCAGATGGATGTCAGCAATGATGATTTCACCCAATTCTCTTTGTATGGCGACCGCATTATCATCAGAGAATTTTTCTATGCACCAGTCGATGAGGTTATGAAATGGCTTGTACGTTTCGACCTTGACATCTGTAAACCCGTTTTTATTCGCGAAGAGGAATGAAGCCGTTCTGTTTGCTCTGCCTGCTTGTGCCACTCCTCTTTGGCGGCTGTTCTGTATCCACCAGTCGCGATGCTTACCAACAAGCACTGGTCTGTATGGAACAGGGCGATGCACCCCAAGCACTGGCCTACCTGAAAACGGCAGCCCATCAGGCCACCGATGATTCGCTTCTTGCGGCTGTCTATAACGACATGGGGAGCTTGCTTTTCAACGAGGGGTTGCAGGAGCAGGCACTCGACGCCTATCTCATGGCATATCAGGCGAACTGTGCGCTGGGCGATACCATTGGCATGGCCTATAATCAGGCGGACATAGCCAATGTTTACCGTACCCGCGAAGCCGATGACAGCTGCGTCTACTATTTCGACCAAGCTTTAGCGTTGGCACGTTCTCAGGGCGACAGTCTGTTGGTGGCTGACATCCAAGACCAGTTGGCAGGCTACTATCTATGGCATAAGGACTACGAAAAGGCCCGTTCGCTGCTTTTCACAAGGTTACATGATTCCATGGCAGGTGGCATCTGCTTCATGCTGGCCGATCTATACCACCACACTGGACAGCAAGATTCTGCACGCTACTATTGCCAGTTGCTACTGAAGGAGAGGGACATAGGGCTGCGACAGATGGGACACAAATGGATGGCAGAGATACTCTTGGCAGAAGACCATACGACAGAAGCTGTCCAGCATTTGGAGCAATATGAGCTGCTGACCGACTCGTTGATGCAAGAGACTGATACCGAGGCTCTTCACCGTGTCAGCGCTCTTTATGACTACTCCCAGCGTGAACAGGAAAATGCGCGTCTACAGCAGCGTGTCATTATCGTTGCTGCCGTTGCTACCGTATTGTTCCTGCTGTTAATAGCCGTTCTGCTCTTCTTCAGCCGTCGGCGCATGCAATACAGGATGAAACTGGAGCAGTTGGAACACCTGCTGTCCGACTATAGGAAGAACGACTCAAAGACTATAGAAAACAAGCAGCAGATACTGACGGAGACTCCTATTTACCAACGCATCAACCGTTTGTTGGGTGATTCACGCCACCCATCCATGACTGACGAGGACTGGCACAACCTGGAAGACACCTTTATGAGGGTACAGCCTACTTTCCTTGCCCGTCTGCGTGAGTTCCATCGTTTTTCCACCCATGAGCTTCATATCTGCCTGCTGCTGAGGTTAGGACTGCAGCCAGCTGCCATTGGCCAGCTCACCGCACATTCCAAGCAGTCTATCTCCAGTACCCGTTCACGCCTCTTCGGGAAAGTCTTCGGACAAAAGGGCACACCCGCACAATGGGATGAGTTTGTCCTCTCGTTGTAAGGGATGCAAAGTGCTGGTGAACTTTCGAGCGCATTGCATCTAACTCGCGTATTTTGACCACATGGCCGAAAAATGCCCTCTTGCGTACCCCTTGCGTACACAATTATTTGGAAAAACATTATTTTTCCTCTATTTTTGCACCGAAATTGCGTGGATCGTTATGAAGTGAGTATATGACACAACTATCTCATATGCCTTTGCAGGCTTCAATGCCTCCTGCGAGGACGGACATATCTGTGCTGCTGGTGTTCTTCAACCGCCCTGCTACCTTCCGCCAGGTGTTTGAGCAGGTCAGGCTTTCGCGACCCTCACGCCTGTTCCTCTATCAGGACGGGCCGCGTAACGAGAGAGACCTGCCCGGCATCAAGGCCTGCCGCAAGATAGCGGAAGGGATTGACTGGCAGTGTGACGTACATCAGAACTACCTGCAGGAGAACCAGGGCTGCGACCCAACGATGTATCGGGCAGTGGTATGGGCATTCTCCATGACCGACAAGCTGATCATCCTTGAGGACGATGTTGTTCCCTCCCTGTCGTTCATTCCCTTCTGCAAGGAGATGCTCGACCGCTATGAGCATGACCGCCGCATCATGATGGTGTCGGGCTTCAATGTGGACGAGGTGTCTTCCGGCCTTGACGAGGACTATTTCTTCACTTCAGCCTTCTCCATCTGTGGCTGGGCCACGTGGCGCAGGGTAGCAGAAGAGTGGGATGCCAGCTACTCCTTCATGGACGACCCGTTCTGCGTAAGGCAGCTGGAGTCGCTGATAAAATACAGGAAGGTTCGTCCGGACTTGATGAAGATGTTCCGCGACCACAGCCACTCGGGCAAGGAGTACTTCGAGACCATCGTTTGGGCATCCATGCTGCTCAACTCCGGGCTGGCGGTGATGCCCTCGAGGAACCTCGTCAGCAACATCGGTCTGACGGCAGGCTCCACGCATTTCACCACAGCAACGCTGAAGACTACTCCGCGCAGGCTGCGCAGGATCTTCACGATGAGGCGTCTGGAGCTGGATTTCCCGCTGAGGCATCCCCGCTCTGTCGTTGAGGACGACGGATACAAGGACCGCCTCTACCGGGTGAACGCCTGGGGCCATCCGTGGCGGAAGTTTTACTATGCCATGGAAGAGCTGTTGCTCAACCTGAGGTACGGTCGCTTCCACAGTATCTTCTATGCCCTGAGGAACCGTATAGAGAAATGGACAGGGAAGTACATATATAAATAATGTACAAAGGGCGCATTACGAAAAAGTGCCAAACTTTACGTCAAGGATCTTTTTTCTTAAACTATGTTAAGGGAAAGCAGTATTTTGGGCTTTTTTTTATCATATAGGCAGAAGCACAAGAGAAAAGTGCTATATTTGCATTAACAAAGAGTATGAAGATACTGACGCTAGTCCTTACCATCGTTCTGCTGCTCAGCACAGCCGCCTACGCCTACGGAGCGCAGGATGGAGCACTCTATGCCGTGCTCATCAACGGCGGGCGCAATAGGCTGACCAATCACGAGCGTTATTGGAACGATTGCGCATTCCTCTATCGTACACTGCGTCAGACCTATCACGTGCCCAAGCGCAACATCTCCGTACTGATGAGCGATGGCAGCGACCCAGAAAAGGATATGCTCCGTGCCGATGGCCTAGGATTCCTATCCTCTCCAATGGACCTGGACGGTGACGGACAGTGGGACGTAGCGAATGCTGCTACAATACAGACGGTAAGCCGCACGTTCATGCAGCTGTCCAACCAACTGACAGCCAACGACCGCCTGCTGCTCTTCATCATAGACCATGGCGGCAGCGACGACCAACAGGAAGACAGCTACGTATGGCTTTGGAACGACGAGCGACTCTATGACTACGAGCTGCCGTTCCTGCTCTACCGCTGTCCGGCAGGCTCCGTCTGCGTGCTGATGGGACAGTGCTACTCTGGCGGTTTCATCAGCGAACTGATGTACGAAGGGTGTATCGTGTCAACGGCTTGCGATGGAAGCGAGCTGTCGTGGAAATGCCTTGACCGCCCCTACGACGAGTTCATTTACCACTGGACGTGCGCTGTGAACAAGGCTGATGAGGCAGGCAACAAGATAGATGCCGACAAGAACGGCGATGGGCTTATCTCCATGCGCGAAGCCTTCGACTACGCCCGCAGCCACGACCGGAGGCCTGAGACGCCCCAGTATGCCTCTTGCCCTGAGGACTTGGGCGATCGGTGGACACTTGACGGAGTGATACCCGTAGACATCCAACTGCCGCAGACCGTCACCACCGTCCGCGAGGTGTTCACCCCTGCCGGCATGCGGCTCTCCCAGCCACGCAAGAGGCAACTCAACATCATCCGCCAAGGTGGAAAAACGAAGAAAGTGATCAAATAATACATAGAACCCTTTAATTGCATTACGAATATGAAACGACTTTTTATACTTATCACATTAACCCTCCTGCTTGGCAGGGTGCAGGGATGGAGCGCAAGTTACATAGATGACCCCAGTTGCATTCGTGTGGACTCGTTTTGGGTGGAGGGAAGCATGATGGCTCAAACACCTCTATCGCTTCATGTTATTGCAACAAATACAGGCAACGTTTATTTTGATGCAGTCATGTGGCTGCTTGACGCTAATACAAAGAAGGGAGTTGACTTCTCTCCAGAACTTAGAACTCCTATGAAACCTGGAGAAACGAAAGAACTCATCAGCCACTTTCAATTAGACAAGCCAGGAACTTATACACTGGAAATGGTGCCTGTCATCAATTTCAATTATCAATATTTCTCCTTTACGATAACAGTTTCCGAGTATAAAGAACCTCGTTTGAAAGGCTCCTTACAGATAGATATGCTTGAAGAGACTGAAGAAGGAAACTATTTGTATGGTGACTTCCAGAATCCTACATCAGTTACTCGCATCACGGGAATAGCAACAGTTACAAATGAAGAAAACTACCCCATCTTCCCGCATTGGGTGAGTATAGTTGGAGAACTTGAAATCACGCCATCAATACTGCCAGCAATACCAGGAGTCTTTGTATATAGTACCCAAGACTCTCAATTAATACTTTGGGGGAAGGGGATAGGTGCCAAAGAGACCATCACAATTCCATTCTCTTATAATATCAGAGGCAAGTATGAAGACGAAGGAGATGAAGTGTTTTATCTTTATGCATATTCTCAGAAACTGCAGGAAATCCACTTCAACCCCAAGCAATGCACGAACACCTACTGGACGGCAGACCAGCATGTGAAGCCGCTGCCGCAGGAGGGTATGGAGTTGAAGGTGCCTAAGGAGGCGGTGGCAGTGGACTTCCGTGGGAACTACGGCGTCGACGATGTCTTCACCGTGGACGTGACAGAGGCCAACCCCAACTGTCTGTATTATCTGAACAACCTCGACTATGTGCCGAAGGGACTGGACTACGACCGCTTGGTGATTCGTGACTACGCCATCCGCGACCTCGTTATCGATGAACGCCACGACTTCTACTGCCCTATGCCCTTTGAGGCCAAGACGGCGCTGTTGACTGTTACCCCTGAAGGAAAGGAAGCTTTTGACAAGAATTCAGAAGTTACCGGTAGTTGCTCAGGCACCATCACCCTGCCGTTCGATGCGCAGCGGATACAGTTGACCGACGTGAACGGAGAAAGTACTCTCGGTCAAGACGGCCTGACTTTCTTTCGCTTTGCTGGCATCCGCCGCGATTTGACGCTACTCTTTTCCCCAGTCCTCGACTCGCAACTTTTGGCATACGAACCCTGTTTCTTTAATTCCAGACCTTCACGCATCGCGTTCAGTGCCGAGAACATCACAGTGCCTGCCACCCGTCCTGCCGTGACCCATACCCAGTACTTTGACTTTAAGGGTACTACCACCGCAAAAACAGGAGATCTGTGCTTGCCGTGGAGTCAGGAAAACGGCTGTTTTGCACTTGACGTCCTTAATTTTGAACAGAAAACGTTACGCCCTTTTAATGCGGCTATCTTTGGAGATGAGGTCTTGAAAAGATTACTTTATGAAATGCCTACTAATCCCCCTGTAGTAAAACCTGGCGAGACCTCTGAAGATTTTACCCTCAAGTTCCCGATAGCTATTCTTGATGATGAGAATAAAAATAATATAACTTTCATCCACCAACTCCAAACATCCACGCCCCAACCTCCAACCACTCAGGGCGTCTACTCACTTACCGGGCAGTACCTAGGTCGTAGCGGCGAGGTGAGCCTGAAGCCAGGGCTATACGTCATTGACGGAAAGAAGAGAATCGTTAGATAAATATGTTGTGAAAAGAAGATGGGAGAAATGAGTGTTCAGCAAATCGTGGAGCAGTGCCAACAGGGCAATCGCGAAGCGTTCGGCCTGCTCTATACCGCCATGCAGGAGCGACTACGCAAAGTATGCCGTCGCTACGTGGCGAATGAAGCTGCTGCCGCTGATTTGCTGCACGACGCTTTCCTGCTCATCTTCAGTAAGATCGGCACGCTGAGGAACACTGCCAAGGCTGAGCAATGGATGATGACGGTGACCAAGAACCTGTCGCTGATGTATCTGAAGCAGCACAAACAGGAAACCATGGTGAGCCTCGACACCATGCAGCGGCAGATGTCGGTCACGGATGCTCCCGTCGCCCAGGACTCGCTGCTGACGAGTGGGGTGGACGAACTGCCTCTCACCTACGATGAACTGATGCGTTTAGTGGAAAGCTTGCCCCAAGGCTACCGTAACGTGTTCCGCCTGTCAGTCCTTGAGGGGCTGAGCCACCAGCAGATTGCCACCCTACTCCACATCGAGCCCAGCACCTCCTCTTCACAGCTGTTCCGTGCCAAGAGCATACTGCGCCATGCGCTCAGCGTCCTGATTATCGTGGCGTTGCTCCTGGTACTGCCGTTGGCATACCTGTGGAGGGAGAAAGCGACGACAGACACATCGTCTACGGAAAACAGGACGCAGAGCACAGGACGTACAGCGCAAGCCAACAGTGGCAGCGGTGGGAACGGTCTGTCGGCAGCTGTAGCGACCTTGGACGACTCTTCCAGAGCTGTAGCCTCCACCTCTACACCTTTCCGTGGCCACTCCGTACCCACAGCAATTGAGCGGGAACCTCTTGATGGTTCTGCTGCCTCTCAAGCACAGGGCGACAGTGTCCACACGGAGGTAGCTGCCACAAGCGTAGATAACAACACCCCCACACAGGCCGAGGACCAGCAGGAACGCACTCTGAAAGAGTTCCCCACTACTCAACAGTTGCCTCCATCATCCATCACCCAACACCCATCACCCGACACATGGCTCCTCGCTATGTCCTACAGCGGCATGGGTGGCAACGGCAGTCCCCATCTGCCATTCGCCACCGATGAGACCAACGCTGAGGTGCAGGCTGACGAGGCTCGTCACCACTTACCACTGACCATCGGTCTCAGTGTGAGCTATGCACTCACCTCTAACACCCATCACCCATCACCTAACACCTGGCTCCTCACTACCGGCTTGCAATATATGCGTATGACCTCTGATCTGGCTACGGGTAACACCTACGCCTCGTTCACCCGTCAGCAGCGCGTGCAGTACTTGGGCATTCCACTGACCCTCACTTGGCAAAAGCCTCTCTCTTGGCTACAAAGCGCTGATGGCCGCAGTCGTCTCAGTGTATACGGCTCTGTAGGGATGGGGGTGCACCTGCCCTTGCACTCTAAGGTGGAAGGTAGCTACCTCGTAGAGAACCACGCCGTCGATCCTTACAGCGAGCGGCTCCATCCTGGCGTGATGTGGTCAGCAGGCATAGGCATGGGCATGCAGTACCATGTGACTCCTGCCATCAGCTTCTTCGTGGAACCCAGCCTACAGCACTATTTCCACAAGGACAATGGCGTTGACACCTGGCTCACCGAGCACCCTGTCTCCTTGACCGTGCCCCTCGGCATCAGAATAAAGGTAAATAAGTGAAAAAGCATGATAAAGTGAAATAAATTTGGAAGTTTCGAGAATTATTTATATATTTGCAACCAAATCAAGGAAAGGAACCAAACTATGAAGAGAATCTTTACACTTTGTATGGCCCTGCTGCTGACAGCTGTCGGCACATGGGCACAGAACGATCCCAAACGGATTGAGCTTTCGACTGAGGAGCAGCAGCTGGTGCAGCAGAACAACGACTTCGCCTTCCGCCTGTTCCGAAAGACACGTTCGTCTGAAAGCCAGTTGCTGTCGCCACTAAGCATCACCTATGCACTGGGCATGCTGAACAACGGTGCACAGGGGCAGACCCGGAAAGAAATCAACGAGGTGCTTGGATTCGGCGAAGCCGGGACTGACGCCATCAACCGTTTCTGCGGCAGGATGCTCAAGGAGAGCGCCGGGCTGGACAAGGAGACGAAGGTAAGCATTGCCAACACCGTCTACGTGAACAAGTCTGCCGGAGTCCACCTGAAGAGGCCTTTCGTGGAGCAAGCGGCTGCATACTATGATGCCACGCCCGAGGAACGGGACTTCTACGACGGAAAGACACTCGACGTGATCAACCAATGGGGTAGCGACCACACCGAGGGCATGATTGAGCAGGTGCTGACACCAGAGGAGTTCGACCCCTCCTGCATCACCTACCTGCTAAATGCTCTCTACTTCAAAGGCATGTGGCAGCAGAAGTTCGAGAAGGGTATGACCATGCCGATGTACTTCAACGATGATGAGAACACGATATGTGATTTCATGATGACAGCAGGCCAGTTCCGCTTCTTCCAGAACAGTACCTACAAGAGCATCATACTGCCTTATGGCAACGGTGCCTATCAGATGACGGTGTTCCTGCCCGTTGGCAACAAGAAGCTGGACGATGTACTCAACGAACTGAACGGGAAGAACTGGAATGCCGATGCCTACGAGTATTACAATGTTGACCTGGGATTCCCACGTTTCGAGACCGAGACCAGCATTCATCTGGAAGAGGTGATGGCCGGGATGGGCATGCCCAATGCCTTTACGGGTGAGGGCTTCAACGAGCTGTGCTATGCCGGCGACGACGAGTCACAGAGCTGCAACGTGTTGATTGGCCTGATGAAGCAGGTGGCTAAGATCAAACTGGACGAGGAAGGCACAGAGGCTGCCGCCGTGACGGTGATAGGCACCAAGAACGGCGCGACAAAGTACACGCAGTTCGTTGCCAACCGGCCGTTCCTCTACGTCATCAGCGAGCAGTCCACGGGTGCCATCTTCTTCATGGGACAGTACATGGGTGAAAAGATAGACAACCCACGCGGCTCCATCAGCCTCACAAAGCAGGAGAAAGAACTGGTGATGCAGAACAATGACTTTGCCTTCAACCTGTTCCGCCAGGCACGGACGGGCAACAATCAGATGCTCTCACCGCTGAGCATCACCTATGCACTGGGCATGCTGAACAACGGTGCCACCGGCCAGACACAAGAGGAGATCAGCAAGGCACTGGGATTCGGCGAAGCCGGAGCCATCAACCAGTTCTGCCGCAAGATGCTGAGCGAGGCACCGAAGCTTGACAAGAAGACCACGGTGGGCATAGCCAACACCATCTATGTGAACGAGGCAAAGGGCTACAAGCTGAAACCTGCCTTTGTAGAGACCGCACAGCAGTACTATGATGCCACGCCCGAGGCTCGTGACTTTAATGACGGACTGACTCTCGATGTGATTAACCAATGGGGCAATGATCACACCAACGGAATGATTCCGAAGATACTCACCCAAGATGAATTCGACACCACAGCGGTGAGCTACCTGCTGAATGCCCTCTACTTCAAGGGTGCATGGGTGCTCAAGTTCAATAAAGATAGAACAAAAGAGGAGAAATTCAATAACAACGAGACCGTTCCGATGATGCATACTGGAGGCGAACTGCTGTATACGGAAAACGACACCTACCAGGCTGTACAACTGCCCTACGGCAACATGGCCTACAAGATGACCGTCTACCTGCCACGGGAAGACAAGACAGTGGACGACCTGCTGGAAAAACTGGACAGCAAGAGCTGGGCGGCTGGCTTCTCAGATTATTTGGTTACCCTGGCGCTGCCCCGCTTCGAGACCAATACCAGCCAAAACCTGGTACCTGTGATGAAGGCACTGGGTGTGAACAGGGCGTTCAACCCTGACGAGGCAGAGTTCTCCGATTTCTGCGACGTGCCTACATTTATCGACCTGATGAAGCAGGTGTCGAAGATCAAGGTGGACGAAGAAGGTACCGAGGCTGCTGCAGTCACCGTTATTGGTAATGTAGCAACTGGCATGCCACGCGAGGCACAGTTCATTGCCAACCGTCCCTTCCTATATATCATCAGTGAGCAGTCCACAGGTGTCATCTTCTTCATTGGCCAGTATCTGGGACAGTACAGCGAAGCACGAGAGACGGTGGGAATCCTTCCAACTTACTCATCACAGAATCGTCCTTCCTCTCAGATCTACAACCTGAAGGGCCAGCGTCTGGCTGAGCCACCTGCCAAGGGTCTGTATATACAGGACGGGAAACTGAAGCAGAAATAGCCCTATGGCTTAGGAATGTCTTATCAAGAATAGCAGAACAGTCGTTTGCATTTTTGGCGAACGACTGTTTTGCATTTAGATGTCAGACAGGTGAGTGGCATCAATGCCGAGAAGGGAGTAGCCGAGGTTTGGAACCAAGCCGGATGTGCCTACAAATGGCAGGTTACCATTCATCAAAACGACTGGTCAGGCTGATGGTGACGGGCAGGACGACGGAGGCGGAGAAGGAGCCAGACCACCACACCCAGGAGCAGCAATGCTCCCACACAGGCGATGGTCAGTAGGCGTGAATAGCGTGCCTGGCTGTCACTATATGCAGCCTCCAGGACATTTGCCACATATCGTACCTGATAGCTGCGCAACCGGGGAAGGAACTCTGTGTTACATTTCTCGCAGAAACGTACATAGCGGTAAGCCCGGTCATAATCGCCATCCTCAGCCAGACGCTCTGCCAACATAAAGAGCGATGCCTGGTCGAAGACAGCACACTTGATGTCGGCAAGGGCAGAACGGCCCAGCCAGTAGCGCAACTGCTGGCTGTTGCCCAACTTGTCGTAGACCACCGAACGATAGAAGGCTGCAAAGGCTTCTGAATGGGTGCCTTCTTCAACATGGCTGAGCCAGTTGTCGCTGATGCCGAGCGCATCCTGATAGAGCTGGCGTGCACAGAACACATCCATCTTCAAGTGCAGGTACTCCTCACTGCCCTTCTCGGCTACCATGAGCACGGAGTCGCGGTAGCTGTCCTGCTGGGCATAATAGCTTTGGCGTACGTCGGGCTGCTGGGAGGAGGAGCCAATCTCACCGCAGACGTGCATCCAAGCCCCGTAATAGTTGGTCAGTTCCTTGGGGCCAAGAGCACTTTTGTCAACCCTCTTCAGCAAATCGAGCGCTTCCAAGTGCAGACCGGCATTGGAACATTGGTGAGCCTTTCTTGAGAGATATAACCCCTCAATGTCTTTCCGGTGGAGTGAGTCAGCAAGCGAGATGCACATTCCTGCATAATAGAGTGCAGAGTCGTTGCGATAGGCATGATAGAGATCGAAAAGCCGCTCGGCCAGAGCCAGTCTTTTTTCCATACTCTGTTCTGACTGAAGCTGTTTGTACGAATCGGCTATCTCTTCCAGTCGTTTGGAGACAAACTGCGGAGATTGTTCGATAGCCTGGTCTATCTGCTGATAGAGCGCCTGAAGGTCTATCTCTTGATCATGTTTTTGCGCCGACAACGGGTAGCCTGCTCCGATGGCCACCCACAGAATAATCAGTATAGTCGTTCTCATCATCCTCATTGTATTATGGAACCTATTTCCCTGAATCTTTCCTTCGGATTTCCACGCGGCGTATCTTTCCGCTGATGGTCTTGGGCAGTTCGTCTACAAATTCCACGATGCGTGGGTACTTGTAGGGTGCTGTTTCGCGTTTGACGTGCTGCTGGAGCTCCTTAACAAGGTCGTCGCCAGCTTTGTCCTTCCATTCCTTTCCCAACACGACGGTGGCCTTGACCACCATGCCGCGGATATCGTCGGGAACGCCGGTGATGGCGCACTCCACCACAGCCGGATGGGTCATAAGGGCACTCTCTACCTCGAACGGGCCGATGCGGTAGCCCGACGATTTGATGACATCATCGATACGCCCTTCGAACCAGTAGTATCCATCCTCATCACGCCAGGCCATGTCACCCGTGTGATAAAGACCATCGTGCCAGGCCTCACGTGTCAACTCCGGGTCACGGTAATACTGCTTGAACAGACCGATGGGTTTGCTGTCGCCCACACGCACCACAATCTCGCCTTTCTCACCATCCTCGCACGAAGTGCCATCGGCACGGATGAGATCGATGTCGTATTGGGCGTTGGGAATACCCATGGAACCTGGCTTGGGGGTCATCCAAGGGAAGGTGCCGAGAGTCATGGTGGTCTCGGTCTGTCCGAATCCTTCCATCATGCGAATGCCTGTCTTCTCATAGAACTTCTCGTAGACTGCTGGGTTGAGGGCCTCGCCTGCAGTACAGCAGTATTCGAGCGAAGAGAGGTCGTAGCGAGACAGGTCTTCTCGGATCATGAAACGATAGATGGTAGGCGGTGCACAGAACGAGGTGACATGGTATTTCTCCATCTGACGCAACAGGGTATCGGCGTTGAACTTCTCGTGGTCGAACACGAATACCGTTGCTCCGGCAAACCACTGGCCGTAGAACTTTCCCCAGACGGCCTTGCCCCAGCCCGTATCGGCCACGGTGAGATGGAGCGAGCCTTTATGCAGGTTGTGCCAGAAAACGCCTGTGGTGAGGTGTCCCATGGCATAGAGGTAGTCGTGAGCCACCATTTTGGGCTCGCCACTGGTGCCACTGGTAAAATACATCAGCATCGTGTCGTCGTTTTCGTTGACGAAAGCAGGACGCACAAACTGAGGTGCCTGGTCTATCTCGTTCAAATAGTCATGGAAGCCCTCGGGAATGTCATTTCCTATTGCAATGTACTGGGTGACAGTAGGGCTCTCTGCCTTTGCCAACTGGATCTGCCCGGTCACATAGGGATCGTCTACGCAGATGATAGCCTTGACCGAGGCACGGGTGTTGCGATAGACGATGTCGTGCTTGGTGAGCATGTGGGTGGCGGGAATGACGATGGCTCCGATCTTGCAGAGGGCGAGCATGACGACCCACCATTCATAGCGTCGCTTCAGGATCAGCATCACGGGGTCGTTCTTGCCGATGCCAAGTGTCTGCAGATAGGAAGCAGCCTGGTCGGTCTGTTCCTTCAGCTGGGCAAAAGTGGTACGTATCTCTTCCCCTTGGTCGTTGGTCCACAGAATGGCCAGCCGATGAGGGTCTTCCTCTGCCCAGGCATCCATCACGTCATAGGCAAAGTTGAAGTTCTCGGGTATGATGAACTCCAGGTTCTTGTTGTAGTCCTCTACAGACTCGAAATGGGTCTGCTTTAAAAATCTTTCTACCATATGAGTAAAGTAAAAGTGATAAGTGAATAGTGAAAAATTTGCTTCCGCACTTCTTGCTATTCATCCTTTCTTCTTTATCTTGTTAAACTATATTTATTCTCGCACAGGAACAGCGGTAGCAAATTATTCACTTTTCACTATTCACTTTTCCCTAATATTATTCAACGGTGAAGGCAAGGAACCTGACGGCCTTCTCGCCCACAGCCAGCATGCCGTGGGGCTTGGTGGAGTCGAAATAGATGCTGTCACCCTCTTCAAGCACGATGGTCTTTCCACCGATGTAGAGTTCCATCTTACCCTCAAGCACCAGGTTGAACTCCTGGCCAGGGTGTGAGTTCTTGTAGATGGTGCGTGCGCCCGGCTTGGGTTCCACGGTGACAATGAACACGTCGGCCTTGTGACCCACAAAACCGCCCACTAGGCTCTGATACTTGTAAGCCTTGGTGCGCTCAATGGACATGCCTTGTCCCTTGCGAGTGACGTAGTACGACTTCATGTGGGGCGACTCCGCAAAGATGATCTCCTCGGTAGACACTCCATACTTATGGGCAATCTTCATCAGGTTCGAGATGGTGATGTCGAGTTCGCCACGCTCTATTTTCTCATATTTCTCCGCATCGATGCCGATGGTCTCTGCCATCTCACTCACGGGGATATCGAGCACGTCGCGCAGTCCGCGCAACCGTTCACCTATTTGCTTTAATTGTTCGTCCATAATCTTTTTTTAAAGGTAAAAGTGAATAGTGAATAGTGAAAAATTTGCTTCCGCCGTCCCTGTTCACTTCTTTTCATTGTTCTGTTTTGTTGTTTTTATTGATGATATCAGGAGTGCAAGCAGTTCTTGACAGTCTTTGCTCAAACTCTCGAATTCTTGTTCATTCAGATATTCAGTATCCCGAAGGATATTAAGCCAATAGTTGGTCTCATTGCATTCTTTCAAGGCAACCGACAATTTGTTGATGAAATCTGCCGGGCTTTGTGCGTATGTCGCCTCACTCACCAGTGCACCAATGGCTGTCCCTGACCGGAAAACCTGATTAATCATCCCGTATTCCTTCGGACTGCACGTCATGGACTTTACCATTTTTACAATCCTTATTCCGAAAAGATAGCTTTTCTTTGTAAGGGGGGAGCTGTTATACTGGAGGTATGACATAGCGCGGTAGCAAATTATTCACTTTTCACTATTCACTTTTCCCTTATATCTTGTCCAATGCTTGCTTGATGTCTTCGAGGATATCCTCCACGTCTTCTATGCCTACGGAAAGGCGGATGAGGTCGGGAGCCACACCAGCCTCGCGCAACTGCTCGTCGGAGAGCTGACGATGGGTATGGCTGGCAGGATGAAGCACACAGGTGCGGGCATCAGCCACATGAGTCACAATGTTGATCATCTCCAACGAGTCCATCCACTTGATAGCTGTCTCACGGGTTCCCTTCAGGCCGAAGGCAATCACGCCGCATGAGCCGTTGGGCAGATATTTCCGCCCCAGGTCATAGCACCTGTCGCTGGGCAGTCCGCAGTAGTGTACCCACGCCACTTTCTCGTTCTGGCTCAGGAACTCGGCCACCTGCTGGGCATTCTTGCAATGCTGCGCCATACGCAGGTGAAGCGTCTGCAGACCAAGGTTCAGCAGGAAAGAGTTCTGGGGAGCGGGTATGGAGCCGAGGTCGCGCATCAGTTGGGCGACGAGCTTCGTGCAATAGCCTTTCTTGCCGAAGGCTTTCACATAGGTCAGTCCATGGTAAGACTCATCAGGAGTGGTGAGACCGGGGAACTTCTCGGCATGTGCAAGCCAGTCAAAGTTGCCACTGTCTACTACGCAGCCACCCACCTGAGTAGCCAAACCGTCCATGTACTTCGTGGTGGAATGGGTCACGATGTCAGCTCCCCACTCAAACGGGCGGCAGTTGATAGGTGTTGCAAAGGTATTGTCGACGATCAGGGGAACCCCATTCCTATGGGCTATGCGGGCAAACTTCTCTATGTCCAACACAGCGCAGCCGGGGTTGGAGATGGTCTCGCCGAAGAGAGCCTTCGTATTGGGACGGAAAGCTGCCTGTATCTCCTCCTCGGATGCATCTTGCGAGATGAAAGTACTCTCAATGCCAAGTTTCTTCAGGGTGACACCAAACAGATTGTAGGTACCGCCATAGATCTCATTGGAGGTGACGAAGTGGTCACCACTCTCACAGATATTGAAAATGGCATAGAAATTGGCAGCCTGGCCCGAGGACGTCAGCACAGCCCCTACTCCGCCCTCGAGGGCAGCAATCTTCTCTGCCACAGCATCGTTTGTGGGGTTCTGCAGGCGGGTATAGAAATAGCCCTCCTTCTCCAAGTCAAACAACTTTGCCATCTCGTCCGAGTCATCATACTTGAAGGTAGTCGACTGGATAATCGGCAACTCTATCGGTTCTCCGTTTTTGGCCTTATAGCCTGCCTGTACGCAGAGCGAGCCCTGCTTTAGTCTCTTTTCCATGTATTGTCGTTTTTTGCAATTTGGGTGCAAAGTTACTAAAAAAAACAAAAAAAGAGAATTGCAAAGAAAAAAAATAACTGTCGCCAATACAAATAATGCGACAGCTGCCGATACAAGGCAACAAAAAAAAACGGTCAGTCCCCTGAAAACGGCGACTGACCGGGAAGTCTGTCTAATGACAGTGAATGGTTACCCGATATTGATCTGGCGGCTCACTTTCACCTTCTCTACCACCACCTTGGGCAGCTCGACAGTCAGCACACCATTCTCGACCTTGGCAGAAATCTTCTCCTTGTCCACATCATCGGGCAAAATCAGCGTCTGCTCATACTTCGTGAAAGAGAACTCACGGCGCAGGTAGCGGACGCTCTTGTCCTCCTCCTTCTGCTCCTGCTTCTGCTCCATCTTGATGATGAGGTTACCCTCGTCGTTGATGTGCACATTGAAGTCCTCTTTCTTCATGCCTGGTGCAGCCAGCTCGACAGTATAGCCTGTTGCCGACTCCTTCACGTTGATGGCTGGAGCGGTGGCGCTCATCTTCGGCATGAAATCTGTGTTAAACAAGTCGTTGAACACGGCGGGAATCCAGTTGTTTGTTCTCATCATAGGTGTCATAATCTTTACCTCCTAATTCTGTTTTTATTTGTTGTTTGTATGTTTGATTTACCAATGAATGTCTCATTGTTCGCTAACTATCAAGCAACAAAAATGCCAAAGCACATTCTCATGACAAAATGACAGAACCAACCGACAAACTGTCACACCTCACATTGAACATTCCTCATTTCTCATTCCTCATTTATCATTTATCATTTATCATTTAGGCCGAAGGCCGCCAATCCTCATCAGCACTTTCACGGCATCCTCAACACTAGGCACATCGTCCACCACCATGGAACGCTTTGTCCCGCCATTGGGCGCAGTGGTCTCACGCAAGTTGCATTGCCGTACGTTCTGCGTGGCGAAAGTGATGATTCTACCGAAGACGGGGCTCTGGTAGTAAGGGCTATCGGCACGACTCACGAAATAGAGGAACATACGGCCTTGTTTCAGCATGATTTTCTCACATCCCAGTTGCTTGCCCAAGATGCGTAGCGGTACGACCTGCAACAGTTCCTCAGCCTGAGAAGGCAGTTTCCCGAACCGGTCACGCAACCGCTGGCGGTAGGCATCCAGCTGCTGCAGGGCGGTATCCAGATCGGGACGGTTGCCTATGTTGTCCAGTTCGCGATAGAGCAGCATGCGCTCGGAATCGCTCGGCACGTAGAGGTCGGGGAAGAACATTTCCAGGTCGCTTTCCAAGGAGCAGTCGGAAACGAATACTTGCGGGACATGGGAGGTGGGATGTAAACCGAGGCTACTATCCGCAACGGATTCTGCAACAGTGCTGTTCTCATTCCACGACTTGTCATTCTTCAGTTCTGCCATTGCCTCGTTCAGTATCTTCACATACGTCTCATAACCCAGGTCGCTGATGAATCCCGACTGCTCGGCTCCCAACAGATTGCCTGCGCCGCGTATGTCGAGGTCTTGCATGGCTATGTTGATGCCCGAGCCCAGATCGCTGAAGTTCTCCAGTGCCTCCAGACGGCGACGTGCATCCTGGGGCAATGCTGACAAGGGCGGGGCCAACAGGTAGCAGAACGCCTTGCGGTTGCCACGCCCCACACGTCCCCGCATCTGGTGCAAGTCGCTCAGTCCGAAGTTCTGTGCGCCGTTGATGATGATGGTGTTTGCATTAGGAATGTCTATACCATTCTCCACGATGGTGGTAGAGAGCAGCACATCATAGTCGTAGTTCGAGAAGTCAAGCACCACCTGTTCCAGTTCCTCGGGTTTCATCCTGCCGTGACCAACAGCTATGCGCGCATCGGGTATGTACTTATGAATCATCTCGGCCAGATGAGTCAGGTCGGAGATACGGTTGTTCACGAAATACACCTGTCCGTTGCGCGACATCTCGAAGTTGATGGCCTCGGCAATGATATCGGCCGAGAATGTATGTATCTCTGTCTGAATAGGATAGCGGTTGGGAGGTGGCGTCTGTATCACGCTGAAGTCGCGAGCACCCACCAGCGAGAACTGCAACGTACGCGGTATGGGTGTGGCGCTCATGGTCAGGGTATCTACATTGGTCTTCAACTGACGCAGTTTCTCCTTGGTCGACACACCGAACTTCTGCTCCTCATCAATGATCAGCAGTCCCAGGTCGTGGAACTTCACCGTCTTGCCAATGAGTTTGTGCGTACCTATTAATATATCTATCTTGCCTGACTCCAGGTCTTTCAGTATCTGGGTGGTTTGTTTCGCCGAACGGGCGCGGCTCAGGTACTCCACTCTTACCGGCATATCCTTGAGTCGCCCAGAGAAAGTCCTGAAATGCTGATAAGCAAGCACGGTCGTCGGTACCAGCACAGCCGTCTGCTTGCCATCGACAGCGGCCTTGAAAGCGGCACGGACAGCCACCTCGGTCTTGCCGAAACCCACATCGCCACATACCAGTCGATCCATCGGGCGAGATCGTTCCATATCGGCCTTCACATCTTGTGTGGCCTTTAGCTGGTCGGGGGTGTCCTCATACACAAACGATGCCTCCAGTTCATGTTGAAGATAACTGTCACGACTGAAGGCAAAGCCCTTCTCACGTCGACGGGCAGCATAGAGGCGTATGAGGTCACGCGCTATATCCTTAATGTGGTTCTTCGTACGTTCCTTCAGCCGTTCCCACTGGCCCGTACCCAAAGTTGACAGACGCGGAGCCTCACCACCCTCTTGCGACTTGTATTTCGACACCTTATAGAGCGAGTGAATGCTCACGTAGATAGCATCGCCACGCTGATAGGTAATCTTGATCATCTCCTGATATTGGGGAGAGGAAGTAGGATTGTTAGGGTTGGAAGACTGTATGGGCATACGCACTAGTCCGCCGAAACGCCCCACACCATGATCCACGTGTACCACAAAGTCACCCACTTCAAACTGCTGTATCTCTTTCAGCGTCAGTGCCATCTTGCCACTACGCGCCTTGTCGCTCTTCAGATTGTACTTATGGAAACGGTCAAATATCTGGTGGTCGGTAAACAGGCAGAGCCGCAGGTCATGGTCGATGAACCCCTCATGCAGCGTCTTGTCAACAGGGGTAAAAAGGCTCGGTTCTCCTTCCTCCCTGTTACTCACCCCCTCCAGGATCTCCTGTAATCGCTCGTTCTGCTTCTGGCTGTCGGCCAATACAAACAGTCTATAGCCTTTCAGACGATAGTCTTCCATTGTCTTGGCCAACAGCTCAAAGTTCTTATGGAACAAGGGCTGAGGACTCATGGAGAAACTGATGGTGTTTGCCTCGCTCCGAGGCTGGGTCTCAATGCGCCTGAACTGTTCCACCTCTTTGGCAAACTGGGTGCCCGTGGTCAGCTGACTCTCACGCCTCATCTGCTGTTCTATCACCTGCTGCTCCTGCTCATCGGCATTCTCCATCCGTTCACGAATAGCCTGTGACGAGAATCCCTCCTCGTACGTATGCTCTATAGCGTCACGCACAAAGCCGAAATTCTTCATCACCAGTACCGTGTCCTTCGGCAGGAAGGTTAGAAGCGAGACACGCTCCTGCTCGTAAGCCATCTCAGGCACCACCTCTACGCGGTCACGACGGTCACGCGACAGCTGGTTCTCAACCTCAAACGTACGGATGGAGTCTATCTCGTCACCGAAGAAGTCCACTCGGTATGGATATTCGCAGCTGTAGCTATATACATCGAGTATGCTGCCACGGAGTGCATACTGGCCTGGCTCATAGACATAGTCCACCTCGTGGAACCCATAGCCCTGAAGTGTCTTTTCTATCTCGCTCATCTTGACCGTCTGGCCTGTCTCCAGAACCATCGTCTGCTCGCTGAACTTCCGCTCCGACACTACCATCTCTGCCACTGCCTCAGGATAAGACACGACAAACAGTTGAGAGTGGAGTGAGGAGTGTTCCTTCACCTTCGTCAGCACTTCCGTGCGCAGTATCTCGTTGGCAGCATCGCGCTGGGCGTACTTCACCGAACGGCGGTAGCTTGATGGGAAGAACAACACCTGTTCAGTACCCATCACCTGTGACAGGTCGTGATAGAAATAGCCTGCTTCCTCACCGTCCTGCAGGATAAAGAAAAAAGGACGTTCCGTCTGGAGTACGCTGAACACCATCGGTGAACCTGATGCCAACAGCCCCTCCACACTTACCGTTGACTTCCGCTTTTCGGCGAGAGCCTTTGACAGTGCCTTCACCTGGGGATGCTTCGCATAGAGCGCTTTCAGTTCCTGTATCTTCATTCTCTTTCGCTTTGAGTGTGCAAAGTTACGAAAAAGTGTGAAGAGTGAAGAGTGAAAAACAAAAAAAATTGACGCTGCCTTCAAAAAATATCAAGTGCCGATAGCCATTTATCAATTATTATTCGTACTTTTGCCATCACTATCATGCAAACAGAACGATTCCACAACAGTCACAACCTCACGGCATCCACCAATTTCTTTGAAGAACTGGAAAACGCCGTTAGCCATCTGCCCGACTATCGAAAGGTTTATCGGGCCTACAACCAAGTGTTTCAGCTTTTCCTGAACCAGCAGACCAGTCAGACGCAGGTGACCTTGGGAGGCGCTTTTGCCAAGACCAACTACCTGCTTAAAGAGCATGGTGCCTCACGCGAACTCATCAGGGCAACCAATGACACCAGGGCGCGATTGAGACGACAGCACGAACTGACTGTTTCTGACCTGGAAGCACACTGCCTATATGATTTGAAGAACCTGTGCCAGCTGTTCGCTTTCATCAGCAATTGCAACATACCCTGCTCACTCACAGCTTTGTTACCTACAGAGAAAGAACCGTCTTTCTCACCAGCTCTGGTCAGCGAATGTATAAGAGGTATCATTGATCGGTGGGATGATGATTATGTCTATATTGAAGCTGAGGACCATACCGGCGAAGATCTGACTAAAGTATGCTACGCCCACGGGACTAGTGTCTACAACTTCGACTGGACATACCTGAAAGACATGTTCTACAAGGGTGCACAACTGAATCTGGTACGCCCACGAGAAGACAATGGCATCGTCTACCCTGAGCTGATCATCTTTGAGCCCGATTATCTGGTGAACATCTCTACGGTGGCCCATTGCTTTACGAACTATGCTGACTCGTCTCTCGTAGACCTGATCAAAAAGCTGGAGCCCTCTTCCACAACAGAACCCATCGTGCTGGGTAACCTCGCAGGCCAACTGCTTGATGAAGCCATACACCAGCTGCCCAACAGCCACACCTATGCACAAAGCGTGAAAGACTTCTTCAAAGACCATGCCATAGGACTGCTGACCACTGGCATCGGTCCTCAGTTCCATGAAGAAGCACAAAGACAGAAACTGCACATAGCCGAAGCCATCCACGAGACACTCCCCAAGGAGGTGAAGGATTTCAATTCGAAAGAGGGCATCGTCGAACCGTCGTTCTACTCGGAGATGCTGGGACTGCAAGGGCGCATGGACTACTTGCAACTGGACTTCAAAGTGCTGTTGGAGCAGAAATCCGGAAAGGGGGCCTTCCCCTACGATCACTTTGTCATACCACGACAGACCGACGAGCACTTCGTGCAGATGTTGCTTTATGTCGCACTCATCCGCTACAATTACAGGAAGATCTACGAACGCAATCACGGCATACGCGCCTTCCTCCTCTATTCAAAATACAGCAAGAGCCTGCTCGACCCTGGCTACGCTGCTACCGAACTGCTGTTCAAGGCCATAAAAGTAAGGAATGGCATCGCCTGGAGGGAAATGCTTTACACCCAGCCCGACGGATACCGGATTCTTGACCGCCTGACCCCTGCCCAGCTGAATCTGAAGCATGTCAGCAACACTCTATGGAACCAATACCAACAGCCTCAGATTGCCGCTGTCCTTGACCCCATCCACAAAGCCTCGCAAATGGAGAAAGCCTATTACTTCAGATTCCTCACATTCATTGCCAACGAGCATATCATGTCGAAACTGGGCAATAAGTCGAAGGAGTGTTCCGGCTTTGCTGCTACCTGGCATGAGTCGCTTGCGGACAAGCTTGCCGCAGGAAACATCTACGACAGGCTCTCTCTCGTATGGCCTGACGCAGAGACTACCGGGAGCATCTCATCCGTAGTTCTCAGGTTTTCCGAGAACGATGAGAACGACATGTCCAATTTCCGGACAGGCGACATCGTTATCCTGTATGCCTATGAGAAAGACAAGGAACCTGACGCCCGTCAGACCATGGTTCTCAGGTGTACGATAGAAGACATCCAGACCGACAGGATTGTATTGGCACTCAGAGCTGCCCAGACCGACAAGCGTATGTTTGTGAAGGAACAGGGTAAGCTGTGGGCCATAGAGCACGATTTCATGGAGTCTTCCTACAGTTCTCTCTATAAAGGCATGCAGGCCTTCCTTTCCGCACCTCAGCAGCGGCGCGACCTGCTTTTGCTGCAAAGAGAGCCTCAGACCGACAACACCTTACAGTTAAAGGGAAATTATGAAGGCTTCAACGACCTGGCCCTGCGAGTAAAGAGAGCAAAAGACCTGTTTCTGATCATCGGACCGCCAGGCACAGGAAAGACTTCGTTCGGACTGCTCTATACTGTCAAGGAGGAATTGCTGGAGCCCAATGCCAGTATTCTCCTCATGTCCTATACCAACAGAGCTGTCGACGAGATATGCAGCAAACTGACGAACGAGGGCATCGACTTCATCAGAATCGGCAATATGCCCAGCTGTGCTGAAGAATACAGAAACCGGCTGCTGAGTTCCATTGCACAGCACGCCACCTCTGTGAGCGATCTGAAAAACAGGCTCATCACCACACGTGTGCTCGTAGGTACCACCTCTTCACTCAGCAGCAACATCGCCCTGTTCCAACTGAAGCAGTTCAGCCTCGCTGTCATCGACGAGGCATCGCAGATCCTGGAACCCCACTTGATTGGACTGTTAAGTGCCAGCAAAGATGGAGAACCCGCCATACGGAAATTCGTGATGATTGGCGACCACAAACAGCTGCCTGCCGTTGTACAGCAGAAACCTGTGACATCCGCCGTACACGACACCCTGTTGAACAGCATCGGCCTCACCGACTGCAGGATGTCGCTGTTCGAACGCCTGCTCAAGCAGTATCACCAGAACGAAGAAGTCACCTATATGCTCAGAAAACAGGGACGCATGCATCCTGACATAGCACGTTTCCCCAACGAGGCTTTTTATCATGGCCTGCTGGTGCCTGTGCCCCTGCCCCACCAGGAGATTCAGTTGCCTCTCGCTGGAGACGGAGAAAACGACTTGGCCGATCTGATAAGAACCCGCCGGGTCATGTTCCTGGCTTCACAGAAACCTGTTGACTCACCTAACGACAAAGTCAACCTGACAGAAGCCGGGATGATAGCTGCCATTGTCCTGCAAATCTACGAGACTGAGAAAGACAAGGGCTTCGACGTGAACGAGACTATTGGTGTGATTGTGCCCTACCGTAATCAGATTGCTGCCATCCGCAAGGCTATCGACCAAAGACTGGAGTACCACGGCAACGGAGCCGGTATCCTTCACGACATTGCCATCGACACGGTGGAACGATTCCAGGGGTCACAGCGAAAATACATCGTCTATGGCTTCACCGTACAGAAATCCTACCAACTCGACTTCCTTACCGACACGGTGTTCCAAGACTATGACGGAACCGTCATCGACAGGAAACTCAATGTTGCCATGACCCGAGCTGAGGATCATCTCATCATGGTGGGAAATGATGAATTGCTTTCCCATAACCCTGTTTTCGCCAGACTGATGGATTTTGTCAGCAGCATGCAGGGGTTCTTCAGAATACCCAAGGACGATTTTCATGAATAAAAGCGTATTTTTACGAAATAAATGAAAAAAAACGTCTCCAATGTATCAACAGAACGAGAAAATTGCTAACTTTGCCGAAGAAAAGTCAAGTAATTATAGTATTATGCACGCAAGCGACAGTATCGTCATCATCCCGACTTATAACGAGAAGGAGAACATAGAGAAGATTATCCGGGCAGTGTTCGGATTAGAACAGTGTTTCCACATACTGGTCATTGACGACGGGTCACCCGATGGCACAGCCCAGATTGTGAAGGGTCTGATGGCAGAGGAATTCGGCGACCGTCTGTTCCTGTTGGAGCGCAGCGGGAAACTGGGATTAGGAACGGCCTACATAGCCGGATTCAAGTGGGCGCTGGAACGCAAATATGAATACATCTTCGAGATGGACGCAGACTTCAGTCACGACCCGAACGACCTGCCACGTCTGTACGCTGCCTGTGCCATAGAAGGATACGACCTGGCCATCGGTTCCCGCTACGTGACGGGAGTGAACGTGGTCAACTGGCCCATTGGACGGGTTCTGATGAGCTACTTTGCATCGAAGTACGTACGACTGGTGACAGGCTTCAAGATTCATGACACCACGGCAGGATTCAAGTGCTACAAACGGCGTGTGCTGAAGACCATCGAGCTTGACAAGATACGTTTCAAAGGCTACGGATTCCAGATAGAGATGAAGTACACGGCATACAAGATAGGATTCAAGATCAAAGAGGTAAGCGTGGTCTTTGTCAACCGTCGCGAAGGCACCTCGAAGATGTCTGGAGGAATCTTCGGCGAGGCATTCTTCGGCGTCATACGCCTACGCTGGGACGGATGGACAAGGAAGTATCCTGCCATCAAGGAATAGAGAGAACCAATGTGAAGGGGTAGCCGCAATGGCTACCCCTTTCACTTATTTCACGTATATCTTCTTTCCACTTCGGATGTAGACACCAGGCTCCCGGGGCTCACTGATGCGACGCCCCTGCAGGTCATACCATCGGTCAGAAGTGACTACTGTGTCACAACCGACGGAACGGATACCTGTGGGGTCTTTGCCTTGAAAGGACTGGATGAAGTCGGGCAGGTAGTAGCCCAAGTGAGGTGGTTGGTTATAGGCCACATTCTGCCAGCATATCCCCATGCGATAGGTGTGATCGTGCATCAGTGTTGGCACACGGTATGTCGTAGCGGTGATGGTGCTGTAGATATTGAGCGTGGCATTGTCGGTCTTGCTCCAAAGGATAAGCTCCTCGCGCCAGTCGCCGAAGATATCGGCAGAGAGGCAGGGTGTAGCCTTTGTGCCATTACAGGAGGAAGGACTGCCAAGAGCGCTGATGGCTGTGCGACCTACGCCAAGGGTGGAACCTCCATATTTGGAAATGTCGACATTATCGAGCAACTCGTCAAGAGCATCACCGTCCCAGTAGATACGGAAGTTCATCGAGGGCTTGGCACTTGCTGCCTGCGTGCCGAGGATGGCATTAAAGGGATTCTGGTTGCGGGCTGTATTGTCGTTACCTGCAGCATCCTTGGTCTTCATCCCCCCATAGGCTGACCAGAACTCGTATCCCCGGGTCTTTTCCACAATGTCTGCTGCCATTCCTCGTCCGTTGTCAGAACCGGAAGGACCTCCCTGGAAGAGTATCTCACCTGTGGCTGCATCGTGGAGATCCCATGCATAGGTTCCTTTCTCCTCATGTACATCGAACAGCTCTAAACCAGGACGGTCAGGGTTCAGGTCAGCCAAGTGGATGGCATCGCCATGTCCGAAGCCCACACTATAAAGTATCTTACCATCATGATCCACCGCTGCTGAACCCCAGATAATCTCGTCTTTGCCATCACCGTCAACATCAGCAACAGAGAGGTTATGGTTTCCGTTGGCATACATGGTGTAACGACCCAGCTTCGACGTGCACACCGTTGGCTTATAGGTGGTCTGCTTGCCATCGGCATCCGTCAGTTTATACGATGTCTTACTGTCGGAAGAGTGGAACCACCGGGTGGTAAGCTGCACTCCGTCAAAATCAACCGCCCAAAGATATGCGAAGGTATAGTAGCCACGACAGAACACCCCGCTGGGACGCTCGTCTGGGCCGCCGAGAAAGGCCACGGCTGCAAGATAACGCTCACCCCGGTTGCCATAATCTCCCTTATCGTTCCTGCCGCTGCGGTCATCCCAGTTGAAGGATCCGGCTGCCTCACTCAACGCTGGCTTGGCATTGCGGTTAGGGCAGTAGGCCACGGTGTGGATGGCCTCACCGGTGAGGCCGCGGAAGACGGTGAGATACTCGTGTCCGCCATTGATACGCCCTGCGGAGGAACGCCAGTCCTTGGCATTGTTCGCAGACTGTATCTGGGGATCAGTAGCTGCCTGGTTGACATAATGGCCTAAGCCATCTTTCGTACCGGGAGCGGTCTTGCACATCAGCTCGGCACGTCCGTCACCATCGAAGTCGTAGACCATAAACTGTGTGTAGTGGGCACCTGCACGGATATTCACACCCAAGTCGATACGCCAAAGCAATTCACAATTGGTCGATGTTCCACTGACAATCTTGTAACAGTCTATATAGACGTTGTCGGTCTTGTCGCTCTGTGAGTTGTCCTTGGAATTGGACGGGTCCCACTTCACGAAGATTTCATAAGCCCCGTCACCATCCACATCGCCCACCGAACAGTCATTGGGGGAATAGGTGCCCCCTAAGGCCCCTGTGGCTGGACGCTCAAGCTTCAGCTGGAGGTAGTTCTTAGCCCATGGCTTGACAATGGCTGTGGTATCGGTGGCTATACCGTTCTGAAGGGTCACCACCTGGAACTCTGATGAGGCATTTCCGCTGATGGTGGTGCAGGTACGGTCATAGAACACCCTGCCACCCTCATAAGGCTGTCCGTCTTTCAGAATGCTGAACGTGGTGTAGGCATCATCGGTACCCAAAAGACGCCAGCTCAGAAAACAGTTGCTTGCGCTGATGGGTATGACAACGAGTCCCCGGTCCAGCCGTTCCATCTGACTGGGTGCTGTATTTCCGGGTTGCTGGGCAGAAGCGACTACACTCAGCATGCCCGACACCCAAGCTATCATGGTCTTCTTCATATCACCTGATGACAATCTTCTTTCCGTTCTTGATATACACGCCCTTCTTCTGAGGTGTGTCAATACGCTGGCCGCCTAAGGTGTAGATGGCTGGTGCCTGGTCGCGGATGTCTGTGGGCAGGTCGTTCACGGCCGTGCTCTCAACAATCTTCAGGACACCGTTCTTGTTGAGCAGTCCGGTGGTGTCCCATTCCAAACCCTCAGGCAGTTGTGGCAGGTCGAATGTCACATCGGAACCCACAAAGGAACCGGCTGTCCAGAGTGTGATCGTTTCACCTGCATTGACATAGGTACCGGTCAGCTTCACATGGACGGTACCTGTGAGTGACAATGCCCCGTCTACCGTAATACGGGTGTTGTTGGAAGTGTTGCGGGTACGGGTGACTGTGGCGCTGATGTCCTTCACCGTGTAACGGCCTGAACCGGTGAGCGTACAGTTGCCTGAGAGGGTTCCGATGCTGACTGCCTTTCCGGCATTGTCAAAGATACCTGTCACCGTGGCTTTACCCAGGCCCTTGGTATTGTTCCACTGGATGGAAGGCTCGTAGGAACCGGTCTTCTGCTTCTGGAAATTGATGGTGCCCTCAAACTGACTCCAGTCAACCTGCATGTTGCTACGTACGCTGGTGACGTTGACGGTGATGGTACCACTGCCCAGAAGCTTGCCTTTGTAGTCGCAGCGTCCGTCGAGCTGCCAAGTGGCGGTCTTGCCCTCAGGCACCACGACGGTAGTGGAGTTCGACGAATAGCTGTAGATATTGTCAGGGTCTTTCAGTGTCCCGCCGTTCAGGACTACGGTATCGGGGTACTGATGTACGCTGCCACTGCTCTCTGAACCGTTGATCACACCACCATCGACATACAACGCACCATAGCGCTGCGCTCCACCCAAGGAGAGTGTACCTCCACCCGTCTTCGTAAGCCGTTGACGGGCACCGGTCGCTGCGCCATTGAGGGTAAGTGTCATGCCTGAAGGCACGTCTATCGCACCTCCTCCCTTGCCTACGGTAAATGGCTGGGAGCACAGGAGTGTCTTGGTGATGGTCAGTGTTCCTCCGTCGAAGTTGATTTTGTTTGTCGCACCGCCCAACGCTCCGTAGGCCACGCCATCGGCATTGGCCAAGGCAGAGACGGTGGTCTTGCCACCCATGAGGTTTACACCACCTGAGAACTGATTGTTAATGTCAATCCTCAGATTACCCGTTCCTTTCTTGGTAAGCGAACCTGTGCCCAGGATACTACCCGTACCTCGGAGTGTGAAATTCTTGCTGCCATCAAAGGTGACACTGCCTGGGGTCAAGTCTTCATAGACGAAGATGACAGTCTGGCGAGCCTCATCGTTGAACGTCACAGCATCGCCACTGACGAAGGTACACAACTCACCTGACTGTGTCTTGAAACTCTCAGTATTGGCCAGATCCCATGCGCCACGGTCACCACCGTCCCACACCACCTCGGCAGGCTCGCGCAGTTCCGATACTTCTACGTAGAGTTTCCCATCGTCGACGACCAGGGCCAGCTTCTGGGAAGAGAGACCTTCCACCACAAGGTTATCTACTGAGCCCTCCAAAGAGCCAAGTTCCATAATCAGGTAGCGACCGCCTGGCAGCACGGAGGAGCCTTCTGCCAGATGGGGTATCAGCTCGAAGACCGGTGTACTGTACTCAGGACCGTTCTTCCAGTCTTTCTTCTCAATACTGAACTTGTCGGCTTTCACGCAGTCGGAAGTGCCATCGGCAAAGAGGTCGAACTGGACACGGGCACCAAAGCCAAGACTCAACTCAGACGTTTCTATCCTGCCCGCCTTGTCCTGTCCGCCAGGTCGCAACACGGAGGCATAGCTCATGTCGATGCCGTTGAGGAAACGCCCGCCATCAGAGTTCAGACAGGCAAAACGATTCATCCACACATGGCTGCGAGTCATCGTGCCATCAAAACTAAGGGTTCCTGCCCACAGTTCGGTTGGCCCTGCATACTGCTGTTCCACTGCGGGCAGCACCAATGTTCCGTCACCTTGTTTCACCAGACGCATATTTCCGGTAAAGGCTGCACCGGTGATGGTATGGGTATAATAGCGATAGGTGATGGCATTGTTGTTGTCATGCCCCTGGACCCACGAGGGAGCATTGTCGAAGAGGATATACGGGGCTGCCCCCTCGCCTACGCTGACAGTCATGTCACCCGTCTCTGCCAACAGCAGCTGGGCATCGTTCTCGGCGATGCCTATGGTGCCTCCATTCCGTATCTCCTGACGGTTGGTCATGGTCAGTGCTGGAGGAGCTGCTGTTATGCCCTCCAGTTCGCCTAAGAAGTAGCTGACGTGAGGCGGTTGGTTGTATCCGCACATCTGCCACACCATGGCCTGGCGGTACTGCATATCATGCCACAGGGTGTAATTACGCCATTCGGTAGGAATGGTTGAAGTATAGATACGGATATTGTTCTGAGCCGTACGGGCAATGATTTCCTCACGCCAGTCACCGAAGAGGTCACCCTGATAGCAGGGAGTGCCCTTGGTATCGTTGTTGGTCATGGAACCGGCAAGGGTCTCTATCAGCCCTTTACCATATTTATATATACCTACAGCAGTATTCTTGCCACTACTATAGTCGTGGGTCTCCTCGCACAGGTCACCGTCCCAATAGATACGGAAGTTCTGGGTAATGTTGCTCTTGGTGCCGTTTGAGAGGGGACCGTTGATAACTGAACTGATGAGTCCCGGGTCACGGCTTGACACACCTTGACAGCCGGGGAACTGATTGCTGAAGTTACCCATCATCGAACGACCGTCATCATTGCCAGCCGTATAACGGTAGTAGATCTTCGAAGTAGTGGCATCTCGGTAGTTGTTGCCTGGATTGTCCTCATTGCAGGCAAAGATCTCGTGGCCATGCACATAAGGGTTGAAGTCTCCGTGGTGCTGGGCATCGCCATGCCCCAGACCCACTGTCGATAATCCGCGCCCATTGTCATCGATCACCATCGAGCCGAAGCATATCTCATCGCGTCCGTCCCAGTCAACATCGGCAACAGCATAGTTGTGGTAGCCCTGCCCATACCAGGCACCGCTGCCACTGTTCCAGCGCCAGCGAACGGAAAGCTCATGGGTAGCAGGATCAACATCCAGGGCAATCATCTTGTGCCGGGTATAGATGCCTCGTGCCAGGAAGATGCTGGCATGTCGCCCGTCGAGGACGGGGGCACCAAAGAAATGCTTTGTGGAACGGTGGCCATAACCGTCGCCCCAAGCAGCCTCGAGATTGGTCTCACCAGCCTCCAACCGCTTCAGCGGATAGTCCATCACCTGATAGGGTTTGCCTGTTTCACCATCCATATAGACCAGGAACTCGGCACCGTCATGCACAAACCACTGACCTGTATTGGTAGCACCCAGATAGTTCTTGGTCTTGTCGCCAATGACATACTCCGTGCCATCGGCCATGTGGATGACGGTACCATCAGAGGCACGCATCACAGCCTCAGCACGTCCATCCTCGTCCCAGTCGTAGGCTACGATGTTCTGTTCGTTGTTCTGGAAATCGGCCATATTGGGACCCAGGTCTATCCACCAGAGCTTCTTACCGTTGAGTTTGTACACCTCGATGATAGCGTATTCACCTTGATAGCCAGCCTTGGGATAGCTGTTGGCTGCCCAGCTCTGGTTGTCAAACTTCAGCAGGATCTCCAGTTCACCATCACCGTCCACATCGGCACAACAGGCATCATTGGGCACGTAGGTGGACTTCAACTTCCCGTGGTCCATCTTGACCTCTAAGTATTTCTCTGCCCATACCTTGGCAGCAGGACAGGCTTCCTGCTCCGTACCTTTCACCACGGCCTTTACCGTATACTGGCTGGCTGGCGCCCCCCCCTTGTCGGTGAAATTCGATACCTGAAGCGGCTCCTCGTTTACCTTCACACCATCGCGATAGAGATTATAGGCCACATCGTAATACTCTTCACCCATGATACGCCAAGAGCAATACACACCCTGGGCCGTCTGAACGGCCACCAGACCACGGTCCAAATGGTCAGTCCTGCGCTGTGCCGATGCACCCACCGCAAAGAGGGTCACCGCCAGCAACATCCATACTATCCTTTTCATTTGCCTGACAACAGCTTTTCTATTTAGTAATTAGTTTTTTCGTATCTTCAGTTTTCGGGTGCAAAGATACGAATAAGTTGGGGGAAAACAAAGAAACATTCTGAAAAATAGCTTAAATAAGGTGTCTTTTTCTTTGTCATTTTGTGCGGTGCATGGTTGAGATAGTCTGAATGCGTTGTTCGGATCATCTCTTCGAATCGTTCGGATAATCCTTTACCCCCCTAAGGGATTATCTCAACAACGTGTTCAGATTATCTCAATGACTCGTTCAGATAGTCTCAATGAACCAAAGGTGACCTGGTTCCATTTCGGGTTAAAAATTGAGATGAGTAAGAAACGGCCTGACAATACTGAGAGCTAGATGGTATGTCTTAGTACTTCAAAGCTGGGTTACCTCACTTTCTGTCAGTGACAGGCTTTTGATGATGACCTCCTGAAGGCCAAAGGCATTGGCATCCTCGGGAATCTCGGTGTTGGCCTCGCGCATATCGGCATAGCAGCGGCCCAGAAGGTAGTGGGCCAGCAGCTGGTCGTTGGGTGTGCCGTGGCTGTCGAAGTAGTCGGTGAGGGTCTGTGCCTCGTCGCGTTCCGTGATGGTGAGCACGGAGTCGGATCGGTTCAGCTCGTTCAGCGCATCAAGCCGCTGACGCATCTCGCTGTACTGACCGCCACCTGAACAGGAGGCCAGCGTGAGCAACACTATTAATAAAGATGTATAACTGTTTCATGGTGTGATTTATTCCGTATGACGAGTTGAGGTATAAATTGTCAGTTCAGAAGGTCATACGGATCATGAGGCGCACACCTTGCTTGGTGGCGGTGGGCAGGTGGTTGTAACTCAAGCGGCGTATATACTCCACATGGACTATCTTGAAGATGTTATGGATACCGGCTGACACCTCCCAATAGGGCTTGTCTGGATCCATGATGAACGAGGTGTCGGGGAAGTACATCAGCAAGGGACTGCCCTCGTTCTGACGGAGCGTGGGATTGTTCTTGTTGCTGAGCTCGCCCCAGAGACACTTCACGCTGAGCCACTCCCTCCACTTGAGCTTCTTCAACAGGGGGATGCGGTTGAAGATCTTGCCGTTCATGTCCCAGTTGATCATCGCTGAGGCATAGCGGTCGTTCAGGAACTCCATATTGTTGACAAGCGTAAAGGTGTAGTCCTGCATGATATAAGAGAGATTGGTCTCAGGCATGATGAGCAGGGGGAAAGGCACCTTCTCCCACTGTATGCCACCCTTGAGCATACAGTCGACCTTTCCCCAGGAGTTGAGCCAGAAACGCTTGTAGGCACTGACCTCGGTGAAGTTGTAGCTGTAGTCGCTGCCCAGAAGGCCCTTCACGCCCAACGTGTGGGCAATAGTGAATACTGGTGAATCGAGGTTGACGGGCAAACGACGCTGCTTGGTGTTGATAAATGTCTCACCAGGGGCGAAGCGCAACTCGGCGCGCACCTCGGTGGTGCGGATCTTCTGGGAAGGCCCCCCCCAGTCGGCCATGGTTGTACCTATCATTGGTAGCATCTCTGTCCTGGGAACCGGGTTACTCCAGTTCGTCCAACGACCAGGATCAGAACTCTTGGACAAAGGTATGAAGTACATATTGCCCACAGCTTCGTTCTCCTCACGCTTCAAGGCTACAGTGGTACGGAAACCCCAGTCCTCCTCGCGTTCGAAGGTGAGCGACTGGCGGTTGTAGAACATCATCTTCTCTACCTTCGACCACTTGAACGCCGTAAAGACGTTATCCTTGTCGGTATGCATGAACTTGTCGCTGGGCGACATTACGTCATAGGTGGACGACAGCGTCAACGTACGCTTGGGAAATTCACGGGGCAGATACTCCTTCTTGTTGAACGACCAGATGAGATCGCCACGGTAGTAGGTCTTCTTTGAACCGATGCCACGTGCCACATAGCCGCTGAAGAAGAAGTTGGAATCGAGGTTGGCAGTGGACTGTGCGGAAAGGCGCAGGCGCATACCATCGATGAAGTTGCTGGTGACGGTGGTGTTCACGGGACCAAAGTCAATCTTCGAGGGCACATCCTTATTGAGCGATGTCTCTACAAAGTTCTCAATAAACGCCTTGCCCACCCAGAGGATGTACTTGAAACCCTTGATCTGTTCCAGACCATGGATGAACTGATCCATGGAGCTCTCGCTCTTGGTGAGCTCTACTTGGCGGTACTGGTTCCAGAAATCATCACCTCGCATCATCGCATTGACATCCTTCACCTCCTTCTTCTTACCCTTGAACAACTGCGGAGGCAGTTCGTCGAAGGCGTAGTCGGTCATGCGGGTGTTACGGATGACAGCAAACTTATGGAGGAAGTTGGCAGCCACAAGCTCGGTGAACATATCATCGATGGAGAGCACCCATGTGGAGTCGGGCAGCTGCGTGAACTCCTGGACAATCTTCATGTTCTCCACCCAGTTCACATCGCTCTGCTTGGGAATGGTCAGCTCGCAACGCTTCACCTGATAGGAGCTGTCGGCCAGGATGTAGATAGTGCCCCGGAAGCCGAAGTCCTGCTGGTTGTTGGGCAGGAACGACAGCTGGAAGCACTTGTCGTGATCCACATAGAGGGTATCCTCGATGTAATAGCGATAGAAGGCGATGGCATCCTTGCCGATAGGCGAAGTGAAAGGATGCCTCAGCATGCGGATCTGATCATCGTAGATGTTGACATCGGTAAAAATATCCTTCATGAAGGTGTTCACGATGTCACCGGTCTGCACCAGGTCGTTGATGCCTGTGGAGTTCATTCCTTTGATGATGACCTTCTCGTCGTGAGGATTCTTACGGTAGATTTTCTGCGAGACGGTCTCATCGACAGAGAGGGGAAGGATGAGCTTGTTGTTGTAGGAACAGCGTTCTACCTGATCAAGAATCCACTGGCGCTTCTTGATCTTAGGATTGTCCAACTGCTTCTGCGTGATCTCATTGAGGGCGAGGGTCAGCTTCTGGTATTTGTTGTACTGATAGTAGTCACGGTTGTCCAGGTCTGTACGTTTCTTGGCTGCAATGACCTTCCTCATCAGTTCCACTGCAGGATTGTTCTTGCGGCTGTAACGGCTGCGCTTGGACTTGACAGTGACCTCCTTCAGCGTCTTCGTATCGGTCTTCAGCTGAATATCGAGTTCCGACGGGCTGTTCTTGTCGATGACCAGTGTCTGAGACTGATAACCCACCGCACTGAACGTAATGGACCATCCGTTGTGACGGGCGATGCTGTAATGTCCTCTCAGATTGGAGGCCACCGCCACACCATGACCTTTATAGATCACACTGGCATAGGGTACTGCCTCTCCCGTCAGTGCATCGGTAATGTTACCGGAAAGGGTCTGCGCCCCTACGGGGCTAAATGATAAATGAAAAATGATAAATGATAAACACACCAACAGCCATTGACGGTGTCCTACCCAGCAAAAACTGCAAGGCACAACCCTCTTTGTTGGCATAACACAAGCTAGCTTGCATCTGCGCTCGCTGCTCCAAAACTTATCATTTATCATTTATCATTTATCATTTAGACCGAAGGTCGCATCAATCATTTTTCATTTGTCATTTATCATTTAGACCGAAGGTCGCATCAATCATTTTTCATTTGTCATTTATCATTTAGACCGAAGGTCGCATTAGTCTATCTCCTCGTCAGCCTCGTAGCCACCCATCTCGCGGATAGCGTTCTTCAGCATGGTGTACTGCTGATAGAGATGGTTCACGGCTTCCTCGCCCTGGGTGTAGTCGTGCATGGGTGACTTCAGGAAGAAACTGAGGAAACGCTGTGTACCGAAACGGCCTGCACGGGCTGCCAGATCGCTGAGCAGACAGAGGTCTAAGCAGACGGGAGCAGCGAGGATGGAGTCACGGCAAAGGAAGTTGATCTTGATCTGCATGGGGTAGCCCATCCATCCGAAGATGTCAATGTTATCCCACGACTCTTTGTTGTCATTGCGCGGTGGATAGTAATTGATACGCACCTTGTGGTAGTAGTCACCATAGAGGTCGGGCTGATTGTCACCCTTAAGGATGGTCTCCAAGGTTGACAGCTTCGACACTTCCTTCGTACGGAAGTTCTCAGGCACGTCAAGCACCAGACCGTCACGGTTACCCAGGATATTGGTTGAGAACCATCCGTCGAGACCCAGGCAGCGGGTTCCGATAATCGGGGCAAAGCCGCTCTTCACCAGTGTCTGACCGGTCTTGAAGTCCTTGCCGCAGATGGGCATGTGGGTCTTCTCGGCCAACTCCCACATGGCGGGGATATCGACCGTAGTGTTGGGAGCACCCATGATGAAGGGAGCACCCTCGACAAGGGCTGCGTATGCATAGCACATGGACGGAGCAACGTTCTCACGGTCGTCGGCCTTCATGGCAGCCTCCAGGTCACTGAGCTTATAGTGTACCTGCTCGTTGATGGGCACGTAGATCTCGGTAGAGGCTGCCCATAGCACCACAATACGGGCACAGCCGTTCTGGGCCTTGAACTGACGGATGTCCTCGCGCACCTGCTCCATCATGTCCCAGCGGTCCTTGCACTGCTTCACATTGTCACCATCGAGGCGCTTGGCAAAGTTCTTGTCAAACGCTGCCTTCATGGGCACGATCTTCTCCAGCTCATCGCGGACGGGCTCGATGTCCTTCTGCTTCAACACCTCCGCATACACTGCACTCTGGTAGGCGTTCTGGGGATATACATCCCAGCAACCGAACACGATATCGTCGAGCTTGGCCAAGGGCACGATGTCGCCATAATGCAGATACTGCTTGTCAGCGCCACGGCCTACACGCATCTTGTCCATCTGCGTCATTGAACCGACTGGCTTACCCAGTCCCTTGCGAGTCATCAACACACCCGTCATGAAAGTTGTGGCAACGGCTCCGTTGCCTACTACCATAATACCCAGCTTTCCTTCTGCTGGCTTAACGTTTGCTTTTGCCATAGTTTTCTCTTTTTTATTGTAAGTTTATATTAATTCATTCAAATCGTCAATCACACGGCCTGCCTGCGTCTCATCCACAGGGTCGTCCGTCCACTGCTCGCCACGTATCCACACCGTCTGGCAGCCAGCCTTGCGGGCGGGGATGATGTCCTTATCGATGGAGTCGCCCACCACCGTCACCTCCTCAGGCCTCAGCCCCAAGGCTTCCACGCCAAGGGTGAATATCTGAGGATTGGGCTTGCGAACACCTACCACTGCAGACTCCACCACGTGGCTGAAGATGCCATCTAAACGGAACTCGCGGAGCACAGTCTCTATGTTGCCGTAGAAGTTGCTCACCAGGACGAGCGGGCAGCATTCTTTCAGCTGAAGCAGCACCTCGCGGCTGTGGGCGGTGTGTGCCTGCGTCAGAGCATAGAGGTCATCAAGCATCGGGAACTGCCAACTGTTGATATAGCCTTGCTTTATGACTCCCTTCGTTGCCATAGACGTCAGCTCCAACTGTATTTTCATAGACAGGAGCTGCTTGAACGTCGTATCGGGTTTGACGATAGACATTCTGGCAAGTAAACGTTCCACAAAGATGTATGCCTCACGGAACTGGGCTTCAGTCACAGGCACCCCCACACGCTGGTAAGCATGCCAGAGCATCTTGCCCCAGTGACAGCCTCCCGTATCGAGCGTGCCTCCATAATCAAAGATATATCCTTTCGTCATACACTCATTTCCTTGCACATCTTCTCGTGCGTTCTCTTCATATAATAATAGATGGCGACAAGCACCGTGATCTCAAATATCGGATAGATATAGGGCACATTGACGAGACAGGCAATGAACATCACCGTGGCTCGTGTGTTGTGTGTCAGGATGTTCGTGTACTTCATCAGTGGCAGGCTCTGGCGACGGAAGGACTCACGGAAATCCACAGGCATGTCTGCAGCATTCGGCCACTTGGCCTTCACCTTCCGGAAGAACTTCTGGAACTCGGGGGTGGTCTGCTCCTGCTTACGACACCACCCTAAATAGAAAAAGTGAAATGCATGCTCCCAAAAGTACGGCTTGTCTGCAATCTCGAAGGGACCGACCTTGTGCTTGGGAATACTGTCGAGCAACCGCTCCTCCTGCTCTGAACTGTTCAACTCGCTGCCTTCCTCACCCTTCAGGAAATAGAGGTGTATCTGGCGGTAGTAGTCGGCCAGCTGACACTGATGGGCATGCCAAAAGAAACCGGCATAGCTACAGAGCAGGAACCCCCAGATGCTCCAGTTCACCGATGTAAAAGGTATGGGGTCGTTCCATATTCTAAGTGCGATGGCTAAATAGCAGAAGAAAAACCACACGTCGCTGGCCAGTCCGTCAAGCATCCGGCCAATGGCGGTCTTATGATTGGTAAGCCGTGCCATCTGTCCGTCGGTAGAGTCGCAGAAATTGGCCAGCATCAGCAGAACCACACCGCCTACGTTCCACCATAGTTCCGTGTGGTAGAAGCACCAGCCAGCACCCACACCGAGGAACATGGAGAGGATGGTGACGAAGTTGGGCGTCACACCGATTTTTATCCACATCAGCGCAAACACCAGACCAATGGGGCGTGTGAAGTACACGTCCAACCACTCCTCTGTGTCATTCGACTTGAACGAAGCCTGTAGTAGTTCCTTAAAACTTTTTTCCTTGTTATTGATTTTCAAATCTCAATTCTCAATTATCAATTATCCATCAGCCCGGCTATCGCTCGCGAAGCCTCTTCACGACAGCGCGAGAAACTGGGCCAGTCGTTGAAATCGATGATGCACCATGTCCCGTCTTCACGGACAATGCAGTCACCTCCGTATATACTCACACCCACCACAGCAGCCAGCCGGTCGGAAGCCTGCTGCAGGGCCTTGTCATCAAAGGGGTAGTGCCTCGCTGCGCCATTGCGACTCTCATCGCCAAACTTCGTCTGGCCATCGTCCGTGGGATAGTAGTAACGGAAGAACCCCGTGCCGAGTACCCCGTAGAACTTCACCACGTCGCCTTCGACGTGCGCACTAACCGTATAGTCTTCTATTCCGCGTGAACGGAAAGCATGGATCTTCTCTTTCAGTTCTTCCTCATCCGTGGCATACGTCACATCGCCCTTTTCCTGGGCAGCTGCGTCACCACGTTTTAACCAGTAGCCTTTGTCGCCTTTCCTGGGCGGTGCAGGGATGTGTGCTTCGAGCATCAGTCTTTCCATCACACTGCGGGCACAACGCTCCACACCCTCGGGCGTATTGATGACCTTGGCATCCAACTCCTTCAGCCTTGCAAGCGTCTCTGGCAGACGACCCATGCTGAGGACGACCTGATAGGGTATTTCCGCTGGCACGTTCACTTGTAAACGTTGTGAGGTGAGTGGTGAATGGTGAGAGACGAACTCCTCTTCATTGATCACCTCCACGTCATATCCTCTATCCTCCAAGAGCCGAACTACGGACATCATAATCGCCCTGTCTTTCTCCACCGAGTTGGGCGAAAACTGCTCTGCCCTAAGTATTGCCAGCACTTTTTCCATTTGTCATTTAGGCCGAAGCCAGCAATGGCGTAGCCCATTATCATTTATCATTTATCATTTGTCATTTAGGCCGCAGGCCGCAAGAAACTCTTCCGCTTTCTGAATGTCGGAGGCATGGTCTATGTCAAGCACCTTCGAGAAGGGATAAGCCTTCAGACGCAGCCCATCGGCAATGAGTGCCCGCTGGAAGTTGCGCATCCTGCTCTCGCCCCGCTCTATACACTGGCGCAAGGTCTGCAGTGAACGCGGTGTCAGTCCGTAGATGCCACCGCTGATGTAGTGCGGATGCTCCTGCTTGTCGAGAAAGGCCGTAATGCCCAGCCCGTCTTCGGTCTCCACGTAGAGCGGTTTCTCATCGTCTATGTAGTCCGTCACACCCATCAGCCCATCAGCCTCACCGCTGTCAGCCAGACGCTGCCACTCTTCGACGTAGGCACGGAACTCCTCCTCACGGAAGATAGTGTCTACCGTTGTCAGCACAAACGGCTCATCATCGTCAATCAGTGGTGCCAGCTCGTACATGGAGTGCATGGAGCTGGAGGTGGTCTTCTGGATATATCTCACTGGCCAGCCCTGCTGACGACAGGCAGCCAGATGGTCGCTTACCAAAGAGGTCAGCTGATTGCAAATGATACACACTTCCGTGGCTCCACAGTCACGGAAAATCCTGATCAGACGGTCAACCAACTGCTCACCTGCCACCCTTACAAGCGGCTTCGGCACCTGGATTCCCTCCTCTGCCAGTCGCGAGCCTTCGCCCGCTGCAATGATTGCATATTTCATTCGCACAAACAGCCAAACCATGAATGTACCGTTCAAGATACACTCCAAATCACGCGCAAAGGTACGGAATAAAAACGAAACGGGAAAACTTTTCTTACGTTTTTATTTTCCTATTGTTAATTTATCTATACTGAAGACCCATTTTCTCCCAAGAAATGTTCAAAAAGTCGCTTCCACTAAGCGTCTTATTTTTAACAAGTATCACCAGGTGTTTTCAAATCAACAGTTACAATCCATTCACCATTCTTCTTTCCACCCTTTCGTTTAAGCAGTTCTAATTCCTGAAGACGGGAAATACCTGAGATGGTTCCTCCTTCAGATATTTTCTCACCAGAGGAAATGTAGTCATTACGTGTTGCAGTCGGATGGAGACAGAAATAGACGAGTATGTCCATTTGTAAGTCTGTAATAGTGATACCACGTTCTTCAAGAGCCTTTTGTATGGCCTTTTGTATGGTCTCAGGATCCTTTTGTATGGTCTTTTGTATGCTCTCTGAATCCTTTTGCATGTTCTTTTGCATGGTCTCTAAGTCCACAGGCTCACGTACAATTGCACTAAATGCAGTGACAAGTCCTACATTGAACTCTGCAGCCGGACTTTGGTTCTCCTTCAGCAAGTCCTGTACTTCGCCTATGCCATGATTGAACATATTGACGTAATTCAGATTCTTCATCATCTCTGCTACCACACTATTGCGATAGTCGTTCACGTGGGGGAAGTTCTCTGGGCGGGCCTGTCCATAGAGGCCTCCTGGATTCATAATCTCTATGTGGCTGTCATACTGATAGAGACGTGTAGGCATATTCGCTTGATAATCGCGATGCATCACGGCATTCATCATCAACTCGCGTAACACCTTGTAGGGATAGTTGCGAACATCCTTTTCTCTCAAGATGCTGACGGGAACAGGGCGTTTTGTCACAATACCGTCACGGATAAAGTTCTCCAAATCTGGCAGCATCTTGTAAAGACATCCTTCGAAACGCCTTTCGTTAAGAATCATCCCTCCGTTGGTCTCACCCTTAAAGCGTACAAACTGTAAATAAGCTCCAGGCATGAAGTATCGAGGATTGTTACCAAACATGATAAGTGCCGCATACGTCGGACAATCCCAACGAATGTTGAAAAGACGTAGGGACGCTAACTGCTCTTTTAATGGACGCCTCTCGTTAGCCAACGTTTCTGCATCAATGGCTTTGGGCAGATACTCTTTTACAATCGTATCTATGTCTATATCATCTATACTTGCCTCACGGCATGGTCTTGTATCGAACGTTGGCAGACTTGCTGCACAACGTTCGGCAAGGATTCTCTCTTCCTCTGCGCTGGCGATGTCACGACGTGGGCCAATACGGATGAACGTTCTACCTCGATAACGGACAGGTGTATCAAATGATGGTGTCACCTCTACTACCAGCACATCGCCCTCATCAGTCTGTACCTTTTCTGTAGTCATAACAGGCAGAGGCAGGATATTACCATCCGACCGAATACCACTGATTCGTTTCATCAGTGCATCGTCAACCTTCATCCCACTTATCTTGCCATTGTCATACACGCCAATCAGCAGATAGCCTTTCTTTCCAGAACCAGGCATATCGTTCGCAAAAGCACATATCGCCTCCTGGAATTTATCCATATCGCCCTTAGACGTGGTTAGTTCAATCCGAAACCCTTCGTCTATTGCAATTATCTCCTGTAATTCCTCTTTCGTCATAATCCGCTTGCAAAGTTAATCAATTATTTCGAAGTTACCAAAACACAACGTCAGAAACCTGGCACCATTCATCATCAGTCATGTCTGGGAACTTGGCTGCTAACGTTTCTCTCACCTCCTCCTTCCACCTTGAATCTATCATTTCAGACCATCCGTCTTCTTCAAGATATATCAGATACTTTCTTATGTCTAATCTCTCTTTCATACTCATTTACATTCTTAGATAGAATCAATCCATTATGAGCATATAGCCTTTTACTATTGCGTCTATCTCCATTCAACTGATTCAGAACGGATTAGAGGCGTTCGGCTCTGCCGCTTTCACTATGCGTTGCGACTGAAAGGCTGATTCTACTCTTCGAATTCACTAGTCAGATTCATGAAATCATCATAAAGCCTTTTTCCGAAAGTCTCTTTGCCACTCCATTTGCTACGTTTATACACTTCAGGCAAAGTATTAATAGCTACCTTGTCGACGCCTATAGCAAGCATCTCTATCTCCTCTCGTGTTATTCGAACGACTGCAAAATGTTTTTCAGAAGAACTCCCTGTAACAATACCAAATCCCCAATTAACAGCACTTGTTGTGGTTTTTGTACTGCCATCTGTTCCTTCCAACCTTATAACTGTCCCATCCAGCAATTTAAATTTAACGATAGTATTGTTGGAAAGACGGTTATCATCATCATCTTTAAATGACAAAATCAAAAAATACTCACTGTCAAAAGTATAGGCACAAAATTCAGCATTACTTCCCACACTTCTATATTCTACAGCTGATGCAGAAGTCATAGAGATGATGAATATTAATAATAAAACAAACTTCTTCATATTATTAATTATTTGTTATTCCAATAGCATTAGTCTTCTCTATCCTCTCGCTTAGACTCATCACATAGTTAGGAAGGCCTACCTGCATTATAAAGTGGTCAAATTCGACCACTTTGAAATTGGGGTTGTTGTGCACTATTATCTTTGCCATATCGCTTTTAGTTATTTTCACCCTACATTGGGCAAATCGTGTGCAAATATAGTGAATAATTTGCAAGAAAACAAAACTATCCTGGAAAAAACTATTGTATTTTAACTACTAAATTATAAAAAGCAGAAGCCATAAGGAAACAACCTTTAATCTATACAGAGAAAAACAAAACAAAGGGTGACACGCTGACACAATGCCGATGAATACTGGGCGTGCAGCCTTTTAAAGGGTGGCACAGGGTGACACAAGGGTGACACAAAAAGATAGGGGGACTCTTTCTATATACCATTAACTTTTAATGGTAAAACAAGTTGTTTTACTTTGATAATGCTGGGTTATTCGATAAAAAGGTATATGTTTACGATAGTAAAACAAGTTGTTTTACTTTAAGAGAAAGCGCTGATTCTGTAGCAAAAGTCGTTCATTGCTTGAAGGTGCAGCATAGAATGGCTGAAGTGATCATTACCTAAGGTAACGGGAGCCGTTAGCTAAGGTAACGTGCTGCATTACTTTAGGTAACGTGAGCCGTTGCTACTGGACGTGCAGAGTGAAAAATGTTTCTTCATTTCCCGTAATTGTGCAAGCGTCACTTGCACAAATGGGAAGTCTGGATATTCTTTAGGTTGCGGGTTTTACTCGTTGGCCTTGTGCGTTGCGCTCACAGCCCTTGTGCGTTGCGCTCATTGGCCTTCTGATCGCTGCTCGTTGCCTTAACGCGTAGCATTCGTTGCTTGAAGGAGTTAAATAGAGCGACTTTCATGCCAACTGACCTACGCTTTGAGTTTAGTGGCGGTAAAGTGGGAGTTTAGTGCCAGTAAACTCCGAGTTTAGTGGCGGTAAACTCATTGGTCGCCGTTCCACGCTTTTTCGCTGAAAAAAGTGGCGAGTATATTTCTTTGCACACAGAAAAGCCCAAATATATTTGGCTCTTCTTTCGTTTTTTCGTAACTTTGCGCCCAAAACAAGTAATTATGGAAAAAAGAATAGTCATCAAGGTGGGTTCGAATGTGCTGACACGCAAAGAAGGGAAACTGGATGTCACACGTATGTCGGCCATCGTCGACCAGATAGCATGGCTGCGCCAGCACGGCTACGAGGTGATTCTCGTGTCCAGCGGTGCCGTGGCCTGCGGACGACGAGAACTGACAGTCGACCATTCTCTCGACTCCGTGGAGCAGCGACAGCTGTTCTCAGCGGTAGGGCAGGTGAAGCTCGTCGGACTGTACTACGACCTCTTCCGTGAGTTCGGCATCCATGTGGGACAGGTGCTCACCATGAAGGAGAACTTCGAACCAGGCGAGCAGTTCCGCAACCAACGGGCCTGCATGAAGGTGATGCTCGAGAACGATGTGCTGCCCATTGTCAACGAGAACGATACGGTCAGCGTTACCGAGCTGATGTTCACCGATAACGACGAGCTCTCTGGACTCATAGCCCGTATGATGGAGGCCGATACGCTGATCCTGCTCTCCAACATCGACGGTATCTACGACGGCCACCCCGATGACCCTGCATCCAAGATTATTCCTGCCGTGGAGCCTGGCCGCGATCTGTCACAGTACATCAAGGCCGAGAAGAGCGCCTTCGGACGTGGGGGCATGCACTCAAAGTACACCACGGCTCAGAAAGTGCAACAGGCTGGCATCCGCGTCATCATTGCCAACGGCGAACGCGAGAACATCCTCGTGGATCTGATAGAAAACAAAGGACAAACACCCCATACAGAATTCCTACCATGCAACTGAAAGAAACATTTGAACGAGCCAAACGGGCCAGTAAGACGCTGGCACTGCTGAGTGACGAACAGCGAAACGACATTCTCATGGCTGTGGCTGATGCCATCGTAAGCCAGCAGGAACGCATCCTGAAGGCCAACACCGAGGACCTGGCCAAGATGGCAAAGGACAATCCGCTCTACGACCGGCTGCAACTGACACCGTCACGGTTGGAGGGCATAGCCGCAGACATGAGAAACGTGGCTACCCTACCCTCACCCTTAGGTCATGTGACCAAACAGAAGACACTGCCTAACGGCCTGCGACTGTGCCGTGTCAGCGTGCCCTTCGGGGTCATCGGCATGATCTACGAGGCCCGGCCCAACGTCACTTTCGATGTTTTCTCTCTCTGCTTCAAAAGCGGCAATGCCTGCGTGCTCAAGGGGGGCAAGGATGCTGACTGCTCCAACCGTGAGGAAGTAGCCCTGATACACGAGGTGCTGGAACGCTTCGGCGTGAACCCCGACGTGGTGACACTGCTGCCTGCCACACACGAGGCAACGGGAGAGATGCTCAATGCTGTGGGATACGTCGATCTGTGCATACCTCGCGGAGGCAGGAAACTCATCGACTTCGTTCGCGACACTGCACGAGTGCCTGTCATTGAGACAGGTGCCGGGGTGGTGAACACTTATTTCGACAAGGACGGAGACCTGGAGATGGGACGTGCCATCATCAACAATGCCAAGACGCGACGGGTGTCTGTATGTAACGCCCTCGACTGCCTCATCATCCACGAGAGCCGACTCGGCGACCTGCCTGCACTCGTCGAACCTCTGCTGACACACAATCCGCCTGTCACCCTCTACTGTGACGAGCCTTCCTACGCAGCAATAACCAATGGCCAACTGTCTGCTGACAGCCTTTCATTGCTCCAGCCTGCCACGGAAGAATCGTTCGGCACGGAGTTCATGGACTATAAGATGGCCATCAAGACCGTCGCCTCCCTCGACGAGGCCTTGGCCCACATCGACGGGAACGGCTCAGGACACAGCGAGGCCATCATCACGGCCAACGAGGCTGCAGCACGCAGGTTCCAGGCTCATGTCGATGCTGCCTGTGTCTACTGGAATGCCCCCACATCCTTCACCGACGGTGCACAGTTCGGCCTTGGTGCCGAGATAGGCATCAGCACACAGAAACTCGGCCCCCGAGGACCCATGGCCCTGGAGGAGATCACTACTTATAAATGGCTCATCGAGGGTGAAGGTCAGACAAGGCCCTGAAACGCTGGCTGAGACTTGGTCTCGTAGCGGTTCCTGTCTTGATGGTGTATAGCAGACCGAAACGCGATTCTGCCAAGAGCTATCTTGACAGCCTCTGTAAAGGCGACCATCCGCACCAGTGGAAGATGAAGGAAAACCGACGTTGGTTCTACTATCCAAGGAAAGAGACTCCAAAGGTATAAAAAACGGAACAAGGCACCCGCCCGCAGACATGTGGGCGGGTGCCAACATTGATAAGGCCTCCCGCCCGCATTCATACGGACGGGAGGCCTTTTCCTGTTACCCGGCACCTTTCTCCCGGTTACCCGGCATCTTTCTCCCACTTTCCCCGCACCTTTCTCCCGGTTTGCTACGGGGTCGCTCTCCTCTGCCCACCGCTCTGATTCTGTCAGACACGGCATTAGCCTTCTTTCTTTTCCTGACTATCTGCCAATGCGCTTCTTGTTGTTCTGAATGTATATAGCAGCAGGATAGATTCGGGATGCCTTCTGGCCTTGCAGACTGAAGGTGTCTGGCGACGCTGCGGCTGTACCAGCTTTGACAGGTCCTACGCCTGACGTGCTGCCTGGGTCATCATAGATCTTTACCAGCTTGCTCTCGTAACGGGCGAGCCGGTTGGAGAGGTCGCTGATGACATCGGCATTGGTGTCCTGCGTGGCATTGTCGAAGGTGTACTGGAAGTCACCGTGCTGACAACGCCCTGCACCGTATGCTCCGGTCACGATGTCTGGCACGTCGGCTGCAGCATCAGGGTGATAGCTGTAGAAGGTCTCTTCTGTGTCGAAGTTATTATAGCCTGTCCCACCTTGAAGGGTCTGTACCTCGGCAGGCACCTGTTCGTTGCGATGCTCCACGACATAGGCATCGAAATGCTTGCTGTAGAGACCATCACCCGACTGATAGGGCTCAAAACTGGTCTGGTTGACGATATGGTTGTCGAAGGCTTTGATCATACCACCGTCTTCGCTCGAGAAATTGCCCTTGGTCTCACTGCTCGAACCGGTTCCATTGTGAACGTCTGACCCTTGCCTGGAGATGAGCATGGGATATTTGCAGTGACGGAAATAGTTCTTTTCTACGAAGATGCAGGAACCCATGCAGGCACCGACACCGTATTTGGAATTACCGTCATAGTAGTTGTTGTACACGTGGAGGTGCTTCGAAATACGTACACGGGGATGACGGGAGTCACTGTGGTCAAACCAGTTATGATGATAGGTGACATAGTCCACCTCATCCTTGTTGGAGTTCAGGTTACACTTGCCCGAGTCCCAGTAGTGGTTGTACGAGACAGTGGCAAAGAGCGTACCCTTCACATCGAAGCTGCCATCGCCCTTGGCCTTGTCACCGCCTTTGTTCTCACCATAGAAGATATCAAGGTTGTGCCCCCAGATATGCTCGTTGTTGGTATCAAAGCTGACACCGTCCTCGGGATGCATCATGATACCCAGGTTCCTCAGCTCCACATAACGGCAGTTGCGACAGAGCACACCGAAGCCGTGGAAGGTGGCATCATTGCCTACGCCCTCGATGGTGAGGTTCATGTGCTGGCTCTTGCCTTTCACCTGCAGACCGATGGCTGAGCTGCCCAGCGCAGGCATATCGTCTTTCTTCAGCAGCCCGACAATGCGGATGGCGAGCGGACGGGTCTCAACGCCCTTCTCATAGGCCTGGAGGATCTGCTGAATACCCTGGCGGGTCTCGGTCTTCCCCTTGTTGTCTACCATCATGTCAAGGGCCACGGTCTTGGCATTGTCCTTGCTGACATAGAGGATGCGGGCACCCTCCTTCAGCGTTCCGTCATCATGGTAGGCACCGATGCCTGCCTCTGCATGGTCATGGGCATAGCCTTCGCGATGGTAGTTCCTGACGGTGATACCGGTTGCTGTACTGGCCTTTGCCTCGTCTTCAGCACCGTTGACCACAGGCACCACCTTGATTGCGTAGTCCGATGCTGCCCTCAGCCCCAGGGCATCGGCACGGTTATAGGTTCCGTAACTGCGCACCAGCTGTCGGTCAATGCGCGTATAGTCTGCATACTGCCCGCCTTTCACATAGACGTGATAGGTGGAGGCTTCCTCATACGGTGCCCACTCTGCATAGAGCGACTCGTTCCACCCTGCTGCCAGGGTCAGCTGTATACCTTTGTTGGTGATAGTGACTGCCTCCTGGGCAGACAGTGTCATGGACAACACTGCGAGGAGGACAAGGGAGATGTATCTGTTTGTTTTCATCTGATGGTTTCATAACAGGGGACACCGCTCTGGCGATGCCCCCTGTCACTATGGAGATATGAATGTTTGTTACTTTCCGGGGAAAATGCTTTCGGCAATGAAGGGACTACTTCTCGTCGAGCACATTCTCTGACACGAAGTCGAGCACGTTCTTGCGGTTGGCCTGCATGCGCTCGTAGTCTTCCTTGGAACCGACGATGATCTTCTCGAACTCGCGCAGACCGGTTCCGGCAGGGATGAGGTGACCGCAGATCACGTTCTCCTTCATTCCCTCCAGATAGTCCTCCTTGCCACGGATAGCTGCCTCGTTGAGCACCTTCGTGGTCTCCTGGAACGATGCTGCAGACATGAAGCTCTTGGTCTGGAGGGCTGCACGGGTGATACCCTGCAGGATCTGGGTACTGGTGGCGGGCACGGCATCACGCACCTGGACAAGCTTCATGTCACGGCGCTTCAGCGATGAGTTCTCGTCACGCAGCTTGCGGGCTGTCACTATCTGACCTGCCTTCATGTTCTCGGAGTCACCGGCATCGGTAACCACCTTCTTACCCCAGATGCGGTCGTTCTCCTCGGCGAAGTCGAGCTTGTCGACAATCTCCTGCTCGAGGAACGAGGTGTCACCGGGATCGTTGATCTGCACCTTGCGCATCATCTGACGAACGATGATCTCAAAGTGTTTGTCGTTGATCTTGATACCCTGCAGACGATACACGTCCTGTACCTCGTTGACGATATACTCCTGGACAGCGGTGGGACCCTTGATGGCAAGGATGTCGTTGGGCGTGATGGCACCGTCGGACAACGGGGTACCGGCACGCACGGCATCGTGCTCCTGTACCAGGATCTGCTTGGAGAGCGAGACAAGGTACTTGCGCTGGTCACCCGACTTCGAGGTGACGATGATCTCACGGTTACCACGCTTCACCTTACCCATGGTCACCTCACCGTCAATCTCACTGACAACAGCGGGGTTCGACGGGTTACGGGCCTCGAAGAGCTCTGTGACACGGGGCAGACCGGCGGTGATGTCACCACCCTTGGCAGCAGCACGCGGGATCTTCACCAGCGTCTCACCGGTCTTCACGGTCTGACCGTCCTCTACCACCACGTGGCCTCCCACAGGGAAGTTATAGGTACCTATCTTCTCACCATCGGCACCGATGATGTCACAGGTAGGAACCTTCGAACGGTCTTTCGACTCGGTGATGATCTTCTCAGTAAGACCGGTGGTCTCGTCGGTCTCGGCACGGAAGGTGACATTCTCTATGACATCATTGAACTTCAGCGTACCGGCATACTCTGTGACGATGACTGCATTGAAGGGATCCCACTGGGCTATCTTGTCGTTCTTCTTCACACGATCTCCGTTCTTGAAATAGAGGGATGAACCGTAGGGTACATTCACCGTGGAGAGCACAATCTTCGTATTGGTATCGACAAAGCGCAACTCACCCAGACGGCTGACTACCATCTCACACATACGACCATCCTCGTCGAACGGTACGGTGCGCACTTCCTCAAGCTCTATCACTGCATTCTCGTACTTCGAGACGATGCTGGCATTGGCTGCTGCATTGGCTGCCACACCACCGGCGTGGAACGTACGGAGGGTAAGCTGCGTACCCGGCTCACCAATGGCCTGGGCTGCAATCACACCGACTGCCTCACCCTTCTGCACCATGCGGCGCGTGGCAAGGTTACGGCCATAGCACTTCATACATACACCCTTCTTCGACTCACAGGTCAGCACGGAACGGATCTCAACGCTCTCGATCTCGGCCTTCTCAATGGCTTCTGCCACTGCCTCGGTGATCTCCTCACCCGACGCGACAATCGTCTCACCGGTATGCGGATGGATGATATCATGCACTGACACACGACCCAGGATACGCTCGTAGAGGGAGCTGATGACCTCGTCACCACTCTTCAGGGCCGTGCAGACGAGTCCACGCAACGTTCCGCAGTCTTCCTCGGTGATGATGACATCGTGAGACACATCGACGAGTCGACGGGTAAGGTAACCAGCATCGGCTGTCTTCATGGCGGTGTCTGCCAGACCCTTACGGGCACCGTGGGTCGAGATGAAGTACTCCAGCACGGACATTCCTTCCTTGAAGTTCGACAGAATGGGGTTCTCAATAATCTGATGGCCCTCGGCACCGGCCTTCTGAGGCTTGGCCATCAGACCGCGGATTCCTGAGAGCTGCTTGATCTGGTCCTTACTACCACGGGCTCCGGAGTCGAGCATCATGAACACGGCATTGAAACCCTGGTCGGCCTCGGTCATCTGCTTCAGCAGGATGTTACCGATGTCATTGTTGACGTGCGTCCACGTGTCAATGACCTGATTGTAACGCTCGTTGTCGGTGATGAAGCCCATGTTGTAGTTGTCGGTGATGGTACGCACTTCCTCATTACCCTTGGCAATGAGCTCGGCCTTCTCCTTCGGGATGATGATGTCATCGAGGTTGAAGGACAGACCGGCCAGATAGGCCATGCGGTAACCCAGGTTCTTGATACCGTCAAGGAACTCGCATGCCTCGGCAAAACCCACATGCTCTATGACATCGGCAATGATGTCACGCAGGGACTTCTTGGAGATGACGGTATTGACGAATCCTACTTCATCAGGGATGATGCCATTCACGATAACACGACCGACAGAGGTCTCCACGGTGTGGCGTACCTTCTGACCGTCAACGATGTCGTCAACGACAACCTTCACCAGGGCGTGCAGGTCGCACTTGCCTTCATTACGGGCAATGATGGCCTCCTCGGGACCGTAGAACGACAGTCCCTCGCCCTTGGCACCCGGACGGATCTTGGTGATATAGTAGAGACCAAGCACCATGTCCTGAGAAGGAACGGTGATAGGTGCACCATTGGCAGGATTGAGGATATTATGGCTCTGGAGCATCAGCAGCTGAGCCTCGAGGATGGCCTCGTTGGAAAGGGGAAGGTGCACAGCCATCTGGTCACCGTCAAAGTCTGCATTGAAGGCGGTACAGGCCAGCGGATGAAGCTGGATGGCCTTACCCTCGATCAGCTTCGGCTGGAATGCCTGGATACCCAGACGGTGCAGCGTAGGAGCACGGTTCAGAAGAACGGGATGACCCTTCATCACATTCTCCAGGATATCCCAGATGACCGGTTCGCGACGGTCAACGATCTTCTTGGCCGACTTCACCGTCTTGACAATACCGCGCTCTATGAGCTTGCGGATGATGAAGGGCTTGTAGAGCTCGGCTGCCATGAGCTTCGGCAGACCGCACTCACCCATCTTCAGCTCCGGACCGACGACAATCACCGAACGGGCGGAGTAGTCAACACGCTTACCTAACAGGTTCTGACGGAAACGGCCCTGCTTTCCCTTCAAGGAGTCCGAGAGCGATTTCAACGGACGGTTGGAGTCACTCTTCACGGCTGAGGACTTGCGGCTGTTGTCAAACAGCGAGTCCACTGCCTCCTGCAGCATACGCTTCTCGTTGCGCAGGATGACCTCGGGTGCATGGATCTCAATGAGTCTCTTCAGACGGTTGTTGCGGATGATGACCCGACGATAGAGGTCGTTAAGGTCACTCGTGGCGAAACGACCACCGTCCAGGGGTACCAGAGGACGCAGCTCGGGAGGTGTCACGGGGATAATCTTCATGATCATCCACTCAGGACGGTTGATGCCCTTCTCCACACTCTGGCGGAATGCCTCCACCACCTGCAGACGCTTCAAGGCCTCGTTCTTGCGCTGTACCGACGAGTCGGTATTGGCACGGTCACGAAGCTCATAGGACAGTGAGTCGAGGTCGAGCTTCACCAGCAGGTCGTAGACAGCCTCAGCACCCATCTTCGCAATGAACTTATTGGGATCGCTGTCATCAAGATAGTCGTTGTTCTCACCCACTACATTGTCGATGATCTCGTTGTATTCCTCTTCTGAAAGCAGGTCATACATCTGGGAACCTAATGCGGGGTTGCCCTCTCCGTCCTTCTTGCCAGCCATCACACCGGGCTGGATAACGACATAACGCTCGTAATAGATGACGGAGTCGAGTTTCTTCGTGGGAAGTCCCAGCAGGTAGCCTATCTTGTTGGGCAGGGAACGGAAATACCAGATATGGGCAACGGGAACCACCAGCTCAATATGTCCGGCACGCTCACGACGCACCTTCTTCTCGGTGACTTCCACACCGCAACGGTCACAGACAATACCCTTGTAACGGATACGCTTGTACTTGCCGCAGGCACACTCATAGTCCTTCGTGGGACCGAAGATGCGCTCGCAGAACAAACCGTCACGCTCTGGCTTATAGGTACGGTAGTTGATGGTCTCAGGCTTGGTAACCTCACCGAAAGAGTTCTCGAGAATCTCCTCAGGTGAAGCCAGTCCGATGGTAATCTTGGTGAAATTACTCTTTGTCTTTATATCTTTCTTGAAAGCCATAATTATCAGTTATAAATTATCTATTATCAATTACCTTTAGTCCATTGTTATGCTGAGACCCAGACCGCGAAGCTCGTGCAGCAGCACGTTGAGCGACTCGGGAATGCCCGGCGTGGGCATCGGCTCTCCCTTGACAATGGCCTCATAAGCCTTAGAACGTCCTACGGTATCATCCGACTTGATGGTCAGGATCTCCTGAAGCACATGGCTGGCACCGAAGGCCTCCAGTGCCCAGACTTCCATCTCTCCGAAACGCTGGCCACCGAACTGTGCCTTACCGCCAAGTGGCTGCTGGGTGATGAGACTGTACGGGCCGATGGAACGGGCATGCATCTTGTCCTCTACCATGTGACCCAGCTTGAGGAAGTAGGTAATACCTACGGTAGCGGGCTGGTCGAAACGCTCTCCCGTCTCACCGTCATACAGGTGGGTGGAGCAAAGGCGGGGCAGACCGGCCTTGTCGGTCCACTCTGCCAGGTCGTCAAGCTTCGCACCGTCGAAGATCGGGGTGGCGAACTTCACGCCTAAGCGCTTTCCGGCTGCACCGAGAATGGCCTCGAAGATCTGACCGAGGTTCATTCGGGATGGCACACCCAACGGGTTCAGCACCAGGTCTACAGGACGACCGTCCTCGAGGAACGGCATGTCCTCCTGACGCACCACCTTCGAGACAATACCTTTGTTACCATGGCGACCGGCTAGCTTGTCACCCACACCGATCTTACGCTTCTTGGCAACATAGACCTTGGCCATCTGCAGAATTCCCGAGGGAAGCTCGTCACCGATGGTGATGGCAAACTTCTTACGCTTCAGCTCGGCATCCAGCAGCTTGTACTTCTTCATGAAGTTGATAATCAACTGGGCAATCAGCTCATTCTTGTGCTCATCGTTGGTCCAGTTGCTGATCTGGATATCACCATACTCCAGATTCTTCAGAACAGTCATGGTGAACTTGCTGCCCTTCGTGATGATCTCGGCACCGGTGTAGTCCTTCACACCCTGCGAGGTCTTTCCCTTCGTCAGCGTGGCAAGCTTCTCCACGAGGATATCCTTCAAGTCATCGACCTTGGCCTCGTATTCCTCGTCAATCTTCTCCAGGATCTTCTTGTCCTGCATCTTCGTCTGACGGGTCTTGATGGCTCGGGCAAACAGCTTCTTGTCTATGATCACACCGGTCAGCGAGGGATTGGCCTTCAACGAGGAGTCCTTCACATCACCGGCCTTGTCACCGAAGATGGCACGCAGCAGCTTCTCCTCCGGAGAGGGATCGCTCTCGCCCTTCGGCGAAATCTTACCAATCAGGATGTCACCGGGCTCCACACGGGCTCCCACACGGACCACACCGTTCTCGTCGAGGTCCTTCGTGGCTTCCTCACTGACATTGGGGATGTCGGCCGTGAACTCCTCCACGCCACGCTTCGTCTCACGGACATCCAGCGAATACTCGTCCACATGGACAGAGGTCAGGATATCTTCACGGACTATGCGCTCGTTGAGCACAATAGCATCCTCATAGTTATAACCCTTCCAGGGCATATACGCCACAAGGAGGTTGCGACCCAGCGCCAACTCACCGTTCTCGGTGGCATAGCCCTCGGTCAGGATATCACCGGCCTTCACACGCTGACCCTTCACACAGATAGGACGCAGGTCGATGGTCATATTCTGGTTAGTACGGCGGAACTTGGGAATGCGGTATTCCTTCAGGGCTGGCTCGAAGCTGACGAACTCCTCGTCTTCCGTACGGTCATACAGGATACGGATGGTCGTGGCATCCACATACTCCACGGTACCCTCGCCTTCGGCAGTGATCATCGTACGCGAATCCTCACATACCTGCTTCTCAATACCTGTTCCGACGATAGGTGCCTCGTTATGAAGCAGGGGAACGGCCTGACGCATCATGTTCGAACCCATCAGTGCACGGTGGGCATCGTCATGCTCCAGGAACGGGATCAGCGAAGCGGCGATGGAGGCAATCTGCTGTGGCGACACGTCCATCAGGTCCACGTCAGTGGGAGGTACCACGGGGAAGTCTGCATCCTGACGACACTTCACCACGTCGCGGATGAAGGTTCCGTCATCGTTCAGCGGAGCATTTCCCTGACCGATGATGTGCTCTGACTCCTCTTCGGCAGTCAGGTACACGATATCTTCATTGTTGAGGTTGGCCACACCGTTCTCCACCTTACGGTAAGGTGTCTGGATGAAGCCGAGCTCATTGATCTTCGCATAGACGCAGAGCGACGAGATCAGACCGATGTTGGGACCTTCAGGACTCTCAATCGGGCAGAGTCGTCCGTAGTGGGTGTAGTGCACGTCACGCACCTCGAAACCGGCACGCTCACGCGACAGACCGCCAGGACCCAGGGCAGAGAGACGACGCTTGTGGGTCACCTCGGCCAACGGGTTGGTCTGGTCCATGAACTGCGACAGCGGGTTCGTACCGAAGAACGAGTTGATTACGCTGGAGATGGTCTTCGCATTGATCAGGTCCGTGGGGGTGAACACCTCATTGTCACGCACGTTCATACGCTCACGGATGGTACGGCTCATACGGGCCAGACCGATGGAGAACTGATTCGACAGCTGCTCACCGACAGTGCGCACACGACGGTTCGACAGGTGGTCGATATCGTCAACCGTTGCCTTCGAGTTGATCAGCTGGATGAGGTACTTGATAATCTCAATGATATCTTCCTTCGTCAGGACACGTACCTCCATGTCGGTATTCAGGTTCAACTTCTTATTGATACGGTAACGGCCTACATCACCCAGGTCATAACGCTTGTCCGAGAAGAACAGGTTCTGGATCACCTCACGGGCACTGGCATCGTCCTGAGGCTCCGCATTACGCAGCTGACGGTAGATATACAGCACTGCCTCCTTCTCCGTATTCGACGGGTCCTTGGCCAGCGTATTGAAGATGATGGAGTAGTCCTGGGCAATGGCATCGTCCTTGTGGACAAGGATGGTCTGTGCACCGCTCTCCAGGATCTCAATCATGTTATCCTCGGTGATCTCCGTCTCACGCTCCATGATCACCTCGGTACGCTCGATGGAAACAACCTCACCGGTATCCTCGTCAACGAAGTCCTCGTTCCAGCTCTTCAGCACACGCGCAGCAAGCTTCATGCCTACGACCTCTTTCAGACCCTTCTTCGTCACCTTCACCTCCTCGGCAAGGTCGAAGATCTGCAGGATGTCCTTGTCGCTCTCGAAACCGATGGCGCGCAACAGCGTAGTAACAGGCAACTTCTTCTTACGGTCGATATAGGCGTACATCACATTGTTGATGTCCGTCGCAAACTCTATCCATGATCCCTTGAACGGAATGATACGGGCGGAATAGAGCAGGGTGCCGTTGGCATGCACACTCTGACCGAAGAACACACCCGGAGAACGGTGCAGCTGTGACACCACCACGCGCTCGGCACCGTTGATCACAAACGTACCGTTGGAGGTCATGTAAGGAATGGGACCAAGGAACACGTCCTGAATCACCGTACCGAAATCCTCATGATCCGGGTCAGTGCAATACAGTTTCAGCTTAGCCTTCAAGGGCACACTATAGGTCAGACCACGCTCCAGACACTCGTCAATAGTGTAGCGAGGCGGGTCGATATAGTAATCCAGGAACTCAAGAACGAAATTATTACGCGTGTCGGTGATAGGGAAATTCTCGGCGAATACCTTATACAAACCGTCATTCTTGCGTTCCTCAGGCGGAGTGTCCAACTGCAGGAAGTCCTTGAAAGACTTTAATTGCACATCAAGGAAATCCGGAAAGGGCATGGGATTCTTGACGCTGCCAAAGTTTACTCTGTTGTCTATTACTTTTGAAGCCATATATGATTAAAAATGTTGTTTTCTGTTTATCCCAGACTCTCTTGACCATCCAACCTTTCAAGCCTTCCTACGCTATCTGGATTCAAGAGACAAGAAAAGGTTAGGGACCACCGACTGGGAAGTCCCTAACCAAATGATATAACAATGTAACTGATTACTTCAGCTCAACCTCAGCACCTGCGGCCTCGATGGTCTTCTTCAGGTTCTCAGCCTCGTCCTTGGACAGACCCTCCTTGATGGTAGCAGGAGCACCGTCAACGAGATCCTTTGCCTCCTTCAGGCCAAGACCACAAGCTTCCTTCACAGCCTTCACAACCTGGAGCTTAGCAGCACCGGCTGACTTCAGGACTACGTCGAAAGAAGTCTTCTCCTCTGCAGCAGCAGCCTCACCACCAGCTGCGGGACCAGCAGCAACTGCAACAGCTGCAGCAGCAGGCTCAATTCCATACTCGTCCTTCAGGACTGTCTTCAACTCTTGAACTTCCTTTACTGTAAGGTTTACCAACTCTTCAGCAATAGCTTTAATATCTGCCATTTTATTAAAAAACTTTTAATTATTAATTCTTAATTGTTAATTGAAAAAATTAGCGCTCCTCCAAAGTCTTCAATACACCATGGATGGTATTTGCGCCTGATTCGAGAGCGGAGATGACGCCCTGTGCAGGACCCTGAAGCATGGCCACAACGTCTGCAATGAGTTCGTTCTTGCTCTTGATAGAAACCAGCTCATCAAGCTTGTCAGCACCAACAAAGAAGCCTTCCTCTGCATAAGCACCCTTCAGGGCGGGAACCTCTTCCTTCTTGGTCTTGTATTCCTTGAGCAGCTTGGCCGGAGCGTTAGCCGTCTGAGTGAACATCAGGGCGGTGTTGCCCTTCAGACAGTCATACAGCGGAGAATAGTCTATTTCTGCAACTTCAAAAGCCTTATGCAGCAAGGTGTTCTTCACCACCAGCAGCTTGATGTCGTTCTTGAAGCACTGACGACGAAGATTGCTCGTCTTCTCGGCATTCAGACCAGTCAGGTCTACCAGATAGAAATGAGCATATTCCTTCAGCTTCTCACCGAGTTCAACAATGATAGTATCTTTTAATTCCTTTTTCATGTCAATCTTTCAACTTTTTAATCTTTCGGTTTTCTAATTTTACTCGACTGATTTAGGATCAACCTTGATACCAATACTCATCGTGCTCGACAGATAGATACTCTTCAGATAGGTACCCTTGGCAGCAGCAGGCTTCAGCTTGATAATCGTGGAGATGAACTCCTTCGCATTCTCAAAAATCTGATCGGGTGTGAAAGTGACCTTGCCGATTGAGGTATGGACAATACCAGACTTGTCAACCTTAAAGTCTATCTTACCCTGCTTTACTTCCTTCACTGCCTTGGCTACATCCATAGTAACAGTGCCACTCTTCGGGTTTGGCATCAGTCCGCGAGGACCGAGGATACGTCCGAGAGGACCCAGTTTTCCCATGCAAGAAGGCATCGTGATGATCACATCCACATCTGTCCAACCACCCTTGATCTTATCGATATACTCGTCAAGACCTACGTAGTCGGCACCGGCCTCCTTGGCAGCAGCTTCCTGGTCGGGTGTACAGAGAGCGAGAACACGCGTCACCTTACCGGTTCCGTTGGGCAGCGATACCACACCACGGACCATCTGGTTGGCTTTACGCGGGTCTACACCCAAGCGTACGTCAATGTCAACCGAAGCCTCAAACTTCGTCGTGGTGACTTCTTTCACCAGCGCAGCGGCTTCTTTCAACGTATAGGCTTTCCCTGCTTCAACCTTATCAGCTACTAACTTTTGATTTTTTGTCAGTTTACTCATGTCCTTAATTGAAGTTATTTGTTATTTACCAGGGAACTCCCCTTTTACAGTGATACCCATACTACGGGCTGTACCGGCAATCAGCTTCATGGCCGACTCCACTGTGAAACAGTTGAGGTCTGCCATCTTGTCCTCGGCAATAGCACGAACCTGATCCCAGGTCACACTGGCCACCTTCTTACGGTTGGGCTCTGATGAACCACCCTTTACCTTGGCAGCCTCAAGCAGCTGGACAGCTGCGGGAGGAGTCTTGATGACGAAACTGAATGACTTGTCAGTATAGTAGGTGATAACAACAGGAAGAATCTTTCCTGCCTTATCCTGGGTTCTGGCGTTGAACTCTTTGCAGAATCCCATAATGTTAATACCCTTAGAACCCAGAGCAGGACCTACGGGGGGAGAGGGATTTGCAGCGCCACCTTTAATCTGTAATTTGATTAATCCAGCAACTTCTTTAGCCATTTCTGTTTATAAATAATTATTGTTGTTTATATAAGCCAAGGCGTGGAAGCCACCTTTAGCCCTATATAGAACAGGCACACCGTAACAAAATTGTGCCTTTATTCCTTCTCTACTTGATTGAATGAGAGTTCCAACGGCGTCTTGCGACCGAAGATCTTCACCGCAACCTTCAACGAATGCTTGTCAGCATTCACCTCTTCTATGATTCCACTGAAACCGCTGAACGGACCGTCGGTCACCTTCACGGCCTCGTCCACCGTGAACGGAATGGTCATCTCCTCTGCCTTGATGGTTATCTCATCGGCTGTGCCGAGAATGCGGTTGATTTCCGACTGACGCACGGCAGTGGGGTTGTCCATGCCACCAAGGAAACCTAGGACATTAGGAATGAAACGAAGGGTACTAGCAATCTCTCCCTGAAGATTGGCCTCGACAAGAACATATCCAGGAAGGAAAAGACGCTCCTTCACAACACGCTTGCCACTGCGCAACTGAGCATACTTCTCAGTCGGCAGCAACACCTGACCTACATGCGAGGCCAGATTAGGATTATTCTTCATCAACGCTTCCAGATACTCCTTCACCTTAGCTTCCTTACCACTGACAGCGCGGAGTACGTACCACTTCATTCCAGTCTGAGTCATTTCTCTCTCGATATTATCCTGGATATACCAAAGTCATGATTGACTTGAAAATCGTATCCATCACCCACACCACAAGGGCAATAACCAGTGATGCAGACAAAACAACGACAGCGCTGTGAGTAAGCTCAGAGCGCGTCGGCCAAGTTGTCTTATGAGCAAGCTCGTCATAGCAAGCCTTGCAATAGTCAATAAACTTCTTCATTCTTCTTTCTTCTCTATTTGCACGGGAAGGAGGACTCGAACCCACGACCCTCGGTTTTGGAGACCGATGCTCTACCAACTGAGCTATTCCCGTATGAAAGCCCCCACCCTTGAGCGGGGGCTTCTGTTATTTCAAGTGTATCAAGGGCAGAAGAGCATCTTCTCTCTTCACACTTCTCTTTCTTAGTCCTCGTAAACCTCGGTGATCTGACCAGAACCAACGGTGCGGCCACCTTCACGGATAGCGAAACGCAGACCCTGGTTCAGAGCTACAGCGTAGATCAGCTCAACAGTGATCTCCACGTTGTCACCAGGCATCACCATCTCAACGCCTGCGGGCAGAGTGATCTCACCCGTGCAGTCCATGGTGCGGAGGTAGAACTGGGGACGATACTTGTTGCCGAACGGAGTGTGACGACCACCCTCTTCCTTCTTCAGGACATAGATAGAAGCCTTGAACTTCTTGAAGGGCTTGATCTGTCCGGGATGGCAGAGCACCATACCACGCTTGATCTCGTTCTTGTCGATACCACGGAGCAGCAGACCTACGTTATCACCAGCCTGACCCTCGTCAAGAATCTTACGGAACATCTCAACACCGGTAACAACCGAGTTCTTGTCCTCACCAAGACCGAGCAGCTCAACAGCGTCACCAACATGGATCACACCAGTCTCGATACGGCCGGTAGCCACAGTACCACGACCTGTGATTGAGAACACGTCCTCAACAGGCATCAGGAAGGGCTTGTCAGTAGCACGGGGAGGCTCCTGAATCCACTCATCGCAGACATTCATCAGCTCCATCACCTTGTCTTCCCACTTCTCAACACCGTTCAGGGCACCAAGAGCAGAACCACGGATAATAGGAGTATCATCCTCGAACTCATACTGGGCGAGAATCTCCTGAACCTCCATCTCAACGAGCTCCAGCATCTCCTCATCGTCCACCATATCACACTTGTTCAGGAACACCACCAGACGGGGAACGTTTACCTGACGGGCGAGCAGGACGTGCTCACGGGTCTGAGGCATAGGACCGTCAGTAGCAGCAACAACAAGGATAGCACCGTCCATCTGAGCAGCACCAGTTACCATGTTCTTCACATAGTCAGCGTGTCCCGGGCAGTCCACGTGAGCATAGTGACGCTTCTCGGTCTCATACTCTACGTGAGCGGTGTTAATAGTGATACCGCGCTCCTTCTCCTCAGGAGCATTGTCAATCTGGTCGAATGACTTGATCTTACCTTCGTTACCGGCAACACGCTTCGAAAGAACCAGCGTGATAGCAGCGGTCAGAGTGGTCTTACCATGGTCAACGTGACCGATAGTACCAATGTTTACGTGCGGTTTGGTGCGCACAAATGTTTCTTTTGCCATTGTTTTGTTGTTTATTAATTTTTTATTTGAAATACTTGTCTATGTTCCTCCTAACACTCAGAGAGCTGTAACTGAGAGTTGAACTCAGGACCTCTTCCTTACCAAGGAAGTGCTCTACCACTGAGCTATTACAGCATTTTCACTTTGAGCGGAAAACGGGGCTCAAACCCGCGACCCCCAGCTTGGAAGGCTAGTGCTCTATCGACTGAGCTATTTCCGCATAAACGTCGTTCCAGCTATTGCCCTTTGACAAAAAAAGCAAGCTCCCTTGTACCCGGCTTGCCGAAACTCCGCAAAACTCTCTTGAGTTGTGGGTGCTGATGGATTCGAACCACCGAAGTCGAAAGACAGCAGATTTACAGTCTGCCCCATTTGGCCACTCTGGAAAACACCCTTATGTCTGCCGGTTTTCACCGGACTTTTTTTTCTTTGGCTTTCGCCTATCCGAGCCTTACAGCTCAATTGGCTTTCGCCTTTGGCTTTCGCCTATCCGAGCCTTACAACTCAATTGGCTTTCGCCTATCCGAGCCTCTTGTCGGATTCGAACCAACGACCCCGAGATTACAAATCACGTGCTCTGGCCAACTGAGCTAAAGAGGCTTTTCTTAGCAGCCGTCCTCTTTTCAGATTTACGACCTGTTGGAAAACGGCTGCAAAGGTAAGCATTATTTTTGAATTACCAAAACTTTTCGCGGTTTTTTTTAGTAATTTCTCAATTTTTCTTTGAATTTCTGCAGTTGAGCCCGCATAGAGTCGATGCAGAGGTCGGTTCCCTCCTCAAAAGTGTCACACGTTTTCTCTACAAACAATGTGCTCCCAGGGACGCCTACACTCAGGCTCACTTCCTTGTTCTGGGCGGTTGCAGGCTTCACAACTTTTAATTGCACCTCAACTTTCTGTATGTCTTCAAATGTTTTCTCCAACTTGGCGACCTTCTTTTCGATGAACGCCTGTAACTTCTCGGTAGCGTCGAAATGAATCGACTGAATCTTAATTTCCATAGTTACCTCCTATTTTTTTTAATAGTTAATATATAAGGTTAAGCCCTTGGATGGGCATCTTTGTAAACTCGCTTCAGCTGCTCGAAGGTGGTGTGCGTGTAGATCTGCGTCGTACTCACACTCTCATGACCGAGCAGGTTCTTCACCTCCTCCAGGCTCGCACCGTGGTTCAGCATCGCAGTGGCGAAGGTGTGCCTCAGCACGTGGGGGGAACGCTTCTTCATCGTGGTCACCTCCGACAGGTTGCTGCGTACGGCTAGGTAAACCTGCGTGCGGGTGATCCGACGACCCCGGTTCGTCAGCAGCAGCGCCTCCGAACTCTTCACCACCGTCTCATCCCTCATCTGCATATAGGCTAGCAACTCGCGCTCCAGCTCGTCACCGAAGGGAATCACACGCTGCTTGTTGCGCTTACCAGTAACTTTCAGGCTGTGCTGGACGAAATCTATGTCCTTGTCGTCAATCCCTATCAGCTCCGACAGACGGATGCCCGTCTCATAGAATAATATAAGGATTACGCGCGTGCGTACATTATCAAATGTATCACCTTCAGGCTTGCTGTCAAGCAATTCGTCCATCTCACGCTCCCGCAGGAACTGCGGCAACGGCTTTGCCTTCTTGGGACCCGTCACCAAATGAGCAGGATCCTTCTCGACAAGCTTGCGGGAAAGAGCAAACCGATAGAACGAACGCAAAGATGACAGACAGGTGTTCACCGATGTAGCTTTCACCCCTCTGTCCATCATGCTTTCCATCCACCCGCGTATCATGTCAGCATCGGCTGTCACTAGCGAATTGCCTTCCAGTCCCCCTAAATACGTCTCGAAATCACGAAGACTCCGTTCGTAAACAGCTATAGTATGGACACTTGCGTTCCGTTCATAGCGTAGGTAGTTCAGGAACTGTTCTATCATTGTTTTCCCGTTTACTCGTTTCTGGCCACGAATTTACGGAAATTATTCGAAACTACCAAATTTTTTAAGGAACTTTTTTATAATTCCTCTTCCGTGCGCAGTTTCTGTACGTAAATAGCGTGTTCCATCTTCAGGCGCTTCAGCACAGAGGGCTTGTCAAACTGCTGGCGGCGACGGAGCTCCTTCACTACGCCGGTTTTCTCAAACTTTCTCTTAAACTTCTTGAGGGCCCTTTCAATGTTCTCGCCTTCCTTTACTGGTACAATAATCATCTTTTTTGTCTTAAATTTTTAATTGTTATACTTATGCTTCCGGACTGCTTGCCGAAAAAGCGGGTGCAAAGTTACAACTTATTTACCAAACTACCAAGTTTTTAGCAAAAATTTTGCAAAAAAACACGTCCATTCTTTCTCTCACCTCTTTCCCAACAGCGATATAGTCTAATAATAATCCCGAATCGGTCATTAGCGTGATGATGAAAACAGCCTTTATTTTGGAACAGATGTCCTGCTACTTCCCCTTCTCTTGAGGAAAGGCTACGGGTAGGCAAGCATCGCTTGGGAATGAGGGTTTAGTGGTGAGGCTGAATATCCCATAGATGGTTAAGATCTGTGTGAGTTTATAATTCGTGATATTAGATGTTTAGAAAGATAATTCTCTAATTCTTGACAAATAATTCACACAGATCTCACAGATCTCACAGATTTTTCTATTCCAACCCTAAATCCCGAATATAACCATGATAATATGGTTAAATATCTATAAATATTTGTTATTCAGTAGCTTTTATTTGAGATTATTCGAATAAATATGGTTATATTTGCACCCAATAAAGTGCATTTATGGCTAAAACACGTTACAACATCATCGAAATTACCCAGAAAAAGACGGGTATCACCTATATTTATGAGGATTATTCCTATTGGAACAGAGAAAAAGGGTACTCCACGCATAAACGCAAGTCCATCGGCAAGTTGGACGCTAACGGCA
>JAEEGG010000850.1_pt1 | contig 88137 bp, 72 predicted proteins | sample 9134161 | NCBI WGS metagenome assembly JAEEGG01 (sample SAMN16246543, study PRJNA631951) | gut metagenome | biome: gut microbiome; feature: rumen; material: CR-attached | host: Bos | place: Iran: Karaj | collected 2018-10
TTATATCGCTCATTCCAGTAGCAACCCTTATATTGAAGTTCGTCCTGATCCGACATATATTTACCCGGATTTGAGCTGGGTGGAACAACTCGAAATAGAATGATTATCTTTACTGTTATCAAATATCAAAGATGAGCCTTTTTAAATCCATTCGAGTTGAGATTCAGGTTGACACTGCCTATGTTGTTCATTCAGAAATACCTGCGAATCCCCAGAATCTTACACTCGATTCAATCCTGTCTCAGCATTCGGTTGATACTTTATATGGGAATGACGCCCATCTGATATATGTACAACCAGCCGGAAGTGTATCTTTTATCTGGGTGGTTGCTGCAATAGTCATTATAGCCATACTTGCTGTTCTCTTTATCATGGCGCTCCGCACGTTGAAGCGGCAAGAGCAGAGGGGACAGGCAATGATGCAGGAGATGCAGCATCTTGTTCAGAGCAATCGTAGAACCTGCGAAGCAATAGCAGTCCTGATTGAAGAAAGGGTGCAGCTGATGCAGTCTCTAATGTCACAATATAAAGCAACGGACAGACTTCCAGATAAAAAATTGCATTTGATAGATCAGGTAGAGCAATTAAAGGAAGTTAACAAAAATTACAGGAAAACTTTGGAAGTCTTCAATGGCGACTGGTCTTTCCTCTCCAAGCTGGAACAAGCCCTCAATGCCGGAAAATCAAATATAATGGCCCGCGTCCGGGACATATTTGGAGACACGATAACTGAGAATGACTATCTAATCCTGGCTGGTCTATTTGCTGGGATGAGCCCTGCGACCATAAGTCTCATCACCGGTGTCAAGGAAGGAACCATCAGGGTAAAGAAAAGCAGATTAATCGACCGGTTTGAAACACTCGGAAATGCGGATGAAAAGCGTTTGTTTCTTGATGCATTGCAAGTCCACTGATACCATGAGAAGAACAAAACTCATTATATGTGCAGCCTTAATGCTTATCATGGTGATTTGCATAGCACTTTCTGCAAGAGCTGACGCTGAATACCAGACTTGCTCTGGTAGAATCGGAGAAATACAATTCGCCTGCTATGAAGCGTCTTCATCTACTTGTGTCCAGCTTGAGGCCTATAGTTTTACCATGGTGTGCAGGGGCACAAAAATCGTGATACTACACGATATGCGATAATCTACTGTTTTTCCAGCCAGCCGAGGAATTCATCTTCGCGGGAACGGGTGACCTGGGTGGGGATGTCGGGGAGTTTGGGATGGACTTCGACGGTGTAGCGGCCGGCGCTCACGACAGTGCTTTCAATTGCCGACAGGGCATCGCCAGCGTCAGCATCGCGCAGATGCATTCCCAGAACCTCGCATTGAAATAATTAGCTGCGCATCCTCCCCACAAACTCGTCTGGAGAAATAATAAGCATTCCGCCGTCCGTCTCCCTGCTCAGAAAAGCGCGGTCTGAAGTTATTACAGCGTCACAACCTTCAGACAGCGCATGCTCGAATTGGGCATCGTCTTCAAAATCAGGCCCAGGATTACGGATAGCATCCCGTATATCAAATATGTGGATAGAATCTATGGTCAGATAATTCATCAAGGACAGCACGCACTGGCCATACGCTTCCCTATCGAAATGCACACCTGTCCGGGACAGAATATAAGCAGCATCCATAATACTTTGCGTTGTGATTACACCCTCAATGATGCCGTCAATCACAGCTTGGAAAATGACCTGCGATGCACCAGCCGAAGGCCTTGCAGGTACACAGAGCACATCAAGAAGGACATTAGTGTCCAATAAAACCTTATATCTGACCTTGCCCATATTTATTCCACAGATAAGCCAGCTTCGCGTCGGCAGCCAACTCTTCTGCTGACGGGTCTGAATACTTGAACTTGCTCAAGCCTATGATTATATGTGCGGCTTGGTAACCATCTGGTATGGTGGGGAAACTGGGCTTTGTAGCCTGATCCAGAATCTGCTCCACATAGCTGTTGAAAGAGCATTTTTGTTTGCGTGCATTACGCCGCAGACGGTTCATCAGCTCGGGCTGCAGCCTCAGGACTGTTTGAATGCGTGCCGACTCCATAACTTCTTTTTTGGCAAAGATAATATGATTGCTATCATATTCAAAAAGTGATATCAAACTTTTTCCAGCCAGCCGATGAATTCGTCTTCGCGGGAACGGGTGACAAGCGTAGAAACATCCTCGGGTTGGGGATTGATTTCGACCTTGTAGCGGCCCGCGCTCACGACAGCGCTTTCTATTGCCGACAGGGCAGGGATGCAGCTGCGGTTGATGCGGAAGAACCGGCCCGGATCGAGACCCTTCATTATATCGTCCATCGTCGAGTCCACAATATACTTCTGGCCGTCTGACGTCATCAGGTAGTTGCATTTGTCTTTGGAGTAGAAACAGGCGATCTGTGATGTCTGGACGGGGACGATGCGGTCTCCAAGCCTTACGATCCAGCGCTGGCGGTACTCTTTTGGGGGCGCTGCCGACAACTCGGGGCGGCGCATCATATTGCTGAAATGTCTGTTCTTCGAAAGGAAACGCAGGGCTATGAGCAAGGCAAAGCCGAGGACCAGCGTAGTCAGGGCTGTTGAAATCGCATTCACCCACATACTCTCCCCCACAAGCGGAATCAGCACCGCCGGCAGGGCGTTGCCGATCAGATAGGCAAGCACATTGACCAGGACAAGTGCCACCAGGATGAAAAAGATATTGAGTCCGAACTGGTAGCAAAGGATAAAGACCATCGCCAGCGTCAGCAAAGTCAGCGCCTGGGTGTCCTCAGTCCCCATTGCACGGCACGCGACGCAGGTCAGGGCGTGCAGAGCTGTAAAAACAATCACCAGCCAGAATGCGGTTTTTCTTGAAAGTCCTCCCATTTCTTTAATTCTGTCCCCCAAAGATAAAAATTCATCCTCAAAAACGCCAATTTCATCCTAATAATCTCCGAATTCCGTCGCGCGCGCGAGGGAATGCCGATTATCATTTTTAATTTAGTATTCGTTATAACATCTAAAACCGATGGCCACCAAACCTTCATTATCAACGGCGCAACTTTGGAATCTGAGCTTCGGATTCTTCGGCGTACAGATCGCCTATGCGCTCCAGAGCGCAAACATTTCGCGCATATTCGCCACTCTCGGTGCAGATCCGCACCAGCTGAGCTTTTTCTGGGTCCTTCCCCCTCTGATGGGAATGATAGTGCAACCCCTCATCGGCAAATGGTCCGACCGCACCTGGTGCCGCCTCGGCCGCCGCAAACCCTACCTCCTTGTGGGAGCCATAATCGCAGTGCTGGTGATGGCCTTCCTGCCCAACGCAGGCAGCCTGAACTTCTCGACCCGCCTGATGCTTGGCCTCAACGGAGCAATGTGGTTCGGCCTCTTCTCGCTCATCTTCCTCGACACCTCCATCAACGTTGCAATGCAGCCCTTCAAGATGATGGTGGGCGATATGGTCAATGAGGAGCAGAAAACCCGCGCCTACAGCATCCAGAGCCTGCTGTGCAACGCCGGCTCGCTCGTGGGCTACCTCCTCCCCATCTTCTTCACCTGGATAGGCATAGCCAATACAGCCCCCAAGGGTGTTATTCCCCCCTCAGTGGTCTGGAGTTTCTATGCCGGAGCCGCAATCCTCATCGCCTGCGTGCTTTACACCTTCGTGAAAGTCAAGGAATACAACCCTGAGGAATACCGCAGATACAACGGCACCGCCGCCCCCGAGGCTGAAGAGAAAGAAGGATTCGTCAAACTGCTGGCAAAGGCCCCCAAGACCTTCTGGACAGTGGGCCTCGTGCAGTTCTTCTGCTGGGCAGCCTTCCTCTTTATGTGGACCTACACCAACGGAGCCATAGCAGCCAACTGCTGGAACACCACCGACACTGCCTCTGCAGGCTACCAGGCCGCCGGCAACTGGGTGGGAGTGCTCTTCGCCGTGCAGGCCGTAGGCTCAATCCTCTGGGCCATAATGATACCCAAGTTCAAAAATGTCAAGACCGCCTATGTCGTGAGCCTGCTCATCGGAGCAGCAGGTTTCGCCAGCGCAGCCTTTATGCATAACCAATACGCCCTGTTCGCAAGCTATCTGCTCGTCGGAGCAGCCTGGGCGGCAATGCTTGCACTGCCCTTCACCCTGCTCACCAACGCTCTGCAGGGCACGACCCATATGGGCGCATACCTCGGCCTGTTCAACTGCACGATCTGCCTGCCGCAGATCATCGCCGCAGTGCTCGGAGGACTTCTGCTGAAGGCCCTCGGAGGCAACCAGGCTATGATGCTCTTCGCAGCCGGAGTCCTTCTCTGTCTGGGAGCCCTCGCCGTAAGACTTGTTAAAACCAAATAAACAACAACCAAAACAAACCAAATAAACATCGTATGAAAAGAATCCTAACCATCCTCACGGCCATCACGCTCTCTGCAGTGATGTCCGTAAGCGCATTTGCCCAGAACGGCAGATACGTGGTTAAGGGCGTGATTGTCGATGAGCTGGGTCCCGTCGCCGGTGCCGCTGTAGTAGAACAGGGCACGACCAACGGCGCAGTATCCGATCTCGACGGTAATTACAGCCTGACGGTGAGCTCAGCCGATGCCATCATCGAAATAAGGATGATCGGCTACGCCACCCAGACCTTCAAGGCTTCTGACGTACCTGCAACCGTTACTCTCGCTGAGGACGCAGAGTTCCTCGACGAAGTTGTCGTCATCGGTTACGGTACTGTCAAGAAGAGCGACATGACCGGATCTATTTCGACCGTAAAGGCCGACCAGATCAACAAGGGAGTCGCCACTTCACCGACCACCCTGCTCCAGGGCAAGAGCGCCGGTGTAGTTGTGACCTCAGGCGACGGCGCCCCCGGTTCCGGCAACACCATCCGTATCCGCGGCGGTTCTTCACTGAAAGCCAACAACGACCCTCTGATCGTCATCGACGGACTTCCCATCTCAGAAGTCGGCATCAACGGAGTGGCCGACCCGCTCTCTTCAATCAACCCGAGCGATATCGAGTCATTCACAGTCCTCAAGGACGCTTCCGCAACCGCCATCTTCGGTAGCCGTGCTTCCAACGGTGTGATCATCATCACCACCAAGAAGGGCTCCAAGTATGACAACGCCGTTCACGTAGACTTCGATTTCACCGGTTCTGTAAGCCAGAACACCAAGTATGTCGACGTGCTCACAGGCGACGGCGTGCGCGCCCTCATGGCTAAGCGCTACGGCACTGACAGCGACGCTTACAAACTTCTCGGCAATGCGAACACCAACTGGCAGAAAGAAATCTTCCAGCTTGCCCGCACCCTCGAAGGCAACGTTTCAGTGACCGGCAAGGTAGGTCAGGGCAAATCATTCTACATGCCTTACCGCGTATCCTTCGGTTATCACAACCAGGACGGTACCCTCAAGACTTCCAACCTCGACCGCCAGACCATGGCAGTCAGCCTCACTCCCACCCTGCTTGACGAGCACCTCACCGTGAACCTCAATGCAAAGGGAATGAACATGTACAACCGCTTCGCCAACACCGGAGCCATCGGAGCCGCAGTCAAATACGACCCGACCAAGCCCGTGTATGACAATACTGGTCTGAACGGATACACTTGGTGGAACTACGGCAAGGGCACCTACACTGTAGACAACTGCAACACCATGGCAACCCAGAACCCTGTCGCTCTTCTCAACGACAAGCTTGACAAGGCCAACGCCAAGAGGTTCGTCGGCAACGCCCAGTTCGACTACAAGATCCACGGATTCGAAGACCTCAGGCTCAACCTCAACCTCGGTCTTGACGTATCAAGGTCAAACGGTACCGTGGACGTAGCTCCTGACACCGAGCAGTCAATGCACTCGACCGCACAGCAGGCCAACAACCATGCTTCAGGTTACCACAGCAACTACAACCAGACCAAGAGAGACCAGACCCTCGAGTTCTACGCCGACTACAGCCACGATTTCGACCGTCACTTCATCGACGTAATGGCCGGTTACTCATGGTCACACTACTACAACGAGACTTTCAACGAGACCTACAAGGCCGACGGTACTGCCAAGAGCGACGCCTCTTACTACCTGAGCAACCCGAACACCTTCAAGACTGAGTACTTCCTGGTGTCATTCTTCGGCCGCGTAAACTACAGCTTCGACAACCGCTACCTCATCACCGCAACCCTGCGTCGTGACGGTACCTCAAGGTTCGCCAACAACAAGTGGGGTCTCTTCCCTTCAGTTGCCATCAGCTGGAATGTCAAGAACGAGAAGTTCATGAAAGACATTGAAGCTCTGTCAGCCCTCAAACTCCGTGCATCATGGGGCCAGACCGGTCAGCAGGACTTGAACGCCGGCAACTATCCTTCACTGGCTACCTATACATATAATACAGACGCCAGCATGTACTTCTTCGGCAACACGCTCGTAACCCCTCTTACTCCTAACGGTTACAACGCCGACCTGAAATGGGAGACCACTACTACTCTCAACGCAGGTATCGACTGGGGCTTCTTCGGAGACCGTCTCTACGGAGCCTTCGACGTTTACAAGCGCGACACTTACGACTTGCTGAACTGGACTCCCGTGGCAGCAGCAGCCAACCTCACCAACTATCTGAACGCCAACATCGGCGACCTGCAGAACTTCGGTGTCGAGATGGAAATCAACGCTGTGCCGGTAGCTACCAGGGACTGGAGCTGGACAGTCGGATTCAACGCATCTTACAACAAGACCGTCGTAACCCGTCTGACCACCGATGACGAGAGGGAAGACTACTTCGGCGTCGAGACCGGCGGAATCTCCGGCGGTAGCGGCAACCAGGTTCAGGTTCACCAGACCGGCCAGGCTCCCAGCTCGTTCTATGTATACAAACAGATCTATGACACTGCCGGCAACCCTATCGAGGGCGCTTATGTTGACCTCAACAAGGACGGCGTGATCGACGCCAAGGATAAATACTGCTTCCACAAGGCAGCTCCGGACTGGACCTTCGGCTTCAACACCCAGGCATCCTGGAAGAACTGGACCCTCGCAGCCAGCGCACACGCCAATGTAGGCAACTACGTCTACAACAACGTGATGAGCGACGGTGACCTGCTCACCGACCTCACCACCAACGGCTTCGTCAACAACCGCTACAGCACTGCCGAGGCTCACAACTTCTCCAACTACGCTCAGTACTGGTCAGACATGTATGTCACCAACGCTTCATTCCTGAAGATCGACAACATCACCCTGCAGTACAGCTTTGCCAACATCGTCAAGCTCGGCGAGCGCGGCATCAGCGGCAGCGTATTCGCTACTGTCAACAATGTTGCCTGCCTGACCGGATACAAGGGCATCGACCCTGAGATCTTCAACGGCATCGACAACAATATGTATCCCCGTCCCCGCACCTTCATCCTCGGTGTGAAACTCAACTACTAATTCTGACACGGTATGAAAAAGATTAAATACTTTATAATCGCAACGATTGCACTTGTTGCAACAAGCTCGCTTTCTTCTTGTGTCGGTGACCTCGACGTAACCCCTATCGACCCGAATACCGTACTCCCTCAGGATGTGCTGAAAGACCAGGCTGCATTCACCAGCCTTCTGGCAAAATGCTACCAGGGACTTGCCTGCTCATCGTCACACGGTGAGAACGGCGACCCCGACATGTATGGTATTGACGGTGGTTTCGGCCAGTATATAAGGGCTCTTATCAACACTGAAGAGCTTCCCACCGACGTCATGACCTGCTGCTGGAACGACGGTAACCTGTTCGACATCCACAACATGTCATGGAATGCCTCGAACGAGTTCGTTCTCAGTATGTACTACAGGATATTCTATCAGATAGGTATCTGCAACGAATTCATCCGCCAGTCAAAGGCAACCAAGATCTCAGGCTACAACCTCAAGGATGCATACATCGCAGAGGCCCGCGCCCTGAGACTCCTCAGCTGGTATCACGCCATCGACATGTTCGGCAACGTTCCCTTCTCTGACGAGAACTCAAGCGTAGGTTCTCTCGGCGGCGAAAGGATCGAGAGAGCCGATCTCTTCGACTGGATGGTAACCGAAGCTGAAGACCTTCTTGATGGCAGCGCCCTCGCAGCTCCCGGCAAGAACGAATACGGCCGCGCCGACAAAGGCATGGTCCAGATGATCCTTGCCAAGCTGTACCTCAACGCTGAGATATGGAAAGGCACCCCTATGTATGACAAGTGCGCAGCCATCTGCGAAACCATCATCAGCGAGTATCCTCTCCACAACAACTACAACGACCTGTTCAGCGCCGACAACCACCTGTTCAGCGCCAACACTACTTACAACGGCGACGAACTCATCTTCGTCTCTCCTCAGGACGGTATCCAGATCCACTCATGGGGTTCTACCAACTTCCTCGTGTTCGCAAGCACATGGGCAGTTACCGGCGACCCGGACCGCACCATGGACGTAAGCCAGGTCGGCATCTCTTCAGGTTGGTCAGGACTCAGCCTCACCGGCGCCTTCACCAGCAAGTTTGAGGGCTCAGACACCCGCGGCAACTTCTTCAAGGGCGGCTTCGAGCAGTATATCGACTATCTGCGCGGCCCCAACGGAGAGTCTAACGGCTGGAAATCTACCAAGTACAAAAACATCAACCACGACGGCACCGCCGCTCAAGCACAGGGTTTCGTAGACACCGACTTCCCTGTATTCCGCAGCGCTGACGCCTACCTGATGTATGCTGAATGTGCAGCCCGCGGACAGGCTGACAAGGGCAAAGGCCAGAATTACCTCAACGCCGTGCGCGCCCGCGCAGGTGTCGGCAACATCGACCTGACTCTGTCCAACATTATTGACGAGCGCGGCCGCGAGCTCTATCTCGAAGGCTTCCGCCGTCAGGACCTCATCCGCTTCGGCCTCTTCACTACCTCTGATTACCTCTGGGATTTCAAGGGCGGCGTCCAGAAAGGACAGGCTGTGGATTCTCACTACAACCTCTATCCTATCAGCCCGGGCGAGCTCAATGCCAACGGCAATCTCAAACAGAACCCCGGATATTAATAAGGAGACTGAACTATGAAAAAGATATTCTATTCATTTCTCATGATAGCAGCCGCTCTTACAGCGGTATCCTGCGACCAGTCTCACATCGATGCAGTCTTCAACCCTGCAGCAGTCACAGCCCAGACTCTGGGGAACATCCCCGGCGCAGTCCTGGCTGCTGACGGAGAAGCTCTCACGGCTTCATTCAATGCAGCTGACTTCAAACTCGATGTAGCCAGCACCTACTCTCTCTATGCTTCAGCATCTTCATCGATGGCTGACAAGAAGAAAATGTCTTCAAACATCAGCATAAACAAGGAGACAGGCGCCGGCACGATCACTTTGCTTCAGAAAGACATCAACTCGATGGTCTTCAACCTCGGCGGCGAGGCAGATGTGCCTTTCACCATCTACTTCCAGCTGAGCGCAGCCATGGCCAACGACAAGAATGCAGCGATCGCTTCCACCGAGCAGCTCTCAAACATCGTATCGGCTGAATTCACCGCATACAGCACCCTCATCAGGGATGTCGACCTGTACGACCATGTATGGGCTATCGGTAACAGCGCCAAGATGGGTAACTGGAGCCACGAAAAGGTATACCAGTTCCTCTATGACTACGAGAAGACCGGCAACACATTCAGCGGACTCCTCGACTTCGGCGAAGACCACGCTGACAACCAGTTCAAGTTCACCGGTGCAGCCGGCTGGGAAGACGCTACCGGAAACTGGGGCGTTGCTGCTGACCAGGAAGCCGCAGAGCCTGCTACCCTGCAGCTCGAAAACGGCTCAAGCACCAACATTACTGTTTACAAAGAGAAACGTTTCTACGCATTCTCTCTCAACACCGGTTCGCTCCTGCTGACCAAGCTCTTCAGCTTCGACAACGTAGGTATCGTGGGCGCATTCAACGGCTGGAACGCCGCTGACGCCAGCATGAAGATGAACTATAACGACTACCTCTGCCGCTTCTGGATCGATATGACCTTCAGCGAGGCTACTGAACTCAAGTTCACATGCGATGACAGCTGGGATATCAACTGGGGCGGTGAGAACGGCGAGACTGCCGCTGGCGGCGCCAACATCGCCGTAGAGCCCGGCTCATACCGTATCTACCTCAACCTCAACAAGGGTCAGTATGAATTCAGCTCATCTATGTTCGGCAAAGACGAGCCCGTAGGCGAAGGTGGCAATGAACCCGAACCCGTATGGGAAGGCTGGGGCGTTGTCGGCACCATCAATGGATGGGGCGGCGACCCTGACATCCACATGACTGCTTCCGGAGAATTCTGGGTAGCCAAGAGCGTAAGCCTCGCTGCTGACGACCAGTTCAAGTTCCGCAAGGATGAAGACTGGGGTGTTAACATCGGTGCTGCCGGCGACGTAGAGCCGTTCGTAGTTGAGCTTGGTACCAAGTACGAAGGTGCCGCAGGCGGTAAGAACCTCAGTGTTCCCGCAGACGGCAAGTATGACCTCTATGTCAACCCGGATGCCATGACATTCTATGTAATGGCAGAAGGTGAAGTTCCTCCTGAGATAGCAACCTGGGGCGTTGTCGGTACCATCAACGGATGGGGCGGCACCGCTGACCTTGCCATGAGCGAGGAGAACGGCATGCTCGTCCGCAGGAATGTAGCACTCGCCGCAAGCGACCAGATCAAAGTCCGCTTCCAGAACAACTGGGATGTGAACCGTGGAGCACCGGGCAGTGTCGAACCTTTCATCATGGGCAACGATCCTATCCAGGCTGTTCCCGGCGGTAAGAACCTCGCTGTTGCAGCAGATGGTGAGTATGACGTATGGTACTCTCCTGACAGCGAAGTTATCTTCGTAGTTCCTGCCGGCCAGGCTCTCGAATACTGGGGCGTTGTCGGCAACCTCACCGACTGGGGCGGCAAACCCGACTTCATCATGTACAAAGAAGGCGACTTCTATGTACATAAGGGAATCGCATTCACCACTGACCATCAGTTCAAGATCCGCTTCAAGAGCGACTGGGGTGAGAACCGTGGAGCTCCCGGCGATGTAGAGCCGTTTAAGGTTGACGCCAACTCTGTTGTCGACGCTACTCCTAACGGAAAGAACCTCGGTGTAAACGCTGACGCCAACTATGACGTATGGTATGACGCAGCCAACGAGAAACTCTATGTTATGGCAGAAGGCGTAGCTCCTGAAGGAGCTGTCGAGCCCGAACCTCCGACCCCCACAGCTCCCAACTCATGGGGTATCGTAGGCGAGATGACCAGCTGGGGCGAAACTGCTGACATCGCCATGACAAAGGACGGCGACTGGTTCGTTGCAACCAACGTCAACCTCGAGTCAGGCAAGCAGTGGAAACTCCGCGGCGACAGCGCATGGGACTTCAACCGTGGCGCTGAAGGCGAAACTGAGCCGTTTGCTGTGACTGTAGGCGAAGGCCTCCATGTAATCCAGGGAGGTAAGAACCTTTCAGTTTCAGAAACCGCAGCTTACGATGTATACTTCGATTCAGCAAATGACAAGCTGTATGTAATGGCTGCAGGCGAGAAGCCCGCTGACTACCATTCATTCGCAGACTTCATCTATGCCATCGGTGCTGACACTGAGTGGAGCGGAGTATACTTCCTGCGCAGCGCTTCTAACGAAGGCAGCAACACCGGAGTTTACAAAGGCTTCGGCTGGCTGAGCGGCGAGTTCAAGTTCAAACCCAACGCTGACAACTGGGATGGCGACTGGGAGTTCGACGGCGAAGGCAAGATTGCTGACAACGGCGGATCTAACTGTCCTACACCCACAGAAGCCGGTTATTACATGATCGAGGTTGACCTCACGGCTATGACCTACAAGCTCACCCTCATCAAGACCATCGGCATCATCGGTCCTGCACAGGCCGGCGGCTGGGACAACGACACTGACATGACCTACAATGCCGAAAAAGGCACTTGGGAAGCCACTGTCGAACTGGCAGCAGACGAGATGAAATTCCGTGCCAACGACGCTTGGGACATCAACTGGGGCGGCAGTCTTGACGCCCTCACCCAGGGTGGTGCCAACATCAAAGTTGAAGCAGGAACTTACGTCATTGAACTTCATGCATTGTGCGACGGCAAAGCCAGCGCTACGATGACTAAGAAATAATCCTTTTTGGCCGGGAGTCCCTGACCGGACTCCCGGTTACTAATTTTAACGAGCCATGAGAAAGTCCATCCTCCTTTTGCTGGGTGCAGCGATGATTGCTGTAGCTTGCCATGAAAAAGTTATCGATACCCTCTCAGTTTCTCCCGCTACAATGACCTTCGAGGCAGAAGGTGGCAGTACGCAAGTCCTGAACGTAATGAGCACCACTACGTGGAGCCTTTCATCATCCGCCGGCTGGCTTCACGCCAGTCCTTCAGCAGGCAGCGGAGATGGCACAGTCAACATCATAGCCGATGTCAACACAGACACGGAGCCACGCACCGCTACCATCACTGTCAACGGAGCGGACACCAAAACTGTCGAAGTGACTCAGAAAGGTGTGGAAGTCATCAATATCGTCCCTCAACCCGCCAAATTCGACGGGGTCAAGCATGCATCGACGACCTACCAGCTGCTGATATACAGTTTTGCTGACAGCAACGGAGACGGCATAGGAGATTTCAAGGGCATCCAGAGCAAACTGGACTACCTCGACGCTCTCGGAGTGTCGGCTCTCTGGCTTTCTCCTGCACACCCCACAGACAGCTATCACGCCTACGACGTGAATGACTACTCTACCGTTAATCCCCTCTACGGCACCGAGGACGACTTCAAGGCTCTCATCGACGCGGCGCATGCAAAGGGAATCGCGATCTACATGGATTATGTCCTGAATCACAGCGGCAGCGGCCACGAATGGTTCAAGGCAGCCTGCTCTGATGCAGCAAGCCCCTATCGCGACTACTATGTCTTCTCTGACAATCCTGACGCAGACATATCCGCCGGCAAGATCGACAACTACGGCGGAGGAAAGACCTCAGGAGGCATGGGCGAATGGCATGAAGTCACCATCGGTAACGCGGGCTATAAGGGCCGCCTCCACTTCAAGCTCGACTGGACGGGCAGCACCAAGACCGTGACTGTGACCGAGACCAAAGAAGCTGCGCAGAAGGCCAACGCCTCTGCAAGCAAATGGCTCTGGATCGGCAGCGTGGGAGCTGTAGGCCTGTACGAGACTTCCACAAACATTTTCGAAATTACTCTCGATGTCGACACCGACTGGGGCTTCCTCGTCAGGACCTCTACTACATCATGGGATGGCGGCACCAAATACGGCGCTTCGGCAAGCAGCGGCCCCATCAAATTCGGCGAAGCTTTCAAACTGACGAACAGCAACCCCGGTGACATCACCTTCGGAGGTTCTAAGTCATACTATTTTGCCAGCTTCTCAGGCAGCATGCCTGACCTCAACTACGGCAAATATACCGACTGCGAGAACTCTCCTGCCTTCAAGGCAATCGCTGCAACAGCTGACCGATGGATCAAAGAATTCGGAGTTGACGGTTTCAGACTTGACGCCGTGCTATGGATATACCAGAACCAGACTGACGCCAACTTGCGTTTTCTGAAGCAATGGTACGACCACTGTAACGCGACCTACCATGCTGCCGGCCATGCCGCAGACGAGCTTTTCATGGTAGCAGAAGCATGGGAAAGCCACAGCAAGGAAAAACTCTATTATCAAAGCCTTCCTTCTTGCTTCGAATTCGACTATTGGGGAGTGCTCAAGAACGCCTTGAATGGCAATGCTGCCAACTATGCTTCAACTGTTAATAGCTATCTCTTTGACCACGATACCCAGGCACAAGGGTATAAAGTCACTTCCCTTCATCTGACTAACCACGACCAGGACCGCGCAGCGAGCGACCTGGGCAAGAATCTGGCCAAGGAAAAGCAGGCCGCTGCCATGCTGCTTACCACTGGCGGCAAGCCTTTCATCTATCAGGGAGAAGAACTCGGCTACTGGGGTACGAAAGCTAACGGCGACGAATATGTCCGCACCCCTATGATGTGGGACAAGGCCGGAAAGGACTGCGCAAAGAAGGGCGTAAACAACAAAGTTGACAACAACATGCTTACGGCAGCCATATCAGTCGAGGCCCAGGATACCGATGCAGAAAGCCTGCTGAACGTTTACAGGACTTGGAGCCGCCTCAGAAATACTTATCCGGAGTTTTATGAAGGGAGTATGGGAACCACTAAAGCCGTCACCGGAGGTGGCAATTCCATCGCTGCCTGGACCATGACCCTTGACTGGGAACAGATGCTGATAATCCACAACTGCTCCGCTTCCGAAAAGACCGTAAATATTGCCGAATCGTTTAATTTGGACAAACCCGTAGCCCTGCTGGGCACGGCCACTCTCAAAGGACACGCCCTCACCCTCGGCGCCTACTCTTCTGTAGTGTTTGAATTAAGATAGTGATTACAATAATGAAAAGATTCTTTCTTCTCGCAGGTATTGCAGCTCTGCTGGCCTCCTGCAGCCAGGTTGATTACTCAGGTGTCCCTGAAGCATCCTACGACCAGGTCCAGAGGGTGGAACCCCTCAGCTGGTGGACCGGAATGACGACCGACCTGCAGCTTATGGTGCAGGGTCCGGCCATCTCTGAATATGATGTGGCAATCGAAGGCAAAGGCCTGGCAGTCGAGGCCGTCCACAAGGCCGACAGTCCCAACTTCGTATTCATCGACCTGTCTGTCAAGACGGCAGGTACCTTCAACATCGTGTTCACCCGCGGCGAAGAGAGTTTCAAATACCCTTATATAATACGCGAGCGCAGCAAAGGCAGCCGTGAGCGCGGCAGCTTCACGACGGCCGATATGATATACCTCATTATGCCCGACCGCTTCTCATCTGCATTCAGCGACAATGACGAGCAGTGGCAGGGCGGAGAGTACTTCGACGGTTCCGCCCGTCCCTGGACGGTGCCCGCCACTCCTGACGAAGTGAACCGCGCCGACGCCGTCGCCCGCCACGGAGGTGACATCCAGGGTATGATGAACCATCTGGACTACATCGCCGGCCTCGGAGCCACCGCCATCTGGTGCACCCCTCTGCTCCTCGACAACCAGGAAAGGGAGTCATACCACGGCTATGCCTGCGCCGACTACTACCACATCGACCCCCGCTTCGGCGACAACGAGCACTACAAGGCCTTCGTCGAGGCCGCTCACGCCAAGGGCATCAAGATCATTATGGACATCGTGACGAACCACTGCGGCACTGCCCACTGGTGGATGCAGGACGCTCCCTTCAAGGACTGGTACCACAATTCCGAGCCTTATATGCAGATGAACGCGCTGTTCTCGGTATATATGGATCCCAACGCCTCAGTCCGCGACCGCGAACGCCAGGAAAGCGGCTGGTTCGTGCCTTCGATGCCCGATATGAACCTCGACAATCCCTACGTGCTGAAGTATTTCCAGCAGTGGGCGGTGTGGTGGATCGAATATGCAGGGCTGGACGGCCTGCGCGTCGACACCTACCCCTACAATGAGCCTGAACCTATGTCGAAGTGGTGCAAGGCCGTGACCGACGAATATCCCAATATGAACATTGTCGGCGAGTGCTGGGATACCAAGATTCCCCAGCTTGCCTACTGGCAGAAGGACAACCCCAATGTCGACGGCTTCAACTCCAACCTGCCCTCGATTATGGACTTCCCCCTCGAGAGCGCCATCAAGCAGGCCCTCAACGAGGACTATGTCAACTGGGACGAAGGTATGACCCGCATCTACACCGTCATCGCACAGGACTTTGCATACAAGGATCTCAGCCATATGATGACCTTCTTCGCCAACCACGACCACGCCCGCACCGGAGACGTGCTCCGCGAAGACCCCGCCCGGATGAAGCTGGCCATCACCCTGCTTGCGACCCTGCGCGGCATCCCGCAGCTCTACTACGGCGACGAGATGATGTTCCTCGAGCGCAAGGACGTGCCGAGCCACGACGGAGCCAAGCGCATCGACTTCCCGGGAGGCTGGGAAGACGACACGATAAACCTCTTTGACGAGGAAGGCCGCCAGCTGGCACCGCGCATCTACGAGTACGCCGACGACCTTCACGACTACACTGCGAAACTCTTCAACTGGCGCAAGGGCTGCAAGGCTGTCCAGGACGGCAAGACCCTGCACTTTTTGTCACGAGCCAACATCGGAGCCAGCAACATAACCGACAATACCTACGCGTATTTCCGTTACACGGACACAGACGCTGTGTTCGTATACATCAACAACAGCTTCGAGCCTCACGCCCTCGACTGGAACCATTATCGTGAATTCGTCGAAGGCCCCGTCAACGGCCGTGACGTGCTGACAGGAGAAAATATAACTCTCAAGGACGGCCTCACCATCGCTCCCAAGAGCGCCCTCGTAGTAGAATTCAAACGCTGATGAAAAGATTATCCGCCATACTTGCCATCGTCCTCATCTCTACGGGCGCGTTTGCCCAGAGGAATGAAACATTGCTGAGGGAGTGGACCTTCAACGGAACCCAGAAGGTACGCATACCTCACGACTGGGCTATCGCCGGCCCCTTCGCCAGCAGCTTCGACCTGCAGAACGTGGCAGTCGTCCAGAACGGGGAGACTGAAGCTTCCGAGAAGACCGGACGCACCGGAGGCCTTCCCTGGATGGGCAAAGGAGTCTATGAATGTTCCGTAAACATCGACGGCAAGGCCGGCAGCGACTGGACCCTCCTCTTCGACGGAGCGATGTCGCACGCCAAAGTCTATGTCAACGACGCTTTCGCCGGCGAATGGCCTTACGGCTACAATGCCTTCCATTTCGACATAACAGAGCTGCTCAACGACGGCGCCAACGCCATCCGCGTCGAGCTTGAAAACTATCCCGAGAGTTCCCGCTGGTATCCCGGCGCCGGACTTTACCGCAAGGTCCGTCTCATCGAGACGCCCAAGGTACACGTCCCCGTCTGGGGAGTATTCATCACCACACCCTATGTGAGCCGCGACGAAGCTGTCGTCAGCGTCAGCACCGAGGTCGACGGTCTTGAAGAGAACGCCCTCGTGACCTTCGAAACCGTCATTTTCGACGCCTCAGGCCGCGAGGTGGCCCGTGACACTTACAGCCGCAAGCTCTGGAAGGGCGTGCCGGCCACACAGCGCTTCACGATCAAGAATCCGGCACTCTGGAGTCCGGACAGCCCGGTCCTCTACACAGCCCGCACCACCGTGATGACAGGTGCCCAGATGACAACCACCAACATCGGCACCTGGCGCAACCGCTACGAAATTACCGGCGGAAGTGATGTCGCCGACGTCGTCGAGACCCGCTTCGGCATCCGCTCGATAGAGTTCCGTCCCGAGAAAGGCTTCTTCCTGAACGGAGAGCGCACGATGTTCAAGGGGGTCTGCAACCACCACGACCTCGGCCCCCTCGGAGCAGCCGTAAACCGCTCCGCCCTGCGCCGCCAGCTTGAAATACTCAAGGATATGGGCTGCAACGCCATCCGCACCTCCCACAATATGCCGGCCGAAGAGCTGGTGGAGCTCTGTGACGAGATGGGCTTTATGCTGATGGTGGAGCCGTTCGACGAATGGGATGCGGCTAAATGCCGCAACGGCTACCACACCATCTGGGATGGCTGGGCCGAGAAAGATATGGTCAATATGATCCGGCACTTCCGCAACAATCCGTCAGTGGTGATGTGGAGCATCGGCAACGAAGTGCCCGGACAGGGCGACGCCCACGGCGCTGCGGTAGCAAGCTGGCTCAGCTCGATATGCCACCGCGAGGACCCCACCCGCCCCACTACCTGCGGAATGGACCAGTTCGACGGAGTGTTCGACAGCGGCTTCATAGCTGCAGTCGACATCCCCGGCTTCAACTACAAGCCCTACCGCTACCTCCAGGCCCGGGAGCTGCTGCCTCAGGGCTTCATCCTCGGCAGCGAGACTGCTTCTACGGTGTCCAGCCGCGGCGTTTACAATTTCCCCTTGTCGAGCGGAATGAATGTCAGGCATCCTGACCACCAGAGCGACTCCTACGACCTGGAATACTGCATCTGGTCGAATGTCCCCGACGACGATTTCGCGGCAGACGAAGACTGGCCGTGGATGCTGGGGCAGTTCGTATGGACAGGTTTCGACTATCTCGGCGAACCTACCCCCTACGACACAAACGACTGGCCGAACCACTCTTCTATGTTCGGCATAGTAGACCTCGCCGGCCTGCCCAAGGACCGTTACTGGCTCTACCGCAGCGTCTGGAACGAGACAGAGAACACCCTGCACGTGCTGCCGCACTGGACCTGGCCAGGCCGCGAAGGGCAGACCACTCCCGTGTTCGTGTACACATCATACCCTTCGGCCGAGCTTTTCATCAACGGAGTCAGCCAGGGCCGCAGGGAGTTCAGCAACGAAAGCAACCTGACCCGCTACCGCCTGATGTGGAACGACGTGGCCTATCAGCCGGGCGAGCTGAAAGTCGTGGCTTATGACAAGGCCGGGAAAGTGGCTGAAGAGAAGACCGTCCGCACCGCCGGCAAGCCCTATGCCCTGCAATGCAGCGTCGACCGCAGCGTCCTGACGGCTGACGGCGACGATATGGCCTTCGTCACGGTGACTGTGGTCGACAAGGCCGGCAATCCCGTGCCGACGGCGGCGAACCTTGTGAACATCAGCGTCAGCGGCGCAGCAACCTTCGAAGCCGTGGCGAACGGCGACCCGACCTGCCTGGAAAGCTTCCGGCAGCCGGCAATGCACCTTTTCAGCGGAGCGCTGTGCTTCATCGTCCGCAGCGGCGACGCACCCGGCAGCGCGACCTACACCGTCAGCGCCCGCGGCCTCAAGAAATATACTGGAACGATAAACATTGAATAGATATGAAACGGATCCTTACTGCTCTTGCCCTGATCCTTGCGCTGACTGCGTGCAAGAAGAGCACACCTGCCTCACTTCACCCCGAATGGACCTACAACACAGTGGTGTATGAGGTCAACATCCGCCAGTTCTCCCCCGAAGGGACGTTCAAAGGCGTGGAAGCCCAGCTGCCCAGGCTCAAGGACCTCGGCGTGGACATCCTCTGGCTTATGCCTATGTACCAGATAGGCGAAGTTGAACGCAAAGGCACACTCGGCTCTTATTATGCGATTTCCGACTATACTGCCGTCAATCCTGAGTTCGGCACCCTTGAGGACTTCGACAGCCTTATAGCCGCAGCCCACGAGGCCGGATTCAAGGTGATTCTCGACTGGGTGGCCAACCAGACCGCTCCGGACAATGTGTGGATGGACAGCAAGCCCGCCGATTTCTACGAGCGGGACGAGGAAGGCAATGCTATATGGGAATACGACTGGACCGACACCCGCAGCCTCAACTACGAAAACGAAGCCGTTTGGACGGCTCAGGACGAATGTATGCGCTACTGGCTGAACCGCGGTGTGGACGGCTTCCGCTGCGACGCAGCTGCCGAAGTGCCTGCCAAGTTCTGGAAAGCGATCCTTCCCGGCATCAAGAGGGACTACCCCGACATCTATCTTCTTGCCGAGGCTGAGAACGACGCCCTCACCGATCCCAGGGAGACCTTCGACGCCTCATACGCCTGGGAGCTCCACCACATTATGAACGATGTGGCCCAGGGCACCAAGACTGTCAAGGACATAAAGACATATCTGGCCAAGGACGATGCCTGGATGGGTGCAGCCAACTTCCGCCTGATGTTCACATCGAACCACGACGAGAACTCCTGGGCAGGCAGCGAATTCGAGCGTATGGGCGACGCCGCCAAAGTGATGGAGGTGCTCTGCTTCACCCTTCCCAAAGGCCAGCCGCTGGTCTACACCGGACAGGAGATCGGCCTGACGCGCCGCCTCGAATTCTTCGAGAAAGACCCCATTATGGACTGGTCTTCCAATGAATATACCTCGTTCATCCGCGACCTCGTGGCCTTCCGCCACGCCCACCCCTGCCTTGCAGCCGGCGAGAAGGGAGCCCCTGCCGAGATGATCGACGACGTGCCGGACGGCGTGCTTGCCTTCACCCGCAAGGACGGCAAAGACTCTGTCACTGTCTACGCCAACCTCACTGCCGCTCCTGCTGAAGTGACCATCGGCAAAGAAAAAGTAACCCTCGAGCCCTGGGGCTGGAAACTGTTCTGATTATGCGCAAACGTCATTATTTATACTTAGCGGCCTGTATGGTTTCAGCTGCCTGCTCTAACGGCACTGCTCCCGTCGCAACCGAGACTCTCTCGTCTCCCGACGGAAAACTCTCAATGACTTTCACCATCGATGCCAAAGGCACGCCCCGCTATGCGCTTGAATGCGACGGCACCGCCGTGCTTACGCCCTCACAGCTCGGTTTCGAGATGAGAGGGACCGTCAAGGCCGAGGAAATCACCTACGACGGCGCCCGTCCCGGCAAGGTCGACAACCGCCCGCCTTATTCGCTCCACGACGGATTCACGGTCACCGGAGTTGAAAGGGACAGCTTCGATGAGGTATGGGAGCCGGTATGGGGCGAAGAATCCCAGATCCGCAACCACTACAACGAGCTGCTCGTCCACCTTTCGAAAGACGGCGGAGACAGGCTGCTCGACATCCGCTTCCGCCTGTTCGACGACGGACTCGGACTGCGCTATGAATTCCCCGGAGGCCAGAAGGACTCATACCTCTGCATCAAGGAGGAACTCACCGAGTTCGCAGTGGCCGACGACGCTACCTGCTGGTGGATTCCCGGCGACTACGACACCCAGGAATACGAGTATAACGAGTGCCGCATCTCCGAAATAGCAAGCCATCTGCGCGACAAGATGCGCGGCAACTCGTCCCAGACCCTCTTCAGCCACAGCGGCATCCAGACCTCCGTCCAGATGCATATGCAGAACGGCCTTTGGGTCAACATCCACGAAGCCGCTCTGGTGGACTTCCCCTGTATGCATCTCGAAGCCGACTGCGCACGGCATTCGTTCCGCGCCTGGCTGACCCCCGACGCCCAAGGATACAAGGGCAACGTGCAGACTCCGGCCGTATCGCCGTGGAGGACCGTGCAGGTGGCCCGCAGTGCCACCGACCAGCTCGCCAGCCGTCTGGTGCTCAACCTCAACGAGCCCTGCGCCATCGAAGACGTCAGCTGGATCCATCCTGTCAAGTATATGGGCGTATGGTGGGAGATGATCGCCGGTGCCTCAAGCTGGAACTACACCGACGACTTCCAGTCAGTCAAGCTCGGCATCACCGATTACTCCTCAGCCAAGCCCAACGGCCGCCACGGAGCCAACAACGAGAAGGTGCGCAGCTACATCGATTTCGCAGCCGCCAACGGCTTTGACGCCGTGCTCGTCGAAGGCTGGAACATCGGCTGGGAAGACTGGGCCAACTGCGACAAGGACTATGTGTTCGACTTCCTGACTCCCTATCCCGACTTCGACATCGAGGCTCTCAACAACTACGCTCACTCCAAGGGCATCCGTCTCGTGATGCACCACGAGACTTCGTCCAGCCCCCGCAACTACGAGAGACATCTCGAAGCAGCATACAGCCTTATGAACCGCTACGGCTACGACGCCGTCAAGTCCGGCTATGTGGGAGACATCCTGCCGCAGGGAATGTACCACTACAACCAGTGGATGGTCAACCACTATCTTTACTGCGTGACCGAGGCCGCCCGCCATCACATAATGGTAAACGCCCACGAGGCTGTCCGTCCGACCGGTCTCAGCCGCACCTGGCCGAACCTCATCGGCAACGAGTCTGCGATGGGCACCGAATACCAGGCCTTCGGCGGCATCGCCCCGGGCCATACCGCCATCCTGCCCTTCACCCGTCTCAACGGCGGCCCGATGGACTACACTCCCGGCATCTTCGAGCCGAACCTCAAGGAATGGTGCGGCAACGACTCGTGGGTCAACTCCACCATCTGCGGCCAGCTGGCGCTCTACGTCACTATGTACTCGCCGCTCCAGATGGCAGCCGACACTCCCGAGCACTACAGCCGCTTCCCCGACGCCTTCCAGTTCATCAAGGACGTGGCCGTCGACTGGCAGCAGAGCCGCTACCTGTTCGCCGAGCCTATGCACTATCTGGTAATCGCCCGCAAGGCCAAGGTTGACGGCCAGTGGTTCTGCGGCGGCGTGACCGACGGTGTCAAGCGCACTTTCAAAGTGCCGCTGGACTTCCTGGAGGACGGCCGCTACGAGGCGACAATTTATACAGACGCCCCCAACGCACATTTCAGAGACAATCCCCAAGCATATAACATAACCAAACTTGACGTTTCTGCTGCCAGCACCATCGAAGTTACGATGGCCCCCGGCGGAGGATTCGCAATAAGTTTCAAAAAGAAATAATCCGCAATGAAAGTAACATTCAAGATAGAATACCGCACCGAGTGGGGTGAGAGTCTCGCCCTCGTGCTCCAGGACCGCAAGCATCCCCTGAGCTGGGGTGAAGGCGCAGTTTGGAGTGCCACCGTCGACTGCCCTGCCGCAGCCCTCAATGACTATACTTATGTAGTGATGCGCGACGGCCTCGTAACCCGCCCCGAATGGTCTCATCACCACGCCAAGGCTCCCAAGGGTGCCAGGACTCTTGAAATCGCCGACAAATGGATCGACTGCCCCATCCCCGGCTGTCCTTTCATTATGGAACACCAGGCGGCAAGGTTCGACCAGCCCGGCTTCCGCGGCGCCGGCACTGCCATCCCCGTATTCTCGCTGCGCACAGCCGACGATTTCGGAATAGGTGAGTTCCGCGACCTGCGTCCGCTCGTGGACTGGGCTGCCGCCACCGGCCAGTGCATCATCCAGCTGCTCCCTGTCAACGACACTACCCGCAAAGGCGGCTGGCAGGATTCCTATCCCTACAGTCCCATATCCACCTTCGCACTGCATCCGCTGTATATGCGTCTGCAGGAGATCGGGGTGCCCGTCGACAAGGCCTTCCTGAAGGAGCAGGCTGCTCTCAACGCCCTGCCCGAGCTGGATTATCCGAGAGTGTTCAAGGCCAAGATGAAACGCATCCGCGCGGCCTTCGTAGCCCACGGTGCAGCCGACCTCGCCAAGCCCGCCTGCAAGAAATTCATCAAGGAAAACGCCGGCTGGCTGCCCGAATACGCCGAATTCTGCGCCAAGAGGGACAATCTCGAGCCTGAGTATTATGTCTGGATGCAGTACCATCTGGACCGCCAGTTCTCGGAAGAAGTGGCCTACGCCCGCAGCAAGGACGTCCACTTCAAGGGTGACCTGCCCATCGGAGTCAGCGCCGACAGCGCCGAGGCCTACTGGCATCCCGAACTCTTCAATCTTGACTCATCCACCGGTGCTCCCCCGGATTATTTCTCTACAGACGGACAGAACTGGGGCTTCCCTACCTACAACTGGGAAGAGATGGCCAAGGACGACTACGCCTGGTGGAAGGCCCGCCTGCGCAAGATGAGCCAGTATTTCGACGCATTCCGCATCGACCATATCCTCGGCTTCTTCCGCATCTGGGAAATCCCGACAGAATTCACCAGCGGAATGATGGGCCATTTCAACCCCGCCCTGCCCTACTCGCTCCGCGAAATCCAGGATATGGGTCTGCCCCTCGACGGCCTGTTCCATCCGGATCCCCGCCATCCGGGTATGTTCCAGCCTCTGATCGCTCCCGCGTCTGCAAATCTTCCGCAGTGGCAGCAGGAACGCTTCGGTGCCCTCTACAACGACTTCTTCTACCATCGCCACGACGAGTTCTGGCGCCGCAACGCCGAGCACAAGCTTCCTGAACTGCTGGGAGCCACAGGTATGCTGGCCTGCGGTGAAGACCTCGGAATGGTGCCCGACTGCGTGCCGGGCGTGATGGACCACTGGAGGATTCTGTCGCTGCGTATGCGCGGCATGGACCAGGAAGGGCCGTGGAAGGAGCTCAGCGTCTGCGCCACTTCAAGCCACGACATGGAAACGCTTCGCATGCAGAGTCCTCACGACCCGTCTGTCGACGAGTGCCGCAGCGCGCTGCTGGAGTTCCTGAACTCTCCGTCAATGCTTGCAATCTTCCCTCTGCAGGACTGGCTGTCGATCGACACCCGTCTGCGCAGGGCCGAACGCAACGAAGAGCGCATCAACGAACCCGCTGACAGCCACCACCACTGGCGCTTCCGCATCCACTTCGACCTGCGCCAGCTGGCCAACGAAGAATCGTTCACCTACGCCGTCCGCGACCTGGTAAAGAACTCGGGAAGATAGGGCTGCGGAAAAACCGCCGTTAGTCTCCCAGGAAATCGCACTTAATCCCCAACCCGAAATTCACAAAGCGGATTACCCCCTCTCAGAGATGTCCCCAGGGCATCATCACCCGCTTTCTGCGGCGATTTTGGCTCACAAAGCAGACCTGTACCCTCTGCAGACACTTGCAGAAGGGATAGGCACGCTTTGTGAATTTCGGGTTGGCTGGTTGTACTATGCTATTGCCCGGGAACTTCTAGATGATCTATAGAAGAATCCCGTCACCTCATACAAGAGATGACGGGATAGTGATTTGAAAATCATATTTTAATAGTCGCATACGAGACGCATTGCGGCATAATTACTAAAGCTAAACGTATTAGTGCCTAAATTGGCAGAACCAAAACCAAGCGTACTTCCCTCTGTTGAAATCGTAGCCCAGATTTGTGCATACCAGCCGTTACTCGGTGTATTCTCATTAATATAGAAATAAACTGTAGAACCTATATTATAATCCCAATCCCTTCCATCATCTCTCCATCTTTCATATCCTCCTGCACCCATAGCCAGATAGTTTCCATTACAGTTGAATTTAACTCCGTTATTAGAGCCTGTTACCCATTCTCTTTGACTGGCATAGAATAGCTCCTGAACTTCTTCTCTGCTCGGGATTCGCCAGCCTGTCCAACCAGCAGGAACGGAGATACCGTTTACGTCAGATGTACCATTGTCAATATTTCTATCATAGGAATATTCACTTGAAGAGCCCACATTAAATTCTGCCCATTTCACGCTCAAACCCAAGTTTTTCCAATTTTGATCAGAAAGAGTCCCAGTCGCAGCTGCAGCCACCATAGCATCACTCAATGTGAATGATTTTCCATAAACAGCCCCAGCGGTATAGTCTGCAGTTTTAGTGGATACCAGGCGGCTGTAACTATTATTCGACTCGTCAAAAGCGTGCGCCATCAAACTTATACTTGTTTGTTTATACACTGCAAAATAGCCAACATACTTGCCTGTTCCATCGGCTGAGGCAACAGTATAAATAGCATCTGTTGATGAATTGCTTCCCGATACTGTTCCGTTTGTGGAGATTGTTACGGTCTGGTACAAACCACCGGCAGAATCCATACCTATAGACTCGATACCTGTTGCTGCACAATTGAAAGTAAATCTTATGTAACTCAGAATATGGGTCGAGAGTCCTGTGATTGTCGCATTCGTCTGGTCATTCGTCAAATCCAGAGCATCACCCTTGAGGATGTCATGCTTTAACACATCAGCCAAAGTGCTTCCTCCGGGATTTGTCAAATCAAGGGTAATGACACCATCTGTTACACTGACCAAGCCGTCTGTAAGCGAGCTTGCGCTAACAGCATAAGGAATATATGTGCCCGCTACCACGGGATCGCTTGAGACGAATGTTCCGTTGCTGGTTCCAATTCCTCCACTGATCGTAAGTGTAATTGTTGTCCCATCGCTCTTGATAAGGAAAATCTTGTCCCCGGTCTCCCAAGTTGCATCCGTAGAACCATAAGCGACTTTTGTCTGGGGGTCATTCTTAGTAACTGCAGAAACGGTAAGTGTAATCTTTTCGTTTACACTAACTTCCTCTATTGAGTTTTCGGGCTCTATTTTTTCCTTGCTACATCCGGCAACTATGGCTGCCATAATAATCATAGATGTAATAATAAAAGTCTTTTTCATAGCTCTACCATATATTGCTTCCGTTATCTTCTGCATCTGTTTCGTCAACACCGGCTCCTAACAAACGGACGCCTTGACCACTAATGGTACATATTGCACCTTCTTGTACAACCTTGACTTCTTCTGTCAAGGGACATTCATAAAAATGTTTTTCTTTCTTTTTCATATATATAACTGATTAGTTTTAGGCATGAAAAACCTTCGCGATATTCTCAAGAATTCGCGTTCTTAAATATAAATTACTTATTATAAGAGATTTAACACCCCCCCCCGCAGACCGGGGAAGCATGTCAGAAACTGGAATATGCTTGAAGCTGAGATGCATTCCTGACAATAAGACATTCAAAGTTATTGATATTCAGTTAAATTGCAAAAAATGTAAAAAAAATAGTTTCCAAGAGTAAATGTGAAACAGTCATTATAATTCAGCAACAAGGAGACATGAAAGCTAAAAATCTTCTCTTTTTTCCAACCTTTCGTCCCATTTTTGCGTTATAGTATTGTCAACGTCCTCGAAAAGGACTAAGTTTAACACTACTAATAATTGCAACTATGAGCTCTTATGATTTATGGGTACATATCTTTGAGAATTTTCTGCTGCCCATCACTATTTGCGTAATACTTCCCGTACTTATCGTCTTTATCGTCGGCCGCGTGCGCAAGAACGAGACTGACCGCAAGGCTGAAATAATGCTGAAAGCTATTGAAAACGGAGCGCCTATCGATCCGGAATATTTCAAGAGCAAGCCGAAAAAACAAAGAACTATCAAGGAGAGACTGCTGGACCGCCTCACCGGAGCCTGCGTCACCGGCCTTATCGGCGCTGCTGCCCTCGGCTACGGCATCTGGAAAGGCAATCTGGGCGGATGGGACAACGGAGACAAACTCTTCATTCTGATTGCAGGAGTCCTTATCGCCATCGGCATATCCAATCTCGTGCTTTTCTTCACAGGAAAGAAGATGCTTGAGAAGGAGATCCAGGCCGAAGAGGAACAGAAAGAGATTAAACAAGATTAAATAGAAGACGACCAGAAGATGACGCGCGAGAAGTTCATCTCCGAAGTCAGAGCTTGCCAGGGACAGTTGCGACGGTTCCTGGCATCGCTGTGCGGCGATGCGGCCCTCGCCGACGACATAGCTCAGGAAGCCTTGACCAGAGCCTATGTCACTTCTGAACGCTTCATCGGCAACTTCAAGGCCTGGCTCTTCCGCATCGCCTACAACTGCTTCATCGACAATCTCAGAAGGAGTCCCGACGGGGCTGTCGACATTGATTCAAGAGAAGCTATGCGCCTGGGCGGCGGCGCTGCATCGGACGCCTCGTTCGAGCACGAAGAACTGCGGCGGGCCCTTACCCTCATTCCTGAAAAGGAACGTACGGCCATCGTGCTGTTTTATTTCGAAGACCTTCCGATAAAGGAAATCTCCACCATAATGGGAGCCCCCGCCGGAACGGTCAAATATTATCTGTCAGTGGGACGCAACCACCTCAAAGAACACATCAACTTATGAAAGACATAGAACAATTCCTGCGGGACAACAAGCCTCAGCTTCCGGACGAAGGAGCATTCCTCATCGAAACCAATGCCCGCCTGAGCAAAGTGGAAGGCATCAAAAAGACAGTTGATGCGGAGCACCGCCGCTACCGGCGCGCTCTTATAATAGCCTTTTCCGCCGGTCTTGCCATAAGTTGCGCCGTCTCGCTGTTCGCTACTTTCTATCCCGTCCCGTCGTCAATCGTCGACGACCTGTCGGCCCTCGAAAAGGCTGCATCCACCCTCCACGAATACAGACAGTACCTGCTCCTGCCGATAGCAGGATGTGCCGTGGCGCTCGCAATGCTGCTGATGAAAAAAAGGCAGGAAGCGTGGTAGCTTATTCCGTCCCGGCCTGTTTCTGCTTTTCCCTCTCTTCTTTCAGTTTCTCCCTCTCTTCTCTCTCCTTTTCCGCCCGTTCTCTCCTGATATTGCGCAGCTCGTCGAGGTAACTGGCGGTAATGACACCTGAAGGAAGGGCGATGATTGCGACGCCGAACAAGGATGAGATCATACTCACCAGATGGCCGAAGTCTGTGACCGGGACCATATCGCCGTAGCCGACAGTCGTCAGCGTGACAGTGGCCCAGTACAGCGCGTCAAAAAATCCGTCGAAAGTGTATTCACCGGTGTTGGGGTTGATGCGCGGCTCCACATTATACATTATCAGAGCCGTCAGGAAAACGTAGAACACAGCTATCAGGAAGACGGCCCACAAGACTTTTCTCTCCCTATAGATAACTTTACCGAGCAGTTGGAACTGGTTGGAATAGCGGGCGAGTTTCAGCACCCGGACTATCCTCATCAACCTCGTAATCCTGAAAATCTTGAATCCGTTGCCAAGCAGATGAAGGCCGGGAAGGATGGACAGCAGGTCGACGATCGCCCATCCGGTGAAAGGATAGAGAGCGAACGAAAGGCCTTTCTTTCCGAGCTTGTAATCGGCAGTCATCCAGCGCAGGACATAATCAACGATGAAAATGCAGACCGTAACCGTCTCTATGATATTGAAAACCGGTTTTTCCTTCATAAACATAAGCGGGACGATGCTGGCAAGGATTACGATGAACATAAAAATGTCATACACAAGGCTCGCGATGTCCTTGTTGTCGCTCAGTTCTATTATCTCGAAAATACGTTTTCTCATATCGGCAACATCAGGTTATTGACGCGGTTACAAACAAAGATACTGCGGTCCCTGCGACCAGTCGCCCAGCACGACCAGTTCGCCTCCGCTGGGGACGCTCACACGAGCGGGAGTGTGGATATGCCCGAAAATATAGAGGTCGATGGCCGGCTGCGAAGCAGCAGCGCGCCTGCGGCCAAAATCGTCGGCGAAGCGGAAAAGACCGGTCTTGGCAATGTCATTCCCGAACCTCTTCACATATTTGGAGTGCTTTGCGCGGCTGCTTGCCGTCCACTTCCTTGCAAGCCAGAAGACAAAGCGGGGATGCAGCGTCTTCAGCCCCCCTATCAGGAAGCGGTTGCGGAAAAGACGGAAAAAGAAGCGCGAACGGAAATCCGCAGCCCCGGGCATATCCCCGTGTCCGACGCATATCCGGCGGCCGTCAAGCTCCATCACTGACCAGCAGCTGCGGACAATCTTGACGCCCAGTTCCTTCTCGAAATAATCCGTCACCCACCAGTCGTGGTTGCCGGGATAGAAGAAAACCTTGACTCCACGCTCCACCAGGTCGGCCAGTGCGGCCAGGACCCTCACATAACCGCGGGGCGCAACATCTTTATAGTCTAACCAGAAATCGAAGATGTCGCCAAGCAGGTGGAGTTCCCGGGCCTCCGCGGGCAGAGAATGCAGGAAATCCACAAAAGACTGCTGCCGCAGCCCTTGCGGATCTTCCGACATACCCAGATGGACATCAGCCGTGAAATAATATCTTCCTTTCGCTATGTCCATCACGGAGAATTACACGAGAGTTGAGATGATGCAGGCCAGGCCTACAAGCACGCAGTAGAGGGCGAACCAGCGAAGGCGCGCCTTCTTCACCATAGCGATCATCACCTTGCAGGCGAACAGGCCAGAAATGAATGCAGCGATGAAACCGACCGCGAGCTGCAGGCCGCCGACGCTGCTGGCTGCGAAATCGCCGCCTACGACATCGAGGAACGCCTCGCCGAGGATCGGAACCAGCACCATAAGGAAAGAGAAACGGGTGACCTCCTCGCGCTTGACTCCGCAGAGCAGGCCGGTGGCGATGGTCGAGCCGCTGCGGGACAGGCCGGGAAGCACAGCGAATGACTGGGCAAGACCCATCCACAGGGCAGATTTGTAGCTCATATCCTTGCCGGCGGCAGCACCCGTCTCAGCCTCCCTGGCCGCACGGCGTGCAGACAGAGTCTCCGACAGATAGAGCAGGGCGGCAGTGACGACGAGGCAGCAGCCTACAACCAGAAGCCCGCTGCCGAAGATGTCCTCGACATAATCCTTGAAGAACATTCCGACGATGAAGACAGGAATCATAGACACAAGGATCATAAGGATATATTTCGTGCCGTCGTTCATCTTGAACTTGAAAAGGTCCTGCAACAGCTTGAGGATATCCTTCCAGAACACCACGATAGTCGCCAGGACAGTGGCGGCGTGCACTACAACCTCGAAACTGAGGTCTGCGGTCTCGATGCCGAAAAGAGCCTTGCCGATGGCGAGGTGGCCGCTGCTGCTGACGGGCAGGAACTCGGTCAGACCCTGGACCAGGCCGAGTATCAATGCTTCAAACCAACTCATACGCTGCTATTGTTTGTCACCCTTGTCAGAGGGACGGCTCATAATTGCAACGATGACTATGACGATGCCGAGCACCACAAGGACGGGAGAAGCCACCATACGGCGGAAGTCAAACATTGCATCGTTGAACACGGCGGGGTCGTTAGAGCCGCCGCCCAGCATAAGGATATATCCCGACACCATCAGGACCAATCCTATGAGAATCGTTTTCACCCCTGCGGGTGATACTGAGAAATTATCTTTCATAACTAATAATATAGATCATCTTTGGTCGTATAGGCCAGGCGGCCGACGACATACCACGCTGCTGCGATACAAAGCGCGATGCCCACGACAAACACTATGGCGAACACTATCGGAACGGTACCTTCATAAATTGACTGCACCATAGGCCCGATTTTCCCCTTGGCATATATCAGCAGGCCGGAGAACATCGCACAGGCTATGGCGGCCGATGCAGCTCCCTGCCAGAACGCCTGCCATACGAAAGGCTTGCGGATGAAGCCCCTGTTGGCGCCGACCAGCATCATCGTGTGGATCGTGAAACGCTTGGCATATATGTTCAGCCGCACCGTCGTGCAGATAAGCGCAAAGGAGATGAACATCAGCAGGAGGATGGCCACTCCCATAACTATCGCAATCTTGCGCAGGTTTTCGTTGAGGCTCTCTATCAGGGACTCCTGATATGTCACCTCGCGGACCTTGGGCAGCTGCTGGAGCATCGCAGACACTTTCTGGAGGGAATCCTTGCTGAAATACTCGCTGCGGACATTTACATCGACCGAGAAGGGGATCGGGTTGACCTCGAAGACCCTCAGGAAATCCTCGCCTAGGAGCTCCTGCATCTGACGTGTGCCTTCTTCCTTGGAGATATATTTGGTCTGGAGCACGAAGTCCATCCCGTCGAGTTTCTCCTGAAGGGCCAGCGCGTCGGCCTCGGTGGCGTTCTGATGCATTATCACCGAAATGACTGCATTTTCTTTGAAATAGTCGGAAACTTTGGTGGCGTTGATGACCAGGAAAGACGCGATCGCTATCAGCAGAAGCACCAGACTGATGCTGACCACAGACGATAAGTAGGACTGAACCAGTCGCTTGGCTATAATGTTTTTTTCCCTGGAAGCCATGACATTTTTTTTCAGCGTCAAAGATAATCAAAAAAATATTATTACCTTTGTAGAGAATTTGCCCTTAATATTTTATATTAAAAATGAGCGATCCAGTAAGAGTTTTATATGTCAGTTCAGAGATATATCCATACTCTCCTGAGTCCTCTATATCCTTAGTGGGCAGGTTCCTCCCGCAGGGCGTCCAGGAAAGAGGCCGCGAAATCCGCTCGTTTATGCCCCGCTACGGCACGGTCAACGAGCGCCGTCATCAGCTCCACGAAGTCATCCGCCTTTCCGGTATGAACATCATCGTCAATGACGTCGACAGGCCGCTGATCATCAAGGTCGCCTCCATTTCCTCAGCCAGGATGCAGGTTTATTTCATCGACAACGAAGATTTCTTCCACCGCAAGGCTGTTTTCTGCGATGCGGACGGCAACTTCTTCGAAGACAACGACGAAAGGGCCATTTTTTTCGCCAGGGGAGTCCTCGAGACCGTCAAGAAGCTCCGCTGGAAACCCGACATCGTCCATTGCCAGGGATGGATATCCCACATCCTGCCGCTCTACCTCAAGAAAGCATACGACAACGACCCCATTTTCACCGACAGCAAAATCGTCCTGTCGCTGTATGACGAGCCGAACTACACCTTCAAGACCGACCTTGCGGCGAAGATTCCTTTCGCAGGCATCAGCGCCGGGGACGTGGACGTAGTCAAGGCCCCCGATGGCATAAATCTTGCACGACTCGCCATCCGTTATGCCGACGGTGTGATTTTCGGTTCGGAGGATGTCGACGGGGAGTTGAAGCAATATATCGCTGAGCGCAAGCTGCCTGTCCTGCAGAGTCCCGCCATAAGTCTCGAAGACACCGGGTACATACAAGAATACAATGATTTTTACGAACAAATACTGCAGGCAAATGTCACTGAGTAAGATTGAGTCGGCGCTGGGGTTCCTGGTTTTGCTGCTGTCCGTTTTCGTTTTTCCTTCCTGTATAGATACTAATTACACGTTAGGCGACGCGCTGGTTCCTACGTCCAACAACCTTTACGTCGAGACGGCCTCCATCGACCTTAAGATCGGTATGAAGTCTTCGGCCGACATCCAGTCGTCTTCTTACTTTTACGTCGTCGGAAGCGTTGCCAGCGAGCAGTTCGGCCTGACGACCGTAGACCTCGCAGCCACCGTCACTCCCAGCGACACCGGCATCAAGTTCGGCACCGACCCCCGTCTGGTCGACGCATACATATTCCTCGAACTCGACGATACCGACACATTCACACCCGGCCAGGAAAACATCACCCAGAACCTGTACGTATACCCTATGGCCCGCGCTATGGATTCTACTATGGTGACCTGCTCAAGCGTGTCCGACAAAGACTATATCCACGAGCCCATCGGCAAGGCGCTGCTGACCTCCAGGGACACGGTCATCGTCCCGCTGGATATGGACTGGGCCCGCAAGCTGATGTCTTCCACCAAGGCTGAGCTGGACAGTATGCCGCTGTTCATCAAGAACCACTACGGAGTGTACCTGACCACCGACACCCCCATCGAAGGCACCATCGGCGGCAGGCTCAACAACTTCGTGACCGCAAATGTCATCCTGAAAGTCAATTCTGTCAACAAGCAGAACCTGCGAAGGGACACCACCATAACCTTCAACATCGGCAGCATCTACAACGGCGTTTCCACCCAGGTGTTCAAACACAGTTCCAAGGCTCTGGAAATCGGTCCCGACAACAACGCAGAAGTGCTGTACTATGAAGGTCTTGCGGGCATCAAGCCCTTTATCGACGCCGAAGTTCTCCGCAATTCCATCGAAGACTGGGCCGACGAGAATGACATCGATATGGACAAGATCATCATCACCAGGGCCACCTTCGAGCTCCCGTTCGAGTTCCCCGATGATTACCGCACAGTCGACAATTACTATCCTCAGGGCCTCTACCCGGCTGTATACAGCGCGGACAGTACCGACGACATCAAGCGCTACACCCTGCTCGGATCGATCTACGACGACACCTACAACAAGGGCGACATCAACCGCTCGCTGCTGTGCTACCGTCCTGACGTGACCTACTACATCCATTCGATCATCACCAAGGACGAGATCATAGAAGAGGACAACATCTGGCTCATCGCCCCGTTCGAATACGTGGAGAAAAGCAGTTCGTCGATGAGCGACTCGTACTACAATCCGTATATGTACAACTCGTACTACAACCCGTACTCATATTACGGCGGATATGGCTACTACGGCTACAACAGCTACAATAATTACTACAACAATATGTATTATTACCAGTCGTTGTACAATATGGCCAACACCACATCGACCACCTATTACTACGTAGATTATATGAACTACGCGATAGGCCAGATCAACGGCAACGGCGCCAAGCGCCATCCCAAACTGAATCTCACATACGTAGTGCTGGACAAATAGCCTTGAGAGAGGCTATTTTTTCTTTTTCCTCTCTTCCTTGGCCGCCTTGCGGGCGTCCTTCTTGTTCTGCTTGGTATCCACAGTCAGATAGAACGGCTGCTGGAATTTCTTGGGGATATAGATAGTCGGCTTTGCCTTGCCGAAGATGAAATCATAGAGGTCGTCGAACTCTCCGTCGTGCCAGTATTTGACCAGCTCTTCCAGGTCCTTGTCCTCCCCTTGCGGCTCGTACTGACGCTTGATGTCGCCTTTGAGGACCTTGGCTACGCCCTGCCAGAAGCCGGCGTTGACGTTGCCCAGATATTTCTGGATGATTTCGTAGGGCGTCATACCGACCTCGCGGTCGATCAGCCTGATCATCATCATACCCTGCTTGAGGGTAAGCTGCCTGAATATTGGATCGAAGCTCTTCAGAAGTTCTTCCTTCATCGTGTCCAGATATCTGTCCTGCTCGCGCTTGGTATAGCCTCTGACCACGAAGATGCTGTCGGTCTCCCGGATGGTCTTGGCCACGAAGAGGGCGTAGGGATAGGCCTTGCTGAAATTATGCACCCGCTGGTAGTACTGGATCCACTGGGCGCGGTTCATATACTCCCTCGGATGCACGCGGGCCGGAGGAAGCACATCGACATAGACTGTGTCTGTTCCGATTATGACATACTCCATCAGCGACCCTTTCTGCCTCTGTGTCTGGGCCTGAAGGGGGGACGCTGAGAGAGCGGCCAAAACCGCCAGCACTATCAGTCTTGTTGCTTTCATCCGTCTAAAAATTGGCGCTCAGATAGTCGTCGACCACCTCGGGGAAGTGTGCCTGCTCAAGAAGATGGATCTTGGCGGCGACATCGTGGGCCGTGTCGCAGGGCAGCACTTCGCACTTGGCCTGGAACAGCGTCTTGCCGTGGTCGTACTGCTCATCGACAAGATGTATCGTTATGCCGCTTTCAACTTCTTTCGCTGCGACGACAGCTTCGTGCACGTGCATTCCGTGCATCCCCTTGCCGCCGTACTTGGGAAGCAGCGCCGGGTGGATGTTGATGATCCTCCGGGGCCAGGCGTCTATCAGATGCGAGGGTATCTTCATCAAAAACCCGGCCAGAATGAGAGCGAACGCGTCGTACTCTTTCAGAATGGACACGACCGAAGGCTTCCCTTCCGGCGTTGTGTCTTCGCTGCACAGCAGCTGGCTCTTGTCGAACACTACTGAAGGAACTCCGAGCCGCTGTGCGCGCTGGAGTACGAAGGCGTCGGGCTTGTTGCAGAGGACCACTGCCACGCGGTAGTCTTCGCGGCCTGAAAAATACTGTATAAGGTTCTCAGCGTTAGTTCCACTACCTGAGGCGAATATAGCCAGATTCCTCATAGTCTTGAAGTTTGGCGCGAAGGTAGACAAATTTGGTAAAATGAAGAAATATTACTTACTTTGCAACTCGTTACTAAAAACTAATTAAAAATGGAAGACGTTACTGCAAAAGTAAAAGCCATCATTGTCGACAAGCTTGGTGTTGAAGAAAGCGAAGTTCAGGAGAGTGCAAGTTTTACCAATGACCTCGGCGCAGATTCTCTGGATACAGTAGAACTGATTATGGAATTCGAAAAGGTATTCGGTATTTCTATTTCTGATGAAGCTGCTGAAAAGATCACTACTGTTGGTGATGCAATCGCTTACATCGAGCAGAATACGAATGCTAAATAATTTCGAAATTTCTTACTAACAAGAGTAAAATAAAGGCCGTCGGTTCCAATCGGGACCGACGGTTCTTTTTATTCGCTGATACCCATCACTTTGCGGATATCTTTCTTGGCTTCGCGCCAGCGGGGGACGTCTAGTTTCGTGCCGATGACTTCGACCACCTTGGAGGATATAATCGAGGCGACCTTGCCGCAGATGTCCAGAGGCTGGCCGAGGGAATGGGCGTAGAGGAAGCCGGCGGCATAGAGGTCTCCGGCGCCGGTGGCGTCAGTTGCGACGGCCTTGCGGGGGCGGATCTTGTGATACTCGCTGCCCGAGCGCACCATCGAGCCTTTCTCGCCCACCTTGACGACCGCTATGTCGCACATCTTCGCTATTTCGGTCAGCGCCCCGGCGGGTTCCTTGCCGGTGAAGGCGCGGGCTTCGTGCTCGTTTGCGAAAACGATGTCCACGTAATTCTCCACGATGTCGTGCAGGAAGGCGCTGTTTGACTCGACGATATTGTAGCTGGCCAGGTCCACCGATATAATCATATTTTTCTCACGGCCGATCTCCACCGCCCTGCGGAAGAGCCTCTGGTTCTGCACCAGATATCCTTCCAGATGGAGGTAGTCATAGCCGTCGAAGTTGGCGGGGTCGAGGTCTTCCGGCTCCAACTCAAGGGCGGCGCCGAGATATGTGGCGAAGGTCCGCTCGTAGTTCGGCTCGGTGATGATGACGATCGCTCGGCCGCTGGGCGCCTTGCCGCGCAGCACCATAGAGTCGATGCCGTCCCTGCGCTGCTCCGACTTGAAGAGCGAGCCGATGTCATCCTTGCCGACCTTGCCGATGAACCCAGCCTTCATACCGAAGATAGCGGCGGCGGAAAGGGTGTTGGCTGCGCTGCCGCCTGCGACATATTTGATTCCCATATCTTTGATGGCCTCCCATATCTTGTTGCCGGCTTCAGCATCTACGTGCTGCATACTGCCCTTGGGGAGGTTGAACTGTTGGAGGATCGAGTCGTCCGGCAGGATGGCCAGGATGTCGGTGAGGGCATTGCCTATTCCGAGGATGGATTTAACGCTTTTCGATGTCATCGCTGTTTTGTGTACAGATGTGCTTTCTTACAAAGTTAATAAAAAATGCTACCTTTGAGGGTTGTATCGCAACTAATCTTATGAAGCAGAAGCTCAAGGATATCCTGAAATATACGGCAGCGTTCGCACTGACGGTGTTCCTGCTCTATTTTGCCTTCAGGGGCCTGGACTGGGACGCCTTTGTCGACGGTCTGCGCAGCTGCAACTACTGGTGGATATTCGCCGCTATGGCCGCGGGCGTGCTGGGCACGGTGCTGCGCGGACTGAGGTGGCGTCTGCTGCTGCTTCCCATCGACCCGTCGGTGCGCAGGGTTGACTGCTTCAACGCCTATGCGGTGTGCTACCTTTCGAACATCGCCGTCCTCCGGAGCGGAGAGCTGGTGCGCTGCGGTATGATAGCGAGCAGCAGCAAGGTGCCCTTCAAGGACAGCCTCGGCAGCGTGATGGTGGAGCGGGCCTGGGACGTAGCCGTGTCGGCGGTCATCATTCTCTGGATGGTGCTGTTCACGCGCTTCGGCGGCTATCTCAACGAGATTGTCTGGAAGCCTTTTCTGGACTCCCTGTCGTTCAATTCATTGAGACTGCTGCTTGCCGGCATCGTCCTCCTGTCTGCCGGCGTGTGGCTCATAGTCCATTTCAAGGAGAAAATCAAGAGCAGCCGTCTGGGACAGAAGGTCATCTCTTTCTGCCGCGGCATATTCAATGGCATCAAGGCCGCCTTCAAGATGAAGCACGGCTTTCTGTTCATAGCGTTTACCATCATTGTCCAGGTGCTTTACTGGCTTGAGATAGTCTTTGTGATAAAGGCCTTCCCGGCAGTGTCGCACCTCAGCGGAATGGATGCAATGTTCATAATGTCACTGGCCCTCATCGGCTGGGCAGTCCCTGTGCAGGGAGGCTTCGGTGCATATCACGTCATCGTGTCGATGGCTCTCGTTCCGATCTACGGCATCGACCAGAGCACTGCCCTCGTGTTCGCCACCATCTCCCACGAGGCCCAGATAGTCCAGATGATAGTAGTCGGCTTCGCAGCCCTCGCGCTGGCTCTGTCCCTCAAGAAGAAAAGACAAAACAAAACACAAACTATATGAAACCTACATTATTGATATTAGCTGCAGGAATGGGCTCAAGATACGGCTCATTGAAACAGATGGACGGCCTCGGCCCCAACGGTGAAGCCATTATCGACTACTCAATCTTCGACGCCATCCGCGCCGGCTTCGGCAAGGTTGTCTTCGTGATCCGCCATTCTTTCGCAGACACATTCAAGGAGCATTTCCGCGCCGAGAAATTCAGCGACGACGTCAAGTTCGAGTTCGTATACCAGGAGCTCGACTGCCTGCCCGAAGGCTACACCGTTCCTGAAGGACGCCAGAAACCCTGGGGCACCAACCACGCAGTTATGATGGCTGCCGGAGTCATCAACGAACCTTTCGCCGTCATCAACTCCGACGACTTCTACGGCCGCTCAAGCTACGAGACAATGGCTGCCTACCTGCGTTCGGTAGAAGGCACCGAAGGTCAGTACGCTATGGTGGGATATCACCTTGAGAACACCCTCTCAGAGTTCGGCACCGTGTCACGCGGCATCTGCGGCGTCGACAAGGACAACAAGCTCACCACCGTGACGGAGCGCACCGCAATCGCCCGCAGCGGCGGCGTGGTGTATTACATCGAAGACGACACCAAACACGAGCTCAATCCCGCCAGCTACGTGTCAATGAACTTCTGGGGCTTCACCCCTGACTATTTCAAGCACTCCGAGCGCATCTTCAAGCAGTTCCTCGACGAGAATATGCACAACCTCAAGGCAGAGTACTTCATCCCCTACATCGCCGACAAACTGATAGTCGAGCACCTCGCTTCAGTCAAAGTCCTCGACTGCGACGCAAAGTGGTTCGGCGTCACCTACAAGGAAGACCGCCCCTTCACCGTCGAGAAGATCAACGCCCTCATCGCCGCCGGCGAGTATCCCCAGAAGATCTGGCGCTCATAATCCCCCAGCCGCAGCACGCTCAGCCGTCCCGCGGCAGCGCACAACCGGCGATTACAAATCACGCCTTGAAGAGTTTCCGGCAGAGTTCGGCGACGTCGGAGACTGCAACGACCTCGATGTTGTCGTTGCGGGCGAAGGAATCCTTCTTGTTGAACGAAGAGATGTAGATTTTCCGGAAGCCGAGCTTGGCAGCTTCGCTGATGCGTCTTTCGACCTGGCTGACGGGCCTTATCTCGCCGCTCAGGCCGACTTCGGCGCTGAAGCAGCTGTCGGCGGACACGCAGATGTCGAAATTGGAAGAAAGGATGGCTGCGATTACTGCCAGGTCGCAGGCGGGGTCGCTGATGCGCATACCTCCGGCGACATTCAGGAACACATCCTTGGCGCTGAGCCTGAATCCGGCCCTCTTTTCCAGCACGGCAAGCAGCATATTCATCTTGCGGACATCGAAGCCGGTGGCGCTGCGCTGCGGCATTCCGTAGGCGGCGGAGCTCACCAGGGACTGTATCTCGATGAGCAGGGGCCTGGTGCCGTCCATCATCGCGGCGACGGCGATGCCGCTGAGGTTCTCTTGATGCATCGGGATGAGCATCTCGCTGGGATTGCTGACTTCGCGAAGGCCCTTGCCCGTCATCTCGAACACAGACAGCTCGGCAGTCGAGCCGAAGCGGTTCTTGATGCTGCGCAGGATCCTGTACGCGCCGCGGGTGTCACCTTCGAACTGCAGCACCACGTCGACGATATGCTCCAGGATCTTGGGTCCGGCAATCGCGCCGTCCTTGGTGATGTGGCCGATGAGGATCACCGACGTATTGCTTTCCTTGGCGTAGCGCAGCAGCGCCGCGGCACACTCACGCACCTGCGACACGCTTCCGGCCGAAGACTCTATCGCTTCGCTGAAGATAGTCTGTATGGAATCGATTATGAGAAGGTCGGGATTGACCTCGCGGGCCCTGTCGATAATGTTCTCCAGCAGCGTCTCGCTGAGCACCAGACAGTCGCAGTCGTCGCTGCCCAGCCTCTGCGCACGCAGCTTCAGCTGACGCAGGCTCTCCTCGCCAGACACGTAAAGGGTCTTTATACGCGGACAGTTCATCGGAATCTGCAGGGCCAGCGTCGACTTGCCGATGCCGGGCTCGCCGCCTATCAGAATCATAGAGCCGCGGACCATACCGCCGCCCAGGATCCTGTCCACCTCCTCAATGCCGATGGAGAAACGGCTCTCCTCGGACATATTGATTTCAGAAAGAGGCTGAGGACGGGCGTCTTTTTCGGTGGAGACATAAGCCCTCGTGCGCGAAGGAGCCGCCGCCTTGGCGGAAGAAGCGGCCTTGGGCTCTTCGACCATAGTGTTCCACTCCCCGCAGGCAGGGCACTGCCCCATCCATTTAGGATACTCGTTGCCGCACTGCGTGCAGTACCATACAGTCTTCGCCTTAGCCATAGCCTATCCCCTCCTTACCCTTACGAATCTATCCTTGTCATTGAAATCCTTCACTACCTCTGCGCCCTGGAAAAGCGCGGCAGTCTCGTGTGCGAGCGCCTCGTTGACCTCCATCCACATCACGCCGTGAGGCTTGAGCAGAGCCGCGGCCCACACAGCAAGAGCGCGATAGAAGACGAGCGGATCCTCGTCGGGCACGAACAGCGCCAGCGCAGGCTCCCACTTGAGCACATTGTCGCGCATAGCCGCCTTCTCGCTTTCACGGATGTAAGGGGGATTGCTGACGATGACGTCGAACTGGGGCAGGCCGGCAGGAGGAGCCTGGAGCACGTCGGCCAGGAAGAACACCGGACGGATGCACTTCACCCTCTGCTTGCAGGCGACCGCCAGAGCGTCGTTGCTGATGTCGCAGCCGTACACCTGGGCGTCTGGGAACTCCGAGGCAAAGGCGTATGCCAGACAGCCCGAACCGGTGCAGATGTCCAGCACGTTGAAATTGTCGTCTTCGCTGCCTTCCATCACGGCTTCCGCGTCTTCGGCGGCAAGCGAGAAAAGCTGTTCAGTCTCGGGACGGGGTATCAGCACGCCCTCCCGCACGCGGATGCGCAGCCCGGCGAACGTGCAGCTGCCTAGCACATACTGCAGCGGCTTGGCGGCCAGCAGCTCGTCTTCCATAGCCATCAGGCGCAGCATCGCCTCCTGGGGAATCTCCCTGTCAGGCTCGCTGAGTATTTTGTACTTCTCGATGCCAAGCACATTGCAGACCACGGCCTGGGCCACGGTTTTCGCTTCCGCCTCCGGATACAGAGCCGCAAGTCTCCCTGCAAGAGCTTTTATGTAGGCACCGACAGTCATTATCTGGCACTCTCTATAAGTTCGGTGAAGAAATCACCCATATCGATTCCGGCTACCCTGACCATCTTGGGCACAAGGCTCATACGGGTCATACCGGGAGTAGCGTTGATCTCGAGGAAATACACCCCGTCTTCGGCCATAATGTAGTCCATCCTTACAAGGCCGGTGCATCCGAGATGGCGGTAGATCCTTTCGGTCCAGTAGCTGATGTCAGCTTTCTGGGCGTCGGTAATCTCTGCCGGGCACACCTCTTCGCTCTTGCCGAGGTACTTGGCCTCATAGTCGAAATATTCGTTCTCGGTTATGATCTCGGTGACGGGCAGGACGGTGACCTTGCCGCCGGAAGTATAGGCGGCCTGGGTGACCTCGCGGCCGGTGACAGCCTTCTCGATCAGCAGCGTGTCGCTCTCCTTGAATGCAGCCTCGATGGCAGCCGGCATCTCGGACACCTTCTTGACCTTGGTGACGCCGAAACTGCTTCCGCCGTCAGAAGGCTTCACGAAAACCGGAAGCGAAAGCTTGCCCACGATGGTGTCCACGTCATAGGCCTCTCCCTTGTGCAGGAAGACATCATCGGCCATCTTCACGCCTGTATCGCGCAGGAAGGTCTTGCAGGAATACTTGTTGAACGCCACGGTGCACACGAACGACGAACAGGTGGTCACGGGCACGCCCATCATTTCGAAATAGCCCTGCAGCAGGCCATTCTCGCCGGGGATGCCGTGAATCATTATGCAGGCCACGTCGAAGCGGATGCCGTTGCACGAGAAAGTGCCTTTGTCCACGGCGCCGAGCACCCTCATCTGGTCGCTGTCCTCGCTCTCCCACTCGATGAGGAGCCAATTGTCGGAATTGAACAGTATCTGGTAGACCTCGTATTTATCCTTGTCAATCGAAGCTGCGGCATAACGGCCGCTCAGTATTGAAATATCTCTTTCGGAAGAAGTTCCTCCGTAAATAACCGCTACTCTCTTTTTCATTGTCTAATTAAAGAAATCATCCTCTGCGTTAGTTTCCCCTCCGCCGACCGTCAGATCGTCGTCACCGCCGGTGCAGGCAAGGCTCATATTCCAGCCGACAGGCGGCACGAAGCTCTCGCCGTTGCGGATGCCAATGGTCGGGTCCGCGAGCACCTTGTTCATAAAGATGCCCCAGATGGGCAGGGCCATATAGGAACCTCCGCCGTACGCCAGACTTTCGAAGTGAACCTGACGGTCCTCGGCTCCGACCCACACTCCTGCGGTAAGCTTCGGGATATATCCGATGAACCATCCGTCGCTCTGGTCATTGGTGGTTCCGGTCTTGCCGGCAGCACCCTCGATGCCGTATTTCCAGCGCAGGCGGCTGGCCGTACCTTCGTTGACGACACCCTGCATCAGGTTGACCATCAGATATGCCGTAGGGTCGCTGATGGCCTCGCGCTTGCGGGTGGTGAAGTTGGCCAGCAGGTTGCCGGAATTGTCTTCGATGCGCTCCACGAAATACGAGTTGATGAACACACCTCGTGAAGGGTAAGTATTGTAGGCCGAAACCATCTCCATCACCGACATATCGCAGCTGCCCACGCAGAGCGAATAGACAGGGTCGATGAAACTGCTGATGCCGAGCTTGCGGCACATATCGACCATAGCCTCGGGGCCGAACTGTTTCATAAGGTAGGCGGAGATATTGTTAGAGCTGTGGGTAAGGCCCCATTTGAGGGTCACCGTATTGCCTATGTATTCGTTCTTGTCGGTGCTCTTCGGAGTCCAGACGGTACCGTCGGCGAGCACGAAGCTGTAGGGGATGTTCACCACCTTGTTGCAGGGGGTGTAGCCCTCCTGCATCGCAAGCGTGTAGAGGAAAGGCTTGATGGTGGAACCTACCTGGCGGTATCCCTGGCCGGCGTTGTCGTATTTGAAATATCTGTAGTCCGGACCTCCGACATAAGCCTTGACCTTGCCGGTGTTCGGCTCGACAGCCACGAAGGCGGCCCTAAGGAACGACTTGTAATACTTGATTGAGTCGTTGGGCGTCATCACGGTGTCCACATAGCCGTTCTTGTTCCAGGAGAACACCCTCATCTTCGTGGGCTCGTCGAAGGTCTTCATAATGTCGCTGTCGGACATTCCGGCCTTCTTCAGGCTGGTGTAGCGGTCGCTCCAGCGGCGGCCCTGCTGCATCAGTCGCTCCACGGTGGCCTGGTCGACGCTGTTGGAGAACGGCTTGTTGCGCTTCGACTTGAGGTCGGTGAACAGCAGCGGCTGCAGGTCGCTTCCGAGATGCTCCTTGATGGCATCCTCGGCATATTTCTGCATACGCGAATCAATGGTGGTGTAGATGCGCAGACCGTCCTTGTCGAGGTTGTAGCGGCTTCCGTCCGGCTTGGTGTTCTTGTTGAGCCAGCCGTAGAGAGGGTCCTCGACCCAGCGGGTCGAATCCCTGCGGTAATCCTCTATCTGGGTGTATGAAGAGCGTTTAGGCTTTTCGGCGTTCATTGTCTTGCGCAGCATATCCCTGAAATATGAACCCAGGCCGGCATTGTGGTCCTGCCTCTGGTAGGAAAGGACTATGGGCAGGGCGCTGACGGAGTCACACTCAGCCTTGCTGATATATCCGTATTTCTGCATCTGGCGCAGGACGTGGTTGCGGCGCTCCATCGACTGCTCGGGATTGACTGCAGGGTTGTACCGGGTCGGCTTGTTGACGATGCCCACCAGGCAGGCGCTCTCCTCGAGCAGCAGGTCGCCGGTCTTCTTGTCGAAGTAGGTGCGGGCAGCGGTGTTGATGCCGTAGGCCTCGCTGCCGAAGAACACGGCGTTGAGATACATCGTGATTATCTCGTCCTTGGTGTAGTTGCGCTCGAGCTTGACTGCGGTGATCCACTCTTTGAGTTTGTTCTTTATCAGTTTGAGGTATTTGGCACCGGGGAAGCGGGATTCCGACGTCTCGCGGGGGAAGAGGGTCTTGGCAAGCTGCTGGGTGATGGTACTGCCGCCGCCCTGGCTGGTATTGCGCATCAGGATGGTCTTGACGGCGACGCGGCCCAGGGAGCGGAAGTCGATGCCGGAGTGCTTGCGGAAGCGCGCGTCCTCAGTGGCTATCGCTGCGTCGACGAGGGACTTCGGCAGCTCCTCGAACGAAACGTACGAACGGTTTTCTATATGGTAGGTATTGAACACTTCACCGTCACAGCTGATGAGCTGGGTGGCAAGATTGCTCTTTGGATTCTCCAGTTCTTCAAACGAAGGCAGGTCTGCGAAAGCTGCTACGAAAAGCAGGCATAGCAGCAACAGCAAGAAGGGCGCTGTGAGCAGGATCCACCAGCATTTGACTATTTTTTTCTTGGTCTCAAGCTTCATTTCGGAATAGGTTTGAAACGCGAATTTAGCAATTAAATTTGGATTATACCTCTATTTATATTTTACTTTGCGCTTCCTAAAAAATCGTTATTATGGGAGAGAATCTTGTCATCGTCGAGTCACCCGCCAAAGCCAAGACAATCGAGAAATTCCTTGGCAAGGGTTATACCGTAAAATCCAGCTTCGGTCATATCCGCGACCTCTCAAAGCAGAAACTCGGAGTCGACACGGAGCACGGTTTCATACCGCATTACGAAATTGCCCCCGACAAGAAAAAGCTGGTTGCAGACCTCAGGAAAGCAGCTTCGGACGCCTCTATGGTATGGCTCGCATCCGATGAGGACCGCGAAGGGGAAGCCATTGCCTGGCACCTTTTCGAGACCCTGGAGCTTGACAACGCCAAGACCCGCCGCATCGCATTCCACGAAATCACGAAGAACGCCATCCTGGAAGCTATCGAGACTCCCCGCGGCATAGATATGAACCTCGTCAACGCCCAGCAGGCCCGCCGCATCCTCGACCGCCTGGTGGGATTCGAGCTCTCCCCCATCCTCTGGAAAAAGGTGCAGCCCAAGCTTTCCGCCGGCCGCGTACAGTCAGTGGCAGTAAGGCTGATCGTGGACAAGGAGAGGGAGATCTCCGCCTTCAAGGCAGCATCGTTCTACAAGGTCGAGGGCACATTCGTCCCCGCCGGCCTCAAGAACAAGATCAGAGGCAGCGTCGAGAAGAAGTTCGCCAATGAGAAAGAAGCTGTCGCATTCCTCGAGAGTTGCAGGAACGCTGATTTCTCAGTAGCATCCATCGAGAAGAAGGAGCTCACCCGCACCCCGGCCGCTCCTTTCACGACCTCACTCCTCCAGCAGGAGGCTTCCCGCAAGCTCGGCTTCTCCGTAAGCCAGACGATGACGATCGCCCAGAGGCTCTACGAAGCCGGTCTGATCACCTATATGCGTACCGACTCCGTCAACCTGTCTTCGCTCGCCATCAATGCCGCCAAGGCATTCATCGTCGGCGAATACGGCGAGTCATACTCGAAGCCCCGCAAATACAAGACCCGCACCAAGGGCGCCCAGGAGGCTCACGAGGCCATCCGCCCCACTTATATACAGAACGTCACCATCGAAGGCAACACCAACGAGAAGAAGCTTTACAACCTCATCTGGAAGCGCACCATCGCCAGCCAGATGGCCGATGCGGTAGTCGAGAAGACGACAGTCGACATCAAGGCTGACGGCGTCAGCGAGCCTTTCGTGGCCGAAGCCGAGAAAGTAGTCTTCGACGGATTCCTGAAAGTCTACATCGAAGGCACCGACGACGAAGAGACCACTGAGGAACTCACCCTTATGCCTTCAATCTCCAAAGGCCAGAAGATGGACCGCAAGGAGATCGACGCAGTGGAGCGCTTCACGCCGAAGCCCTCACGCTACACCGAGGCCAGCCTGGTCAAGAAGCTCGAAGAGCTGGGAATCGGCCGCCCGTCAACCTACGCCCCGACCATTTCGACCATTATGAAACGCGGCTATGTGGCCAAGGGCGACAGCAAGGGAGAAGCCCGCAATTACAACATCTACGCGCTGAAGGGCGACAGCATCACCAGCCAGACCAAATCTGAGACCGTCGGCAAGGAGAAAGGCAAGCTGTTCGCCGAGAACATCGGAATAGTGGTGACCGACTACCTCGACGCCAACTTCCAGTCCATTATGGACTATGGTTTCACAGCCCAGGTAGAGCAGGATTTCGACGACATAGCCAACGGCAAGAGGGTGTGGAACGAAGTCATCGCCGATTTCTACTCTGACTTCCACAACACCGTCGAAGAGAAGCTCAACGACCGCACCCATACACACGCAGAGCGCCGTCTCGGCGTCGACCCGTCAAGCGGCAAGATGCTCATCGCCCGTATGGGACGCTTCGGCCCGCTGGTTCAGAAAGGCGAGAACGACGACCCCGACAAGCAGTTCGCAAGCCTCAAGAAAGGCCAGCTGATCGAGAACATCACCATTGAAGAGGCTGCCAAGCTGTTCGAGCTGCCCCGCACTGTCGGCACTTTTGAAGGAAAGCCAGTCACCGTCGCTGTGGGACGTTTCGGCCCCTACATCAAATTCGGCTCGGAGTTCGTGTCTATCGGCAAGAACTACGACCCGATGCTGATAACCGAGGCAGAAGCCGCCGCCCTGATCGAAGACCACAGGCAGAAGGAGCTCAAGAAACACATCGCCAGCTTCGGGGACATCGAGGTGCTCAACGGACGTTTCGGCCCCTACATCAAGCAGGGCAGGAACAATTACAAGATTCCGAAAGGCACAGCTCCCGATTCGCTTGACGAAGCAGCCTGCAGAGCCATTATCGAAAAAGCCAACAAATCCGCCAAATAAACATACGTCATAATATGATCTCTCACCAGCTTGACCTGACAGACAGAAGGATCCTTTCATTCCTGATCAAGAATGCCAGACTTCCCTACCTCGAAATCGCCCGCGAATGCGGCATTTCCGGCGCAGCCATCCACCAGCGCGTACACAAGATGGAGCAGATGGGCATCATCACCGGCTCCAGACTTCTCGTCAAGCCGCAGGCCCTGGGACTGAACGTATGCGCCTTCATCGGCGTGAGCCTCTCCCGGGCAAACGCATACTCGCAGGTCATCGACACCCTCAAGAACATCCCTGAGATCGTCGAGTGCCATTTCATCACCGGCAACCACGCCCTGATGCTCAAAATCTACTGCAAGGACAACGACCACCTGATGCACGTGCTCATCGACACCATCCAGAACATCGACGGCGTCGAGCGCACCGAGACCTGGATTTCTCTCGAAGAAACCATCGAAAGGCAGGTTTCTATCGACGACACTTCGTCATACTCAAGGACTAAGAGCGCCTCTGCGAAGAAAGAGAGCCGCAAGAAAGCGTCAAAGTAACGCTTCCGCGATCCTGAGGTCGTCCGGAGTTGTAATCTTGATATTGTAACGCAGACCTTCCACCGTCTTCACGGGGAAGCCGGCCTTCTGCACCACGGTCAGGTCGTCGGTGAAGGAAGTGTCGTAAGACTGCCCGTAAGCTTTGCGAAGTATCTCCGAACGGAAGACCTGAGGTGTCTGGACAGCCACGAAGCGGGACCTGTCGGCAGGCACCGTACCGTCCTCTGTTTTCTCACGTATACTCTCCACCAAAGGCACCACGGGCGCCACCGCGCCGCATCTTTCAGCCTCTTCGAACAGGCCTTCCAGGAATTCCGTCGTCACGAAGGGCCGCACCCCGTCGTGGACGGCGACGAGGGCCCCGTCGGGGACATACTCAAGGGCGTTCTTGACTGAATGGAAACGGGTGAAGCCGCCGCTGGGCAGAGTGTATCTTTCCAGAAAGGCGGTGCTGCGGCAATAGTTCTTCCAATAATCTTTGTATTCGTCTGACAGAACCACGATTATCTCTACCGCCGGGCTCATCGCAAGGAACCTCTCGATGGTATGGCGCAATATTGGTTTCCCGGCGATTTCAATAAATTGCTTGGGTATTTTTGAATTCATCCTCGCACCCGATCCTGCAGCTACGATAACGGCGTATCTTTTTCTGTCCATATTGTCAATAACTTGTATACAAAGTTAACTTTTAATTAGCCATTATTCACTACTTTTGCGTGATTAAGCTAAAACCATGACACCAGAATTGAAAAAAATCTCATCTGCACTCATTTCCGTGTTTTACAAGGACGGCATCGAAGAGATTGCCGACATCCTCGCCAGCAAAGGCGTAGCCTTGTATTCCACCGGAGGAACCTACGATTTTCTGGCCTCCAAAGGCTATGAAGTGACCAAAGTAGAGGACGTCACCGGCTACCCTTCAATCCTCGGAGGAAGGGTCAAGACCCTCCATCCCAAAATTTTCGGCGGCATCCTCGCAAGACGCGAAAACCCCTCCGACCTGGAGCAGATGCAGCAATATGAAATACCTGCGCTCGACCTCGTCATCGTCGACCTCTATCCTTTCGAGGAATACGTCGCAAAGGGCGCTTCCCATCAGGAAATCATCGAAAAAATCGATATCGGCGGCATCAGCCTCATCCGCGCCGCCGCAAAGAACTACAAAGACGTAGTCATCGTGCCCTGCAAGGACTGCTACGGCAAGCTTGCCAGCCTCCTCAAGGAGAAAGACGGCTGCACGAGCGAGGAAGACAGGCTCTCATTCGCCAAATACGCTTTCTCGGTGAGCAGTTCTTACGACACCGCAATCTTCAACTACCTCAACCGCGACGGCGAGGTGGATATGTTCGCCCGCAGCTACAACACATCCACCCCTCTGCGCTACGGCGAGAACCCTCACCAGAGCGCAGCCTTCTACGGCGATGCATCCACTCTCCCCGAGCAGCTTCACGGCAAGGAGATCTCATACAACAACCTGCTTGACATCGAGGCCGCCATCGAACTCATCTCCGACTTCAGCGAGCCCACCGTAGCCATCATCAAGCACAACAACGCCTGCGGCTGCGCCACCAGGGCGACAGTCCTCGAAGCCTGGAAAGACGCCCTTGCCGGCGACCCTGTTTCAGCATTCGGAGGCATCATCATCTCCAACGTGCCTGTAGACAGCTCAGCTGCCGAGGAGATCAACAAAATCTTCTTCGAGGTCATCATCGCTCCGGACTATGCTCCCGAGGCGCTCGAGATTCTCAAGCAGAAGAAAAACCGCATAATAATGGTCAGCCGCAACGCTGCCCCGTCTGCCGTCAAGTTCCGTTCTATGCTGGGCGGAGCCCTCGTGCAGCAGAGGGACACCAAGACCGAGACCCCGGCCGACCTCAAGCCCGTCACCAAGGCCGTTCCCACTGACGCCCAGGTTGCCGACCTGCTTTTCGCCAACAAACTCGTCAAGCACTCGAAGTCCAATTCGATCGTGCTTGCCAAAGACGGTATGCTGCTCGCCAGCGGCGTAGGCCAGACTTCAAGGGTTGACGCCCTCAAGCAGGCCATCGCCAAGGCCCTCAGCTTCGGCTTCGACCTAAAGGGCGCCGTTATGGCTTCCGACGCCTTCTTCCCCTTCCCTGACTGCGTAGAAATCGCAGACCAGGCAGGCATCACCGCTGTCATCCATCCGGGCGGCAGCATCCGCGACCAGGAAAGCGTCGACTACTGCGACAAACATAACCTGGCTATGGTAATCACAGGATTCAGACACTTCAAACACTAGAAATCACTATTATTAATCGATATGGCATTCTCGTTTCTAACCCAAGAACTTGCAATCGACCTCGGTACCGCCAACATCGTCATTTTTATGAACGACAAGAAGGTGATAGACGAGCCTTCCATCGTTGCGATAGACATCCCCACCAATAAACCTATCGCCGTCGGAACCCAGGCCAAGCTGATGCACGAACGCACAAACCCGACCATCCGCACCGTCAGGCCCCTCAGAGACGGCGTAATCGCAGACTTCGAAGCCGCAGAGCTGATGCTGCGAGAGTTCATCAAGATGATCAACCGCAAACGCACTCTCTTCGCCCCCAACCTCAAGATTGTCGTCAGCATCCCCAAAGGCAGCACGGAAGTGGAGATCAGAGCCGTGCGCGACTCCTGCGAACACGCCGGAGGCCGTGACGTCTATATGATGTTCGAGCCTATGGCCGCAGCGCTTGGTATCGGACTGGACGTAACCGCTCCTTCCGGCAATATGGTGGTCGACATCGGAGGCGGCACCACCGAAGTTGCAGTCATCTCTCTTGGCGGCATCGTAGCCAGCGAGAGCATCCGTACCGCAGGTGACGTCTTCACCAGCGACATCCAGCAGTATATGCGCCAGCAGCACAACATCCGTGTCGGCGAGATCACTGCCGAGGACATCAAGATCAAGATCGGCGCAGCCATATCGGAACTCGACGAGACTCCGGATCCCTACATCGTGAACGGTCCCAACCTGATGACGGCCCACCCCGTGGAGGCTGAAGTAACCTCCCAGGAGATCGCCCACTGCCTCGACAAGTCGCTCGTGAGACTGGAGACAGCCATCCTCACCGTGCTTGAAAAGACTCCGCCCGAGCTTTACGCCGACATCGTCCACAAGGGAATCTTCCTGACCGGCGGCGGCGCCCTGCTCAAGGGTCTCGACCAGAGGCTTGCCAGAAAGATCAACATCCCGTTCCACGTGTCGGAAGACCCGCTGCGCGCAGTTGCCCGCGGCACCTGCCAGGCTCTCAAGAACACTTCAACATATAAATTCCTGTTCAGGTAATGACAGGTCGCCCCGCCCTTGTACGCATCGCAATAAATATCGTGGTATTCATTGCACTGGAGGTGCTGTGCCTTATGATGATTGCAGGCAACAGCGTCGTGCAGCGCTACAAGATCCTCGGGGCCATACGTGAAGCCCAGGCTGCCCTGTGGCAGAGGACGAGCGAGATAGGTTCCTACTTTTCGCTCAAGAAGGACAACCGGCTGCTGGTGCAGGAGAATGTCGACCTGCAGCGCCAGTTGAACGCCTACAAGGCCCTGGCCGTGATGCAGGACTCGACTGACCTGCATCCTTCGGGCCTTTACTCCTATATGGCGGCCGACATCGTCAAGAGCACCCGCGGCAAGCAGCACAACTATATGCTCATCGACAAGGGCTCCCGTGCCGGGGTATCTGAAGGTATGGGCGTAGTCACTGCGAACGGAGTGGTAGGCGTGATAGATGCAGTGAGCGACAATTACTCATACGTAATCTCCTTCCTGAACACGGAGCAGTCCGTGAGCGCACGGCTGACGAAGAGCGACCACTTCGGCCTGCTGCGCTGGGAAGGCGTCAATCCCCACAAAGCCACTCTGACTGAGATCTCCCTCAACTGCGGAGCCGCCGTCGGCGACAGCGTGGCGACCAGCGGACACTCCAGCATCTTCCCCGCCGACATCCCTATCGGCGTCATCAGCAAGATAAAGCCTGTCAGCGGCCTCTACCTGAGCCTGGAAGTAGACCTGTTCCAGGACTACAGCAGGCTGCGCCACGTATATGTGGTCGCCAACAAGGACCGCAAGGAGATCGACGAACTCGAGCAGGAGGAACGGCAATGAAAGACAACTGGGGACGCTTCATATTCTATGCAGCTCTGCTGATAATCCAGATAGTCCTTTCGGGCTATGTGAATGTCGGCCCGTACATCTACCTGTGCTGCCTGCCCCTCATCGTCATCTACCTCCCGCTCTACCAGGAGACCAGCCTGTCGATGCTCATCGCTTTCGGCTGCGGCCTGCTCGTCGACAGCCTCGGCGACGGCATAATGGGTCTGAATGCGGCAGCAGCCGTGGCCCTGGCAGCCGTCCGCAAGCCTCTCTTCGCCGCTTTCTTCACGAAGGACAACGTGGAGAGGGCCATATTCCCGACCATACGCGACACCGGCGTTATGCGGCACATCAATTTCATCCTCTGCTCACTGCTGGTCTACTTCATCGTCTACATCTGCCTCGATTCTGTAGGTATGGAGAGCTTCCAGACCACGCTGCTCAGGCTTGTGCTGAGCTGCGCGGCGAACCTCGCCATCATCCTGGCCATCGACTATTTTATGTTCAACGCACGGAAATAAGCAATGGCACTATCCATCAGCAGAAAGAACATCCTCCTCGCTTCGATAGCGATTGCCTTCCTTGCAGTCATAGGCAGGCTGTTCTACGTGCAGATAATTGAAGACAAATACCGCATCAACGCCGAGAACAACGCTCTGAAATACAAGGTGAACTATCCCGCCCGCGGACGCATCCTCGACCGCAACGGGGAGATAATGGTCGACAACAAGATCATCTATGACCTCGAAGTGACACCCATCGACGTACAGCCCTTCGACACCCTCGCCTTCTGCCGGATATTCGACCTCGACGAGGAGTTCGTCAAGGAGCGCTTCGACTATTACCGCCGCTACCGCAGCCGCATAGGCTACGGATCCGTTTCCTTCCTCAAGCAGATTCCGGGCGAGATGTACGACAAATTCGCCGAGAAGAGCTATATGTTCCCCGGCTTCGACGCAGTCATAAGGACCGCCCGCGACTACCCCGTCAATTCCGGCGGAAACCTGCTGGGCTACATCAGCGAGGTTGACCAGAATTTCCTGAAGAACCACGAAGGCTATGTGATGGGTGATTTCGCAGGCAAGACCGGAATGGAGATGGCCTTCGAAGACCGTCTCAAAGGCGAGAAAGGCTTCGAGATCTTCCTGCGCGACGCTCACAACCGCATCCAGGAGCACTATGAGGACGGAGCCTACGACAAGGAAGCCATCGGCGGGGCAGACGTCACGACCACCATCGACCTGCACCTGCAGGCCTACGGCCAGCAGCTGATGCAGAACAAGGTGGGTTCGGTAGTGGCCATCGAGCCCTCGACCGGAGAGATCCTGGCGATGGTGTCCAGCCCCGGCATCGACGTATCCCAGCTGGCCGAAATCAACAAATACTACTCTGAACTGATCAACGACCCCTACAAGCCGATGTTCAACAGGGCTGTCCAGTCCGCACAGCCGCCCGGCTCCGTGTTCAAGGTGGTCAACGGCCTCATCGGCCTGCAGGAAGGAGTGCTGACTCCCGACACGAAATATCCCTGCCACGCCGGCTACCAGGTCGGAAGGGTCAAGCTGGGCTGCCACAACCACGTCTCGCCCATCGATATGTACCAGTCCCTGATGATGTCCTGCAACGCATATTACTGCTATGTGTTCCGCAACATCATCGACAATCCCAAATACGGCAGCGTGGGCGAGGCCTTCGACAAGTGGAGGGAATACGTGACTTCGTTCGGCTTCGGCACCAAGCTGGGAAGCGACATCCCCTACGAACTGGCCGGAAACGTCCCCAGCCGCGCGACCTACGACAGGCTTCACGGCAAGGACCGCTGGAGGTCCCTTTCCATCATCTCGCTGTCAATCGGCCAGGGAGAGCTCGGCTGCACGCCGCTGCACCTTGCCAATATGTGCGCCACCGTGGCCAACAGGGGATACTATTACATCCCCCATTATGTGAAATACAAGCCGGGAGAGGCGGTGGACAGCACCTACAACCTCTACACCACCCGTCACTATACGATGGTCGACACGACCTACTTCCCTGAAGTCGTCAAGGGTATGGAGATGGCCGTGCAGGGCGGTCCCGGCGCAACCGCCAGGTCCGTGGCCATCCCGGGCATAGTGATGTGCGGCAAGACCGGCACGGCCCAGAACCCGCACGGCAGCGACCACTCGGTGTTTATGTGCTTCGCCCCGAAGGACGACCCCAAGATAGCGGTGGTGGCATATGTGGAAAACGCCGGCTTCGGTGCGACCTGGGCGGCCCCCATAGCCTCGCTGCTCGTGGAAAGATACCTCAACGGGGAGATAAGCCCCGAAAGAAAATACCTCGAACAACGAATGTTCGACGCCAATCTGTTGTATAAGGTCAAGACAAGATGACAGGCAACGCATCAATATACAGCAAGCTGGACTGGAGACTGATTATCTACTACCTGATACTCGTCGTCTTCGGCTGGCTCAACATATTCTCTTCCGTCCACGCGGAGGATTCGATGCTGTTCGACTTCAGTCAGCGGTACGGAATGCACTTCATCTGGATGTGCATCTCGATAGCCCTGGCTGTCGCCATCGTCTTCGTCATACCTTCCAAGATCTATAACGGCCTTGCGTGGTGGATGTACATCCTTATGATAGGGCTGCTGCTGGTGACCCTGGTCATCGGAGTGGAAGTCAAGGGCTCCCGGTCGTGGATTTCACTGGGAGGCATCCAGTTCCAGCCTGCAGAATTCTCCAAGATCACAACCGCCCTGGCCCTTTCGGCGCTGATGGGCAAATACGGATACGTGTTCAAACGCACCGACTGCTGGATCAAGGCCCTGGCCACCATCGGCATTCCTATGCTGCTGATCCTGATGGAAAAGGAGACCGGCTCGATGCTGGTCTACATTGGCTTCTTCCTGGTGTTCTACCGGGAAGGTATGAGCGGCTGGTTCCTGCTGGCGGGTCTGTTCGCCGTCCTCGAATTCATTCTGGGACTGGTCTTCTCGCCCTTCGTGGCGATGCTGGTGCTGACCGGCACCTTCCTGCTGATCTATTTCATAAGGAACAGGAATGTCCTCCCTGGCATCATCATCACCGCAGTCGTAATAACGTTGCTGGCCTTCCTGCCGAAGCTCCTCGCCGTCGAATCCATTGCGGCGAAGAACCCTTTCCCGGCTGAGATATGGATCGCCATCGTCTGCTGCGCCGCATCGGTCTTCGTGCTTGTGAGAGGCCTGCTGCTGCGCACCAAGGACAAATTTATGCGCAACCTGCTCATCTTCTACATCCTGTTCACGGGCTTCATATTCTCCGTCCAGTTCATTTTCAACAATGTGCTCCAGGACCACCAGAGAGCCCGCATCGAAGTGCTGCTGGGTATGAAGGACGACCCCAAAGGCGTAGGCTACAACGTCCATCAGTCGCTCATCGCCATCGGCTCCGGCGGCCTGTTCGGCAAAGGTTATATGCAGGGAACGCAGACCCGCTTCGACTTCGTCCCCGAGCAGACCACCGACTTCATCTTCTGCACCATCGGGGAAGAGTGGGGCTTCGTCGGCTCGATGGCCGTCCTGGTCCTGTACTTCCTGCTGCTGATGCGCATCATCAACAAGGCCGAGCAGAACGCCGACAATTTCACCCGCATCTACGGCTACTGCGTCGCGTGCTGCCTGCTGATGCACATACTCATCAACATCTGTATGACTATCGGACTTATGCCGGTGATAGGTATCCCCCTGCCCTTCCTGAGCTACGGAGGATCCTCGCTGCTGGCATTCACCATACTGCTTTTCATTTTCATAAGGCTTGACCTTGACCAGTGGAGATATCTTAAACATTAAATAAACAACATATATGTATCAGGATTTTGCATACAGACACAACGGCCCCCGGGATTTCCAGACAAAGGAGATGCTCGACGCCATAGGAGTGGAATCGCTCGATGAACTTATCAGCCAGACCGTGCCTGCGGACATCAGGCTCGACCAGCCGCTGAACCTGGCCCCTGCCGTCAGTGAAGCTGAATATCTGACATCGCTGAAGGAGATCGCCGCGAAGAACAAGCCCTTCCGCTCGATGATAGGAATGGGGTTCTACGGAACTGCTTCACCCTCCGTGATCATCCGCAACATTTTTGAAAATCCAAGCTGGTACACGTCATACACCCCCTATCAGTCCGAGATTTCGCAGGGAAGGCTCGAGGCGCTCATCGTCTTCCAGACAATGATCTCCTCCCTGACCGGCTTCCCTCTCTCCAACTGTTCGATGCTGGACGACGCCACGGCAGCCGCCGAGGCTATGAGGATGATGTTCAACCTGCGCAGCCGCAGTATGGTGCAATCGGGGTATGACAAGCTGTTCGTCGACGAGAACATCTTCCCGCAGGTGCTCTCGGTGCTGCAGACCCGCGCCAATCCGCTCGGCATCCACATAGTCACCGGAGATTTCCGCAAGGTGAACCTCAGCGACCGTTTCTTCGGCGCCATAGTCCAGTATCCCGCAGCCGACGGAGAAATCCGCGACTACAGCGAATTCTGCGCCGCCGCCCACTCCAACGACGTGCTCGTGACAGCGTACTGCGACCTGCTCGCTCTGACTCTCATCAAGGAGCCGGCCGCCTGGGGAGCTGACGTAGCTGTCGGTTCCGCCCAGCGCTTCGGCTTGCCGATGGGCTTCGGCGGTCCCACCGCAGGCTTTATGGCCACCCGCGACGAATTCAAGCGCAGCCTTCCCGGCCGCATCATCGGCGCGTCCGTGGACCGTCTCGGCAACAAAGGCTACCGCCTCGCCCTCCAGACCCGCGAACAGCACATCAAGCGCGACAAAGCCACCTCTAACATCTGCACCGCCACAGCCCTGATGGCCATTATGACCGGTATGTATGCAGTATGGCACGGTCCGAAAGGTCTCCGCGAGATCGCGATGAAAGTCCACGGCTTCGCCCGCGACTTCGCCGCCAAACTTGTCAAGAGCGGCTACCGCATCGTGACCGACCGCTTCTTCGACACCATCGAGGTGATCGCCCCTAACTTCGAGGCCATCAGCGCCCGCGCGTTGGAGTCTGGATACAACTTCTGCTACACCGAAGACGGACACATCCGCATCAGCTTCGACGAGCTGTCTTCAGAGCAGGAGGCCGCCAAGCTGCGCGAGATCTTCAGCAGCGTGTCGGCTGTCCACGCCGAGCCCGCCTGTCCGGAATTTATGGCCCGCGAAACCCCGATCCTCACCGAGCCAGTCTTCAACTCATATCACTGCGAGACCGAGATGATGCGTTACATCAAGAAGCTCGAACGCCGCGACATCTCCCTCACCCACAGTATGATTCCGCTCGGATCCTGCACGATGAAGCTCAACGCCGCCACCGAGATGCTGCCTCTGAGCTGGTCTGAGTTCGGAAACGTCCATCCTTTCGCACCTCTGGCCCAGGCCAAGGGCACTATGACCCTGATCGCCGACCTCGAGAGAGACCTGGCAGTGATCACCGGCTTCGACGCCTGCTCCCTCCAGCCGAACAGCGGCGCCGCAGGCGAATACGCAGGCCTTATGACTATCCGCGGCTACCTCCACGCCAACGGGCAGGACGGCCGCGACATTATGCTGCTCCCGACCTCAGCACACGGCACCAACCCTGCATCTGCAGCTATGGCCGGCTTCAACATCTCGCTGGTGAGCTGCGACGACAACGGCAACATCAATGTCGAGGAGCTCAAGGAGAAGGTCAGCCAGGCAGGCGACAGGCTTGCAGGCATAATGATCACCTATCCTTCGACCCACGGAGTGTTCGAAGCCCGCATCCGCGAGATCGTGGCTGCAGTCCACGACGGCGGAGGCCTCGTATATATGGACGGAGCCAATATGAACGCCCAGGTCGGCCTTACCAACCCCGGCACCATAGGGGCTGACGTATGCCACCTCAACCTGCACAAGACCTTCGCGATGCCTCACGGCGGCGGCGGTCCCGGAGTCGGCCCTATCTGCTGCACGGAGGCCCTCAAGCCATATCTGCCCGGCCATCCCGTAGTTCCGCAGTGCGGCGGCAAAGGTATGACGGCAGTTTCGGCTGCACCTTTCGGCTCCGCCCTGCTGCTTCCCATAACCCACGCATACATCAAGATGCTGGGTGCAGAAGGACTGCGCAAGGCCAGCGAGATCGCAATACTCAACGCCAACTACATCTCCGCCAAGCTGAGACCCGAGCTGGACACCCTCTACACCGGCACCACCGGCCGTGTGGCCCACGAATGCATCATCGACCTGCGCTATTTCAAGGCTGAATACGGAGTCGACGCCACCGACGTCGCCAAGAGGCTGATGGACTTCGGCTTCCACGCCCCCACCCTCAGCTTCCCCGTACACGAGACCCTGATGGTGGAACCCACCGAGAGCGAATCTCTCGAAGAGCTCGACCGTTTCATCGAGGCCCTCAAGACCATCGTCGCAGAATGCAAGGACATCAAGGCCGGCAAGCTTGACGCGGAAGACAATCCTGTCAGGATGGCTCCTCACACCGCCGCCGAGGTATGCGCCGACAACTGGACCCACCCCTACTCAAGGGAGCAGGCCGCATATCCTCTCGAGTGGATACGCGACAACAAGTTCTGGCCGTTCAGCGCCCGCATCGACAACGGATGGGGCGACCGCAACCTCAACCCGAAGATTTGACGCTAATCAATAAATATTTATAACTTTGCCGTCTCGACAATAAACAAACATACAATATTATGCAAAACATCTCCAGCTACGATTTCACAGGCAAAAGAGCCATTGTCAGGGTGGACTTCAACGTTCCTCTGGATGAAAATTTCAAAATTACCGACGACACCCGCATCAGGGCTGCCATCCCCACTTTGAAGAAAGTGCTCGAGAAAGGCGGTTCCCTCATCATTATGTCCCACCTCGGACGTCCGAAGGGTGTTGACAACAAGTTCTCTCTGAAACACATCATCTACCGCGTAGAGGAGCTGCTCGGAGTCAAGGTCCAGTTCGCTGACGACTGTATGAAGGCCGGCGCACAGGCTGCCGCCCTCAAGCCGGGTGAAGTCCTGCTGCTCGAGAACCTCCGCTTCTACGCAGAAGAGGAAGGCAAGCCCAGAGGTCTGAAAGACGACGCTACCGACGAGGAGAAGAAGGCTGCCAAAGCCGCTGTCAAAGCCAGCCAGAAAGAGTTCGTCAAGACTCTCGCAAGCTACGCTGACTGCTACATCAACGACGCTTTCGGCACTGCACACCGTGCCCACGGTTCAACCGCCCTCATCGCTTCATACTTCCCTAACGACAAGATGTTCGGCTACGTGATGGAAGGCGAGATCACTGCCATCGACAAAGTGCTCGGCAACCCCGCACGTCCCCTCACTGCCATCATCGGCGGCGCCAAGGTCTCATCCAAGATCGGCATCATCGAGCATCTGCTCGACCTCGTCGACAACCTGATCATCGGCGGCGGTATGGTTTACACCTTCAAGAAAGCCCAGGGCGGCAAGATCGGCAACTCCCTCTGCGAAGACGACCAGCAGGAAGTGGCTCTGAACATCCTCGCCAAGGCTAAGGAGAAAGGCGTGAACATCGTCCTCTCAGACAAAGTCGTTGCTGCAGACGCATTCGCAAACGACGCCAAGACCATCGTATGCGACTCTGACAACATTCCTGACGGATTCGAAGGTATGGACGCAGCTCCCGAGTCAATCGAGGCTGCCAAGGCCATCATTATGAAGTCCAAGACCATCCTCTGGAACGGTCCTGTAGGCGTGTTCGAGATGCCCAATTTCGCAATCGGCACCAAAGCCATCGCCCAGGCTCTCAAAGAGGCCACTGACAACGGCGCGTTCACCCTCGTGGGCGGCGGCGACTCAGTGGCTGCGGTAACTCAGATGGGCTACGCCGACAAGGTCAGCTACGTATCTACCGGCGGCGGCGCAATGCTCGAGTACCTCGAGGGTAAAGTCCTCCCCGGCATCGCTGCCATCAGGGAGTAATCCTTCGCCAGGACATACTTCAAACCCCGCAGGCGCAGGCCTGCGGGGTTTTGTTTTACCTGCACGGCGGTTGATGGTTCTGTAATTATTTAGTACCTTTATAGGTTGAATAAATTTCATCCTATGAAACGACTTTATGCCATCAGCTTTCTGCTGACCCTCATACTCTCCCTGTATTCCTGCCAGGAGCCGGAAGTTCAGGTGAAAAGCATCACCCTCAACTCCGCCGCGCTGTCCCTGACCGAAGGGGAAAGCTTCAATCTGACAGCCACGGTCAGCCCCGACAACGCCACTGACAAGACTGTGCTGTGGAGTTCTTCGAACGCCAGCATCGCCAGCGTCGACCAGGGAGTGGTCACTGCCGTCAAGGAGGGTTCAGCCACTATCACCGTTGCCAGCAGGGACGGCGGAGCGAAGGCTTCCTGCGAAGTGACTGTCACTTCGGCCGTGGTGGAAGTTGAATCCGTCACCCTGAGCGAGAAAGAAGCGACGCTGACTGTAGGCCAGACGCTGAAGCTCGCTGCCACAGTCCTGCCTGAAAACGCAACTGACAAGGCCGTTACGTGGACTTCCAACAACACTGCCGTGGCGACTGTCGCCGACGGAGTCGTGACTGCGGTCAAGGTCGGCACGGCTTCCATCACCGCAACCGCGGGCGGTAAGAACGCCAGCTGCACCATAACCGTCAAGGAGGCGTACATCGACGTGACTTCGGTGACTCTCGACAAGACCAGCTACTCCCTGCTGGAGGGCGAGAGCTTCACCCTCAGGGCTACCGTCAAGCCGGACGACGCCAGCGACAAGACGGTGACCTGGACTTCTTCCGATGAAAAAGTAGTCACAGTATACGGAGGCACCGTGAAAGCCGTCGGCCCCGGCACCGCCACGGTCACTGCCACCGCCGGCAAGGTGTCCGCCACCTGCGAAGTGCAGGTCAGCGCAAGGATAGCTGTCGCCGAAGTCATCCTGGACATCAAGAAACTCACGCTGGACGTGGGCCAGACTGAGACCCTGACCGCCACTGTCCTGCCCGAGAACGCCACTGACAAGACCGTTATTTGGACTTCATCTGACGAAGATGTCGCCACTGTCCGCGGGGGAACTGTCAAAGGCATAGCCGAAGGCACCGCCACCATAACCGCCACTGCCGGGGAGAAATCCGCAAGCTGCGTAGTCACTGTCAAGACGGTGCCGCTGCAGGCCATCTCCCTCGACAAGACCGAGCTTAACCTGGACCCAGGCCAAACCGAATACCTCGAAGTCAAATTCCACCCTGAAAACGCCACAGACAAGACCGTCGTCTGGCTGTCCGGCGACGAGTCCGTCGCCGAAGTGAACAGCTACGGCAAAGTGACAGCCAACAATCCGGGCAAGACGACCATCACTGCCAAGGCCGGCGACCTGACGGCCACCTGCGAAGTGACGGTGAACAACACCAACTACCTGACTATTGTCAACAACAGCAAGTCCACCGGCGACATAACCATCAAGAGCAACGGCACCGGCGCTCCCACCATCGCCCTGAGCTATTCAAGCGACGGCAAGGAGTGGAAGGAAATCACCCTGAAGGCTATGGAGAGCGGCACCATCCTGCTGCCCGCCGGAGGCTCGGTACGTCTCTACGGCGAGAATCCATACTACGGCAGGAACTCCAGCTCGAGCATAGGCTTCTGGTCCATTAGGGTCAACGTGCCCCACAACCTCACTGGAGATATTATGAGCCTGTGCGGCTACGCCACGGATATGACGAGCGACTACCAGTTCTACAGGCTGTTCTATTCAGACGTCAACCTTGAATCTGCGGAAGGCCTCAAGCTGACCGCGAAAAAGCTCTCTCCGAGCTGCTACCGCTCTATGTTCCAGGGCTGCACCGCGCTGAAGAAGGCTCCGGCGATCCAGGCCAAAACGATGGATGCGCGCAGCTGCGAATCGATGTTCGAAAAATGCACCGCACTCGAAGAGGTTCCTTCGCTCCCCGTAACGGACCTGACCAAGGCAGACTATTGCTACCTGTCGATGTTCAAAGGCTGCACTTCATTGAAGAAGGGCGGCAAACTGCCCGCCACGACGCTGGCCCTGAGGTGCTATGAATCTATGTTCCAGGATTGCACCGCACTGGCCGAAGCCCCCGCCCTGCCGGCGGAGAAGCTCGCCAATTACTGCTACCAGTCGATGTTCCAGGGTTGCACCGCACTGGCCAAGGCTCCCGCCCTCAACGCCACTGCGCTGGCGATGATGTGTTACTCCCAGATGTTCAACGGCTGCTCCGCTCTCAAGAAAGCCCCCGAGCTCCCCGCCATCGTGATGTCTGCTGGCTGCTATATGGGAATGTTCCAGGGCTGCTCAGCTCTCGAGGAGGCTCCCGAGCTCCCTGCCAAGTCGCTGGCCCATTCGTGCTACTTCGGTATGTTCTCCGGCTGCCTCGCCCTCGCCAAAGCTCCCGAGCTGCCTGCCCAGAAGCTTGCCGTCAGCTGCTACGATATGATGTTCTCCACTTGCATCGCCCTGACAGCCGCTCCTGCGCTGCCTGCCCCGAAGCTGGCCGAAAAATGCTACGAGAAGATGTTCTACAACTGCCGCAACCTGAATGAAGTGACCTGCCTGGCCACTGACATATCAGCGAAGGATTGCACCACAGACTGGCTGTTCTATACCGCCGCCGAAGGCACCTTCACCAAAGCTAAAGAGATGACCAAATGGGGCGCAGGCCCCTCCGGAATCCCTACCGGATGGACAGTGGAAGATGCCGAAGATGAATAATCAATACAACTAAATAAACTTCCGTTATGAACAAAAAACTGATCTTCACGCTTGCAATCGCACTGTTCTCAGCAGTGATTGTCAATGCTCAGAATCCCATCATCCGCGACCAGTTCACGGCTGACCCCAGCGCCCACTACTTCGAGGGCAGGGTGTATGTCTATCCTTCACACGACATTCCCGCACCGGTCGATTACGCCCGCAAAGACTGGTTCTGTATGGAAGACTACCACGTCTTTTCTTCTGACAACCTCGTCGACTGGGTAGACCACGGCAGGATCATCACCCAGAATGAGGTTCCGTGGGTACAGCCCAACTCCTTCCAGATGTGGGCTCCTGACTGCAACTACAAGAACGGCAAGTATTACTTCTACTTCCCCGCCACAGGTAAGCGCGTAAACGGCCAGAGGCCTGACGGCAGCATCGGCGTCGCTATCTCCGACACTCCTTACGGCCCGTTCGTACCGCAGGAGACAGCCATCAAGGGAACCTTCGGCATCGACCCCTGCTGCTTCATCGACGATGACGGCCAGGCCTATCTCGTATGGGCAGGCGGCGGACTTACGATCTGCAAGCTGAAAGACAATATGCTTGAGCTGGACGGAACCCCCGTAAGGATCGACGCCATTCCGAAAGGAATGAGCGAGGGCCCGTACCTCTTCAAGGCCAACGGCAAATACTACTTCAGCTTCCCCTGGGTAGAGGCTGAGCGCGAGTGCCTCGCCTACTGTATGGCCGACAACCCTATGGGTCCCTACAAATTCGTGGGCAAGATTATGGAGCAGCACGCTGACGTCTGCTGGACCAACCACCACTCAGTAGTTGAAGTTGACGGACAGTGGTATCTGTTCTATCATCACAACGACTACTCACCTTACTTCGACAAGAACCGCTCTGTATGCGTGGACAGCCTCTTCTTCAACGCCGACGGCACTATCCAGCCCGTCAAGCCGACCAAGCGCGGCGTCGGCATCACCAAGGCCACCAGCCAGATCCAGGTCGACCGCTACTCTGACATCAAAGATACCTGCACCGACATCCAGTTCGTCAATGCCGACCGTACTTTCGACGGCTGGAAGGTGATCCTCAACAACACCATCCAGGAGAAGGAGCCCATCTGGGTAAGGTACAACAAGGTGGATTTCGGCAAGGACAAGCTCACCACAGCGACGATGAAAGTCCTCTCCCTCGCCGGCGGCAAGGTGGACGTAAGGCTCGACGCTATTGACGGCCCGACCATCGCCAGCTTCAATGTGGCTGGAAATACCGGCTGGGTTGAGAACAAGATTCCGATGTCAGACTTCAAACCCGGCATCCACGACCTCTTCGTAGTAATGACAGACGGCAGCTGCATCCAGATCGACTGGGTAAGCTTCAAATAAAGTCAGGCGATGAGAATCTTCCGGCAGAATCCGACGGCGGCGGCACTGGTGATCTGTGCTGCTGCACTCCTGTGCGCCTGCAAAAGCGGCGGCACTGGTGAAATAAGTATAATCCCGGTCCCTACCAGGCTTGAGGTCAAGGAAGACGCTCCCTTCAAGATAACGTCTTCGACAGTGCTGGTGGCCCGCACGGACGACGAGCGCGCCACCGCCGGATTCTTCGCTGCCAAGATTGCGGCTTCCACCGGCAAGACCCTTACCGTATCATCGGAAGCAGCGGCGTCTGACGCCATCATCTTTTCAATCGACCCTGCAGCCGGCATTCCGGAGGAAGGGTATACTTTAGAGGCAGGCGGTGATGCCGTCTGCATTACGGCCGGCGACAGCGACGGTCTGTTCTACGGTATGCAGACGCTTCTGCAGCTGCTGCCGCCCCAGACCCAGAGCGAGAGCGTCGTCCGCGGCCTCGACCTCTCTATCCCCGCCGTAAGCATCTCCGATGCGCCCCGCTTCCACTACCGCGGTATGCACATCGACCCCTGCCGCCACTGGCGCGACGCCGACTGGGTGAAGAAGCAGCTTGACGTGATGGCTATGTTCAAGTACAACAAGCTCCACTTCCACCTCACCGAAGACCAGGGCTGGCGCATCGAGATCAAGAAATATCCCAAGCTGACCAGCTTCGGTCCCTACTATACGCAGGATGAGCTGCGCGACATCGTGGCCTATGCCGCCGAGCGGCACATCGACGTGATTCCGGAGCTTGAAATCCCCGGCCACGAGATGGTCGCCATAGCTGCATATCCCTGGCTGTGCTGCGAGGAGGGCGAGTACGAACCGCGCAAGATCTGGGGTGTGGAGAACATCGTGATGTGCCCCGGCAAGGAGAGTACCTTCGAATTCCTCGAGGACGTCATCGACGAGATGGTGCAGATCTTCCCCTACGAAATCTTCCACATCGGCGGCGATGAAAGTCCGAGGGAGATGTGGGAGAAATGCCCTCTCTGCCAGAAACGCATCCGCGACGAGCACCTGGCGGGCGACGAGAGCAAGTTCAGCAACGAAGACCGCCTCCAGAGTTATGTAGTGCGCCGCATCGAGAAATACCTCAACGGCAAGGGCAGGCGCATCCTCGGCTGGGACGAGATCCTCGAAGGCAACATCGACCCTTCGGCCATCATTATGTCGTGGAGAGGCCTGCAGGGCGGCATCACAGGTGCTGAACACGGCCACCAGGTGGTTATGACTCCCTCGAGCGACGGTATGTACCTCGACTACTACCAGGGCGACCGCAAGATCGAGCCGGTGGGCATCGGCAACTACTTCACTATGGAAAGGGTCTATGAATACGACCCCATCCCCGAAGAAGTCGCATCCCTCGGTCTTGAGAGCTACATCCTCGGCGTGCAGTGCAACAACTGGTCGGAATATTTCTACACCGATTCTGTGGCAGAATACCGCACCTGGCCGCGTGCCGTGGCTGTCAGCGAAATCGCCTGGAGCCAGCCCGAAAACAAGGACTGGGAAGATTTCCTGCGCAGGCTCGATGGCGCTCACCTGAGGCTGGATATGCACCACATCTACTATCACATCCCGCAGCCCGAGCAGCCCGGCGGCTCCTGCAACACGGTGGCGTTCAGCGACAGCACCACTGTCACCTTCAAGACCACCAGGCCTGTCAAAATGGTCTACACCCTCAACGGCAAGGAGCCGACTGCCCGCAGCCGCGAGTACACCGCTCCGCTTCAATTCACCGACAACGCCACTCTCAAGATACGCTCCGTGCTGCCTACAGGCGAGATGAGCCCCGTGCGCACCATCTCCATCGTCAAGATGGACCCGCTGCCCGCCGTCAAGCCCACCAAGCCTCTTCTCCAGGGCCTGGAGATGTCCACCACTCCCGGCGAGTTCTTCAACTCGGATGAGCTTTTCGCAGCCGACAGGGTATGGACGGTCCAGAACATCACGAAGCTCCGCGAGATCAGCGCCCAGTCCGTCACCGACGCCCATATGCGCGGCGTGGAGCAATATGCCGCGATTGCCGAGGGCTATGTCAGGATTGACGCCACCGACGTCTATTACATCTCATCGAACAACAACGAGGTGTGGATCGACGGCCGCCTTGTCATCGACAACAACAATGAAGTCAAGCGCTACAGCCGCCGCGACAACTGCCTCGTGCTCGAAGCCGGACTCCATCAGGTGAAGATTGTCTTCCTGGGTCACATCCTCGGCGGAGTTCCGTCCAACTGGGACAGTGCAGCCATCGCCCTCCGCGCCAAAGGCGACGCTTCCTTCAGGAACATTCCTGACAGCGCATATTTCAGGGCGGAGTAATGAAATAGCGGAATGAAGACTGGGGTTTTTATCCTTTCGCTTATGGCAATCTTTTTCGGCGGTCTGCGTTTCGGTACGAAAGCCACGGGGTCCAACCCCAGGCCCGAAGGGGCGGCGGTATCCTATGAGTTCAATTACAGCAACACGATGCGCTACCCAAATCTGTGGTACGAAGTGACGCGCGGCAACGACGGAACGGTCCGCATCGCCTGGTCGCGGCATAACGAACCGGATATCACGATCATCCGCGGGCCGGAGGATTTCTTCGAGCGGGTGGACGCTATCGTAGCGGAGTTCCGCCTCTACAGGTTGAAAAACTCCTATTATCCCCGGATGCGGGTGCTGGACGGCATTATGTGGCACGCCAACATCTGCTTCGAGAAGAACTCCATCTCTTCCGGCGGCACCAATGCCTGGCCGCCGGAGAAACTCCGCGCCGGCGTCGACGCCATCAACGGCTACATCCAGTCGCTTATCGACGCGTCCACCGAGGCCGACGTCATCGGCCACGACGACCACGACAGCCTCTACAGCCGGAAATACCTGCGCTAGAGTTCCCCGCCCCCGTCAATCTATAGCAACAGGCGGGAGAAGACGCTCAGCGGCAGGGCTTTGTCGAAGCGGTCGCGGAGCACCAGTTCTCCGTAGGAGAGTTTGCTGCCGGCGGCGAGCAGGCTTCCGAAGGCGCTGCGCACCACAGTGTCGGCCAGAACTGCCGAGTAGCCGTTTGAATAGAGGTTCAGCACCATAAAGCTGTCCTTGGGCGCAAGGATCGCGGAGCATTCGCGCAGCATCTCGAAGAGGCATTCGTCGAGCTTCCACTTCTCCCCGTTGGGACCGTGGCCATATGCCGGAGGGTCCAGAATCAGGCCCTGGTAGGTATTGCCGCGGCGGGCTTCACGCTTGACGAACTTCAAGGCATCTTCCACCACCCAGCGGATGTCGCTGCAGCGGCTCAGCTCCATATTGCCCTTGGCCCAGGTCACTACCTGGCGGACGGAATCCAGATGCGTCACGTCGGCCCCGGCTACTCTTGCTGCCAGGGACGCGGCTCCGGTGTATGCGAAAAGGTTCAGCACTTTGGGGACTGGCTTGCCCGCTGCGGCGGCTTCCTTCACAAGGCGGGAGGTGTTGGAATAGATGAACTCCCAGTTCGGGGCCTGCTCGGGGAATACGCCGACGTGCTTGAAGGAAGTAAGGCCGAGGCGAAGGCTGAATTTCGGTCCCTGCGCGGAACCGTCATAGCGGATGACCCACTGCTCGGGCATCTCGCCGAGCATATTCCAGGTGCCGCTGTCTTCCTTGCCGGCCTTGCCGAAGCCGGCGCCGGGCTTGAATTCGGTGTGGGCGAGGCGTTTCCATTCAGAGTCGGGAAGGCTTTTGTTCCACAGGGCCTTGGGCTCGGGGCGTATCGCCACGAACTTGCCGAAGCGCTCCAGCTTGCTGAAATCGCCGGAGTCGATCAGCTCGTAGTCCTTCCAGTGTGCAGATGGCTGTTCGATGTTCATAGTGACAAATTTAAGAAATATGTGTTACTTTTGTCAAAACGTATAGCCTATGGCAGATTTTCTCTCGGTAGTTTGGAACGTCGATCCGGCCATATTCACGATCGGCAACTATTCGCTGCGTTTCTATTCGCTGCTCTTCGTAGCCGGCTTCCCGCTGGGCTACTGGTTGTTCTATAAATTCTACAAAAGGGAGAACGTCGACGTCCAGCTGCTCGAGCCGCTGCTGTACATCCTGCTCATCGGCACCATAGTGGGCGCCCGCCTGGGCCACTGCCTCTTCTATGAGCCGAAATTCTACCTGACTCATCCCATCGAGATTCTCAAGGTATGGCAGGGCGGACTTGCAAGCCACGGAGGAATCCTTGCCATCGTGTTCTGCGTCATCTATTATGCCCACAAGTATGGCCGCAAGAACGGCTTCGACGCGATGTGGATGTTCGACCGCCTGGCCATTGCAGGCAGTATCGCAGGCTGCTTCATCCGCTGCGGCAACCTTTTCAACTCCGAGATCTTCGGCGGCCCGACCGACCTGCCCTGGGGCTTCAAGTTCCCCCGTTCCATCGAATGGACGACTCTCTACGGCCCGAGCGTATATCCTCCGGACGGCGTGGCCTGCCACCCCACGCAGATCTATGAAGCCCTGAGCTACCTCATCCTCGGCCTCGTGCTGCTGTGGCTCTACTGGAAGAAATCCGACAAGCTCTACAGGGGCACCCTCTTCGGCATTTTCTTCATAGTCCTGTTCACTATGCGCTTCCTGATCGAATTCATCAAGAACGACCAGGTGGAATTCGAGGCTTCGATGCAGTTCAATATGGGCCAGCTGCTGAGCATACCCTTCATCATCGCGGGTGTCATCATCCTGGTATGGAGCTTCCGCAAGAAACTGCCGTTCCTCAGGGAAGGCTGGGATGAAGAGCCCAAAGCCCCCAAGGACAACGACCACCGCGCCAATCTCTCGAAAGATCAGCGTATGAGCGCCTCCAAGCGCCGTGCGATGGGAATCCAGTAGACCCGCACGGCTTCCGCTATCGCCTGCAGGCGATTGTATTACTCACGCATGCCGGCTGAACGGCGTGACGGCAGAATGCCGCAAGGCAACATGGTACCCCGCTTTGCGAGGCCGGCCTTTTTGCCGAGAAAAGAAGGGGCGGAGGGGCGCGAAATTGTGGAATAATTTCGCGGTTGCCCTAGGCATTGCTGCCGTAGCCGTCGACTTTCACCCACTCGATGGTGATGCCGCGGCGTTCCATTCCGCGGAACCAGGTCATCTGGCGCTTGGCAAACTGGTGGATGGCGGTGGCCAGGCGGTCGTGCATTTCGTCGTATGACAGCTGGCCGGTAAGATAGAGGGTGATGAATTTGTATTCCAAGCCGTAATAGATTAGATCTTCGGGGGCGATGCCGGAGTCCAGCAGGCCGCGGACTTCATCCACCATTCCGGAGGCAAGACGGGCGTCCAGGCGGGCGTCTATGCGGGCATTCCGCTCTTCGCGGCTGACGTCCAGGCCTATGTAGCGGGTCTTCAGAGGGGGGAAGGCGGAGCGGTCCACCGGATGCTCCTGCTCGTAGATTGCAATCTCCAGCGCACGGATGAGCCGCTTGCGGGTATCGTAGTCCGTGGAGTTGTGGAGCGTCTTGAGGGATGAGAGCCTGGCGATAAGGGTCTCGTCGCTCTCCTTTTCGAGCTCGGCGCGCAGTTCGGGGTTCTGCGGCACGTCGGGCAGATGGTAGCCCCTCGTCGCGGCTTCGATGTAAAGGCCGGACCCGCCGCAGAGGATGGCCGGCCTGCCGCGTGAGATTACATCCTGGTAGGCTTTGTGGAAGTCGCGCTGGTAGCGGTAGATGTCGTATTTCTCGCCGGCCGGGACTATGTCGATCAGGTGGTAAGGCACACCGTCGTAATCGGCCAGGTCCTTGCCCGTGCCGATGTCCATACCGCGGTAGACCTGCCGCGAATCCGCCGACAGAATCTCCGCTCCGGTCTCCTTGGCCAAAGCCACAGCATATTTCGTCTTCCCGCAGGCCGTGGGGCCCAGCACGCAAGTCAGGTCGTAATCCATATTACAAATTTAAAAAACTATTATATTTGCCCCGTTATGCCCAAAGCAAAAAGCAGAATAGAGATCAAGAACAAGAAAGCGTCCTTCGAATACGAATTCATAGAGCGCTTCGTGGCCGGCATTGTCCTGTCCGGCACCGAGATCAAGTCGATCCGCGCCGGCAAGGCTTCGCTGGTCGACAGCTACTGCTATTTCTCGGGCACCGAGCTCTACGTGAAGAATATGAACGTGGCCGAATACTGGTGGGGCAGCTATAACCGCCACGACCCGCGCCGCGACCGCAAGCTGCTGCTCACAAAAAAAGAACTTCGCAAGCTCGCCCGCTCCATCAAGGAGAAAGGACTGACGGTGGTCCCCGTGAAACTGTTCATCGCCGACAACGGCTACGCCAAGCTCGACATCGCGCTGGCACGCGGAAAACGCGAGTTCGACAAACGTCAGAGCATCAAAGACAAAGATATGCGCAGGGAAAGGGACCGCGGACAGAGCGATTAAAACAAATTATTTGTTATATTTGTAAATCTATAACGAAACAAACAACACAAGCAGTATGAGCATATTTACTTCTTCTATCGGGAAAAAGCTTATAATGAGCATCTCAGGCATCTTCCTCGTGCTTTTTCTCACATTGCACATGGTCCTGAACTTCACCTCTGTCTTCAGCGCTGAAGCTTTCCAGAAAGTTTGCGACTTTATGGGCACTCCCGTAATCAGCATAATGGTTCCCGTCCTGGCTTTCGGCTTTGTGATCCACATCATCTATGCTTTCATCCTTACCGCCAGCAACCTCAAGTCACGCGGCGGCCTCAAGAGGTATGAAGTAGCCACCAAGACCCAGGCTGACTCGTGGGCTTCCAAGAACATGATCTACCTCGGTGTCATCGTGCTGCTCGGCCTGGCCATCCACCTCACCCACTTCTGGGCTGATATGCAGCTGCAGGAGTTCACCGGCGGAGAAGCTGAAGACCCCAATATGCTCCTCAACCAGACCTTCGGAAATGTCTGGATCACCATCCTCTACCTCGTATGGTTCGTAGTCATCTGGCTGCACCTCAGCCACGGTTTCTGGAGCGCACTGCAGACCATCGGATGGAACAACGACAAATGGTTCAAGAGACTTAAAGTGATCGGCATCGTATACGTCACCATCCTTATGGCAGGTTTTGCAATCACCGCCATCGTGGCCTGCTGCAAAGCCAACGGCCTACTTTAAGTAATCGCGGATTATAGCGTCCGAGACGAATCTGTCCCTGCGGCCGATGGAATAACGGCCGGTGGAGGCATCGAACGAAAGGTTGTGTTCAGCTGACTCTCCGAGCAACGAGGCTTCAACGCCCGCGGAGGTCCTCAGCCCCAACATAACCTTTTCGTTGTATATATCCACATCCGTGAGCGTCTCCCCATCCTTCGGGGCACCATCCAGCCAGCGGCCAAGGTCATCCACGTTCCAGCTGCGGCGGCGGTCTCCGTCGAACGAATGGGCCCCGGGCCCGAGGCCCAGGTAAGGCTCGCGCCGCCAATATGCACTGTTGTGGCGGGAATGGAATCCCGGGCGGCAGAAATTCGAAATCTCGTACTGAAGGTAACCGGCCTCATCGAGGATATCCTGCAGCATAAAATACTGGCTGCGGCAGACCTCCTCGTCGGGCTCTGTGTAGCGGCCTGCGTCGGCAAGCTTGCTGAGCATACTGCCCGCGTCCAGGCTCATCTGGTAGGCGGAGATGTGCTGCACCCCGAGGCTGACGGCCTTGCGGATGTCCCTCTCCCACTGCGCATTTTCAAGGGCCGCATAGCCGAATATGAGGTCGAGCGACACATTGCCGAAGCGGCCTGTGAGCAGCTCCACCGCCCTGCCGGCCTGGGCAGCGTCATGCCGCCGGTTCATCCATCTAAGATGCGCGTCGCAAAAAGACTGCACCCCGATGCTGACGCGGTTCACCCCGCAGTCCCTCCAGCAGCGCAGCAACTCCTCCCCGCCGCTGCACACATCGTCAGGATTGGCCTCGACGGTGAATTCCTCCACCGCCCCGAGGTCGAAATTGTCGCTGAGTGCCGAACAGATGTCCGAAAATTCGGCCGGGGACAGCAGCGACGGAGTCCCACCGCCGAAATAGACGGTCTTGATTGCAGAACCTTCGGGGAAGAAGTCACGGCAGGCGGCGGCCTCCCTGCGCAGCGCGGCGACATACCGCCCGCGCAAGGCTCCGTCTCTCAGGACCTCGGAATAGAATCCGCAATAAGTGCAGAAGGAAGCACAAAAGGGGACGTGTATGTAAATCCCTGCCAATTATCTCAGGAGCAGGTCGGCAGAACCGATCTTGCCTTCGGTGGTGTAGGCGTCGACGGTGTAGACACCCTTGGTGAACGGCTGGGGACTTGCGAAGTATACGCTGACCTCAACCTCCTCGCCCTGGTAGTCAACCTCGCGGGACTCGGAGTAGATCATCTGCTCTCCGTCGCAGGTGAAGAGCTGCTTGTCGTCAGCTGTCAGCAGTATGCCGTCCGGACCCTTGACGCGGATGTACACCCTCCTCGGGCCCTTCTTGGCGATGGCGTTCTCGATAAGGAACATATCGGCACGGAGCTTCTCGGTGCGGCTGCTGCGGTCGGTCTCCTTGGCAGAGGAGTTGATGGCGTGCAGCGACACGCCGCGGCCCTTGACCACTGAACCTTCGGCAACCTGACGGGCATACTCGTCGGTGGTCGAGCGCAGGTCTTCGTACTGGCGCCTGTTCTCGGCAGCCTCGCGACGGGCGTCCGAAGCCTCCTCGCGCAGAGCCATATTGAGGTTGTTGAGCGAATCTATCTGGACGATGTAATGCTTCATTATGCTGCGCAGGGTGCCGAGCTCTTTCTCATACTGGCGGATCTGGGCCCTGTTGGTGGCCTCAGTCTTCTGGAAGCGCTCGATGAGCTGGTCGACCTTCTCCCTCTCGATCTGCAGGTTTGCATTGAGAGTGTCGTTGGCTGTCTGCAGTTCGGCGTATTCCTGGCGGAGTTCGACCATCTCCTGGGTCAGGTCGGCCTTCTCTATATTAAGGTCATTGACGATTTTGTTCTTGCTCACCCATACGTAAGCCAGCACACCGCCAAGCAGCACCGCGGCGATTGCGAGCGCCACGACTATTTTTCTCAATTTATCTTCCCTTTCCATATTGAATGATATTTGTTGCCTTGGTAAGGCAAATTTAACTAAATTTGTAGAAAACTGTGTAAACTATGAAATACTTCATCCGAGCAGTCAAATATCTGGTATACTTCGCAGTGCTGTTTCTCATCATCGTGGGCAGCATCTCCGTCGCGATGCATCACCCGCTCAGCAGCTTCGCAACTCTCTTCAAAGAAGGTGCCATGTGGCAGATAGCAGTCCTCTTCGCCGTCATTTCTGCCGTGTATCCCTCTCTGGGCTTCCGCAAGAACCACATCACCCTCGACGGCCCGTTCAGCGACTACCACGACGTCATAATGAAGACTATGGAAGACGCCGACTTCGTCCTTGAGAGCGAGGACGACGAGAAGATGGTGTTCCGTCAGAAGAAAGGCTACCTGCGCTTCACCAGGATGTGGGAAGATGCCGTCACATTTTTCAAAGGAGAAGAGAAAGTATTCGTGGACGGCCCCATCAGGGACACCACCCGCCTCATCAGCAACGTATACTATAATTATCGTCAGAGCCATCCCAAAAACGAATATTAATCACTGACAGCAATGAAAGTTGTAGCCAAATATCCGGACATATACAAGGCCCACATCGTCCAGGGCCTGCTCGAAAACGAAGGCATTGAGTGTGAAATCGTCAATGAAAACCTTCCTTTCCTCGGTATGGGAGTAGCCGGTTTCGACGTGCGCATCGTCGTCCGCGAAGAAGATTACGACCGCGCCAAAGAGATACTTGCAGCCAACGACGACCTGAACTGAGGCTCCCGGCCGCCTTGCCATTTTTCCATTTTTTAATATCTTTGTGTCGTTTTGGCACGTTATTTTAATAACCCACCACTCGAAACCCATTAAAAGACATAAATTGCTATGAAGAAATTTTTCTTGACACTATGTGTGTCTCTCGTTGCAACCGGTTTTGCTATGGCGCAGGATCTCGCAGCAGTAGTAGAAACTTTCAACGCTGCAGCAACGGCTCTTAATGAAAAAAATTATGAGAGTGCCCTCTCTCAATTCAATACGGCACTGGAACAAGCCACCGCTCTCGGAGAGGAAGGCGAGCAGGTTGCCAACAACTGCAAGGAGTCTATTCCGAAAGTGCTTCTCCAGCTCGGTAAGGAAAAAGCCGAAGCTAAAGATTTCGACGCAGCCGTTGACTTCTTCAACAAGGCTACCGACAAAGCTCTGGACTTCGCCAACAACGACGCAGTAGTTGCAGAGGCTCAGAAGCTCGTTCCTCAGATGCTCAATGCCAAGGCAGGCGCCCTGCTGAACGCAAAGGACTACGCAGCTGCAGTTGCTGTTTACAAGGCTATCGTCGAGAAAGATGCCGCCAACGGTGCCGCCTGGTTCAGGATGGGTCAGGCTCTCGCAGCAGACGACAAGGCTGACGAGGCTGTAGAAGCTTTCACAAAGGCTGCCGAGAACGGCCAGGAAGCCAATGCCAAGAAGCAGCTTGCCAACATCTATCTGAAGAAAGCCGTAGCTTGCCAGAAAGAGAAAGATATGAAAGGTATGCTCGAGAACGCCCAGCTCTCAGCTGAGAACAACGACAGCGCCAACGCCCAGAAGCTCATCGGTACCGCCGCCCTCAGCCTCAAGCAGAACCAGGTAGCCGCCGAAGCTTTCGAAGCTTATCTCGCCCTCAATCCTGAGGCTGCCGACAAGGCCCAGACCATCTACCAGATCGGTACTGCATATATGGGCGCCGGCAACAACGGCAAGGCTTGCAGCTACTTCAAACAGATCAAAGGTGACGCCAAATGGGGCGAGGCTGCAACTTACTACATCACAACCCTCAAATGCAATTAACACCGCTCGAGCTACTAGCTCCTGCCAGAAATAAGGACATCGGCATTGCAGCAATAGACTGCGGTGCCGATGCCGTATATATCGCAGGACCTTCTTTCGGAGCACGCGAGGCCGCAGGGAACCCCGTGGAGGACATTGCCGTCCTCGCACAGTATGCCCACCGCTTCGGCGCGAGGGTCTATGCTACCGTCAACACGCTGCTGCACGACGACGAGCTGAAGCGGGCCGCAGACCTGGTCCAGGAGCTTTACAAGGTCGGAGTGGACGCCGTCCTGGTGCAGGACTACCGGCTGCTGGAGCAGGAGCTTCCGCCCATCGAGCTGCACGCATCCACCCAGGCAGTGTGCCGCACCCCCGCCCAGGCCGTCGCCCTCGAGGCCCTCGGATTCAGCAGGCTCGTGCTCGAAAGGCAGCTGTCGCTGGAGCAGATCCGCGCCATCCGCGAAGCCGTTTCCTGCGAACTTGAATTCTTCGTGGCCGGCGCCCTTTGCGTATGTTACAGCGGCGAGTGCTTCCTGAGCGAATACCTCACCGACCGCAGCGCCAACCGCGGAGCCTGCATACAGGCCTGCCGCTCGCTCTACGACCTTCAGGACGCCTCCGGCAGGACGCTTGTGCGGAACTATCCCCTGCTGTCCCTGCAGGACTACCGGCTCGACGGCCGCATCGCAGAACTGGCGCAGGCCGGCATCTGCTCCTTCAAGATAGAAGGCCGGCTCAAGAGCGAAAGCTACGTGCGCAACGTCGTGCGGCACTACAGCCTCGCCCTCGACAAATTCATAGCTGCCAATCCGCAGTTCCGCCGCGCATCTGCCGGCCGCATCGAAGGCGGCTTCACCCCGGACCTGCCGGCCACCTTCAACAGGGGCTTCACCGAACTGTACATCGACGGCACGAGAGGCCGCTGGCTGTCCGGCGACAGCACCAAATCGAAGGGTGAATATGCCGGAAAGATTGCCGCCGTCGGCGAAGGCTGGATAGAACTCGACGGCACCCTTGCCATCAGCAACGGCGACGGGCTGTGCACAGTGTCCGCCAACGGAGAGCAGACCGGATGGCGCGCCGACCGCTGCACCGGCCGCCGGATAGAGATCAAAAGCAGCGAAGGGCTCAGGGTCGGACAGGAAATCTGGCGCAACTACAACATCGCTTTCGAAAAGCAGCTGCGCAGCGACAGAGCGGAGCGTCTCATTGACGTGGCAGTCGACTTCTCAGCCGACTCCATCACTGCAGTCAGCGCTGCCGGAGCTTCCGTCACCCTCGACATCAGCGGGAACTACCCGCCCGCCCGCAACATCGCCAGCGCGGTTGACAACATCCGCCGGCAGATGGGCAAACGCTCCGGGGCCTACTCCTTCCACGTGATGTCGGTCGACGACACGGACGTGCGCTTCTATCCGCTGTCGGTGCTGAACGGCTTCCGCAGGGAGCTGGCCGCAATGCTGGACGAAAGGATGGCAGCGATAATGGCTGCGGGCCGCCGTGCATTCAAGCCCACCGGGGCTGCGCTGCCGCCGCAGAAAAGGAAGGCTGAAGACGGTGTGCTGATGCGCAGCCGCTACTGCATCCGCTACGAACTCGGCCTCTGCCCCAAATTCGGGAAAAGGGCCGACGGCAGGCTTCTGCGCCAGGACTTCGAGGAACCGCTCTTCCTCGTTAACAACGGCCGCCGCCTGCAGCTGGCCTTCGACTGCAAAGCCTGCGAAATGAAGGTGTTGAATTAGAAGTTTTTTCATTATTTTTGTTTGTTTGCAACAACAGGACTATGAAGTACAACAGAATACTCTTGAAACTCAGCGGCGAAGCCATAGGCGGGCCGGACGGACAGGGCCTTGACGAACCCATCCTGACATCTTATGCATCCCAGATCGCTTCAGTAGTGCGCAGCGGCGTGCAGGTAGCGATAGTTATCGGCGGCGGCAACATCTTCCGCGGCCTTGCCGGCACCCAGCAGGGTTTCGACCGCGTGCGCGGCGACCAGATGGGTATGCTCGCGACTGTCATCAACAGCATAGGGCTGTCCATCTTCATCAAGAAGGCCGGCGTCCCTGCCGAAGTGTTCACCTCGACCCCGATGGAGCCGATGGCGAAATACTACAGGCGCGACGAAGCCGTGGAGTTTATGGAGAAAGGCGGTGTCGCCATAATCGCCGGCGGCACCGGCAACCCTTTCTTCACCACCGACTCTGCTTCTGCCCTGCGTGCCTGCGAAATCAAGGCTGACGCCCTGCTGAAAGGCACCAAGGTGGACGGTGTCTACGACTGCGACCCGGCCAAGAACCCGGACGCCAGGAAATACACCGCCCTGACCTTCGACAAGGCCCTTGCCGACGGACTCAAGGTGATGGACAGCACTGCGTTCACGCTCTGCCGCGAGAACGATATGCCCATCATCGTTTTCAATATGACCAAACCCGGCACCCTCGAGGCCCTCGTGGTCGAAGGCAAGGATGTCGGAACCATAGTAAGCAACAAATAATAAAAACGAAATAATTATGATCGAGAAAGCTAAAGCTGTCCTCGAAGACAGCAAGAAAAAGATGCAGGACGCGGTCCATCACCTCGACGAGGAGCTCAAGACCTACCGCGCCGGCAAAGCCAACCCCGCTGTTTTCGCCAACGTTATGGTGAACTACTACGGCAATATGACTCCCATCCCCCAGGTAGCCAGCATTTCGGTGCCTGACGCCAAGACTATGTTCATCCAGCCCTGGGAGAGGAATATGATAGCCCCCATCGAGAAGGCCATTATGGACGCGAACATCGGTTTCACCCCTCAGAACAACGGTGAAGTCATCCGCATCAACGTTCCCGCCCTCACCGAGGACCGTCGCCGCGAGCTGGTCAAGAAGGCCAAGAACGAAGGCGAGACCGCCAAGGTGAGCATCCGCAACGTGCGCCGCGACACCATCAACACTCTCAAGAAGCTGCAGAAAGAAGGCCTGCCCGAGGATGTCGAGAAGGACAGCGAAGAGACTGTTCAGAAAGACACCGACAACTTCACCAAGAAAGTTGACGAGCTGCTCGCAGCCAAGGAAAAGGAAATAATGACCGTATAATGCAGTTCGCTCAGCTGCATTGCAATGAAGCCCTGAAAGCCAGCCTGGCCGGAATGGTCGACAGCGGCAAGATGGGTCACGCCCTCCTGTTTGTCGAGGAACAAGGGATGGGCGCGATTGCTTATGCGCTGGCGCTCAGCCAATACATCAACTGCAAGGACCGCAGCGGCGGCGACAGCTGCGGAGTGTGCAACAGCTGCCACAAGCACGGCAAGCTGATCCATCCGGACGTGCATTTCGTGTTCCCCGTCGCGGCAGTCTCGTCGCTCGGCGAGTCTGAGAAGAAGCATCCCATCTCGGATTACTTCCTGGACGGCTTCAGGACTTTGATGCTCTCCAACCCGTACTTCGACGAGCAGGACCTTTTCGATGCGCTCGGCCTCGAGAACAAGGCCGGAAACATCTCGGTCCACGAAGCCAGGGACATCATCTCGAAGCTCTCCCTCAAGCCCTACGAGTCGGAGTTCAAGGTGATGATCATCTATCTGGCCGAGAAGATGAACGCAGAGGCTTCCAACAAGCTTCTCAAGCTGCTGGAAGAGCCCCCGGAGGGGACGTACTTCTTCCTGGTGTGCCACAAGCCCGACAAGCTGCTGCCCACGATCCTTTCGCGCTGCCAGATAATACGCCTGCTGCCGGAGTCTCCCGAAGCCATCTGCGAAATCCTCTGCCGGGAGGAGCAGGCTGACGCCGACCACGCAATGGTTGCCGCCCGCATATCTCGCGGAAGCTACGGCAGCGCCCTGAAAGTGCTGCGGGAAGAGGAGCTCTCCGACGAATATGCTTCGGACATCCGCAGTCTGCTGGACGCGGCCCTGGAGCACAATCTCACCAAGCTGCTGGCCATCGCGGAGGCTCTGACCACCCCCGGACGCGAGAAACAGAGAGATTTCTGCGTCTATGCGGAGAATTATATCCGGAAAATATTTATGTTTGCAAACGGTGTCCCGCAGATATCATTCGCTTTGCAGGGCGAATACCAGGACCTCGGACGGTATGCCGCTCAGATCAAAAAGGATTTCTACAGCAAGGCGCTTGCAAGCCTGGACACCGCAATATCCGCAATAGAGAGCAATGTCAACGCGAAGCTGATTTTCGTTGACCTTTGCAACAGGTTTTACATCTACATCTGACAATGGAAGACAAAAAGATATATGATTGTTCCAGAGCCTGCACCGTCGAAAGGACTGAAGACAACGAGCTGCTGATAAACTACAGTCTGGGCTGCTCGAAGCTGGCTGCCTACAACTGGCTTACCGGCATCAATTCCGCGTCGTGCAAGGACCTTTTCGAAGTGCGCTTCAAGAACACTCACAAAGGCATCTACCGCAATACCTCCGGGCTCATCCTCAAAATCGGCGACATCGTCGTTGTGGAGGCTACCTACGGTCACGACGTAGGCATCATCACCCTCGAAGGCCCAATCGTCGCGCGGCAGATGGTCCGTCACCATATCGACCCCGCCACATACGAATTCAAGAAAATATACCGCAAGGCCAAGATCCTCGACATCGAAAGGTGGCAGGAGGCCATCGCCAGGGAGCACAAGACTATGATCCGCTCCCGCCAGATTGCCGAGAAGCTCGGGCTGAGTATGAAAATCGGCGACGTGGAGTTCCAGGGCGACGGCACCAAGGCTATCTTCTATTACATAGCCGACGAAAGGGTGGATTTCCGCCAGCTGATCAAGGATTTCGCCGCTGAATTCGGCATCCGCATCGAGATGAAGCAGATCGGCGCCCGTCAGGAAGCCGGCCTCATCGGAGGCATCGGAGTCTGCGGAAGGCCGCTGTGCTGCTCTTGCTATATGGCTGACTTCAGCTCCATCAACACCCAGGCAGCCCGCTGCCAGGAGCTTTCGCTCAACCCGCAGAAGCTGGCCGGACAGTGCAGCAAGCTGAAATGCTGCATCAACTACGAGGCTTCCACATATCTCGACGCCCGCAGCAAGTTCCCCATCGTCAAGGATCCCCTCGAATTCAAGGACGGCAGCGCCTGGCTCGTCAAGACCGACATCCTGGGAGGCATTATGTGGTTCTCTTACGAGAAGAACAGTCTGACCAACATCTTCCCTCTCAATATCGACCAGGTCCGCAAGGTGCAGGCCATCAACCGCAAGGGCGGCAAGCCTGATTCCCTGCAGAGCATCAACTCCGCCGCTGAAGAAAAGGAGACCGAGACTGCCTTTATCAGCGCGGCCGGCGACGAGAGCATCACCCGTTTCGACGAAAGCAAGCGCAAGAACAACCGCAGACGCAAAGGTCGCAGGAACAATGGGCAGAAGGAGGAGAAATAGCTTTGCCATCCTGCTTGCCTGCCTGGCCCTGACTGCTTGCAATAAGCCTCAGGAGGGCTATCAGTATGCTGTTCTCGACTCCTACGGCATCAAGGAAGCAGTGTTCGAGTTCGATATGGACTCGACTCTGACCTACGACACATTTTTCTGCTGCCGCTACGACCTTGGGCAGATCGACAGGGGCCACGTCAGACTCTTCATCAAGGCCGTCTCTCCGGCAGGCTTTACCTATCGCGACACCGTCGACTTTCCTCTGTACCGTTCCAAGGCGCAGGCGAAGGGCGACCGTTATACAAAATTCAACATTGAACAGAACTGGAACGCCAATATCGAATGGACCTGGCGCACGAACGTCAGCAGCGCCCAGGCCGGAGTCTGGACCATCAGCGCCAGACCGGAGCGCTACACGGGGCTGCATTCGCTTGGCTTCGGTTATAATCCTGTGAGGAACAAGTGATGAGCGGGAAGAACAAACTTGCAAAGTTCCGCGAGAACGAGACCTTCAGCTGCCTGCTGCAACCGTCGTCCGACGATATGCTTGCCGGTAAGTTCCCGGTGAAAGGCCACTGGCACGAGGAGGTTTTCCACAACGACAATCCGATAGTGCTGGAGCTCGGCTGCGGACGCGGCGAATATACTGTAGCCCTTGCGGAACGCAATCCGCAGGTGAATTACATCGGCATCGACATCAAGGGTGCAAGGCTATGGAAGGGCGCGAAATATGCCACCGAGCACGGTTTGGCGAACGTGGCGTTCCTGCGCACCCGCATCGATTTCATCAAGTCGGCCTTCGGACCTGACGAGGTCAGCGAGATCTGGCTGACTTTCTCGGACCCGCAGCCCAAGAAGCCCGGCAAACGCCTCACATCTCCCCTTTTCCTCGACCGCTACCGCGCATTTACGAAAAAGGGCGCCATCGTCCATCTCAAGACTGACAGCGTCCTTCTTCACGAATATTCGATTGAAATAGCTCAGGAGCAGAACCTCGAAATCCTCGAGTGCAACTCTGACATCTATGGCAGCGGCCGCGCCGCCGATCCTGACGACATCCTCTGCGTCAAGACCTACTACGAGCAGATGTGGCTCGCCGAAGGCAAGCCCATCACCTATCTCGCATTCAGACTCTAGCGGGCGAAATCTTTCAGCAGCTTGTGCAGCAGCTCGCTCACGTACTGGCTCTCCAGAGGATGGGAACCGAAGGTGGGCACTTCGCGCACGAAATTCACTACGCGGTCTTCTTCAACATCGACTACTGCGCAATACATAATGTTGCCGTAAGGGTCGCTCACGTAGTAGTTCCTTGAAGGGTTGGTCAGGCCGCTGATGCCTGTCAGGCTCTCGATTGCCTTGTCGACAACCCTGCTGGCAGCTTTCTCGAGCTTCTCACGCTGGTAACCGGCGACTGTCTGGGTATAGCCGAATGAATAGATGACGATGCCGTAGCGGTTGCCGCTGTTCTTGACCAGAGTCTTGAGTGACTTGGGCACGCGGAGGCGGTCAGCCCTTGAGGGTGTGTTCTCGTCGAAGTTGGTCACCCATTTCCGGATATCGGCATTGTCGTCGTCGTAGTCTGCGGAAATCACGTCTGTGAACGGATAGCGCTCCGATTCTACGATGCTGGTTATCAGTTGAGTCGCTTTACGCGAATTATCCTCGTTGTAATAACCCTTACCGTCATCACCATACACAATCATATAAGAGTAGGGCTCAATGAATGCAAACTCCTGGACAGACGCCAGGTTAGTTCCACTCTGCGTATAGCGTGCAGGGCCGCAGGACTCCAGCGCAACAAGCGCCAAGGTCATCATTACAATAAGATTCAGTACTTTTTTCATTGGATCGTTATATTGATTTTGGTAAAGATAATAAAAAGAAACAAGTCATCATTGACGCTTCAGCGGGGCGCGCATCGTGGAGGCGTCGGCCGTGCCGTCGGCAGTCAGGTCGAAGACCATAAAATCCGGGGCGGCAGCGGTGTACTGTTTCCAGCCGAGGCCGGGGTCGCCGGTCTTTGCGAAATTGGTCCAGCAGCTGACGACGTGCTCGGCGAGGTCCCAGTCGGCCTTGGTGAAGGGCCTGTCGCCGCGGTCCAGCGACTTGAACATATACCAGAGCTCTGAGGAGTGGAAGGCGCCCTTCATATCGTGCGAGCCCGCGGCATCGTCAGGCAGCTCGTGGGCGAACTGATAGGCGAAGACAGGCTTGCCGGCAGCGGCACGCAGCTCGCAGAAGCGGCGGACACCCTCTTCCGGATTGCCCATATCATCCTTCGTGTAGCCTATCATATACGGTATATCCTTGATGCGGCCTGCCAAGGCAGCGCTGTCGAAACTTTCGGTGGATACATAGCCGTCGATGATGGGCGAGGTGGAAAGACGGACAGCCACGCCGGTTTCGGCCGTATATCTGGCCGCCAGCGTGAATATCTCTTCGGTGGATGCAGCGCGCATCTTCTCCAGGGTGTCATAGCCGGCCCAGTCGAGACCGTGTTTATAGGCCTCGCCGATCATCGTCATCTGGTTGATCGACGGCTGGGTGGGGGCAGGCGCTCCAGCCGGGCGCACGTTGACTCCGCCGCCGCTCTGGATGATCGCCTTCTTTATGAGATTGCCGGTCAGCGGCGAAGCGACTAGGGTCTTGACGCTGCCTGCTCCGGCACTCTGGCCGAAGACAGTTATGTTGTCGGGGTCCCCGCCGAACGCTGCGATATTGGCGTGGATCCACTTGAGTGCGGCTATCTGGTCAAGGATGCCGTAGTTGCCGGACACGTGATGCGGGCTCTCTTCGGTCAGCAGCGGATGGCACATAAAGCCGAAGACTCCGAGGCGGTAGTTGACGGTCACCAGCACTACGCCTTTCTCGGCCCATACCTTACCGTCGAACTCAGGCTCATAGCCCCAGCCTCCGGTGTAGGCGCCGCCGTGTATCCACATAGCCACCGGCAGCTTCTTTTCAGGCTTGCCCGGAGCCGGAGTCCACACATTCAGATAGAGGCAGTCCTCGCTGAATTCAGGATCTTCCCAGTAGAACTCGCTGGTCCAGGGATTGCTGGAGTCGTGCTTGGCCTGCATCGCTCCGGGCCCGAAGGTATCGGCCATACGAACACCCTCCCAGGGAACGACCGGCTGAGGCTCCTTCCAGCGCAGGTCCCCGACAGGCGGCGCCGCGAAAGGAATGCCCTTATAGATATACACCCCTTTGACAGATGATTCAACACCTTGGATCTTGCCTCCCTCGATGTCGAGGACAGGATTTGCCGGCTTGCATCCGACAAGCGCCACGGCAATCGCCACGGCCACAAAAAATGAACTGGTTCGCATAATTTCAGGTTTGACCCTACTAAGTTAATGAAAAAGTAACGACCGTGATTTGCAAAGTGCTTTCATTCACGTCCAAAAGCGTACGCCATGTATCAAAAACCGGCATATGACCTTTATGTATATGAAACATCCACACACATCTACAAATCACGCACTCTGTGTCGAAGCGCTAATAAGTGCGCAGAGTTCCGCAGAGAGGCAGAGCAGCCCTCGGCCCTCTGCTTTCCTGTTTAGGCCCCCTGTCAACTTGGGACAGATCCTTCCAGATTTTGGAGTAAGTCACGCCAGTTTCTGGGGTAGGTCGCACCAGTTTCTGAGGTAGGTCTGATGGAAAGAGCCAGACCTACCCCGCCAGACGCTCTGCGAACACGATTCGCGGGGTAGGTCCGGTATATTTTAAGGGACCTACCCCAAAAGATGACGTGACCTACCCCATTGTGTTTCCACTTTGAATCAATTTCACAGACGGCAGCAGACGAGGTGTCAATGCGAGTGTCGGGAAGATGCCGCTGGAAGGGAAGTAAGGCCTTCGGGGGGTTCCGTTCGCCTTCGGCTCACTCCAATCCCTCCCAACGCCTGCTTCGTCCTGCTTCGCAGAACTCGCATTCGTCGGGCCCCTCCCACTCTGCGCGCCGTGGGCGGCCAGCCCCCACTCAGACCTTCTTAGCTTCCAGCTGCAGTCTCATGATTATCTTCCGAGGGGGATTGATGATACTAAAAAGTTATTTCTTGTGCTTGTTTTTTCTTAAAGAATATCATTAACTTTGTTTTCAGAAGAAGCCAAAGAGAGTCCCCGCTGGTGGCGGTTTCGTCCTTAGTAGTGCCGCGATTAACTCTATCAGCATCGACGACAGTGCTGATTCCTACTGCGGGTAAGGATTTGACTTCTTTCTTCTTTTTCGAATATTTTATCCGATATATTCCGGCACTATTCACGCTCCAATAACTTTCATCTCGCGACAGCTCGATGAAGACAGTGTCGTTGTGCCCATTTGTCAACTCCAGAAGATAAGTCTGCCGGTAGGCGACCATATTACCTTCGCGTATGGTGCTATAGTTTCTTGACACTGTCTCGACAAATTCTGCGACAGAGCTAAACCCAGCCGCTCTGATTTGTTCTCCGTGTCCAGCTTCTATATGTTTCAGCCCATACCCATGATGTCGACCATCATTGTCGACATAATCCTCCCCCTCACTTAGTTTTATAGGTGCCGGTGTCAGTCCGCTCTCTTCTCCTATTACTCCAAAAACAGTTGTGCCATCTGTTGCGAGAACAAATGGCTTTCCGAACTCATCCCTTTCATTTGACAGGGTATAATCCTTATTATATGTCATTGTTTTTTCTGCAATGATAACAGAAACAAACAGCCCTACCCGCTTTTAAGCACTTATATCCGCTTAACTCACCTTAGGCCTTGATTGATAGCGATTTTTGGAAAAGCGGAAGTAGTTTTCTAAATTTGATAGTCGATTCTCCGGAATCGGCGGACATATTGATGAAAGTGTTTTCGCTTTTATCCTTGAGTGGCAATCTCGCAAATTTCAATTGGACAAGGATAAGCACACGATCATCACCTTGTATGGTAATCTATGCCCCTCAGTGGCATTTTCCATACGGGTGTAGAGTGTAGTTTATTTGTCCAAGGCTGTGCGAGAGCCTCCACTCAGATAAACGGATTGCTCCACACTTTTTTCGTATTTAAAGAACCATTCTTGGGGCGGGGATGGGTTGAATTATAAGAATGAAAAAACACATCTTTTTATCAAAAAGGCATTTAATTGTCAGTATGATGCTGGCATTCATTCTTTCCTTTTTTTCTTGTGAAGAACCTACAACTCCTGTTACAAGCATAACCCTTACTTCGGAATCTCTTTCCTTAACTGAAGGCGAATCATTCAAGCTGACGGCATCTGTCAACCCATCTAATGCTACTGACAAAACTCTGGTTTGGAGTTCATCTGACACTACGGTTGCAAGTGTTACTGATGGATTGGTTACAGCAATCAAGGGAGGGACAGCGACAATCTCAGTGCTTAGTAACGATGGTGGTGCTAAGGCTAAATGTACAGTCATTGTTTCAAAAAAGATTATTGAAGTTCAATCAATAACACTTAGCTCTAAATATGTGGATATGATAGTTGGGGATACGCTAAGACTCACTGCAACTATTAACCCAGACGACGCTTCTAACAAAACAGTGTTTTGGCGCTCATCTGATGCTACTATTGCAAAGGTTACGGAAGGGCTCATATATGCCATGAAAGAAGGATCAGCAACTATCAAAGCTTTTGGCGGAAACAATTTTGTATCTGATTCATGTATGGTCTCAATATCACCAAAATATATTGAGGTCGAGTCTGTCATTCTTAGTCAATCTGAGGCTAATATGTATGTTGGAGAAACATTGACATTATTCGCTTCTATAATGCCTGACAATGCAACAGATACAACCATAACTTGGAGCAGTTCTGATGAGGCTATTGCAACAGTTGATGAAAATGGAAATGTTCTTGCGGTAGCAAAAGGTACGGCGACAATAATAGCCAAGGCTGGAGATTTCACTGCTGAATGCTCATTATTTGTTAAAGCTCCACCTGTGTCAGGCGTTAGGATCATACCATCAGAAATTGATATTGAGATAGGAAAACAAGCAGTTCTGTCCTATCAAGTAGAACCTGAAGGTGCAGAAATTGTGGGCAAGGTACATTGGTGGACTAATAATGGACGAGTAGCAACAGTATCGCAAGATGGATTGGTCAATGCTCTGTTTAAGGGGCAAGTAACAATAAATGTTCAGATTGATAACGTAGTAGCAAGCTGCACTGTTAATTGTGTGTTATCTCCTGAAGCCCTACGTGACCGTGACGCACTTATTGCTTTGTATAACAGCACCAACGGTCCAGCATGGAAGAATGTTTGGAATGACTGGGACGTAAGAAAGAACTGGTGTTCAGATGAAGACTTATCTACATGGCAAGGGGTTGATTGTGAGAATGGAAGGGTAATCCGGATTAATTTAAGTGGGTCGAATCTCGTAGGATCCCTTCCGGAAGAGATGGAAAATCTGACTGAATTGAGGGAATTATTTCTCCACGAAAATCTGTTGGAAGGGCCTATCCCAGCATTCGTCTCCAAACTCGAAAATCTTGAGAAACTAGTACTTACTGGTAATAATTTTTCAGGAGAAATCCCTTCTTTCCTCGGTTCATTATCACATTTAAAAAGTTTATGGCTGCATGATAACTATTTAACAGGTTCAATACCTTCATGTTTTATTAATTTGAAAGAACTGGAAGATTTGCGTCTGTGTGATAATTATCTTTCTGGTAAGATCCCTGACGAGTTCTACGATTGGGATTTTTGGAAGTCTTGGTGGGGAATGTCTATAAAAGATAACCTGTATAAGTTTGAAGACTTAAAATTGCCAGGACCAAAATTCAATGTCACAACATACGATAATCACTATTTAAATTCAGAACAAATATATTCTTCACATCAATACACCATATTACTACAATGGGATCCAATAGAATACGGATGCATTGTTGACTTATGCGATGAGTTCAGATTTTTAAAGGCCAAATATGGAGATTCAATCAAGATTATCACATGGACGAGGACGAACTCTAATAGTAGTAAAGGAGCTGAGTCTTTGGATTGCTGGAAAAAGATGAACATTTCTGGAGAGTTTTTCTTCTGGGATTCCGCTAATCATATAAACACATTTGGTACCGTGCCGTATTATCCTTCAAATTATGTAACAACCCTTACTGTTGTGGACAATACGGGAAGGATTGTTCTTTCTGATGTATTTGATAGAGATTACAATCTTACAGAATGGTTTGCAGGAAAATCAATACCCGTTAATCCTGGCGACCGCTATGTGTCTATAGACTATTCAAGAGATGGTGCCATTACATGTCTTCAAAAAGGCAAGATGAAGAGTGGCCCAAATCTGGTTTTTATTGGTGATGGCTATTCGGATAGACTACTTGATAAGTATGATACAGATGTAAATAGAGCTTGTGATGCTTTTTTCAGTGAAGAACCCTATACTTCATATAGAGATTATTTCAATGTGTACAAGATTACAACAGTATCTCCTAATGAGGTCTTTGAGGACGGATGCAAGACAGTGTTATCTTGTAAATATAGAGGAGGAACATTGATAACAGGAGATGATAAAAAATGTATGTCGTACGCACTTAATGCTGTAAAGGATGGCGCCTCAATGGATAAAACTGTTATTATTGTTCTAGTTAACTGTGACAAATATGCTGGCACCTCCGATATGTATGGTTTATGGTATGGAGACTGGGGGAATGGTTTGTCGATAGCATATTGCTCTACAGTCAAAGATAATGCTACATTTCGGGGTATCATTTCTCATGAAGCGGGTGGTCATGGCTTTGCAAAACTTGCAGATGAGTATTCCGGAAATAGTATTGCCATTCCTCAAGTATCAGTTGATGATTTAAATAGTAAATCTATACAAGGCTGGGGCAAGAATATAGATTTTACAAATGACACCAATATGGTAAAATGGCGAGAATTCATTCAGGATAAACGTTATATCAATGAGAAGATAGGATGTTATGAGGGTGGCTTTAATTATATGAAGGGGGTTTGGCGTCCTACTGAGAATAGTATTATGAGATACAACACGGGAGGATTTAATGCGCCATCAAGATATGCTATTTGGTATCGTATAATTAAAGAGGTTTATGGAGCCACTGCTGAAGCAACCTATGAACAATTTGTTGAATTCGATAAGAAGGATTCTATAACAGCAAACCGACAACAAGCAAATACGTGGCAATCATCGAATGCAAGACAAATGCCTCCGCTTGCACCGCCTATTATCCATTATCATTCTTGGAAAGAAGAATACTATAAATAATTTGATTTGTAGATGTTTATATCATAAACTACTCATAGAGGGCTTTGCTGCCCTCTTTTTTTTATAAAATAGCCTATTCCTTCCATCGTTTCTTCACAGTTTCAGCAAAACATGGTAGACAATACCCAACTTTCGCTTTTAGTTAGAAACGGCTCTGTACGCTATTGAGGCAGGGTCGTATCCGAATGCGGGACCTTTTGGTGCCGCATTTTAAAGTTATACCCGCTGTAGGTGTCTGTGGATGGGTTGGAATTTCAATGCGTATCTCGGGGGTATGCCGCTGGAAGGAAAGGTAGTGAAGTTGCCAGGGAGGGGTATTTCGCGTGGATAGATCCTTCGCTTTGCTCAGGATGACAAGGGGCTTTGTTGTGAGCGGAAATTGAAAATACAGTGAAATCGGTAACGGGAGTACAGCGAAATCGGTAACAAGAATACAGCGTTTTCGGAAACAACAGTGCAGCGAAATCGGA
>JAEEGG010000855.1_pt1 | contig 87763 bp, 40 predicted proteins | sample 9134161 | NCBI WGS metagenome assembly JAEEGG01 (sample SAMN16246543, study PRJNA631951) | gut metagenome | biome: gut microbiome; feature: rumen; material: CR-attached | host: Bos | place: Iran: Karaj | collected 2018-10
GAACTCGATCACCGAGACCACGTAAGCGGGCATCAGCGCGAGAATGACGAGCAACATGTTCTTGCGAACACTGTCACCGCTGTGCGCGTGAGGAGCCGGAGCAACAATAAATTGTTTCATATCTAATTAAATTTCAAATTTCAAATTACCAATTACCAATTATTTTGCGGCTTGAGCAGCGGCTGCTCTTTCTCGCAAAATCGCTCCTACTTTGGCTTTCGCCGGGCGGATACCGTCGAGCAGGCGACGATGAGCAGGACAAGCGAAGACACAGCAACCGCAGTCGATGCAGTCCATCACGTCATGCTTCTCGCAGTCCTCCCACATCTCGAGTTGGCTCATTCGCTGGAGCAGATACGGCTCGAGTCCCATCGGACAAGCCTGTACGCACTTACCGCAACGGATACAGTTCTCTTCCTCCGGACGGATCGATTCAGCCTCCGGCAGGAAGAGCAGACCGCTCAGACGTTTGTTAGCCGGCATAGCCTCGATATGATCCATCGCGCGACCCATCATCGGACCACCGCCAATGATCTTACCGGTATCTGCGGGAACACCGCCAGCGAGAGCAATCACCTCTTCGATCGGCGTACCGAAACGAACAGAGTAGTTACCCGGCTTAGCGACCTTCTTACCGGTCACGGTCATCACGCGGCTGATCAGCGGTTTGTTTTTCTGTACAGCCTCATACACAGCATAGATAGTAGCTACGTTGTCCACTACCGCACCTACCTCGATAGGCAGCGCACCGCTCGGAACCTGACGACCGATACATGCGTCGATAAGCTGTTTCTCACCGCCCTGCGGATATTTGAGTTTGAGCGGCATTACCTCTACGCCCAGGCTGGCGTTGGCCAGTTTGGTCATATGCTCGATGGCATCTTTCTTGTTGTTCTCGATACCGATGATCGCGCGCTCAACGCCGAGAGCTTTTTTGAGGATCTGAATACCGATCATGATCTCCTCGCCATGCTCCATCATGAGCTGGTGGTCACAAGTCAGGTACGGCTCGCACTCTACACCGTTGACAATCAGCACTTCGGCTTTCTTGCCCGGAGGCGGCAGCAGTTTGACATGCGTCGGGAAGCAAGCGCCACCGAGACCTACGATACCGGCAGCGGCGATCTTGTCGATGATTGCTTTCGGATCCAAGGTGCACTGACGTGCGAGATCCGGCGTACGGTCGATCTCCGGCAACCACTCATCGCCTTCTACGTCGATGAAGATAGCCTGGCCCGGAGCGCCCCATGCGTCTGTCCAGTCACCGATCTTGGTCACTGTACCGCTTACCGGCGAACAGATGTTCGCACTTACGAATCCACCGGCTTTCGCCAGCAGTTCGCCTACTTTTACTTTCGCTCCGACTTCTACGACAGCCTGTGCCGGTGCACCGATATGTTGCACGAGCGGAATGATAGCCTGCTTGGGCAGCGGGCATTCCGTGATAGGCTGGTGTGCGGAGAATTGTTTGTTGTCATGCGGATGAACTCCGCCTATTCTAAATGTTCTCATAATTCTCTAACGATTTAACAGCTTAACGTTTTAACCGTTTAACGAATTCCAAGCGCCAGCGGGAATACCGCTCTCGGCGTAGCCAAGGCTTTAATCTTCTCTGCGATAACCGGATCGAAGCCTTTCTTCTCACCGCTTTGCGCAGCAGGAGCAGCAGCCGCTTCATCAGCCGGCACAAGAATGAGTTTGACTTGCTCCATGGTCGGTTCGCCACCTACAGGACAAGCGAGGCCGTCAATACCGTTGGCCTTGACGCATGCTTCCGCGAAGTTACGGCAACCGGCGAAGCCACATCCGCCGCAGTTAGCGCCCGGCAACACTGCCGTCACCAGATCAATGCGCGGATCTTCTTCCACTTTGAAGTACAGGCTGACCACATACAGCAGACAAGCTGCCAGGAAGGCGATCACGCCCAGAACTCCCATAGAAATCAGGATTAAATTCATGTTGTTTGTTATTTAAAGTTGTTACAATTTTCTCGCAGTAAAAGTGAATTGTTTCTGCAGCCGATCTTTAAAGAAGCTGAGGCCGATGTAATAGAGCGCAATACCGCAGAGGGAGAGTGTACCTACCACCGCTTCGCTCCATTCGGTAGCAAAATCCAAAACGGCAATCAGACCCATCATCACAATAAAAGGCAGAATATACGCGAGTAACACGGCTTTCCACGCTAACCGTTCGCGAACTTCTACCTCCACTTTGTCGCCCACTTGCATGGGCTCGAGCATGATGACATCCATTTCTTTGGCTTGACTCTCGGCGGACATACACATCGATTTGGCTTTGCAGGCCGAACAGGCGCTGGTCTGCACAATTTGCACGTGCGCCACGCGGTCGCTCGTACTCATAATTACACCGGTATGTCGAATCAATTCATCCATAAGCGCAAAATGCGACTGCAAAGGTACAAAATCTTTTTCATATACGCAAGTGCGCGCGGACATTTTTATTAAAAAAGAACGTTTTTCGCCAAAAAACGCCAAATTTTCAATTTTCAATTTTCAATTTTCAATTATTTATCGTACCTTTGCACGCTAATTTGTGTTATTATGCCCAGAACTGTATCAAAATCAAGACAGATTGCGGAAGATCAACCTCGTGAGCGAGCTATTCGGGTAGAAAAGGGGAATCTTTGGGAGTCGTTGAAACGCTTTTTTACGGCGCGGGAGACGCGCATGGTGATAGGAATACTGCTGTTGCTTTTTTCGGTGATAGCCTTGCTGTCGTACGTGAGTTATCTCTTCACGGGCACGGCCGATCAGGATATATTGTCCTTAAGTCACGCAGAGCGAGTGGCGAATCGCACAGCGATACGCAACATGCTCGGTTTGCCGGGTGCCAAGTTGGCGCAGTTCATGATCGACGGCAGTTTTGGTTTTGTATCCATTCTGCTGGTGTTTATGCTGGCGATCTATGCGCTGCGCATGATGCATGTACTCAAGGACATCCGCGGTGTGTTGCTTTTCTGCGGCGGTTCTTTCTGGGTGCTCTGGGGTTCGGTAGTGCTCGGTTTTGCACATAATATGGTACATCAGTTGGGTGTTTTTCATTGGGGCGGTGCCTTTGGCGACGCGGCTTCCGGATGGCTCGTCAGTTATGTGAATACGACCGGTGCGATCCTGATTTTGGTGGCGCTGCTCGTCATCTTCCTGATCGTCACTGACCCGCGCTTCATCGATCGTTGCAAGGCTTTTGGCGCTTGGGTAGCGAAGTTGTTTACTAGGAAACCCGGAGCGTCTCCCCAAAGTAATGGGGAGAGCGGCTTCCGCCTAGAGGGGGAATCTGCTTCCGGCGATGAACTCACGATCGAAATTCCGGTGGTGCCGGAGATACCGGAAGAGCCGGAGACGCCCTCCGACGAAGTTACCTTCACTATCGAACCGGTCACGGAGGAAGCTCCGGAAGAACTGCCCGAAGAGCCTCTTGGCGACGAGCCTCTTCCTGTCGATGAACCGGAGGCCGAACTGGAGATCGAGGATATCAAGGAGGATGAGCTTTATACCAAAGATCCGGACAAACTGCTGGAGAAACTCGGACCCTACGATCCCCGCAAAGATCTGGAGTTCTTCAAGTTCCCGAGTCTGAACCTGCTGAAGGTATATGACAACGAAGCAGCGCCGGTGATCGACGAAGAGGAACAGCGCGCGAATGGCGCACGTATCGTCACGACCCTGCGTAACTATGGCATAGAAATTGATAGCATCAAAGCAACGGTTGGTCCGACCGTCACGCTCTATGAAATAGTGCCGAAAGCCGGTATTCGCGTAGCGAAGATCCAAGCCCTCGAGAACGATATCATGATGTCCCTCTCAGCCACGGGTATCCGTATCATCGCGCCGATGCCGGGTAAGGGAACGATCGGTATTGAGGTGCCGAACGAGAAGCCGCAAGTCGTCTCCATGCACTCGGTCATTGCCTCCAAGCGTTTCCAGGAAGAGCAGAGGATGAAGCTGCCTATCGCGTATGGTCGTACGATCACCAACGAGGTCTTTATGTTCGACCTCGCCAAGACCCCGCACTTGCTCGTAGCGGGTGCAACCGGAACAGGTAAGTCCGTGGCGATCAACGCCATCATCACCTCGCTCCTCTACAAGAAACATCCGGCGGAGTTGAAGCTTGTCATGGTCGATCCGAAGATGGTGGAGTTTGCGCCGTACAAGCCGCTCTTGAAGCATTACTTGGCGGCTATGCCGGACACCGATCCCGAGCAGATCGTCATCACCGAGTGCGACCGCGTGATCAACACACTCAACTCGCTCGTCATCGAGATGGAGAACCGCTACAAACTGCTGATGGACGCGGGTGTGCGTAACCTCGAGGATTACAACGATAAGTTCGTTCGCCGTCGCCTGAATCCGAACAAACTCGTGGCGGACAGCCTGCATCACCAGTTCCTGCCCTATATCGTCATCATCATCGATGAGTACGGCGATTTCATCATGCAGGCCGGCAAGCAGGTGGAGACACCGATCGCCCGTATCACGCAGAAAGCGCGTGCGGTCGGAATGCACATGATTTTGGCGACCCAACGTCCGTCCGTCAACATTGTTACCGGTGTCATCAAGGCCAATATCCCGACCCGTATCGCCTTGCGTACGCAGTCTGTCATCGACAGCCGCACCGTCCTCGATGCCAAGGGAGCCGAGCAGCTGATCGGTCGTGGCGATTCGCTCTATGCCGGCAACGCCTCGATCACCCGTGTACAGTGTGCGTTTGTCGATACGCCGGAGGTGGATGAGATCGTCAAGCATATCGCTAAACAGCAGCGTTATACCGAGCCGTATCAGTTGCCGGAGTATGTCGGTGAAGGCGGCGAAGGCGAGGCACTCGCACCGGGATCTGTCGATATGAAACGACTTGATCCGATGTTTGCCGACGTAGCCCGTTACGTAGTAACGAAACAGGAAGGTTCGACCTCGCGTCTGCAGCGTGCGTTCGAGATCGGTTATAACCGCGCCGGTAAACTCTCCGACCAACTCGAGGCCGCCGGTATCGTGGGACCGAACAAAGGACCGAAGGGACGCGATGTCCTCATCACGGATTTGGACCAGCTCGATAAATTATTGGAGGAGCTTGGTGTGAAATGAGTCAAAAAAACGACGGTCGAACGACGGTCAAACGACGGTCAAGCGACAGTCAAACCTAAGATGAGGCTTAGAACAGAACAATAACAAGGCAGCAAAAATGACGTTTTTACTAACCATAGTAGCCATCCTTAGTTCGTTCCTAACGAACCTCGAGACGAAAACCCTTCAATCGGACTTCACCATTACGGTAGCCGAAGAAGTTAATGCGCCGATGAACTATCCCGGCTCGTTGACCATGAAGGGTCAGTTGTTCCGCCTCTCGATGTTCAATATCGAAGCGGCGTACGACGGCAAAACGATGTACATGTACTCGCCCGAGACCGATGAACTGACGCTGACAAGCCCTACGGAACAGGAGTTGTTGGAGTCCAATCCGCTGCTGTACGCCAAAGCCATCGTGCCGGTTTGCAATGTGACGGAGAGAACCATAACCGGTAACCCGTCACCCGTAACCCTTATTACCCTTACGCCAAAGGATCAATCCATCGGCATCAACCGCTTCACGCTCCGTGTGCGAAACAGCGACCTGATGCCCCTGCAGGTCGAACTCAAAGAGGGTAAGAAAAATACCACGCTGAAGTTCAAAGAACCGAAATATGTGACCGGTGCGCAGAAATGGGAGATCACACCGGCTAAAGATACGTATATTAACGACATGAGATTATAATTTTATTTATGTTTATCGCTTTTGAAGGCTTTTACTCGTAGAGTATGGGGTTTGGTGGTAATAACTATCCGGGAGTTTACTCACGAGGAGTTATTAGCAGCAAGGAACATGGGAGCGAAGCTCAAAAGCATTCAAAAGGGTTTATCTATGTTTATTTTCTAATTACTATCATAAATGAAAGTTAAGTGTTTAATTATAGGCTCCGGTCCTGCCGGATATACAGCGGCTATTTATGCCAGCCGTGCTAACTTACAACCGGTACTGATCGAGGGTCCGCAACTCGGCGGACAGTTGACCACGACCACCGAGGTGGAGAACTTCCCCGGTTATCCCGATGGCGTAGAGCCGTTCACGATGATGGACGACATGCGCCGTCAGGCCGAGCGTTTCGGTACGCAGTTCGTATCGGGTATTGTGACCAAAGTGGACTTCTCTGTGAGCCCGAAGAAAGTCATCGTCGAAGATGAGATCGAGTACGAAGCCGATGCAGTTATTATCGCCACCGGTGCCAGCGCCAAATACCTCGGTCTCGAGTCCGAGCGTACATATCGCGGTCGCGGCGTGAGTGCGTGTGCGACCTGTGACGGTTTCTTCTACCGCAAGAAGACCGTAGCGGTTGTCGGCGGCGGTGACACGGCTTGCGAAGAGGCGAATTATTTAGCTGGATTATGCGAGAAGGTATATATGATCGTTCGCAAACCGTATCTTCGCGCTTCTGCGGTGATGCAAGAGCGAGTGTTGAACAATCCGAAGATTGAGGTGCTCTTTGAGCACAACACGCTCCAACTGACGGGTGAAGGTAAGGTACAAGGTGCCGATCTCGTCTACCGCAAAGGCGAACCCGATGAAGAAATCCGTCATATAGCCATCGACGGTTTCTTCCTCGCCATCGGTCACCATCCGAATACCGAACTCTTCAAGGATTACATCGCCCGTGATGCCGAGGGTTACATCATCACCCACGATAATAGCACGCAGTGCTACCAACCCGTAACCGGTAACCTGTCACCTGTAACCCCTCTCCCCGGTGTTTTTGCCGCCGGTGACTGCGCCGATCCCCATTATCGTCAGGCGGTAGTAGCTGCAGGTTCCGGCGCTAAAGCCGCCATCGAGGCAGATAAATATATCAAAAGTTTATAAAAAGATTACGATTTTTAATGAATTATACAGAAAACGGCCCAAAAGGTCGTTTTTTGTTGTATTTTGCAATATCGACGTGGCAAAATGCAAAATTTTCTTGCGCGTGTGAGAAAAAAGCAGTACTTTTGCGGCGAATTTTGAAATATAAGTCCACATCCTTACTGTGGCACGACTCTTATAATACCGAATTATGAGAGTACAATTTTTTATATTTCTGACAATTTAGGGTACGATTATGAAGACAAATATATATATAAGGAGTCTGTTTATAGCGCTGATCGCTACGTTCAGCGTGTCGTTATTTGTACTTGCTGAAGGAGAAAAAGGCGGAGAAAAGGGTTTAGGCGGTGATTTTGTAGATGATGATGCGGTGACTGTGGGGCCCGGTGCCATTGCTTCTTTTTCAACAGTTAGTGGAGGAAAACGCTACTATCTCGGCGTTGATACTGTATTAGCTGAGTCGGGCACGTATGAGTTAGCTGCTTATCCCTCGCCATGTTATGCTACAATGTGGCAAATCGGTGATATTTATAGCCCTACAGGCAAAAAGTTAGACAATAAAAACTATCTGCGTACCGTTAAGAGTGTGTACCTAAAGGGGAAGAAATCGCAGGATGCTTGGTTGGCTTTGGGCGATGACTATGGTACCTACGATGATCTTGTGCTGGTTACGGATACTGCAGATGCTACCATGTGGTACACCCAAAAAGATAACACTGCCACAGGCAAGTATATCCAGGGATTTCTTTACTATTTTATAGATGCGGTAGGAGGTACGGAGAAATACCGCTATCTCACCTATGATGGTCTCTACGGTTTCAGCCGCGCGTATTCGACAAGGCCATCCGTTTCGCAGCGTATTTCCTTATGGGAGCACACGGTCGGCGACTACGTGTCGTGCTATTTCATGCCGGCGGAATATTCCTTCAACTATAGCACTAATGCAGCGGGAGAGACGAAGAATTTTGCATTCCGTATTACTCTGGAACAAGGCGGTGACCGCTACCGTAGTCAATACGATGGTACAGAGGTGTATGCAGTCGCTCCAACTATCATTAGCAAACAAAAGACTTTGCGTGACACTTATGGTGTAACGTTCGATATAGGATGGAGTTCCACGCATGATGATCCTTCCAATCACGATAAGTCAATAGCCCATTGGCCAAGTGGAGATTCGGAGCAAATCACGTTACTTGAATCCGCTCCTGTGCTGCATGACGATGTAAGTAACCGTTGGGAGGACGATATGAAGAGTATAGGAGCCTCTCCCAAAAATGTAGCAGGCGTTACACAAGATCATATAGATTATCTGCATATTCATGTGCATTACAATGGAAAGACGTACACCGATTCGGCGCGCGTCTATCGTCGTATATATAGAGAAGAGCCCTTTAAAACACTCACACCGTCTGTAGACCCTCCCGATCATATGTTCACGTACTTCGATGATGCAGACCCGTCTGTAGACAACCAAACCTTCGGGGTGAGTGCAGACTACAAGGATGGTAGTGTGATCGTCGGAATGGATGGAACATCTCTTCCTCCAACTATTGGCGAGGGAACGCCAATTGATATAACCAATACACCCTGCCACCGAGATACGGTTTGGGCGCCGGTGGTAGAGAATGAAGATACTGTAGGGTGGACTGTTTCAGACATTCATCTTTTAGATACGTTGCTAATCAGCGCCTATCTGGCAGATGGTATCACGCCGGCAGTGTATGATGCCCCCGGGGCTACTTCTGATTCTTGGTTGCAATCCGTAGAACTGGTAGCACGAGATTCGATTAAAGTAACGGCAAGACCATACCACGAAGGAACCAATGTCTTCCGCACAGCTTTCGTGAAATTCTCCTATACTTATCGTCACTCGCTTTTAAAGGGAGATACGATTCGTACCGAGCGTATCTTCTGGGTAACTCACCAGCCCGAGACTCCTCCGTCTAGTGGTATATATGCCTTCTATCATCAGGCTGGTAAGAGCGGAGACCCTGTAGATGCATCGCATTTCGGTCGTCAACAAGTTCCGGAAATAACCTATACTACATATGCTATTCCTGGCGCTTCGTTGCCTTTGCCGATTCATCACGACCATTGGGGATACTATCGTTGGTATATTTATCAAAATAATCCAACAGCAAATCGCGGCAAGGATATTACTCAGAAATGGAATTTTGCAGCGGGACACGCACCGGTTGACCATCGATTAAGCGATAACGACTTTTATCCCATCAACACCTATTCCGATCCATACTCGCGCGGCCGATTTGACATGCGCTCCAATTTCACGGTTGGTACACCTACTTCCATTCCTGCTATTCAGTACAAGACAGGGGATAATGTCCTTCAAAAGTCAGACACGCTAGCATGCGATGTTAGTGCGTACACCGATACCTTATGTACCGGTACTCTTGGTACGAGCCTAACGATGCTCACAGAACCGACCCTCAGTTATCGTCAACTCTTCGATGTCCGCCCGGCAAAAGATATGGCGGATCAGATGGAGAATTGTCGTAAGAATGCAGGCGACACGTATCTGCAAGAAGAGATCATGATTGCACCGAGAACGCGTACCTTCCATATTCAGTCCTATTCGCCTTTTGATGCATCCGGCGCATTCGTGGATGAGGGACACCTTCAATATGTATATTACTATAATCCGAATGAGTCTAATAACAACGATGAGAATATGGGCTCAAAGAGCGGTTGGTCGGATGCCAAGTTGCGTGAGGGAGATTCATATCATCGTATAGGTTTGCCTGCCCGTACTACAGGCGGTGACCCGAGTTACCATGCCCGTCTCATCAATTTTAGTGAGATTGCTAGCACTATGAATGTGGGCGACAGCAAACAAGTCGTAATGGTCAATCCGCGTAAGAATTCTGGATATATATTAGGAAGGAGCGCGGGGTCGGAGAACGTCGCTATATATAGTAATGACTTCCCTACAGTTACCAACGCTACAACGTTGCAGCAGTATGTGGAAAATAAGATCCTTAATCCGAATGGCACGCACACCCCTCAATCAAACTATGTGTTGACATTAACCAAAACGGCATCCGATGCATTTACATTATCGAAAGATGGGGCATCATTACATTCATTTTTAACCGTAATAGGAAGCTCGCCTGGATATAATATAGGTTGGATAAGCGGTAATGTGACAGGGACAAACCAATTGGTGTTCTCTGATTTCTCTGGGTGCGATGATGCAGCGTGTGTATCCGAAATTAATTCTGGGCTTCTGAAATTACATGTCAACTATAGTTTCCAAGTATGGATTATAGTTTTGACATGGATAGGTAGAGATGGTTTTTTGACTGCATGCGACTATGAATACGAAGAGGGGTATTGGGAGTATTATTGGGAAGGATGGTCACGGAAGAGAAGATGGATTGATCCGAAAGAGACCTATTCTATTAATCCGCATATCGTTAATGGTAATGGAACGGAAGGCTCAACGAGCAACCAGGGTTGGTGCTTCTATGAAGTTATTCCGCCTACTGACTTGGTAGAACATGCGGAGCATCCGGTATGGTATCGTAAGAAGATAGGCGGAGAGTGGACTGCTTACGGAGATGCAGAATGGACTTCCGCGAACTTGCAGGATGATGGTTCAATTGAAGCAAGTTATAGTTATGCCGATGAATATGTGGAATACAAACTCCAGAGCGAGCACTTTAACTTAGCGCATGCCAAAGTTTACTTGCGTAACTTATCCGAACAAGGTCCTTCCACTACGGCAATCCTTACGGAGGATTCGATTGACAATAACTATACAACGATAGCTTCTTTAGGTCTGGAGCACTTGCCTGAACCTGGCACGAAAAATGTTGTAACGCCGTTCTATCATCTCCAGTGGTCACACACGCAGTTTAGTTACCATTATCCGGTGGGAAATAGTTCGCATCATATGCCGGCGGAACAGCGTGTTACGGGCGATGACTCCATGCCGGCAAAGGGCGAATATATCACAACCAATAAATTCGAGAAAACGGGCCATACAACGATGGAGGCATGTGCCGGTGCTGAATATGGCTACATGTTCTGCTACAACCGTTCCTCGAAGCCACTCACGTTCCTCGACTTCACACTCGATCGCCCTACCTGTACTGATCAAGAGTTGACGCTTGTGGCGAATCTCGGTAATCCGACTCCTAATAAGGAACCGCATGTTACCGCACGCATGTACGGAAAACGCACGATGAACAGCGATTGGGAATTAATTTACACCTATCTCACAGGTAAATTACCGCATAGCAATCAGTGGTATCAAGTGGCTCTACCGTTGGATACAGCTAGAATCAAGAACTATGTGTCTTTCCGCTGCGTAGGAACAGTCTCCGGTACAAACGATAACGAAGATGCCTATTTCCTCTTCGACCGTATGCGTCTATTGGCGAAAAACCGCCCAGTGACAGCTTACCAGAGACGTGCTACTTGCGTTTCCCAAACCGATTCGCTCTATCTTATTACTCGTATAGACTATCGTAATAGTGAGATGAAGCCGGGTTCCATTATCTGCTTCCAGTACCAAAAGAAACAAGGCGGCGAATATGTGCCGATGCAGGCAAGTAGCCGTACGATAGTGGGGTCAGATACTACTTATACACGTCTCACTGCCGAAACAACCGATGTTTATCCCGGATACTACAAAGTAGGTATGACAGCGGATGAGTCGGTAACAAATAAGAATTTCAAAAGTTCTATTCTCAAATCTGACTACGGAACAATCGTAGTGCCGGAACATGACTATGATCCGTCTTTGAGTAGAACAACAGCCCATCAATCAACTGTACGTAAAGATGCGATTGATGTAATCGCCGGTATCTATCACGACGACCGCTCGAGTTATTACATCGAAGACTCGTTATCGGGACGAATTAAAACTTACTCGGAGATGACAACGGCTGAAACCTTTGAATTCGGTCCATATACCAATCCCCATTGTAAGTTCTATGTGAATGAAGGAACGAAAAGTAAACCTTATTGGGTGATGTATATGGTCAACCGCGTTTGTATTCATGACTCCGAAGATGGTTCGTTCCGTATCGCGATGAATACCGTAGACGCAGTTAATCACTGTCCGAACTTCAGCGAGTCATCATGCTCCGACGAGCGTATAATACAAGCTCGCTATACCATCAATGCATTTGTTGATACGAAGATGTTCGGATACACGTGGCATAACTATACGAGTGATGAGTTAAAAGCGAATCCGTCTTATGACGCGGAGTTCCTTCCGGCGAATACTGCGCATACCATTGACTTGCGATTCAACCCGCCTGCTGATCGAAAAGACGGAACGGAAGATCGTGCCGATTGTCGTTTCGATTTAGTGCGCGCTTTCGAATTTATGCGTAATTATGTAGATAAAACACCTGCAGAACAAGCCGCAGCAGATGCGGAGTGGGAGACTCTCTATGGCTGTAAGGTAGGTGAGTTCCAGGACGCAATGGAGATATTCCGCAACGATGATGAGCGCAATACCAATAAGGACAAATATAGTTGGAGTGAAGTCACTAAGGAGAGTTTCCGCTGGGATTATCCGCATATCTCTATTGCAAAATCAGATTCAGCATACAACCTGCTTAATCGTCTGATTGTCGACGAACGTCTTTTGGAGATCGGTCTCACCTCGCGTGAGGTTTATATGGCGAATGCGCAAGACTTGTACTTCTATATCCGTCCTATTGCCGCCAGTGGTACATATATCGTTTCGGCGCATGACGGTACAGATTCTATCGCTAGCAGTATAGTCTGCAATAGTCCTATATGGGCTGAGTTGCACTCTAAAGAAAGTACCGACTCTCTCCGTTTCGGATATGATAAGAAGTTCGGTGAAGCGTATGCTATACCGGTTATCCGCGCATCCGCAACGGTGGCAAATAGCGCGCTGCCGGTACGGGTTGCCGCTATATCCCATGATGATTTAGCCCATAGCGGTATCGTCATCGGTTTTGACTCCACCCACGTTGTAGAGACGAATGACCCGGCTTGGATACCGGGCACATCCACTTTCCGCTATACCCAGGATCGTATCGTGCAGGAACGCCTCTATAGCGGCTATTATAAAGAAGGTGATATCATCACGTTCCGTCCGGTGAACGCGGCACATATAGCGCGTCTGACTGCGACCGACTGCGAGTGTCTCAATTATGACCCGACAGGTACAACCTATGATGCAGCCAACCCGCGTGCTTATGGAGATAAAGAAGGTACGAACGTGTTTATCCGCCCGGCAGCAGGAGTAACAAACGGTTGTAACGAATGGCATATGCTGCCTTCAACTTCCGATCCGGATCCGAGAAAACACATGCCGGGCTACCATGTGGAGAACAATTTTGAACTCCATGCCGGCTATTGGTATAAGTTCAAGACAGCCTTCTTCCGTACAGGTACCCTCATCCCGTACAACACGGGTGATAACCCCGCAGGTGCGAATAGTGCGTACTTCATCCTCGCTATCGCGCCGGATACGGTAAAATGGACTCCTTCGTATAGCGATCGTGCTAACTACTGGAATGACGATGATAACTGGACACCTATCGTCAATGGTAGAGATTTTACCGAATCGTTTGCTCGTGTGCCATTGGAGAAAACACGTGTTATTATTGATGCTCCGAGGACGGAGAATATGTTGCCGATTGTCAACAACGACTCGTTGGGAGATGTGACACGAGGTGAAGTGGACTGGGGATTCAAAACCGCTACTTGCGATGAACTCCTCTTCAAACCGCGCGCACTCATGTATGGTCAAGAGATATTGGATTACAATCGTGCGTTTGTGGATGTTCGCTTCCCGGAAGGTACATGGCGTACATTCACACCTGCGCTCGATCATATCTACTCTGGCGATATATACATGCCATATGATACGGCTCACGAACAGTTGTTCACGCCGGTAACCTTCGAGACGGGCGGCATTAGTGCTGATCATAATCGTGTATGGCCGTACCTCTTCTTCCAGAGTTTTTATAACTCTACTATAGATGATGTATATCGCAATTCCGACCTTGACGGAGCTCCTTTGGCTGTGCAGTCGAAAGGCGCTAACGCCACTTGGCAGAAGACCAATGTCCTCAACCGCCCGTTACCGGCAGGACAAGTGAATGCTATCCAAGGATGGGGCCCGGATGAAGAGATTACCCCGGGCGCTCGCGACCTCTTCGTGCGGTTACCGAAACAAGAGACCTCGTACCACTACTATGCTGAAGACGGGACGGTTGCTCCTACTAATCCAGAGATAGATGTAGAGAACCTCGAAGGCAAGCCGACATTTGGTTCATTGAATAAGAACTTGGCGTACGACAAAACCAAGAAAGGAAATAATGCCGGCATTACTTATAATCTGACTAACGCAACCCCCGGACAGTTGTTCTTCTTCGGTAATGCTACAATGGGTATTATTGATGTGTATAGATTATGCAAGGATAATGCAGGCATTTTAGATGGAGATGGCTCCCATTTCATCGTCTACGAGTTAGTAAACGGAACTTCTTACGTTACCCATGATGTAACAAAAGCTTCTCAGTTCTATCTCGCGCCGATGCGTGGCATAGGTCTTATGGCTAAGTCACTCGATGCTACAGAACTGAATATCGTGCTCAAGCCTTCTGCTATGGTTGCAATGCCGGGTAATATGGTGCCCGTTCCGGGTGGAAGTGGAGTTATCGCACGTAAGTCGACAGAAAATTCGGAAGTGGAAACGAGTGCAACCCTCTACATGTCGGCTGCCAACACAACGGTTGCAGGTGATACCTATAAAGCATATCTCACTATTGGCGAGAACACCAATGCCTCCAATGGATTTGTAAGTGGTGAAGATGCCATCAACTTGATGAGTAGCGTCTATGACGGAGAGAACCTCCATACGCCGATGGCCTTATACACCATCTGCGACAATCAACCGCTGATGTATGATCGACGTGCAGAGCTGCACAATATTCCTGTGGTATTCTCGTTTATGAGCGATAACTACTCCTTCGCAGGAAGAACCATACTGTCATTCGCAACTCAAGGCAAATTCAGCGAACCGCTATACTTGCACGACGCATTAAGCGGCGATAGTATCATGATCGTCAATGGCTTGAGAATCTCAGTAGAGACTCCTCAAAGCAATCAAATTCGCTATTTCATCAACGGTAGCAAGCCTGTGACGAGCGAAGAGAATCAGCAAGGCACGGCAACGGGCATCGAAGAGGTAAATGACCAATCACCAATTACCAATTACCAATCGGGTACCGTTATTTACGATGTACTCGGACGCAAAATCATGACACTGAACGAATATGACCTTATCTCCAATATCCATCTGCCGACAGGTGTATATATCATACAGCGCGGTAGTAATACGGAAAGGATGGTGATTAGATGAGGAGATTGATAGGTATATTAGTTTGTATATGGGTAACGACAAGCCTGTTTGCCGTTACGTACCAACCGTGCAAGCCGGCGCCTATCTTCCAGACGACGTCTGCTTACGTGGTGCCGATGCAGAGCGCATCGCCTACGATGAGTCCGAATATGCAACGTCCTTTGGCTTCCGGATCCATGTCCGCTATCAGTGCCTCTAATTTTGAGATGCTGAATAGTGAAGGAGGGCTATGCTATGCTGAAAGCGCAAGCGGCTCCCGCAAAACCCCTCGTCCGGGAGGTAGTGGCGGGTCCGGTGTCGTAGATACTCACTCTCCTATCGGCGACACGCCGTGGATACTATTCGGACTACTACTGATAGCCTACGGAGCTTTCAAATGGAAAAAGAAAAGTGCAGAAATCTAATGTTTCTGCATTTTTTTTGCGCCAACTCTTGCATATGTCAAAAAAATATAGTACTTTTGCACCCAGATTGTGAAACGCAATTTGCGCTGCGCAATTTGCGTGAAATGTAAATGGTTTAATATGAGCGTATTACAGAACCCATTTGCGCTTTTTGGTTATGCCGGAAATGCGTATTTTTGCGATCGTAAGCAAGAAACGAACGAATTGATATCTGCTTTGCATAATGGCAGAAATGTTACTTTGCGTAGCCCGCGTCGTGTAGGTAAGACCGGATTGATTCATCATGTGTTTGATCAATTGGCGCAGAGCAATCCGGAGATAAAGTGTTTTTATGTCGATTTATTCGCTACTCACTCCTTAGACGAGATGGTTACCGAACTCGGCAAAGCCGTTATCGGGCAACTGGATACGCCCATCCAGAAGGCAGAGAACTATGTGGTAAAGTTCTTCCAAAGTTGTCGTCTCTATTTCTCTACCGATCCTCTAACCGGGTCGCCTAAACTGGGATTGGACCTCGTGACGGATAATCCGGCTGTAACGCTCGATGAGATTTTCTCTTATATCCGCAGGTCGGAGCGTGAATGCTATATAGCTATCGATGAGTTTCAGCAGATCGTGGAGTATCCTCAAAAAAACGTAGAAGCGCTATTACGTATGCACGTGCAGCAATGCCCGAATGTGCGTTTTATCTTCTCGGGCAGCAAGCAACACCTGATGTCGGATATTTTCAATTCCCCGAAACGTCCTTTCTTCCGAAGTACAGATAAAATGACCTTGGATGTCATTCCTGAGCAGACCTATTATACTTTTGCTGAGCAGTGGTTGCAGACGGTTGAAACGCATCTTCCGGAAGATATATTCCACGACATCTATGCTCGCTCAGAGGGATATACATGGTATATTCAATATATCCTTAATCGCCTGTTTGAGATGCGACCGAAAGAAGTCAGCAAGGAGGATGTACTCACGTGTCTTAACTACATTGTCCTAAGAGAAGAAGATGATTATCGAAAGATGTTTAGTCTGCTGACCAACAATCAGGCACAAGTTCTGCGGGCTATAGCTATGGAAAAAGTGGTTGCAGCACCTACTTCAACGGCTTTCCTTAAGAAATATAATTTGCCGGCGATGAGTAGCGTTAAGCGTGTAATTGATTTTCTATTGGACAAGGAGTATATTTATCCGGCTAAAGACGGTTATATCATATACGATCGTTTTATGGCTATTTGGCTTCAACGGATTTAATCGAATCACATCAATTTTGGAGTAGCATGGACTTTTTAGACCAACTAAATAACACACAACGGGAGGCGGTGACGTGCACGGAAGGGGCATCGCTCATCGTAGCGGGTGCCGGATCGGGCAAGACCCGCGTGCTGACCTATCGCATCGCGTACCTGCTGCAGCAGGGTGTGCCGGCGAGCCGTATCATGGCCCTCACCTTCACCAACAAAGCCGCGCGCGAGATGAAAGAGCGTATCTGGAAGTTAGTGGGCGACGAAGCCCGCTATCTCATGATGGGTACGTTCCATCATGTATGCACGAAACTGCTGCGACCGGAAGCGGATAAGTTGGGCTTCACGCGCGACTTCACCATCTACGATACGACCGATAGCAAATCGGTCATTAAGGCGATATGCAAAGAGCGCGGGTTGGACGAGAAGATCTACAAACCCGGCGCGGTACAAGCGCGTATCTCTATGCTCAAGAACAGCGGCGTGAGTCCGGCGCAGTATGGCGCGAACACACAGTTGCTGCGCGAGGATCGCGAAGCGCGGATGTACGAGATGATGACCGTTTATGAGCAGTATCAGGTGCGTCTAAGGGCAGCGAACGCGATGGATTTTGATGATCTGCTCATCAATACGCTCGTGCTGATGCGCACCTTCCCGGAGGTTCGCGAACGGATACAGACGCAGTTCCAGTATATCTTGGTAGATGAGTACCAGGACACGAACTATATCCAGTTCCTGCTGGTGAAGATGCTCGCCGAGCCGCAGAATAACATCTGCGTGGTGGGCGATGATGCGCAGAGTATCTACTCCTTCCGCGGAGCAGATATACGGAATATCCTCAATTTCCGCCAGCAGTATCCCGACGCCAAGCTCTTCAAGCTCGAGCGTAATTACCGTTCTACGCAGACGATTGTCAACGCGGCTAACTCGCTCATTCATAAGAACGTTCACCAGATCGAGAAGACCGTTTATTCGGAAAAGGAGCAGGGTCAACCGTTGCACTTACAGCCGTACATGGACGATCGTACGGAGGCGCTGGGCGTAGCGACCGCTATTCAGCGGCAGAAGCATAAAGGTTACGACTCATTCGCGGTGCTGTACCGCACGAATGCGCAGAGCCGTGTGATCGAAGGCGAGTTGCGCAAACTCAATATCCCGTATCGTATCTACGGCGGTACGTCTTTCTACCAGCGCAAGGAGATCAAGGATGCGCTCGGTTACCTGCGTCTGGCGGTTAACCCGCGCGATAACGAAGCGCTGCTGCGTATCGTGGGTTTCCCGGGACGCGGTATCGGCGAGACAACGATGAAGAAAGTGTCGCTCAACGCTATCGAGCATCATAAACCCTACCTCGACGTCATGCGTCGACCGGAAGAGACCGGACTCGATGTCGGCGCCGGTATCGCCAAGAAACTGCAGGCTTTTGCAGCGTATATGGACGGTCTGAGCGAGCAGAGCGAGACGATGGACGCCTATGCCTTCACGGAGATGGTACTGCGCACCTCGGGCGTGATGACGGCCTTGGCGTTGGATCGCTCCACCGAAGGCATCGACCGTGCGCAGAACGTGCAGGAGTTGCTGAACGCCATTCGTGAGTTCGTGGAGCAACGGGCGAATGAGGGTATCGACTATACGCCGATCACCGATTTCCTCTCAGAGGTCAGTCTGCAGACCGATCAGGACGAGAACCTGACGGACACCTCGGAGCGCGTGACGCTGATGACTGTTCATGCAGCGAAGGGACTCGAGTTCCCGGTGGTGTTCATCGTTGGGATGGAGGAGAACCTCTTCCCTTCGCAGTTTGCCGTCAAGCCGAACGAGATTGAAGAAGAACGACGTCTGCTGTATGTCGCCATCACGCGTGCCATGGAGCAATGCCATCTGAGTTTTGCGCGCCAGCGCTTCCGCAACGGAACATTCAATTTCGCTTCGCCGAGCCGGTTCTTGAACGATATCGACCGGCAGTTCTTTGAACTACAGCGACCGAAGGAACCTGGTACCCCTAGGATCCCTGGTATTCCTAGTGTTCCCAAATCTCCAATTTCCAATCTCCAATCTCCAATATCCAATGCGCAGACGCCTATTGCTTCCGTCTGGAAGGAAGGCGACCGCGTGAGTCATCGCGTGTTCGGGGTTGGCACCGTACTGCGCGTGTATCGCGATGAGGTGACGGAGAACGATAAGATAGAGATCCGCTTCGATACCCAAGGCACGAAGACGCTGCTGCTCACGCATGCGAAGTTAGAGCGTGCGTAATGGTAATTGGTTATTGGTAAATGAAGTATCCGGTGAGACCGGCGAGAACGATGAGTAGAATAGGGTGACTGATGATGTCGGTCACCTTGTTTTTTGCGAAATTCGGCAGGATGGTCAGTGCGGCGACCACGGCGAAGATGATCCAACTGGTAGTATCAATGAAATTGGTCGGTTTGATGAGCATCAAAGCCGCCGAAGCGACGAGGCCGATGACCGTGAAACGCAGCATACGAAGCGTTTGCTCGTAATACGGATTACCTTGGAACTTATTGCTCAGCCAGAAATAAGCCTTGCAGATAGAGAGCATGATGATCAGGCTCGGCAGCACGATGGCCGTCGTGGCTAATACACTGCCCCAGAAACCGGCGGTGGTATAACCGACGTAGGTGGCGCAGTTGATCCCTATCGGGCCCGGAGTAACCTGACTGACTGCCACGATATCGACGAACTCCTGCTGGCTCATCCACCCATGACTCTCCACCTCCATCTGGATGAGGGAGAGAATCGCCAAGCCGCCGCCGAAACCGAACAGACCTATTTTGAAGAACGATATGAAGAGTTGCAGGAAAATCATGGATTACTTTCTGAATACTGATCGCTGAATACTGATGGCTATTATTGTGATAACAATTGTTGCGAGAATAACCCACACGGGGTTGACATGTCCGAGCCAGATGAGAAGGGCTGCGGCGATTGAAACGAGAAGCGGTAAAGCCGCTTCCCACTTTCGACTCTCGACTTTCGACTCTCGACTTTTCATCGCGGACTTAGCCATTTTGAACAAGGGTGCAGCGATGAGAGCGACCACCGCCGGACGGATTCCTTTGAAGGCCGCTTCGACTGCCGGCAGTTCTTTCCAGTCTTGGAAGACCATCGCGATCGCGAGGATGATGAGGAAGGACGGCAGTACCGCACCTAATACCGCACCGAACACGCCTTTCCAACCGCCTACGCGCCAACCGATGAAGATCGCCGAGTTGACGGCGATCAGTCCCGGTGCAGCTTGCGCCAAGGCAATCATATTGAGGAACTCCTCCTCGTCAATCCAGCCTTGCCGGTCGACTACCTCGCGTTGGATAAGGGGTAGCATGGCATACCCTCCACCGAGGGTGAAGGTGCCGATTTTAAGGTATGTTCGGAATAATTGTAGGAACATCAATGCTCGCGCAGTTGCTGCTTGATGAACTTCGAGAGCATGTTGATCGCTGCGTTGTTATGACCGCCCTGCGGCACGATGACATCTGCGAAACGTTTGCAGGGCTCGATAAACTGCTCGTGCATCGGTTTGAGGACGCGTTGGTAGCGCTCAATGACCGCTTCGGCCGTACGACCACGCTCGATGACGTCGCGTTTCATAACGCGGATAAGACGGTCATCGGCATCGGCATCTACGAAGATCTTCAGATCCATCTGGTCGCGCATCTTCGGCTCACGCAGCGCCATAATACCTTCTACTACGATCACCTCTCTGGGCTCGATATGCACAGTCTCTTCCGAGCGCGTACAAGTGATATAGGAGTAGATCGGTTGCTCGATGGGTTTACCCTCTTTGAGTAGGGCGATATGCTTGGTCAGCAAGTTCCAATCGAACGCATCGGGGTGGTCGAAGTTGATGTTCTGACGCTCCTCCACGGGAACGTGACTGCTGTCTTTGTAATACGAGTCTTGGGGGATAACTACCACTTCGCCTTTCGGAAGGCGCTCAATGAGTTTTCTGACTACCGTTGTTTTACCCGAGCCGGTACCGCCCGCAATGCCGATGATAAACATAAAATCAATTTTTGATGTATGGTTTATGATTTATGATTTGTTTATTCGGGGTGCAAAGGTAATGATTTTTTCTGATATATGCAAATAAAATTACGAAAAAGTAGTAATTGTCGGAAAAAAGGTAGGAAAAGAGCCTTTAGAACGGATAACCGATACCGAAGTTGATGCGGATGGCATCGAGTGCGGAGGGAATATTATAGTAACTCTTGATGGGTCGCGTCAAGTCGGGTTTGCCTTCTTTGTCGTACTTGAATGTCTGATACGGCGCGTGGATGCCGACACCGATGTCAAGACGTACCACGAGACCGTCGATATCCAATCGCAGACCGGCACCCGTACCGAGGGCAATCTGTTTGGCGAACTCCGGATTGTTGATGATGCCGTCGTAGAGTGTCTCGGGTATCTCGAGACGCGTGAGGTAGTCATCGAAACCGGCGGCTTTGAACAGATCTACGGTGGAGTACCAGTTCCATACGTTTCCGGCATCCAGGAACGCGGCGCCGAACAGTTTCCATACGATGGGGAAGCGGAACTCGAAGTTCGCTTCGAGCTTCACATCGCCGGAGTGGAAGAAGTTCTGGTTGTACTTCGCCGAATAGAAATTACCCGGTCCGTAGGCGTACGGCGACGAGGCACGAAGACTGTTGGGACCACCGGTATAGAACGCCTCCGAGAGGGGCGAGAAATGCGAGTTACCGAGCGGGATGTTGGCGCCGGCGTAGAGACGCGTAGCGATACAGATCTTGTCCGTGAAATTGAATTTGTTACGCAGTTCGGCGGTCAGTTTGACGAACTGGTTAAAGGTGATCTTGCCGAGCGGTTTGTCTTTATCATCCCATTTATAGCCGAAGAGGCAATAGAGCGCGTTGATGAGGTTACCCGACTCCTTGACGCCGAGGTCGAGGAAGGTATTTACCGCGCGTTTGGAGCGGTAGTTATCGTAGATGAAGTTATACCCGATCGACGGAATGAACTCATCGCCGGCAATGACTTTGATCAGTTGCGGGTACTCTGCGGCTTTGTTGAGCAGACTGTCTGTCTCGGCTTTCATCAGCACCACGGAGAGCGAGAAAGGCGTGAAGGCGTGCGTGACATAGGAGTTATTGGCGGAGCGGATGAAATAGGTGAACGAACCGCTCAGTTTATGTACGCCGTAACCGCCGGCGATATTCTCATACTGATAGCCGAGCATGTAGCGCGTGTCGCCGTCGGGGTTGTTGTCGCCGACCCAATGCAGGTAGGGGAAGATGAGCGAAGCGTTGAGACCGAGCTTATACGTATCGGTCTTCTTGGGGTCACCCGGATGGCGGTTACGCAGCGCCCAGTAATACGCGCCGTTGCCCTTGAGGATAAACGACTCGCCCTTACCCAGCACGTTCTTGATAGTCGATTTGAGCGTGAGGTCCGGACCGATACTGTTGTTCGAGCGGTAGGCTATACCCGCATCGGCCGACAGACCATAGGTGCGGTTGATGCTATCCCCCCGGAACAGTTGCTTGCGTTTCCAATCCTTCGTGGCTCGCACGGCGAGACCGGTTTTGTATAGCTCGCCCTCGAAGACATTGTTATAGTCGCGCTGCGAGTAGAGACGAAGCAGTACATCGCCGTCTTTGGTCAGCTTATAATCGGCGGTGAAATTGGAGAACATACCGGTCGTTTTATTAACCTCGGGGTTATCCGTAAGGGTTGAACCGAGGGTGAGGCGCAGCTTGTCTTTGAAGAACGACTTACTGATCGATAGGTTCATGTCGTTGGTGGTACCGGCCGTGTGGTCGCTCTGTCCGCTACTTAGATCGATATCCACGAACTTACCCACTTTCGAGTTCGCCAGCGCGGCGTTGATACGGCTGTTGATGATGGACGAGAGGGCGTATCCGTCGCGTTGTGCCGCTACGTTACTCTCGCCGACATACATACCGGTCGTGAGCAGGGTTGCAGCGAGGCCTTCGCGGGTGTCCTCATCCAGACCGGCTAACTCACGCGTGATGGTCTCGTCCTCCGGGGCTTCCAGGAAGAAACCGATACTTCGTATCTCGATCGAGTCCACCACGCCGTTCAACCGTACACCCGTTCGGAAATCTACACGGCGCGTGTCCTCGCCTTCGGACTCCACATCGGCTTTCACTTGCTGCGAAGCAGAGATAGCCAGTTTGGTCTGACCGATAGGGCCGTTGAACGCGATATGACTGCCGGAATCCACATGGAACGGCATGATCGGGTAGGCTTTTGGGGAGTAACGCACCAATCCGTCATCGACGTTGATCTGACCGCCTAACTGCAGGTCTCCGTCTGCCGTGCTATAGCGCGCATTGACCGTACCGTGGGGCTTGACCTGCGCGAGGTTTTTCTTATCGATGGGGTACGTGATATCCGTCACCGGCAGCAGCGTCAGATCGACATCGGCTACGATGGCATCGAGCGGACCGGTGACGCTACCGCGGATATCGGTAGCGAGTTCGCCATACACGGGGAACGGACCGCCTCGGGTCAGTTTGACCGGTGCAAAACTGTCTGCAGCCAGCGTGACGTCCAGACGCATGCTATCGAGGTCCAGACCGCCGTTGAGGACGATGAACGTGCTGTCCACCGCATAGATAGGCAATCCGTTCAGATCGACGTGGTTGTGGCGCATGATGATCGGCGTCTCGCCCAAACCGATGGCTATCTCGTAGGGTTTGTACTCGGCGGTCACCCCGAGCGGCTGTACGTCGGCGGAGATATCCTGTTTGTAGGGCAAACCGTCGATGGACGCTGAGGCTCGTACCGCACCGGTGATACCGATGTCCTCCGGTAGGGTCACGAAACTATGCATCAGTTCGAGCGGTATATCATCCAGTTGTACATCTGCCCGCAGGGCATTTGCGTAGGTCTTCGAGGGAGCGATCTGTAGATCAACGGAGTGGTTGCCTAAGTCCTTATTCGCATATCGGATGCTATCCAGTTGCAGTTTCCCGCCGCCGTATAAGTTACGTCCTTCACGCATCAGGTCCAACCGAAACGCCGCGTCGGTACAGAGGTCATAGAAACTTGCCGCACCATCCGTGAGGCGCGTGTCGGCAGCAAGCATCGCATTCGTGTACCCTTCCATCATGCGAATCTCCGTGGAGGCCTTTACCGCCGGCAGGCGAAGCGAATCAGGCAGGTACAGAGTGAGCGGAGAGAGTTTGAATGTGGTCTGCTGCGAATCGGAGCGTAGCGCCACATCGATCTTGTCAAACGCGATACCGGTCTTGTCAATGATCGATTGGATGGGACTGCCTTTGCGCAGGGTGATATCGGCATTGAGAGCCGGTATCTTACGACGGATCGTATCCAGTACGGTGAGGTCAGAGAGCGTCGTGAGGGATGCTATGACGGTCGAGTCGCTCACGGTCTGAACGAGCGGTGAGATACGGTCGATGAGGGTCATGAGCGGCATCGGGGACGAGATATCCGCCTTGAGTCCCGGCATCGTGAGGTTGAGCGAAGTGACGCTGTCCGTCGAACCCTCAAAACGCGTGTGAGACAGATTGAATTGGTCATAGATAGCTTGATCCAAACGCAGTTTGACATGACTCCGCATAGGGCGTTTGGGGTTGATACCCTTACCCTTCGCTTCTATATCGCCGGCGAGCACGATGCGCGTCGAGTCCTTGAGGAACGGACTGAGGTTCACGCGGTCGATATGCACCGAGCCATCATAGACCTCATCGTCGATGTCGTAGGTAGCCCGCAGACTCGCTTTGCTGCCTTGGTACTCGGCATCGCCGTTGGCCTCCACCCGCATGGTCTTGAGGTTCATTTTCGTCGCATAGAGATCGGCTTTGGCACCCATCTCATCGGAGCGTACATGCAGACCGTTACTCGTGATGAGACCGTTGTTTATGTTCACCCGTGCGCCGCCGTAGATCGTGTCTGCAGGGATACGAAGGGCATTCAGCCCGAAGGTGAACCCGCCTACGTTCAGTCGCTGTGCATCGTAGATATTAGCACCAACGTCAACCAGCGCCTCGGTGGACAGCGAACGCGTGCGGATATCCAGATTGAGCGGCGTCATCGCGTAGTGGATATTGCGTAACTCACCATCGGGCAGGTCGAAGGTCAGCAGCAGTGGCGTGGTGTCCTTTGCCGTGGTATCCGGTGGGGTCTCGCGCAGGTCGATGAGCACATCGGCATCCTCAAGACGCAGACCATGCAGCGGATACTTGCCTTCGGCAATGATCAACTCCGGACTCGATACATCCAATAAACCCACGATGGCATCGATGCCTACGGAGGCAATCAGACTGTCGGAGTGGAAAGTGGTTTGGTCGAGATGCAGATTCTCGACCAAAATTGGAATATTGGTGATGGGTGATTGGTGGTTGGTGAATTGGCTGGTCTTCGCCACCGTTTTCAGGTGTAGCGCGCGCGTATAGATTAAGGTGTCTTGTCCGCGATGACCGACAAAGAGGCTGTCGATTTGAATCTCGAGCGGCAGATCGCCTTCTCCTTTGTACGCGCGGTAGAGCAACATCGGCGAATGGTGGAAGGGCGAGAGATAGAGGTGACCCAAGTCGATGTCGTAGTCCGTCTTCTCATTGGCGATCGTGACACCTTTCTCGAGTATCGCCATGCGCGCAGCGGGTGTCATCACAACGCCTGCCACCGCGATCACCAGCAGCAATACCAATCCCAGCACCACGCCTATCACCGCGGTCGGGATCTTCCATATTAAGCTGCGTTTGCTCAATTAGAAACTCTTCTGAACACCGAATTTGAGTCCGTACAAGCCCGGCGTGAACTGGTTCGCCAGCAGGTTACGCAGCTTACCCGAGAAGATGATGATATCATTCGTGTACTCATTGCCTTTGTCGGCGTAGATACGGGCCGTTCCGCTATATCCGAAACTCATGATCGAGAAGAAGATCTGGAACGAGCGCTTACGGCTGAACTGATAAGTGATAACCGGCGATACCTGCACACCGTACGTCACGTTATATTTGAGTCCGTCATAGTCGGTACCCGTTATATTCCCGTCAATCACACGCGGAAACTCCATACCGGTATATAAGTGTGCCTCGAGCCAGATACCTAACTTATCGTTAAAAAACGATTTCAGACGATAACGTACGTAGGGCGTCACTTCCCATGTACCGCGCATCACGCGCAGGTCTTGCGAGATCGTCAGCGTGTCGACCGTGTAGGAATAAGTAGTTAATGTGTTTTGGTACGAACCGCCTACACGCATACCTATATAGAGACGCTCTTTGAGTTTCCATCCGATCTCCGGCTCGATGGCGATCGACCATCCGTTCTCTTTCGTGTTCGCCTTCGAGTCATGATGCCAATAGATATCGAAGTTATAGCCGTAGTAGAGTTTTTTCTTCCACTCCGGTCTATCATCTACTACGGATAACGTAGTCACACTGTCTAATGCCGTGCGCGTCTCACCGATGACCGTAGCTACGGCGCCTGCACCTGCTGCCAGGGGATCACTGTCATTCTGCGCATTCTGCGCTTTTGCGGTAACTGCTCCCAGCAGTATCACCGCCAAGAAATATGCATATTTTTTCATAACCCTTAACTCTTCACTTTTCACTCTTCCTTCTTCTGATCGTTTTCACTCATGTTCTTCAAGAACAGATTCACCACATGCTTGGTGACCAAGGTGTGCTTGAGCACTTTGTTAACCTTGTCCGCATGGTTATTGATGTTCTGCTCCGATGAGGTGGCGGGCTTTTGCTCTGCTTGCTCCACCTCCTGCTCACGCTTGTCGATCTTGGCCTTCAGGCCCGCCGAAGCATGGTTGTACAGGAAGTTATAACACGGTATACTCGTCTTCATGATGTACGGCGTGAGGAAGGTCGTCAGTACCGAGGCTGCGACGATGATCGGATAGATAGCCGGATCGATGACGCCGAGTTTGTTACCTAAGGTAGCAATGATGAAGGAGAACTCACCGATCTGCACGAACGAGAAACCCGTACACATGGCGTCTTTGAGCGTCTCGCCGCCCCACCAGCAACCGAGTGTACCGAAGGTGATCATACCTACGATCACCACTACTGCTACCAGCAGTATCGACGGCCAGTACTCTACCAGCGAGGAGGGGTTGATCATCATACCTACGGAGACGAAGAAGATCGCTGCGAACACGTTCTTGAGCGACGACATGAGATGCTCGATACGGTGCGACTCCAGTGTCTCTGCCAATACCATACCCATCACGAACGCACCGAGGGCACTACTGAAGCCTGCTTCTTCGGCCGTCAGTACCATGCCCATACACAAGCCGAGCGCAAGGATGATGAGCGTCTCGTCGTTGAGGTAAGGACGCGCTTTGCGGATGATGGTCGGGATGACTAAGATACCTACTATAAACCATACCGCCAAAGTAGCTACCAGCACACCAATCGTCTTCAGCATCACGACGGCATCAAAACTACTGCTCGTAGCGATATTGGACAGCAGCACCATCAGCACGACGGCGATGATATCTTCCAGAATCAAGATACTGGTTGCCCCTTGTACGAACCGCTCTTTGCTCCAGCCCGCTTCGTCGATGGCTTTCATCACGATGGTTGTACTGGACATACAGAGCATCGCTGCCAGGAACATCGAGTTCATATTATCCAGTTGCGCGAAACGACCTACGCCGTAGCCCAACAGCAGCATGCCCACCACGATGGTCAGCACACCGATAAAAGCGGTTTTACCACTCTCGAATAGTTTCTTTAAGCGGAACTCCAGACCGATGCAGAACAGCACGAACAGCACACCGATCTCACCCCATGCCTTGACGTTCTCGGGGTTAACCAGGTTCTCGCCCGCTAAATTCGGACCTACTAACACGCCGGCTACAATATAGCCCAGCACAACCGGCTGTTTCAACCCTTTAAACAGCAGGCTTACTACACCTGCTGTAATCATTAAAATGTATAAATCATGTACCATATTGAGATATTATTTGTTACAGTCGAATTATTTTCTGCCCGTTGACGATGTATATACCCGGGGCATCCGGCAGGGTGTTGTACCTACGTCCCAAGATGTCATAGAAACCGCTTTCGCCGACAAGGCTGGTATTGCCCTTCTGCTCATCGGGTTGCTCTTCGTCTTCATCCCCGAAGTTCACCGGTACGTACACGATATCATTACGTCCGGGAGCAGGCGTAGAAGTCGGTGCACGATAATAGATCTTATTATGCAGGACGTAGAGGTTATTACGCGTCCATAGTGCCTCCAACGGGTCGGACTCCTTATTGCGCGTAGCATTGATATAGAAACCGACGTCGGTGTTTGCAAATTCAGGCAGCGGAGCGACGATATCACCGGATGTGTTATAATCTGCTGCTTTGGACACATCGCTGGTCATCGGCAGACCGAAGGTATAGACATCGCGTGTACCGTCTGCTTCCAGTTTCTTCTCCAGGTAGGAACCGGTGAAGATGCAGGACAGGGCTTCAGATGGAGTAGTGGTAGGTAATGCCAGTGTCATACTTCCACTCTCATCATTGGTACGAATGATCACCGGTGTTCCAGCCGGAACGAACTTACCTTCCTCATAGAGGCCGGCAGCCGGTACAGCTTTTGGATTAACACCTTCGTTATACCATTTCTTGCAGGTATATGCATTGTATGTATGTCCTCCGCCGTCATTAGGCAGCAGCACATCAAATGGCGCATAGAAGGTAGCATAATAATAGCCATCACCACCATTGTTGGTAGTAAGTATCAACGGCATCTCGCCGTTTCCTGCCGTAGTACTCTTCTGTACGGGTTTCATACACCACTTGGCATCATCGGCAGGTGATTCGTGATAGTACTTCAGGTCGTAGATATTCGCCGCATTGCTTTGGTCAAAATTAAGATAACGTCTGGTAGCCGGCACCGCACCATCATGGATCAGTAGCACGGCACCACCAATATCCATAAGGGAGAAAGTGATAGCATTGGCTGAGTTGTCCGACATCACTGCCCGTTGCCGTTTATCCGTCGTCGTTCCGTTATTCGGGTCTCCATTCGCATTCGCAGCTACATAGAGTCCCTGTGTCTGCATCGTTGAACGAGGATTACCGTCCAGCGTAGTATTTCCCGGGAAATAGAAGATCGTGGACGGGTCACATTCTGTAGGGTCAATAGGAATATCACCTCGTGTAGCTGCAGTGGTGGTAAAACCAGTACCTAATCCCTCTTCTCCCGTGTAGCTCGAGGACACGCCTGACTTGCTATAGAAGTGCATCGGGATACCTCCGGAAACAGCCGTCTTCTCAATATCATGCAGATAACCGCTCGCATAGCGTAATGTACTGATTCCCGATACATCCGGTTGGTTATGCAGACGATAGTAACCGGGGGTATAATGCACGATGTTGGCATCGTTGTACACCACATTCTGGATATCGATGATCTTTCCACCTGCGACCGCTGTCTCATAAGCCGTTTTACCATCTGCGGTCAAACCACCCACATAGCCGGCACGCTCGTGATAGGGTTCCAGTAAAGTCATATCTAGACCGAATCGCCAGTCGCACGGTGTAGCACTGAGTTTGGTATAGTTATCCGAAGGATCTCTCCATACATAATACTGCGTGCCGGAGTTATTGACCACCGGATGCACACGGAAATAACCTTCCTGATCACCTGCAAGCAATTCGAAGATCTCGTTTCCTTCAGTATAGCCACCGGTACCCGGTTCAGCCATCAATAAACTCTGTCCCTCGTTGATAGCAGCCATCGTCATCACGTTGTGCACGCCGTTGGAGTTTTTCAGCATGTATCGGTTATACATCTTGAAGCCATATACATCGCCGAGCGGTGTCCAGATGTAGTCATTCGTATAACGCGTCTCACGTCCTGGCATCGACTGCAATCCCCACGCATTGGTGTAATGTGCCAAGTATGGTGTAGCACCACTCGGGGTTTCGAAGGTGTACCAGAGGTTCTGATCCGTACTGGTGACGAATCCGAGACCGGTGTTGGTTGCCAGGGTATCATTGAACTTATAGACGATATTGACGACGACGGTCTTGTCGATCAGGTCGGACGCGGTCATCAGTTTCTCGCGTTTCAAGCCCTTGAAGCGGTTATTAAGGTCCGTTTGAGCCGTCGTACCATCGGTAGAATAGACACCTTCGATATAGAACTCGAAGGTACAGTTCGGACGGTAGAACTCATTCGGCACCCAGAGGTCATCACCGATACTGACGGGGCCGACATCCTTGCCGTATATATAGGAATTACCGCCCCATGAGATGGTTGTTCCCAATTGGTATTTACTACCTACAGGATTTGCATCATCATCGTCCTTCTTAGAGGTCAGGTTACGCTGCGAGGTACCGTAGATACGTTTGGTTTCTGTGCCGGTCCACTCATATGATGTAGAATACGTATTTTCGCCACCTTCGCGATAGGGGATATCGACATATTCGCCAGTTTGTGGATCGGATTTGTCCGGACAAGTCTTCGCGATGATCAGACGATAGATCAGATCATGCACGGAGAGACCAAAGATGATGAACTTAGTAGGAGCGGTAGCGGCATCCGCGGTCAGGGTCTGACCATAGTCCGTGAGTTTCCGACGGGTAGCCGTATCTCGGGATACTTGCAATATACCGTAGTCATATCCGTCTTTCTTGAGCAGCATGAACGGAACGGAAGAAGCGGAATCGACCAAGGTTGTGGTACCGTTGACGAAACTGCCGGATTTCTTATGCTTGATACGCAGAGCATAGGGGTCATTGCCGGTGAAGTACCATACGGAGTCCACGTTTCCGGTCAGATTTTGGTCGGTACCAAAAGTGATCGTTTTGGTTTCACCGATAGATGTCATCATATTATCATTATACCATATGATATTATACGGCAGGCCGCCGCTGATATTCATGGACACATCGTGTGAACCATCTCCGCGCGCCACATGGCTATCGACGATATCTTTCTCGTTCGGCACTTGGAACTCGGTCTTATCGGGGTCGTACGCATTATAACGCACATAGACGGTGTCGTCATAGAGGCCATAGAGGGTATAGAGTTTGGTTTGCTCAATGACAGCAAAGGTATCGCGATTCGGTCTACGAACAAAACCGTAATAGAGATAGTCCTCCATATTGAGCAGCGGCGTCTGCACACTATCCGGCAGATAGGGTTCGTAGTTATGCAACGAAGCATCGTCATTGTTTTGTCCCGCTTTGGTCGCTAATATCGAATCATTGGTGATGACATTATAACAATAGTGGTACACCACATCCGCCGTCACCAAGACTTGTGCATCGGCTGAGATGGTCCCGTTTTTGTAGTTAAAACTCGATTCATTCGCCGTGGTCGCAGCTACAGAAGCGGTCATACTTCCTCCATTGAGGAAGGGATAGTTATTATCCGTATAGGTCTTTGCCACCGCGAGTGCATATCCTCCGCTGGGGTGCGCGAGCAGCGCAAAGCGGTCGGTTCCGGTGGTAGCATCCGGAACTTTGATACCTACCGCCATCGGACTTGGTTGCAACGAAGGATTCTTCGTATAATTAGCCTGTCTATTGAATAGATGCACCGCATAAGGATCAGGAACCTCGTAATAATCTGACGAGGGGTCGGTAGGAGCCGTTAAGAATTTCCATTGCCATATCTTATCATCCGAATCGATCGTAGCCGGCTTGAGAGGCGTATCTGCATCGGCATACAGTTTAACACCCGTACCTTGTGATTCACCGACTGTCGTCACCACCGTACCGGATGACTGCAGGTCTTTTCCGTCTAACTTGACGGTGAACCACTGCCCCATTAGAATACGTTCGGCATCAAAATCAGCGTCCTCATCGTAGTCATAGCGCACATAGACATGGTTATCATTACTAAAGAGTTTCTTATCCTCGAAAGAGCCGGTGATTTGTTTCTCCAAGAGGCCTTTGGTCACTTCGACGCTATAATAACTGAATACACCACGCGTACCTACGCGGAACTGATACGTACCGGCTGTAGGCAAGAGGTTCTTGAGGGTACGGAGCGAATCGATGTTATTGGCTACGCGTTGGAAATCTCCGGTTGCGGCAGCCCATGCTGCCGGGGAGCTCGCCGCCGGTGCTTCGGTTTCTGCCAAGCCTGTGTAATAGGTAAAGTCTTTCGCCAGCGGGCTCTTGAAATGCTCGGTTATCGTAGGATAATCATCGCCGGATCGCTTGTACACCAGTGCTTCCCGACCTACATTATCGATGATATGATAGATGAAGCGATACGGGTGTACGAAGAAAGTGGTCTGCGGACCCATGGAGTTATTGTTATCTGCGGAAGCCTTGGCATGATCAACCGGATCCTCCAAGGTAGTGGCCCAAAGAAGCTCAGAACCCAACGAGTGATCGGGTACATTAACACGCTTCGTATGGTCGAAACGAGGCATGAGTTGCAGGTTTCCGTTTGCATCGGACACGGCCATGAAGGTCTGATTAGACATCTGCAGATTGGTGTGGTCGTAACCTTCACTGCCTTTATATACCAGCGGTGCATAACTGTTAAACTCCGGCTCCAGCGTGATCATTGTAGAACCGGCATGTTCGTAATAGTCGGTTCCGGTATAACTACCCACGCGAACACCATTCTCGATGCGCGTGGATACCATGTGCGTAGTCAGGTATCGACCGTCCGGAGTACCGTCGGTCTTTTTGACCAACTGCAGCTGCATGTTATAGGGGTCAAAGCCCGATTTGTCCTTGTAGGTGACCTGCGTAGCTGCTTGGGTCATCGGTTCCGAACCCGAATTGGCAGCACCCCACTTGATACCCATCTCTTCATCGATTCGCAAGTTAGGTTTGACATACCAGAAGTTATTACCGATGAATTCTCCGGAATCGTCAATGATCTTCACCGTGTTGTTCTTCGGCTGCATGATCATGTCGTAAATATTACCATTCGCGATCACCGCATGCTCAAAGATCGGTTTGGTGATATAACTCTTCTTGGAATTGTCGTTCTCTATTTTATAGAAACGTCCGTTTTGCAGCACGAGATACGGTTCCGCCGTACCGGTTTCAGAAGTGATGGTGTAACCGGACGTTGCATCGCCGGTATAGGTCAAGTTATAGTCATAACTCATGTCGTACTCTTCCTTGACGGTGTACGTGACGAACTGGTCATTAAGAACACCACTACTCTTCACACCCGAAGCGTTCGCCGGAGGCAGGTCAGCAAGCGAGGTGGAGGTATAGTGCACGCCGTTCACTTTGATTTGGTCGCGCTCTGCACCATTTTGCATACGGAGCGTATATTTATGGCAACCGGTTGACTTAGTGGCCTGGCTGTAAAACTTGTATTCCTTGACGAGCGGGCTGTCATACACTCGCAGTGCCGCCAGTTCTTCTTCACCTAAGGGGTAGTTCGCTACAGGCAGCGGACGACGCATGATCTCCCATCCGTGTTGATCCAGCAGCACGAGTACCGGAGGAATATCGGCATCCTCGATATCGAAAGTACCATTACCCATATCAAAAGTCTGATACCAGTGCTCGAGTTTCTCCACGATCTTCTTCTCGTGACCGCTGGCTTTATCATTGTATCCATTCCAACGCACGGCATTAGCATAGGCGCTGTAACTGTGCCAGTCTCTTGCAGCCAGTGTAGTACGATAATCTCCGGTCGTAGGCACAACCCAGGTTGATTCGTCTTCGCTGTAAGCATCGATGCTTGCAGAGATGCCTAATATATGCAGTTTGAGCATGTTATAGGTTTTCCAATACTGCTCGAAAGATGTGACAGTGCGGCGTTCATTGGTTGTACCGTCATTGATCGGGCTGGTGGTCACTAGTTTGAAGGCACCCGGCAGACCCAGGACCATATATTCCGTAGGTTGTTCGGAAGCCACACCCGGCAGTGCACCACCGGTGACAATATGTTTGGTATTCGGATCTCCATCTTGATTGAAATGCACCGCTTTCGTCTCCAGATATGTCGGGTTCGCAACACTATTATAAGATATGGTACTGCGCGAGTGTATGCGCACGTGATAAGGATCTTCGTTGGCACTCTCGAAGAACCACACCCAACGAGGACGGGTACTGGAACCACCGTTCATCTGCTCATCGCGCATCGCCGAACCATAGATATTGAGGTTTCCGTCACCGTTACAGTACGGATAAACGGCCTGGATGAGCGTAGTGGTCAACTTATCATTTCCGTCCTCGAGGTAGTACCCGGAGGCGTACGGCTCCAAGAATCGCAGTAGATACGGATGGTCATTCACCCGACCGGTATTGTTAAATCCGATAAGATCATTCACCGTATAGCGCACCCACACATGGTTATCGTCATCATCTGTAATTTCCTCAATGTTGTTCGTCTTGTTATTGGTTAACGCATCTTCCTTGGTTCGATAATAATAGTAAGTATCGACTAAGGGGCTGACATATTCTGCCGGCAAGGTCAAACGCGGGTTGAAAGACGAAACCGTTAATAGAGAGTCTCCCGCTTGGTCAATCAGCGTATATTGGATCGCGTTATCTACGGCTAACTCAAATCGCAACTGATCTGCTCCATGATCATAGGTAGCAGTGCTGTATATCTTGGCCTCAGCTCCGGTGGAAGAAGGACGGCCGATATGGTAATAGTCCGTAGAACCTGTTGCCGCCATCACCTCATAGATACCTGTATAGTTACCGAGCATCGCTACAAAGCGGGAAGCATTGCCTATGGACTCATCAAAGCCTAATGCAACGTTATTGCCCCAAGATGCCACGTTGACATATTTCCCTAATCCCACATTGTAGATCTTCATCGAATAGGGGTCGCCTCCTTCCAATCTCCATGTATAATAATTGATATTCTCGGTACCTACGGTCGGTGTACTCAAAACTTTTGAAGAACTCGTATCATAATAGAGATATTCTCCATTCAGATTCACTTTAAACTGCTGATCAGCACTCAGTTTGATACTCTTGGACGAAAGATGGCTGGTGGTATAGGAAACAAAGATATCCGTATTGTCGGTGGGAGGAGTCTCAGTCATCGTGCCGCTGAGGTGAGCGCGATCACCTTCGGTAAAGGTGCTATAGAACGTCACTGTCTCATCCATTAAGAACGGACTTAATACAACCGACGGGATACTGGCTTTGGTCAGAGTGGAGAAGATCGTCTGCGTTGCTGTACCTTTGACCGCAATCAGTCCTGCATTGTCCACCATATTATAAATATAGGTGAAATTCGGCAGTTCAAGCGGTTTGACGTAGGTGGAGTTGGTAGCGTGATAATCGACGGTATTTCCGGCGAAGGACGACGATGACGTTCCTTGTGTGATGGTGATGACGGAGGCGGTACCGCTGGTGGAAGAACCTTGATCGTCCGTATACTCTTGGATTGTGACGGTCATTGTTTTGTTAGCACCACTCGTATTAGCGGCTAATCGCACGGTGACTGTAGCGGAAGTGCTTGTTTCCGGAACAACTGTATTAACCGTCGGCGTCACCGAAATGATCTGCGCTTTATCGGTTCCGCCGGTAGTAACCTTGATATACTTATTTTCTGCCAAACCGCTGACGGTAAAGGTGATGGTCTGTGCATCTTTACCTGCATTGTAGGCGAGGTTGGATTGATAGGTAACCGAACCGGTTGGCTGTCCGGCATCCCAGTACCAATAGCCGGCATCATTATACTTGCGCAGCAAGAAACTACCGGATACGGCATCAACCGGAATCTCCCATGAATCATAGGTGCGCAGGGTGACATACGTGTTAGAACCGGCGTCTTCTGTTCCTTTACGATAAAGCACTTTCAGTTCATAGGGGTCACCGACGAAAGCAAATTCACTCTCTTTGTTATACTCTCCATTGCCGCCGTTGTTCTTGTATTCAGTACTATTCCACTTGATCTTACGTCCGTATTCCTGCGTACTTCCGGCATCGGTCAGTTCGTACCAAGTAGCGGTAGTGTAGCTTGCAGAAGGCGTGATGGCATGGAATGGAATAGCCCCCGATACCTCATAGCCGAGATATACCTGATAGCCTTCCGTATTATCGTAATTAGCCTGCGAGAAATGTGTGATCTCATGCGTGCGTGCTGCATCGCTATAGAATTTACCGGTCCATTCGCAATATTTGCGTTTCAGCGATGTAGGCAGGTATTTGGTTTCAATCGGATCAGTCGCCACTGTATATTGGCTTACATAGTCAGCCGCGGAAATGATATGATCCTCTGTCGCCTCTATAGCATAGAAGGGCGAGGGCACTTTGAAGGTCACTTTTTGGAGCGCATAGAAACGCTCGATCGTGTAATTCTTCGTAGCTTCTGTTGCGGTATGTTTATTGACGGTCAGGTTATTGTTATCTAATTTCAGATAATTGTATTTATTATCACCTCCCGGAGTAGGCACAGCGCCACTACCGTCCACCGTACGTGTACCCATGAACACAAAGCCATCGTTCGTGGTGTTGTTCAGCAGCGCGTACGAACTCCATATGGCACCGCTTGTTTGTCCATGGAACTGACCCTCTTTGAGTATATAATCGTCCCCTTCCGTCATCTCGGTCGGGTTTGGCTCGGCGCTATTATACAGCTTTTGGTAGCGCTTATGGTCATCGCTCGCAATATATGAGTTAGCAGTTCCTACAGAGAACAATTGACCTCCTTTATACCATTTGTATACAAATTTCTTATCTCCATCATCGTTTTTCTCAATATATGTATAATCCCTGTTGTAGCAGGTGCGGATGATGATATTATACGGGTCACTTCCTTCGAACCGGAAGATGAAATGGAACTGGGATTCTACCTCCTCTTTTTTATTCTTATTATCACCACTGGTCCAATACGTCGTAATACCGCCTCCCGGATTTTCTATCTTCACGAAATCCTCGCTGGCGAGCATCTCTGCATCGACCTTGCCTTCAGGCACGACAGCCGGACGGTTATTACGACCTCTGTTCAGCGCGAGGAAACCTTTTCCTTTTACGTGGATGTTGTATTCCTGCGACCCGTCGAGTTGTGCCACTGCATTGCTGCTATTATACGTATAAACCACGTAGTATTCAGCGGTAGTTCCGGGAATGGTCGTGCCTTCCTCGATGGGCGTTGCACCGCCCTTCACATCATAGAGTGTTCCCTTGGTATTGGAGTTGCCGGTGTATAGTTGCACGGTAGCGCCGATGGTAATATCCGCCGGGGCATAATACGTAAACCCTGTTGCCAGCGGGCTCTTATAGTGCGCCGGGAGTTCGACCGTTGACTGTTTGTCCACCACGACCTTGACCGCCTCCAGACGATGACCGACAACAACATCGGATTTCATATGATAATCCGAGGTGATCGGCAGCGTTAATATATGATACGTCACCTTCGCAGCCTGCATCGGCAGGACGAAGAGCATCATCGCTATCAGAAATAGTATATGTCTTATCTTTTCAGCTTTCATCTTTCACCTTTCATCTTTCAATCACCATTGTTCCGTATATTTCTGTATATCCACCTTGAGGGCGTACTTATCTAATGTTAGATTATAGGTATAGCTATGACCGGGCTCCCAGTTAAAGTTCACATCCGCTCCGTAGGTAGTGATCGTCACGTCGCTCCAATCGTCCCAGGTAGCATTGACTGTCAGGTACTTCGTACCGTAGTTAGTGGGGATAACGAGGAACGGTGTGGTTTCCGTAGTCGCTGTACCGTTCTTGAGCTCTTGCGTCAACTCCATGTCGGTGGCACCGGTAAGCTCACTCCATGTCATTGCACTACCATCGTAGTTGCAAGTACCGCTGGTTTTGAGATCCTCAATCTTAATACTGTTAATCTGCACATGGGTGCCACTGGCTTCCGTGATCACGAACTTAACCAGCGCAAATGGGTGCTTGAACTGCATCGGCAGCGCACCGCCCGCATCTGTTTGTGTCTGCAAGGTCTGACTATCGAGTACGGCAATCAAATACTCCTGCATAGAGGCCTGCGCCGTGTTGGTCATATAACTGCTTACATCGCAGGTGAAAGAGACGCCTGTAGCGACAGCGTACGTCGGAGTGCCGATATATGCGGGCTTATCAAACGGGCAATAACCTACGAAGTCGAGGGCGGTGTACGTGATATTGACGCCGGAGGGCTCAAAGACTGCACCGTTAGCCGGCCAGTAATAGTGCTCCTGTGCCGAACCGTCCCAGAAGACCCATGCCGCGGATGGAGTGTGCCCCAAATCATAGTGCAGTTTCTTTCCGTCGAGGTACTTATCCGTCCTATCGTGGAAATAAGCATCTATCTTGAGGTCTTTGCCTTGCAACGCTGTATTATTGTCAATCGTGTTCGCACGTCGCAGCATACCACTTACGCCGGTCTTCATCGCAATCTCATGCCGTTGAACCGGTTCGTCCTTATGGCAGCAGCATCCCGCCAGCAGCCCGGCTGCCAGCAGAATCATTATCGATATGTTAAATCGTTTTTGTTTCATTATTGTAACCAAGCGGGGAGTCGAACCCCACTTGGCTTAAGAGAGATTAGTCCTGATTAACAGTAATAGTAGTAGTACTGCTATCGCTTGTCTTCGTCAAGACAATATTAGCCGAAGCCGTACCAGCAGAAGCCTTTACATTAAACTTCAGCGTAGCAACACCACTTGCATCAGCAGAACCTGCTACAGGATCTACAGTAATGATGCCACTACCATCCGTTACAGCAACAGTGTAAGCTGCAGAAGCGCCTAAGCCGGTTACTTTAACGGTGTAGCGACCAGCCGCATTAGCAGTAATTGCCAAATCGGTTCCATGAGCGGTAGAAACCTCAGGTATATCAATCATAACATCGTCATCAACAATCGAGTTATTGTTGAGATCAACAATCCAGTCCGTAACCGTAGGATTAATATAAATCTCATGGAGTTTGAAGGTGATATTGTAGATATACTTCTTACCTGCTTCATAGGTGTCATTGTCTATCTCATACTCATACTCATATAACTTGCTATCGAGATAATAAGAGATTTTGATTTTGGTTGTACCATTGTCAGCATAAGTGTCTGCAGCGGACATGTTAGGCACGACAATAATCTTACCCATCTGCGCAAAATCTGCCGTCAGAGCTACAGATGCGGCTGCATCTGCTTTTGCCGTTTGGTCATTGAGCACACTCTTGTAAGCGTTGGTTTGCGTAGTCGGATCCCAATGTAAAGTAGTAGCTTGACCTGCTTGTGCATTGTAATTAGTATGATTAATCGTTGCAGTACCAGCAAAACGTGCACCGTAGATTTCAATATTCTTAATCTTTATGGCCTGAGATGCAGCATCAGCAGCCTTTACATTAAATACCAAATAAGCCTGTGCGTGCTTGAACGTCATGTCCACAATACCGTTATTTGCAAACGTGAGTGCATTAGCGGTCTGAGTTACCTCACCATGACCAATTGCATACAGGAAGTCATGTTGCTTAGTGTTATAAGCATAGTTATCAGCCATCACAACCGCTACTTTAGAAGCAAAAGCAGCGCCAGCATCACCCCATGTTACATCAGTTGCATTATCATCGTTGGCATTTGCGATCGCGAGGAAGTTGATGTAACAGGGAGACAGCGGCCAATAGCGAGGAGTCTCACCGCCCCAATAGGAATGCGCTGCAGAACCCGTACCTCCAGCGTATTTGTACTTAAAATTAGTTGCGCCGAAGAAATCTTTACCAGGAGCACCTTGCTCCCATGCGGTTACCATCATGTCAATTCCCGTTGGGAATGTAGGTCCCTCGATAGCTCCACTGTTCGTAATAGAAGCGAACTTCGGAGTGCGCGACAGCGGCGCAAAGGCGATCTCCTTTTGGGCGTTTGAACCAGCCGGAACAGTGTTCTCGGAGATGGTCACGTCGTTACTGCAAGAAGCAAGCACTAAGGCTGCTGTTGCAAACAAAAATAAACTTTTTTTCATAACTTTAAAAATTTTAAGTTAGTTAATAATGTTAATTAGTAAACAAAACGTTTGTTTGTTGTTGTTTTCTGATTTTTCTGTTTCTTATTTATTTAAATTTTTGAATTTATGTTAGTACATAAAGTTAGATAAAGCGATAAACATAGATAAACCATTCAGCGTGTATGTATAAATTATATTCATTGATGCGATGTTTTATTTTAATTTATCTATGTTTATATACTATTTCAAAGATCATCCTATCGGGACATCGTGGTTGATTTCTTCCCATTCTTCCACGGTCGGCGCAATACCGCCGCTGGCGGGAGGAGGAATGACAACGGTATCAGGAATCACGATGATATGCGTAGTGTCGGCGAACTGCTCCGTGATATCGGAGATTACAATGACGGGCTTGCCATCTGAGTTCACCGCGATGATATTGAGGTAGCTGCGGCTCTCGCCGGGCAACTTACCAAACGTATTAAACGTAGTCTGGAAGCAACTGTCTTTTCGATTTACATCCACGGGGAAGTAAACCGTTGCCGGGCTGGCGTTCACCTCGTCCCGTCCGAAATAATTAGACAGCGCCTGATTGGTGACGAACGCATCGACACTCTGGGCATACTCGATACCTACGATATGCGGTACTTCAAATGCGTAGGTCTCTACGATCGTCTCTGCTGCCGCTTCAATCGTGATCACGCGCTGTACCTCGCTGTACGGCGGGATCTCCACGCGCTTGCGCGCCACGAGCAGGTGATCCGGCGTCCAGATGATCGGTCCCGGCGCAGACGTGGTGTCATCCTTCGCGACGAGGGAGAAGAGCGGTTGCTTGGACGCGGTGATATCGCTGGTGAAGGCCTCCAATGTCTTGATGTTGCTCTCCCCGCGCTCCTGCGTATATTCAGTATCGAAGCTATAGACGACCATGTCGTACGTACCCGGCGTCACATGCAGCGGACCACCGTACGGACCTACGTACTCTGTCTTCTTGAGTGCACCGCTCTCGATATCGTAGAAGTTCACTACCATATACGTCGGCACGTGTATCTTCGTATGTGCCGCGTCGCTCACCGGCAGATCAACATCCAGCTCGAGCTTCAGCTCCAGCACCAGGAGCAGGTTATCATCTGGCGTCGGGGTGGGGCCATGATCATGGTCATAACACAGGTCCTTGTAATGGCACGAACTCATCAGACCGGCCATTACCATCAATACCGTTGCTATCAGAAAGAAGGATCGTCTCATGATTGGCCTCCTTTCTTCTTTTTCTCAACGGGACTGATCATCCACTTGAGCGAGATTTCTGCCTTCGTCGGACCGAACCAGCGGCGCTTACGGGTCGCTTGCCATACATAGTGCCCCGTGCCGTCATTCGCCGGCTGATAGACTTCGTATTCGCCGCCTTGGTAACCCACGCCGATATTGAAGTCGATACACAGATCATGACCTACCGGCAACGAGTAACCGTACTCGACACCGCCGCCGAAGCCGGGCTTCCATGCCTGATAACCCTGACCGCCGAATTCAACATCGTAGGTCAGCAGGTCGCCGTATATACCGACGTGATGCCCGATGAAGGGATACTCGTTGGCAGCCTTGCCGAAATAGTACCGCAGCGTCAGATAACCGCCGTAGCCCTGCCAGTAGAGGTGCTTATTGTCGGACTTGATCCACGTAGCGATCCAATCGAAGGCGATCGTGAAATGCATCGGCAGCGCAACCTCCAGACCGATATTTGGAACCACCAACGCATCGTAGAGCAGGTTGGTGCGCAGCGCTACCACCGGCAGTTTCTTCGCCGGACGCTCAATATACTCCACGCCGGCCTCGCATGAGTCCGGATTAAAGGACGTACCTGCACCGGCCTTAAGCGGATCGACCGGACCCTCGCGGGGAACGATCGTATCCGGCGCGATCTCCGCGATCGTGTCCGGAGTAACAGCAACCGTGTCCGGCTCAGTTACCACAATGGGCTCCGACTCTGGCTCTACTATAACCACCGTGTCCGGCGCAACTACTACAACCGGCTCCGGTTCAACAACCGGTTCCGGCGCAACTACGACAACCGGCTCCGGTTCAACAACCGGTTCTTCTACGACAACAGGCTCTTCGACCACTGCAACTTGCTTAGGCTGCGCTTGTTTAGTCTTCGCAACTTTCGGTTTGGTTGCGACTATTGTATCTGTCTTTGGGGGAGTTGGTGTCTCTACCGCATTCGGTTCCGCATCGTTAATATATCGCTCAAAAAACGCGTTGATTTGCTTGGACCGAGAGTCCCCGCCTTGAGAACCATTTTTTGTATGGCAAGCGGTGAGCATCGTGAGTATGCTCAGCAGTCCGACTATATAATATCTTGATATTGTATCTTTCACGCGCGTTTATATGGTAAAAATACCAAAACGAGTGCGCAAAGGTACAAAAAATATTTGGAATAGGCAAGTTTTTTTTACTTTTTTTACGATTTTGCTTACTTTTTGTAAGAAAAAGAGCCACAAATGTGACTCTCTTTCCTTCCGCCGCTGTCGTAGCCTGCATCTGCAGTTTATAGTTTTTTACCTGTAACATCATATTTCTCGTTGTTACGAATGATTATTACGTGTTGATTCTCGATGATCTTGTACGGGCGGTTATCGTCCTTCTTCAGCACGATCGGAGCCAGTAACGAACCGTGGTGGCTATCTGCGGAATAGCCAATGGTGATTGGTGATTGGTCATAGGTCATTGGTGTAAGCGATTGACCGTTCATCTCGAATCGGAGTTCTCCGATCTGATCGCTCTGGATTGTCAAGAAGTACAGCGAGTCAATCGGCTCTGCTACAGCGGCGAGTTCATCTCCTACGTAAACCTTCAATACATCATTTACATCATTGAGCGACGCAGTCGCGCTCATTCCATCATTAATCATTGCGATCATCGTCATATTCGTTGCCGCTTGCGGATTAGTGAACGCAGATGGACTTTCGACTATGGACTTTCGACTATGGACTTTCATTTCCGGCTTAAAGAACTTCATCTCTACACTGCTTGGCGCCATACGGCGGAAGAGGTATCCTTCGCCGGGTTGGAGAGCTGTGAGGTCACCTACCCATCGTTTGTCCTTGGAGAATGTAGCGAAGCGATTATGGGCCTTGATCATATCGCCTGGCGAAGCGTTCTGGTAGTAATCCGCCAGGGCTTCGGTGACGGAGGTACGCCGGTCGAAGAGACAGGGCAGCGGGCTCCACTGGCCGTCACCACGGACGGAGATCTTCATCGAATCCTCAGAGAGGATATCGCCGGATACGCGCATTGTATTGGCATTCGCTGCATAGACCATGTAGATCTGCGAATGATGGAGGTTGGTGAGCGTTCCGATAAAAACATCGTTGGTCTCGTTGTAGGTGCTGAACTGACGCGTGTTCGGGTTCTTGATCAGGTCCCCTTCGGTCCAAGGCTTGGCCGCGGACATACAGGTATTTACATCTCCATGCGTAGCCGTGAGATCGAGATGCGTAGAAACCCAGTTCCATCCTGCCTGCAGTTCAATCTGCTGCCGTTCGCTTCCGTTCATCGAAAGAATCAGCGGTTCATTATTGCCGCATCCATAGACGTAACCATGTGCAAACATCACATTCTCATTGGGCGTCAGACCGTAGGTCTTACCGGTCGAAGCCTGCCAGAGCAGGAAGCGTATCGGCTTGCGGTTCATGGCATCGTTGCCGAAGACAGTCAGGAAGACGTCGGTGGTGTTGCTGATGGCATTGAACGATATATGGGCTTGTCCCACGCACTCGTTATGATAGATGGCATAGACGATATCGCGTTCGTCGGTATCATAGGATACAACGCCATCATGAGCGATCTCCACTTTCGCGCAGACAGACATATTATACGGGTACTTCCCTTCATCGAGATTGTCATACGGCGGTATTGCCTCGATGACATACTCGACCGTAAGGGGTTCGCTCAGTCCGTCCTCGTCCGTGAGATAGAGCATATCGCTGTACTCGCCTACGGCTATCTGGCTGTTGAACGTCAGACGAACGGTCTTTTCCTCCATCGGGTCGAGGGAGCCGTAGGGGGTGCTCACGCTCAGCCACGACGGCATGGACTCGATCGTGTACGTATGGCGCTTACCGCTTGTGTTGATGATGTCTACATTCGTCGTCAAGTCTGCATCGGCATGATCCTCTATCTTGATAGTCAGCTTCTTGGTGGACCACTTGAGACTATTACGATCAACGAACGCCGTCCAGGTTACGGGCGAACTCATCGGGTTACCGTTCAGGTCCTCTACGTCACGCACCGTCACGTAGATCGACTGTTTGTTCACCTCGTAGTCGCGGTTGAGGATGTTGATCATCAACTCATCGTTGTTGAACGCCCAGTTGAAATAGAGCTTGTTGAGCACGCCATGCGACTTGATCGGCGCATTATTGGCGGCATCAGCCAAATTGGTGATTGGTGATTGGTCATTGCTCATTACCAGCGGCACGATTTTATTGACCACATTGCCGTTGGCATCCTTGAATGTACGTCGGTCATTGATGGAGAAGCGCTGCTCGATGATGCCGTTCGGGTTGATGTACTGCTCCTCGAAGGGCAGGTAGGCAAAGAGGCCCATCTCGTCGCCCGTGAGGGCATTGTTCTCATACAACTCCACCAGCGATTTGGGCAATGCCTGCTCGAAGATAACGAACTCATCGATATTACCCTTGAACCCGTTATCACCGAGGTACATCGTTCCGACGAGACCGCCTACTTGGGTCGCATCGTAGGTCTGAACCATCTTGCCGTCGAGGAAGAGTGCGGCGTTGTTATAGGTACGGCTGACGGTGAGTACCATATGATGCCAGTTGCCGTCTGCATAGCCGTCTGGCACGTTCAGTTGGAGGTCGTTCGAGTGGAAGAGTGTACCGCCTTTCTCAGCCTTGAACCACAGCATCATCGTCAGGTCATATATTTTTGAGCGGCCGAGTAGGTTACCGTTCAGTTGAACGGGTTCGCCATCCAGTTTGAGCGAATAACCTTTCTGTTTGTTCCAACTGCAGCCGTCCAGATAGAGCGTTGCGCCGTGCGCCTGGTCGGTCACAGTCTCACCCTTGCCTTCATCCATGCGGTAGTATGCAAGCAGCTCACGCTCGTAGCCTGTGAGCGTACGGTTGGCGGTGGCACTGATCTCTTCGAGCGTCAGGGCTTTCGTCCAAACACGCGCCTCGAGCATATCGCCGTCGTAGGTAGTACCAAATTGGAAGTAAGCACTGCGTTCCGTAGCCTCATCTGTATTCGTGGAGCTGCCGAGATTAGCGGATGTTACTTCTTCTGTACCTACAAAGAACCGAGTCCTACCTGTTTTCTCTGAAACACACACTACGCGCGTGAAAGCACGGAGGTCGTCGAGTTTCTTGGACGAACTAGCCAGGAAGTTCTTGCCGTTTGTTTTAACCAGACGCAGTATATTGTCTTTGGTCAGGATGAGCTGTTTGTTCACTTGTGCATCGCCGGTCTCGAAGAGGATCATGTCGTTCTCGCGGTTGTTAGCCACGGTCGGTTTGATCATCATATCGATGGTGAAGTCTGTCTCTGTGAGGTCGCGTTTCGCCTTGGTCGCTGCCGACGCATTTCCATCGAAATGCAATGCCGTCGAAGCAGAGAGACCTGTTGAATTGGTGATGCCGGTGATCTGGAAGTTATTATCCTCGTCGAGGTAGTTACCGGCAATCGGTTCGTTGAAGCGCAGCTTGAGATGATCGCCTACGCCGAGGATGCTATTTGCCGGTTCGGGTTCACCAAAGACAACCGGCACACGCGTATCCTTGATACCGGTCAATACCTTCGAAGCCTTCGTCAGATACGAGGTTCCGTAACGGCAGAACGATACGGCGCGCAGGTCATACTCCTGCTCCATCGGATCACGCTCGCCATAGAAAGCGATGTTCTCGATACGTCCCGCTTTCATCATCGCTTTGCTTCCGGATGCCTCTTTGTAATACGTGCTGTCCGCGTAGAACGAACAGAGGTTCACCCATCCGTCGTCGGATTGCGTGGAGAGCTTATATTGGAACTCGATATGGTCGAAGTTCGGATGTTGGATGTCGTATCCGTCAATCACTACCGGCAGGTACCATCCCGTCGAGTCTTTGGGCGACAAGGTATTCATCACCCACTTGTCGTGCGGCGCGGAGATATTGACATCGCAACTCGTCGGTTGGAAATGTACGCTGAAGGACGCCTTGGTGAAGTTCAAGATGTCGCATTGCGAAGCGAGCATGAGCGTGATGTTCTCGTAGTCATAGCCCTGTCCGGCATACACCTCAAGCGTCTTATCAATCGTCTGACCCGGGTTCAATTTAATCGCTCGCGCGTCACCCGTCAGCGGGAAGCCGTCCATCATCACTTTCGCGCCATTCGGGTTAGATGCATCGACGAGCACGAGTTTGAATACTACGTAACTCTCGAAGGTCTGCTGCGTCTCGTTACTCAACCGTATCTTGATGATCGCCGGCTGGTCGTGCGGCACACCGCTTACCTCGTGATTCAAGATATCAATCGTCGGATTCTCCAACTGGAGCGTACCGGCTGACATCTGTATCGGGTTACCTCCGCTGGTGTAGAAATACGACTCTTCCGGGCCTTCCCACGGACATTTCGTCGCACCGCCGTTGAGACGATACACATACGAGCCGTACAAATGGGTATTTTTCTTGTAGTCGGTACCGACCGCGTCCGCCATACCGCGGCCATCCGCCGTCGAGTCGTTGAAATGGTTATCCTTCTCGATACGACGGAATACATCTACGTTCATATAGCTGTACTCATCCGGTTCGAGCACGAATCCTGCTGTACGCGTATTGGATTTCGACTGATCCGGATTGCGGGCCATATCGATATCGAGAACCGGAGTGAATTTAAATTTTGTCGTCGCTCCCGGCATATCGGTATTGATTACGAGGGGGTGCGGATTGCCGTCGGGTTGCGCCCAAAGATTCGAGAGGTTTGCAAGCTGACCGGCCAGTTGTTCGCCGGCTTTTGCGGTTAATGTACTCATTTTCCCTAAAGCGGACGTAACATTACCCCCCAGGTCTAAACCTTTGAAATAGAATACACTGGACGTAGTGGCATTATAACTTTCCGAATGACTCATCTTCACGCCGTTGCTCACGGAGTAGTTACCTACATGGTCCACGTCGGAACCAATCAGCACATTCAGTTTCTCTTTCTCGTTCTGTTTGATCAGGTTAATCCATTTAACGATCGTATTGTTGTATTCCGCCACGCGGTCTATATTCACCCATTGCTTCTCTTCAGTGCCGGTAGGGATCACTTTCGTGTAGTTAGCGAGTGCGTAGGTGGTATCGGTCGGTATGACATGCGACCAATAGACCGGTTCCTTCTTTGCATCAGCAATCGCCTGAACCGTCGCGCTGTCACCGGTCACGAGCAACCCGTTACGCTCTTTCAACAACTGCGGTAATACGACCGTCAGGATATAATCCTGCGAATAGATGAACGAACCGTTAACAGAGGACGACGCGGCTATCTCTTCACCGATAGCGAGGTAGTATTTAGTGCTATCCAGGCTACGTCCTTCGGCTACCGTTGTGCGCTTACCGGTCACACCTACGTTCTCCGTCAAGCTGGCGGCTAAGGTCGAATAACTCAGCGAGTCAAGCGGTTTGACGGCATCCGTCATCTGAAGTAATACGTTCTGCATCGTACCGATATAGACATCTCCTCGCGAGCCTACGAACCAGTTGTCGCTGCCCGTCTCGATACGCTCATTGGTCGTGAAGGTATAACTGCCGCCGGTCTTATAATGGAAGCCCGACGTGATAGGAATGGTATAGGGCACGGACGCGGATGCACTCGCTACGGTGCCGGTATAGGGAGCAGGTATGGCAGGAGAGGTACCAAGATAGGTACCGAACACCATTGTTTTGGCTGTTCCGTATTCGAAGTTGAGGTTCACGCCGAACTTCACGTCGAGGTTAAACGTATAGTTATAGTTGAACGATGTACCGGACTCGAGGTATGCATAGCTCTTGGCTCCGGGCGGGTCACGAAGGACGTCTAACAGCACCGGACCGGCTGTCACTTGCGTCATGTAATCGCGACCTTTGGAGCGATTGCCGGTGACATAGGCCTTGATCACTTCTTTCTCGATATACCGTCCGTCCGACTCTACCGACACATTGAGCACGCGCAGCGATTGCTCGCCTGTCTTGTTGAACGATACATAGTCCACAGGGATGGAGATGTCGATCTGACCTTCATCATCGGTGCTTTTATTATCGCCGAGATTGTACTGCGTCGCTTGCTCCCATTTCGGGAACAGACCGGAGAAGGTCTGTGTATCTTCGGAAGCATGGAGACCGTTATAGACCTTCATCTGACCGCCGTTGATACGTACCTCTTCGTGCTTGGGTGAGGTCTTATCGTTGTTATAGTAATAGTCCTCATGCGCTGTAATGCGGAACGCGTAGGTAGCGGATGCGAACACCGGATGATCGAAGGTATAATGAATCGCTCCGGTCGAGTCTCTCTCTACCAATGGAATGTTCACTTCCTTGTTGAGCACATCCGTGCGCGTCATGTACAATTCGCCGTAATAGGGCATCTCCATTCCGTACTTCATCTGGATACAGCTGATGTCAATCGGCGAACGGTAGGTGATACTGTATTTCTCGTTCCACTCCGTCGCTCTGTCGCCGTCCAGATCACCCGAATGATGCGTAGCTACGTTACTCAGGTCGATCACCTCACTCGTCTTGCCTTCCGCAAAGAGCGTAGCGTAACCTCTCGCCGTTGCTTGCGTCACTTTGTAACGCACCGGGAACAGGTCTGCGCAGTACTCGCCTGTCGCAGGATCGGGGTTGATGATGATGCGTTTCTTTTGATAGTGCATCTTCGTGTAAGCAATCGTGTCTATACTGCCGTCGTCCAAGTTATGTACCTCATGCGGCACGGTGTATTCGAACGTGTCGCGCGTCAGGTCGTTCTCATCCCGTACGATATGCGAGATATTATCGCCTTCCAGCTCGAGGACCAACTGCAGGTCATCGCCCAGGTTGTTCGTACTGTATCCGAAACCCAACAGCTTCATGGCTTGTTTCTTACCGCCGACGATACGACCGGCAAGACGCACTTTCGTGGCATCCCATACGCGTACGCCGTCCAGCGCTTTGTCCAGCACCAGATTGCTGTCGTTATTCATGCGCACGAAACCGTTTCCTTCAAACGTGTGTCCTTCTTTGACCACTTGCAGCGTGAACGGATGGTTCTTGGGCACAAGCAACTCGAAGTTACCTGACGCATCGGTACGTAGCGGCCCGCCCGCGATATAAACCATATTGGTATCCAGCTTAATATTCGCATCGCGAACCGGGATAGACGATTTCGAATAGAGCACACGACCGCTGAATCGTACCGCAGAGATATTATCGAACTCAATGCCTTCCGCTACGGGGTTCTTGGCGTTCAGTCCTATCGATGCCGTCGTCATGGACGTGTTATTGAATCGGAACTCGGCATAAGAGCTGGTCGGAACGATGCTGTAGTTCTTACCTTCGCCGTAGAGCAGACTGTCAAACGCATACCGTCCGGATTCATCCGTGACGGTCGTTAAGTCGTTCATTCCTTCGCTCGTTAAACTTACGTTTACATTCGGGCATCCCGTTCCGTCCGCATAATGGATACGTCCGCTGATAAGGCCGTACGGCGAGCGGAAACCGGTCGTGGTATCACAATGGATAGTCGTCTTGTTGTTGCATGTAAACGATGCCTTGAGTTGATACTCATACACCGTCCCCGGAGCAATGCTGTCATCGCGGTAGCTATTTCCTTCCGTTTGCTTGACGAACTTAAACTCCTCTGTACTGCCTGCCTCGCGGCGGGACAACTCATAGTAGTCCAAACCTCCCGGTGTCGATTCCCATGTCAGGATGATGCCGTACCGATCCGTGCCCTGAGATGCCTCAAAACGAGATATATGCGCCACGTCGTTGTAATACAGATCCGGGCCATTCAGTTGGATCGGTTCCAACTCGGCAGGGTTCAGCACTTTGAGTACCGAACTCGATTGGTCGACGCGTACCTCGTAGCGGTAGTGCGTACAACTCCGATCAGCCACATTCGTCATCTGCGCCATCCATGAGCCGTCCGCCTGCCGCTTGATGCTGTCTGCCGGAACGGGGAACTCTATCGTATCATTGGTCTCTACCGAGATTCGCCGCAGGTAGAGGATCGCATTGCGGTCCCAATTGCAACGTGAGCTATTGGAACTAAAGCCCACTACTTTCTGCGATAATTTTGTATAGAGCGTATGCCGGGCCGTGTCGGGCAGCGGATGCTGCGCTATCAACGAGTCGCGTACGGCATGGATAGCCGCCTCGTCTTCCTCCAGATGCCCATAGAGGTTCTGCCCCGAACCCGGATATAACTCCCAACTGGCTATATAGGCCGCCTTATCATCCATTTCACCGATCAGGTTCAGCGTACTCACCGAATAGCCGTCGCTATTCATCACATGTATCTGCACCTTGCTGCCTATCTCTACCTCGGTTTCCAGCATGTTGTTCGTGAGCGGCAACATCGTCTGCTGCAAACTGCCCTCGGGCGGCAGATAGTACATCTTATACGTATAGTTCGCCGGGTTGACACCGTCCCTTCCGCTCAGCGTCAAACGTATAGGCATCTTACCCTTGATCTGACTCACCGAATACGTCAGCCTACACAGGTTCTCCGCCTCGGGCTGAATCTGAATCGCTTTGTTTTCGATATGGATTTGGAAATGGACGAGTCGGTTCTTATCATAATTGGCATCCTTGGTGTAGTCCGCTTGCTGTTGAGCCAACGGAGCCTGGTAGTTGTTCTTGGTCAGCACTGTAGTGCGTGCAAACCCTTCATGCCATCCCCATACGGCGGACGAACCGCGGCGAACGCGGTAGTAAACCGGCTTGCCGGGTTCATAGATCCGGGTACTCGCCAGTTCCACGTTATAGATCACACGCTCATTGCCCTCTGCGTCCAGGGCAGCATATACGCCTTTCTCACTCACGTACCCTCCGTTCGCGGCGCTGCTCGTCTTTTCGTCCGTCAGCACACTCGTCGGGTCGTCCTCGAACGTGTACGTAGCGGAGTCCTTATGGAAACTCTGCACGCTCACCTGCTCCGCGTCCGAGAAATCCGCCTTCAGCGCACGCTCCACTTGGAACACATCGCCGTCCACCAGGTCTTCCGCTCCCGGAAAATGAATACCCCAACTCAACTTCACCTTACCCGTCACGCTTTTCTGCGCGTCCAGGATCTCCTCCGCCTTGAAGTCATAGATACGGTGGTATGCCGGGACATTGACCGAGTTCGTCTTGAGCGCGAAGATCTGCGGCTTATCCGGATCATTGCTCATGTTCACGCGGAAAGTCGCGTTGAACTGACGCTGTACCGAGTCGGTCGTAGGAATGATGATCGTACCCGAGTTATCCGAGGTATTGGTCTCTTTCGAGTCCAGCGAGGTATGGTAACTAACCGCCGACTGATACGTCACATACTGGATCGCCGCATTGCCGTAACCCGTCACACCGTCATCGTCCATAGCGTACAGATAGGGCTTGAACAATTCCGGTGTCTGCGGATCAGCCACATTCAGACGCTCGCTCATCTTCCACCATTTCGTATACGTGCTCTCTCCGCTTGAATACTTGTATATGTTCGCACTGACACCCCAGTAGAAGTCCTTGCCGGCCAACTCCTGCGGCGGATACCAATCGAACTCGATATACGTGATATCCTCATGTCCGTCATCGTTCTTACGCTTGAGTTTGAGCGACTTGGCCCACTGGTTCCAATACGTATCATCGTCCTTCTCAAGCGTCACCCGTGTGCCGTCTTTCATATTCTGAATGACCGCAGTACCGGCATGCATGTAGATGAAGCCTTCTCCCGAACCCTTGTAGTCGTTATTCACGTTGTCACCGCCACGCCGAGCAGCCACCGTCGCGATACGATGCACATCGGCGGAGCCGCGATCCTGGTTCGGCTTGAGCGAGTACCAGATGTACGAATCCCAGTTGTTGTTATGCGCATTCCAACTGTCCAGGTAATAGTTGTTCACGCGTCCATATACCCAGATCGGAATAGTGAACCGGTACACGCCATTACCCATGTTCATCACCGTGTAATGCTCCTCATGCTCGAGATAGTCATTCGCCTGCACGGTTGTCACACTCATTGCTGCTACCACCAGCGCCACGGTTAAATACAAAAATCGTTTCATATTAGTTGTGTTTTTTCTGTTTCACAAAACTTTGCGCGGCAAAGTTACTGTTTTTTTTTGACATATGCAAGCAAAAACAGAAAAATCGCCTTTTGAGGGGCGATTTTTCCGTTTGGACTTTAGCTATTGGCTTTTTTAGGCTAACAGCTATCAGCGCAGCGGTCTTATTTTACTTGTACGCCTGTAGCGGTGAACATCTTTCCATCACGGATGATGAAGAGTTGACCGTTGATGAGGACTTTGCGGGTCTTGTCCTTCTCGGTAGCCGCTACATCCTCGATATCCTGCGTGCCCTCTGCGTCCTTGACGAGACGAACACCCAGACCTTGTGCGCGGTCGCGGGCTCCGAGAACCGGACCGTTCGTGTCGAGGTTTACCGCGATAGCCTGGCTGTCGCCGGAAGTCGTCTTGGTCCAGTAGTGGCCCTTAGCGCCACGCGATCTGAGATATTCGTACTCGTAGATGGTGGTATCCAGACGATAGGCGTTCAGCGTGAGGAAGACAGCACCGGCATCCTGCATTTTTTTCAACTGACGAGTATTGTACAAGTTGTCTTCGTAACCCGTTGCATTCGGATCGAACGACAGACCTGCAGGCAACTGGAAGCTATCCGGCAGGATGACGATGGCGAACAAACGGGGGTCAGGATCGAAATTAAAAGCAGCCAGACCGCGTTTTTGAGCCGCATTCGGACGACTGTTGAGGATATAATCCCATTCGTCCGAACTCAGCGTACGCCATGTACCTGCCTCATAACTACTGTTCTGTATCGGGTGATCCCCCCACTCGTTGAAGGTAGGATAGTCGGTATTGTTGATGCTGTAGTTAAGCGGATACTCACCGGTGCCCCATCCGAAGAGGTCAATCCAGTTGACATCGGTGTATTTCACAAATGTGTTCGCGTTCAGACGTACCTCAAACTGGGCGGTAGCAAAGTGGTAGGTCGGGATACGAGGCAGGAACTGCAGGTTACCTTTGGAGAATTGCACTTGTTTGCCATCGGCGCTCACCGTGAACTTACCCGGCAGTTCGCCCGTCTCCGGAGCGGAGTTCGTATGATCTGTCACATCGATGCTTGCCATCCACATACCCTGTGCGCCGAACATCTCCCTGACGAAGATGATGTTGGCGTTGGTGCCATCCGGGATGAATGAGAATTGATAGACATAAAGGTCATCCGCAAGAATCGGTTTGCGGTACACCTTCTTGCCGTCCACGGTGATGGTATAGCTATAACTCGACGCTACGCTACAGTTATAATCTCTCTCGTTGGTGAGCAGTTCGTAATAATCACCGTTCCGAATAACACCCAGCAGTTCGGTGACTACGTTGGCTTCCATGGCCAGCCAGTAGCCGTACGGCGTGGAATAGAGCGGCGTGCCATCAAGCAGAACGCGGTTATAGTATAGATAATACTCGACGTGTTTGGAGGATACCGGGTGATGATGCAGCTCGAATACAGTCAGCGTATCACCTTCAATCAGGACAGCTTGATCACTAACCAAACCGATGGTATCGGTGAGCATTGTGTGACCGAGCACAGTGCCGTCCGGATAGAGACGATTATAGTACAACTGCGAATGACCATCTTTCAACCGGAATGCCTTATACACCAGTGCCAGACTATTGTCGCTCATAGGAATGGCAGCACGCACCTCTTCCGCGTGCACCGTAGCGCCATCACGCGTAACGACACCGAATGGCTCAACCTTAACCGGCTCTCCCCATACATTCTGGAGATCCGGATTGAGCAGTTGTGCACTGTAACCGTCATTTTCGTCCACATAAATGATATACACGTTGCCGTTCGGTGCCGGACGCAGCGAGTATCTATAGGGAGTTACCGTGGTGTCAATACGCTGATGCAAGATATTGCCGTTGAGGTCCATACTTACGATCTCGAAATAATGCACGAAGGATTCCTCCACCGGACCCAGTCCATGAGAAGAGGTATCTCTTTTCTCGAACTTCTCTTCCATTTGGGCGGCAAAGTAAATATAGTTGCCGCTGGGAACGATTTGCTCTTGCCCATACACACGACCTGTGGCTGTAGTGTCCATTTCATAATAGGGCATTTCCACGCCGTCCGTGCTCCAAACCGGCTGACCGTCCTGGGTATAGCAGTAGGCGAACGATCTAAGTCCGTTCGGGAAATATGTTTCCAGATTTTGCTCGGACAACTGGTGCTCTACTTGCACTTGCTCTGCCGACAGGTGCCGTACGTCTGCATGTGTGAGCACTACGTTACCGTTAGAAAGGGTGTCTACATTCACATAACCGAAAGCGGCTCCCAAAGTCTGTTTGTAGGAAACAAGTACGCCTTCATCGCCTAACATCTTGTTACCGCTGGGGTCTAACATCTGCAGGTGCAGATAGAAGTACTTGCTCGGGTCCGGTTGTCCGGTTGTCGGATTGGTGTGGATACCAAAGGTGCGGTAAGCGAGGATGGTGCTTCCGTCCGCCTTACGAATCATCTCAGGCTCATGGTACTCCAAGCCCCTTCCGTTCTCAATAAGAGTAATATCCCTATCACTCGGCATCCAACTTGCGGCCGCCGGCAGCATCATTGCGGCACAGAACAGAGCCAAAAGAGTCTTTTTCATACTCATAGATTTTGATTTTTAGTTAAACAATATTATTAGTTATTCTATTCAAAAACATTTTGCGCTGCAAAATTACTGCTTTTTCATGACATACACAAACTTTTGTGACAAAAAATGCTACCATTTTTTTACTTTTTGTTACCAAAATGTGTGAAAGATTTGGGGTTTGGGGGTTATTTAATCATTTGGCCAGTAGCATCATAGATACGACCGTTCCGCTCGATGAAGAGCATTCCGTTGCGGATGATCTTCGCAGATCCGCCAGACTTGGCGGATACATTATCGATGCCTTGCGGGAGGTCGATGTTCGAAGTGATGGTGAAGTCCGCATCGGGGTCACTGCCCATTAGGTTCGTCAGGCGGAAGTATGCCCGGAAAGCACCGACCGTGACGGGTTCTTGACCGTTTGGATGGACGAGGACGCCGTTGTCATTGAAGTACAGCACCATCTTGTTCGCACTCGTGAAGGTCTGCGGGCTGTATAGCGACTTGTACATTAAGAGTCGGGCTCTGGCGTCCGCGGTCTTGTTGGTCAGCGTCACGTTCTCGAATTCCGGAGAGAGGATAGGATTACCTTCCGTCCAGCGGATGATATAGGGTACACCGGCTTCGATGGCCGTGGTGTCCTTGAAATAGAGATAGACGAGTTTGTTCTCCGTATCGTTATAGGACTTGTCCGTATCCAGTTCTTTAAGCGTACAACCTGACAACGGACTGGCGGCTAACTCGTCTGCGGAGAGCGAGAAGGGCAGGGTAATAGACTGCCATGTGTTGTTCTTATTGAACACTCGCCCGGAAAGGATAACCTTGTTAACCTTCATGCCGTTGTACTCATTGAGTGTCACACCGTTCTGTTCGTCATCATAGAGCGTGACATCCGCTACTCTGTAGCGCGCAACAAAACAGATGTTTCCTGTAACGGTGTATTTATTGCCCGCGCGGTAGAGCGTGTCCGCCGTAGCGGTGGTATATGGGGAACTATAGCTATCCTCCGTCGGAACGGTTGTGGCCTCCCAGCCTATGAACGTAAGCCCCGGCACGTTGAGGGTTGCCATCGGCAATCTGTACACCGAATCAGGCACCACGAGATGCGTGTTCGTCAGGCCGTACGTCTGTCCGTCAAACGAACCGTCGGGTTGCGCCACCGGCATGTACAGTTTGGCAGCATACACCGTTGCGTGTACGCCGCAGACGGTGCATACGCCGTTCGCATCGAAGGTATGCTCCGCCGTGTCGGAATGCAGGCAGTACGGACAATGGCTGATATGGTGGTCGTGGAGGTCTGTGCCGTCGATGGTGTAGGTCACATCGCTATGGTCGCACACCTCGACACGTACCCGCGTACGGTACCAGCACATGTTCTTGCGTTCTACAGCAGCGGCTTTGCGTTCGGAGCTTACCATCATGTTGTCACCGATAGCCAGTTTGCCGTAGTCGTCGCATCCTTCACCCGGTCCTATAGCGCGGTAGCCGGTCTCATCCCGTCCGGCTCTGGCAACGAGCGTGCCGCCCATAATGGTAACGTCGGAGCCTTTGCTGTTCTGACCGCCGCCTATACCGGCTCCCCTGTCCTTTCCTTCGGCATACACGTATCCGCCGGTGATCCGGAAGTAGCCGCCGTCGGCATCCTCACCGCCGCCTATACCCGCTGCATCCACACCGCCGTAGGCATACACCTCGCCGCCGGAGACATCCAGGACTCCGCCATATGCATAGTAGTTCGACACTTTTTCCGAGCCGCTGCCGATACCGGCACCGTTACCGGCACCGTATGCTTTGACGGTTCCGCCATGGATGACGGTGCGTCCGCCTTCGCCGTTCCAGCCGCCACCGATACCGGCGGCATCGTCACCGCCATACGCCTTTATATCACCGCCAAAGATCTTGAGGATAGCGCCATTGGAATCTTCACCGCCGCCTATACCAGCAGCGTTCTTGCCTCCGTGGGCTTCCACCTCACCGCCGTATATCTCGATGATGGTGACAGCTTGGGTTCTTTGAGAATTAAGATCCTCATCCTCCCATCCGTTCGGCCACGTCAGAAGATGCTCATTGAGGTCATTATGCACATATCTTCCCGCACCGATACCCGGAGAAAGAGCATCACCTTGCGCATACACTTTGCCGTCATAGATGATAAGATGTCCTCCTCCGTGATGGGTACCGCCGATACCGGAACCGCCTTCATAAAAGAAATCTCCTTCGCCGGCGAGTGCTTTGATATCTCCTCCATAGATGGTGATGTTTCCTGCCGGCTGGCAATAGCCGCCGCCTATACCGGAAGCCTCGGCACCACCCTTCACGGTCAATTTGCCGCCGTGGATCTCCAGGTCAGCTGCCGGGCGGTTGCCATAATCGCCGTTTCCCTCGTCACTACCGATGCCGGCAGCCTTGGCTTTATAGCCGCTGGCGATATCCAGTTTGCCCATCGATCCGCCGTAGGACTGGCTGTGGATATACAGCGTTTTATTATCACCGTAGCACAATATGCCGCCGGAGAGGGTGAGTTTGGCACCGTCGCAGAGGATGAGGTGTACGTTCTTGCCCAGCACGTTGAGGGTGTTGTTGCTCACATTGCCGCGCACCACATAGTACTCGTCATTGTCGCCGTTGTATCCGCCCAACTGGAACCAGTCTTCGTCGTTATTGCTGTTGGTCACTAACTTGTAATCGCCTTCCTCCGGCGCGTTGTGGTATCCGATAAGGCGCGTGAGGGTCTTGGTGGTATTGACCACCTGCTTGTCCGGGCGGTTCCAGCTGCGCTCGATGTAATGCACTGCCATACCCGCTTCATCGCCGGAAGCCAGCACAAGAACCTCTGTTTCGTCGCTCGTGAAGATGGTGGCAGCATCCGTGCCGCTGTTGTGGGTGTTGTAGCCGCTGGTGAACGTGCCTGCTGTCTCCATTTTGATGCCGATGCTGCTGCCCGCGAGGCTGCCCGTGACGGTGAGGAGCGCACCTGTTTTGAGGAAGAGGTTATTCGGCTTATTGTCAACGGTCGTGTTGCCGGTGACGATGTTCACTCCTTGTACGTTCAGCGTGCCCTCCTGCCATATACCGCCGCCTTGGGTGGCGGCTTTGTTGTTCTGGATCGTACATCCGTCCAGCGTCAGCGTACCGAAATTGCATATACCGCCACCTCCGCACACTTTCGCTTCATTGCCCGTAATGGAAACGTTGGTAAGCGTTGCCGTCGCATTCTCTTCGTTAAAGAAACCGCCGCCACCTTTCGCTCCTGAGTGGTCGTTACTGCGGTTATTCGTGATTGCTCCGCCCGTCATGGTCAGCGTACCGCCTTCGCAGTTGCAGATACCGCCACCGCGGTCATCGGCTACGTTCTTGGTGATGATGACGTCGATGAGGGTGACGGTACCGCCTTCGTTCACAAGTGCACCGCCTCCTCCACCCCATCCTCCGGTGAGCGTACCGTTGGAGAGGTTCAGCGTAGCTCCGCTACGAACCGTGATGACCTGACCACCGCCTTGCCCACGCTGGGTAAGTTTGCGGTCGAGTTTATGACCATTGAGGTCTATCGACACCGAATGGTTAGAAGGGATCGAGAGCGTACTGTTGCTCAGGTCTATATCCGCATCCACACGGATAGTCACACCATCATTCTGGATGGCCGCACGAATCTCCGCGTCGGTAGTAACGACGGTCTGCGCCCATGCGATCTGCGCAGCTGCGCACAGAAGGATCAAAGTAAGGAACTTTTTCATATTTTTACATTTTTACATTTTCGCATTTATACATCAAAGAATCCTAATTGGCTGATTGCGGTTAGCATCCTATTGACGTAAGCGCTATCCGGTGCAGACCAATGGAAGCCGAGACGGAGCAGGACTGCGGAGGTATAGCGGTTATCACGCTCGATAGTCACCGCCTTCTGTCCATGCGTCATGTCTTGGTATGCCAAGAGAGCGGACATGAGGCTGGCTTTCTTCGGGTCTTTGCTGGCCTCGAGAATCGCTTGCTGGAACTCGTCTTCCTCCACGTAACGGATGGACTTGCCTATCTTCTCAAAGCCCGCAAGTATATCACCCAAGAGGTCGGTATGGTTATTGAAGGGTTGGAAGACGTTACACTCCTTCGGTGTAGAGGCGAGCAGTACGACAGCCTTTGCGGTCTCGTTCACCGGTGAGAACTCCGCCGGTGAGTCGTATTCGTCTATCGGACAGCAGCCAAGCGTGGAGAACACTTTGAGTCGTCCCATGTAACTGTTCGTCTGGAAGTTCGCCTGGAACTCACCGTCATAGCTACGCGCAGCGAGGTTACCCACACGCATGACCTTAGCGTTCAGTCCATGACGAGCTACCGCCTCGAGAATGACACGCTCAGCGAGGAACTTCGACCGCATATAGCGGTTATCAAGGAACTGACCGAAGTACAACACGCGTTCCGACAGTTCGGGTACTGCCTTGCCGTCACCGCGATCTACCCATATCTCTCCTACAGAGGTAGTGGAGATATGTACGAGTCGTGCGCCGGTCTTGAGACAGAACTCCACGCATCGCTCCGCGCCACCGATATTCACCTGCTCAATATCATCAGTCTTGGAGAAGTGCTTGACGTTCGCTGCACAATTGAATACTGTCTGAATACTGAGATAATCGTGCCTCTTGTAGGCTAAGAATGCTGACAACTGATCACTAATGTCACTTGTCACATCGCCGTTGACGACGAAGAGGCGGGAACCGAAGAGCTCATCAAAACGTCGATCGAAATAATAGAAGAGCAGGTTACGCAGACGTCGTTGCGCATCGTGCTGGTCTTTTCCGCGAACAAGACAAGTGATGGTCTTGGCGTCCGAATCAATCAGTTCGCGCAGGACATGGATGCCGAGATAACCGGTAGCACCGGTGAGCAGCACATTGCCTAACTCCTGACGCTCTCCGCGCAGGAACGTATTGAGATTATTGCGTTGCAGAATCGCATCAATGCCCGTATAATCGAAGGCTGCTTCTTCTTGGTCATTGGCCGTTTGTTCATCCGTGTCACCGGACAGGAACTGCGCCAAGAGACGAGGCGTCGGATGGGTGAAGATATCACCGTAAGCGACATGCTTTCCGGCTTTGTCCGCTTCGATGATAACACGCGTAACCATGAGCGACGTACCGCCGAGTTCAAAGAAGTTATCCGTAGCACCTATCTTATCCTGATTGAGGATCGATGCAAAGATGTCGCAGAAGAGTTTCTCGTTGTCATTTGCCGGCGCCACGTAGTCGCGGTCGGTGTCTGTGAGCTGCGGAGCCGGAAGGGCACGTTTGTTCACTTTCTGGTTCTGGTTCAGCGGAATGACGTCGATCTGCATGATCGAAGCCGGTACCATATACGGCGGTTTGCGATCACGGATGAAGGCATTGAGTGCCTGGATGTCAATCTTACTGTCGCTGACGATATATGCCGCGATGAACTTACCTCCGTTGGGGTAATCAAAGGCCTGTACGGTAGCATCGTTGATGCCCGGGTACTCACGGATAACCGCCTCCACCTCTTTGAGTTCGATACGGAAACCGCGGATCTTCACCTGACCGTCCTGCCTTCCGACAAACTGAATATTTCCGTCCTCCAGGTAACGCACGACGTCGCCTGTTCTGTAACAGCGAAGACCATCCCAGTCGATATACGTCTCAGCCGTTTTGTCAGGACGGTTGAGGTAACCTCGGCTGACCTGCGGACCACAGACAAGCAGCTCGCCTGTAGCACCTACAGGCACACGGTGCAGGTCCTTATCAACGATGAAGAGCCGGAAGTTATCCAGCGGTTTGCCGATAGGGATATTCTTCTCCTGCTCGTGTATCGGATAGGTCGTCGTGAAGATGGTACACTCGGTCGGACCGTACGCGTTATGAAGCAGGTAGTTAGCCGGCGGCGCGATAGTCGCGAGTTTTTCTCCTCCCACAGACAAGTGCTTGAGGGAATGATTGTCGCAGTTCTGCGCGAACTGATAGCCGACCTGGGTCGTCATGAACGAATGGGTGATGCCTTCGGCTTCGAAATAATGATTCAGATCCGGCAAGTTGAGTCGGATATCCTCGCCGATGATATAGACTGCTGCACCGCATGTGAGCGCCGGATACATATCCATCATGTTGGCGTCGAAACCGTACGAAGCGTATGCCGCCACTTTGTCTCCGGCATGGAGATCGTAATAGCGATGGTACCAATGACAGAACGCCACGAGGTTACGATGCTCGAGTTGGCAACCTTTGGGCACGCCGGTGGAGCCGGAGGTATAAAGGAGGATGAATAAATCCGAAGGATCTATTTCCCTGAATGCTGAAGGCTGACAGCTGAGTGCTGATGACTCTAACTCTTTTGTTAGGAGAACCGGACCTTCGTATTCGTTGACGATGGGACGGAGGTCTTCATCCGCAATGAGGAGGGATGCGTTGGCATCCTTCATCATGAAGTTCAGTCGCTCTGCCGGATAAGACGGATCGAGCGGCTGGTACGCACAACCGGCTTTGAGGGCCGCCAACGAAGCGACCACCATCCATTCGGAACGATTGATGAGTATCGAAACGACTTGTTCCGATTTACCATTTGGACATGTACCATGTACCATTTCGTAGATCTTCGCAGCGATGGCGTCCGTGCGTTCATCCACCTCTTTGTAGGTCAAACGGACGTCGTGATACACGACCGCGAGGTTATCGGGCGTCTCGGCTGCTTGCTGGCGGAAGAGCGAGACGATGGTCTGCGTGTCGTCATAAGGCACCTCGGTCTCGTTGAACGAGTCGAGCACCGCTGTCTGCGCTTCGTTGAGGAGCGAGATGGCACGCAGAGATGCGTTAGTGTTCGCCGCAAAAGCCAGCACGGCATTCGCCACCGACTGCGCGAGGTTGGTAATCAGCGCTTCGCTGTACCATCCGTTGTCGTACTCAACGGCTATAGACGGCACGCCGTCCATCGGCATGATATAGAACGCAATCTTGAATTTCGGCACGTTCTGCTCCATGGTCTCGTCGGCAAAAACGGGTTTGCCGAAGACGCTATAGTTACTCAGCACGCCCATCTGGTAAGCGAACATGATCTCCGCCTTCAGGTCATAATCCGCCGCAACGCGTGCAAACGGATAATCCTCGTGCGCGAGCGTTTGCTCGAAGGACTGCGCGTTCTCTTTAACGAACTCCTCAACCGTCTGATTCGCTATCTTCGTAGTCAGCGCAAGGGTGTTGACGAACATTCCCATGGTGTTGTTCACCCGCAGGTTACTTCGTCCGTTGGAGATGGTGGTGATGCAGACATCATCTGTTCCTGCAAAACGTGCCAAGGAATAATAGACGGCGCTAAGGAGCACAGCTGCCGGCGTCACGCCTAACTGCGCAGCGTATTTCTCCGCTGTCTGCATATCAAAAGGTACGCAGACGCGTCCGTTCTCGCCTTGCGGCAGGGCATTGGTGAGATCCGGTTGAATCTCGGTGACGCTCTCGATGCCGGTGAGGCGCTCGGCGAAGAAATCCTTAGCGGCTTTGAAGGACTCGCCATTTTCAGCGGCTTTCTGCTCCGCCACGAACTGCGGATACGAGCACATCTCGGGTTCTATCTCTTTGCCTTCGAGCAGGTCACATATCTCATGGATAAAGAGGTCGTACGATGCTCCGTCGCAAACGAGGTGATGGATATCGCTCAACAGATACAGGTTCTTCTCCGTGCGCACAATAAAGAAGCGGAAGAGGAGGTCTTTTTGCAGATTGAAGGGTTGTACAAACTCATGCTTAAAAGCGTCCATCTGTGCCTCTTCGAGTGCTTTCTCGGGTACGTCGATATGCACCTCGTTCATCATCTTCTCGTCAATTGTCTGGATGACGTCGGCTTCTTGGGTCGCGAAATGCACAAAGAGTTCGGAGTGGTTGAGCACCGCCTTGCGCACGGCTTGCCGCAATGCCTCCGTCTCTACCTCCAACGGCATCTGCGTACAGATCGGCACGTTATAGAGCGTCGAGGTCGGGTTCTTCATGCACTCGAAATAGACGCCGAGTTGAGCAAAGCTCAATGGAGCTTCGCTCATTTGAGATTGGACATTGGAGATTGGAGATTTCGATATTTCGGTATCCCGATGACCGCCTAACATCGCAGCGAGTATCTCATTCTCGATGGCTTGGAGGGTGATACCTTTGGTCATCTCTTTGGCATCGAGTTGGACGCCGAAACGCTTGAAGATCTGCGTCGCTAACTTGATGGCAGCAATAGATGACAGACCCATATAACGCAGGTCGGTTGTGATGCCGAACTCCTCCATATTGACGATCTTCGCGATGATGTCGTGTAGCTCCTGCTCGAGGACATTGAGGGGCGCCGCGCTGATTTCTGACGGCTGATCGCTGACGGCTTTCGGTTCGGGCTTCGGCAGCGCACGTTTATCCACTTTCTGGTTCGGGTTGAGCGGTATAGCGTCAATCTGCATCGTCACGGCAGGTACCATGTACGGCGGTTTGCTGTCACCGATGAAAGTGTTGAGTTCGTCGATATTGATGGTCTCGTCACTCACGACATAAGCGGCGATGAACTTACCTCCGTCGGGATAGTCGAAAGCCTGTACAGTAGCGTCCTTGATGCCGGGGAACTCGCGGATGATGGCTTCGACCTCTTTGAGTTCGATACGGAAACCGCGGATCTTCACCTGTCCGTCCCGTCTGCCGACAAACTCAATATTGCCGTCCTCGCGGTAGTGAACGATATCGCCGGTCTTATAGCATCGTAAGCCGTTCCATTCCACAAACACCTCTGCGGTCTTCTCAGGCTGGTTGAGGTAACCGAGCGACACTTGCGGTCCGGCTACGTACAGTTCGCCATCCGTACCGGTAGGTGCTTCCTTGCCGTCCTGACCGACCACGATGAGTTGCGTACCGTTCGTATTGGCTTTGCCGATAGGGATATTCGGTTCGTTCTGGGTCACGAAGAAACTGCTGACATAAACCGTACACTCCGTCGGGCCGTAGCAGTTCATCAACTTATACGAAGGTGGATCGAGGCTGATGAGCTTCTCGCCGCCCGTACCGAGCCATTCTAAGCCCGGGATGTCCGGATAATTGAGCACAAGCTGCGTTGCCATCTGGGTGGTCATAAAGCAGTGGGTAATGTGCTCGTCTTGGATATATTGGTTGAGCCCCTCCAGGTCAAAACGGATCTCGTCGCCTACGATGCAGATGGTCGCACCTGCTTTGACGCAGCACCACAGGTCCATCTGGAAGGCATCGAAGCCGTAACCGGCGTAGGTGGCGTACTTGCTTTGCGGAGTCAAGCCGATGGCCTGCACATGAAAATCCAGGAATGCCAAGATGTTCGCTTCGCTGAGCATGACGCCCTTGGGGATGCCGGTTGTACCGGAGGTATAGAGCAGCACAAAAGCCTCGTCGCCGTCGTACTTGGCGGCATCTTCCCGCATGTAGTTCAGTCGCTCTTCGGGATAAGAGCCATCGAGCGGCATAGCCGTCAGACCTGCCTTGGCGATCGCGAGGGGGACAAGTACCATCAATTCATTACGGGGCACGATGAACGCTGCCACTTTGTCACCACATCGGGTGACATACTGCGGATCAAGTGTCTCCGTCAAACGATCCGCTTCAGCGAAGGTGATGCGTTTGTCGCCGGCGATACAGAAGATATCGTTCGGACGCTCGGCTACGTGTTTTTTGAAGTATTCGATTAAGTGTTTCATTTTATTCTATCGTAAAAAGGTTATGAAAACCGCTCATGCGGAAGATATCATTCACGTCCTCATTCAGGTGGGTGATACGGATCGCCCCTCCTTTCGCCTCGGACTCGCGTTTCAGCTGCATAAAGAACCGCAAACCGGCTGAAGAGATATACTCCAGTTCCTCACAATCGATCTCCAGCGCTTTGTCGGCAAGCGCCAACACTTGATTCAGTTCCTCTACTTGGTTTGTGGTAACCGTGGTGTCGAGTTCGCCGATCAGGCAAACACGAGTCTCTTTCTCATTGGGAATAATGTTGATTTTCATATGGTGTAAAAGTTTATTTAACGATTTAACGATTTAACCATTCGCAGGATGTTTTTATTCTCCTTCCGCTCGTAGTGCAGTTCATCAACGATTTGTCGGATGAGATGGATTCCCAGCCCTCCTACCTGTCTTTCGTCGGTTGCTTTCTCGTTGGGCACATGCGCCGTGGGGTCAAAAGCGATTCCGTCATCCGATAACTGAATGCTGACTTCTGAATGCTGCATGCTGAGTACCATCTCTATCTCAGAAGCTTGCGAATAATGAAGAATATTCACGATGGCTTCTTCGGCTGCCACTTCGAGTTTTTTGAGTCCTTTCTTGTCCATACCGTTGCATAATCCAAAGGTATGGATTGCCTTTCGCAGGACAGGCCATTGGTCTGCTCGGCAAGGCACACGCAGCGTCACAGGCTGGACGGGGCTCTTCTTACGGATAGTCATGAGTGTGATGTCATCGGTGGGCTCCGCCTTGTCCATGAAGGCTTGTATAGCGCCGTACAGATCCTCTTGGGTTGCCACGATCTCTGCCAAGCGCTTCATTCCTAACATCTCACGGGCACTGTTACGCGCCTCGGTCACGCCGTCGGTATAGAGGACGAGCGTCTCCCCTTCGCCGAGCATGCAACCTTGCTCCACAAAAGAGTAACGACCGTCAAAGCCCAGCGGGATGTTCGGTTCCATCTGAAGGCTGACGGCTGAATGCTGACGGCTAATCACCGGCGCACAGTGTCCGGCATTGCAGTAGATCAGCTCACCTGTCGGGATGCGGAGACAGCCGACAAAAGCCGTCACGAACGTCATGGATGGGTTGTCCTCACTGAGCACAGCGTTCATCTCCTCCATGATCTCTTTGGGCGAGTTAGCCCGTACACCGGCAGCACGGAAGAGGTTCACCGCAGCGCTCATGAACATCGCAGCCGGTACTCCTTTGCCGCTCACATCGCCGATGATGAACCATAACTCATTCCCTTCGCGATGGAAATCAAACAAGTCGCCTCCCACTTCGCGCATCGGGACCAAGAGCGTTTGCAGTTCGATATCGCCGTTGCCTTGGGCTTGCTTCTTCTCTTTCTCGTCCTTCAGGATGCCCATCTGGATGTCATGGGCGATCTCCAGTTCGTGCGAAAGCACCTCTTTCTCCGTCTCCAGACGCGCGTTGACTTGCTCGTCACGCGTGATGCGGCGAATCAAGAGTCCCACGACGAGGATACCTAACACGAACACACCCAAAGGCAACAAGGTGCCCAAACGAAGACTCTCGATAACATGGCTGCGCGGAACGGCAGTGACCATTCGGATATTTATCGGTTGAAGAGTCTTGCGGGAAACGATCCATGAGCCATCATCCAACTCTCCATCTTTCGGCGCTCCGTCGCTGGCGGCAAGGAGTTGATCGTTGGAACTGTAGAGCATAAACACCGCCTCCTCGAATGGCCGGAAATGGTCCAGCATATTGTGTATCCATTTCAAACTGAAATCAATACCTATGACGCAAATCAGATCGCCCTTCTCGTCCAGCACGTCATTCGAATAGGTATAGATCGGTTCGTCAAAATCTTCATCTATATACGGGGTGCTCCAATAGCCTGCGTTGTTTTGCACGGCTCCTTTATACCACTCGCGTTCAAAATAATCATGCTCAGCATCCCCAAAAGGGCAGGAGACTATCGAATCCTTCGTACGATAGGAAGTCAAGCCGAACCACTTCCCTTTTTCCGGATAATAATACGGCGGGAAAACTACATAGCAGGAATAAAAATTCGGATACCGATTGATGAGTTCGTTGGTCTTGCTGTACAAATTCTCCGGGTGCGTCAGGTCCCTCTTCACCTCTTCTGTCAGCTGAGCGTTGGCATCCAGCGCGTCGTACAGTTCAAAACGCAGTTTCTCTTGCGCAATCTGCATCTCGAGATCCATTTTCTCCTGCAATTGAGATTGCGCCCTGCTATAGGACACGTACGTCTGCACGCCCATTCCGAGAAGAAGGAAAAGGGCCGCTATCACATGTATGTATTTAAATTGCTTCATTTAATATTAAGCACTCCTAATCCATTTAGGAAAATAAGAAGGATAGCAATCGGAACGATCCAGCGGAGCGAAAAAACGAAGAGCGGACGAAACCATTTCTTATACCCTTTCTGGATATGGGGAATCAGATCTTTGTCCTGGAAAGGCATGAACCATCCCACAAACAAGGACATAGCCAAAGCACCGAGAGGCATCATGAAATTCGTAACGAGCGTATCGCTTAATTCAAAAAGATTATGTCCAAACAACTGCAAATTGCTCCACACGCCCGTCATGGAGAGCACATAAACCACCACAATAGCAATAATAAGCGCGGTGGAGATCAGCACACTCTTATGACGGTTGATTTTGCCATGACTCAACTCCATGATGCCGGCTACAATCACTTCCATCAACGAGATGGTAGAGGTAAGCGCAGCTACGAATAGCAGGATGAAGAAAACCACACCGCTTATCCATGCAAACGTCATGTGTTGCAAGACTGCCGGCAGAACAACAAACACCAATTGCGGGCCTTCAGCCGGATTAAAACCGAACGCGAAGACCGCAGGAAAAATAATCAGTCCCGCCAAAACGGCAACCAAGGTATCGAGGGAAATGACAGAGAGTGAAGTCATGGTAGCTTCTTGATCCTTCGGCATATAAGCGCCGTAGGTGATCATCAGACCAAGACCCACCGAAAGGCTGAAGAAACATTGACCTGCCGCTTCCATCACCACCGCAGGGGTGATCTGCGAAAAATCGGGAGCTAAGAAGAAACGAAGACCCGTTCCGCTACCATCCAACATCAGCACGCGGATCGTCATCAAGATCATCATGATCAGCAACATAGGCATCAAGATCTTACTCAGCCGTTCAATACCGCTACTAACGCCAAACCACAGAATAGCGGCGGTACCCAGAATCGGGATGATAGAGCACAGAATCATCTTCGGCGCATTCATCACATTCGTATTGAAATGCGTCAGCAGAGCGTCCGTATTCATGCCTACAAACGAATTAACAGCCGACTCATATAGGTAATCCACACACCACCCGGTCACAATGAAATAAAATCCGGTGAGGATCAGCACGGTCAAAGCCGACCACCAACCCAACCATTGCCAACGGTTGTTACCGGTTATCGCACGGAAGGCGGAGAAAGTGGATTTGCCGGCATTCCGACCAATCAGAATCTCTGTCATCAATAGCGGCATACCGAAAATAATCACGCAGATCAGGTACACGATCAAAAATGCACCACCGCCGTTCTGACCGGTCTCATACGGAAATTTCCATATGTTTCCTAAGCCGACCGCACTGCCGGCAGCCGCCATGATTACTCCTAATTTCGAATTAAAACCTGTGTGTTTTGATTGTTCCATAGGTGAGAGAATTTTATAAAATTTATCTTCCTTCGATTGGTTCGCCTTCGCCGGAGACATAGATTCCCCTTCATTCAACAGTTATTTAACGACAACCAGCGCAGGGATATAAGGATTGGCGATTGTACCAAGAATATCGTCATTCTTGAACGGGAAAGCATCTTTTGCCTCGAAGAGGTTCTTGTAGAATGCCGAATAATAACGGAGCGTCACCTGCGACGAGCTTTCTGCCGGTCCGTTGATGTAGATAAAGAAGTAGCCTTCTTGCAGTTGGGCTACGCCCAGACATTGTTCTCCCGAGAAAGCTCCGAGCAGGTCATTCTCGTTAAGGGCGAAGTCAGCAGCTATATTCGGGTATTGCGCCTTGAGATCCACTTTGACTACTGCCGTCATAGAGGAGGTCATATCCGACTTCTCAGGAGCCGTCCATGTGGGGCGTGCTTTATTGGAGAAGAAGGTCTCCGGGGCTTGTTCAGCGTCCTTCTTACAACCCGAGAAAAGTACTAACAAAACCATGCTCAACGAGCAGAGGGCGAAAATAAAAGATTTCTTCATAACGATATTGTATTTAATTATTTACCAAGCTTTTGTCTGACTGTCCCCACCGCTTATAGGCGTAGTACCACCGCCGCTGGTGGAGAGGAGTGCGGAGGGTGTTTGTACAGGGACTATCTCTGTACGCGGTTGAGTGTACTGGATCTTTCTCATAGTCTCTGTCCGTTTAAAGAGAACGTCTGACCGTTCCTGATGATTACTAATTGTCCGTTGCGAAACTCCTTACGGATTAGGGGTGAGGGGTTAGGGGTAAAGGGGTCCTCCACGCCGGTTGGGGTAGAGACGATACGTAGCGTAGCGGGCATGCCGCGACGGACAGGTGCTCCGCTGACGGACGAGCCGTTGATCCGGAACCACGCGCGGAAACCGAGCATCTTTGCATCTAGATCATCGCCGTCCGTAGGCCAGTAGAGCTGGTTACCGCCGCCTAAGAAGAGGTTGAGATGCTGCTCCCCTTGGGTATCGTCACTGATATGGGTCTTGCCGTAGAAACCATGGTAGGTAACACCCGTACCGGACGTTGTCTCTGCCGTATTATCAGCGTCCCATCCGTCTATGTCAGTAAAGTACATACGCGTCATTATTTCGCCGGTATTGTTCCATTGAATAAGATATGGTACTCCTGCCTCGAGGCGGTTGTTGTTCACCTTCGCTATATCGAAGATCAACTCATTGTTCTCTACAGTAGCATCGGTAAAGGTATAGACCTCTACGTTGTCTCCACCTAACGGAGAGAATGCCAAGTCAGGTACACTGAAAGGCAAGGTCAGCGTATTGAAACAGCCTGCTTTCCGCAACGTACGGAAGAGCGTGACGGAAGTGAGGGCTGAGTATCTGTAAGCGTTAATCTTCGCCTCTGTATTACTCTGCTCGTCGCTCTCGTCAAGGAATTCGCATTGGGTCAGTACGAGATTGTCGTAATAGTTGCTCCAGTTGGTCGCGTTTTTGTAGGTGCCGAGTGCCGGTACACAGATCTGCAGACCGGCATTACATTCCGTAAAGGCATCTGTACCCAGTGTGGGAGCGTAATAGCGTCGACAGAGCACGTTGGACAGTGCCGAACATCCATAGAAAACTTGTACACCGATATTGGTCACCGTAGGAGGAATAACCACATTGTTGAGGGATGTACAACCCATGAAGGCTTGAGTAGCAATATTCTGCACATTGCTCAGTTCTACGTCTGTAAGTGATGTGCAGAAGTAGAAAGCATTGGAGCCAACCAAAGTAAGACTGGTAGGAAGAGTGACGGACGTCACAGCACTTTGACTAAAAGCAAACGCTGCGATATTCGTCAAGTTCTCCGGGAAGACAATCGACGTGATAGATGTGCGATATTCATTCCAAGGTATATCTGCTATTACCATTGGATCATGTACACTCGGATAAGCCATCGTAGCCGGTTGCGTCGGGTCAGGCGACGTGAAGGTAAGCCTACCTGTCACGTTATCAAATTCCCACTGCAGATTTGTTCCACAGTCTTGAGGTGTCGCCAAGGCTGTGCCTGCTGCCCCAAGAAGCAGGGCAGCAAGCAGAAGTTTATTATAATTTCTTACCTGTAACATCATATTTCTCATTGTTTCGAATAATTACTACATGGTCGTCCTCGATGATCTTGTGCGGTCGGTCAGATTCAGCCGGCTTGAGTACGATCGGTGCGCGGAGCGAGCCGTGGTGGCTGTCAGCGGAGTAACTGATAATGCCGCTGACAGGAATATAGGTCTCGCCGTTCATCTCAAAGCGGAGCGCTCCTACTTGATCTGATTGGATCGTGAGGAAGTAGAGCGAGTCAATCGGCTCTGCTACAGCGGCTAACTCGTCGTTGACGAATACCTTTAGACTCTCGACTCTCGACTCTTGACTCTCGACTCTAGCAATCATCGTCATGTTGGTTGCAGAGGAAGCATGGAAGCCTTCCGGGGTATCCGGCATGACAGACCGTTTCTGAGCGCCAGCGCTGAGAGGCTGGTTATAGAACGGAACGGTGACATCCGTAGGCGCGAGACGGCGGAGGAAATAGCCCTCGCCGGGACGCATGGTCTTGAGGTTACCTATCCATTTACGATCCGTAGAGAAGGTGGCAAAAGCGTCATGGCTCTTGATGATATCTCCCGGCGTAGCGTATTCGTAATAGCCCGCCATGGTCTCTGCGACAGAGGTGTTGCGGTTGAGCAAGAACGGCAGCGGGCTCCACTGACCGGAACCGTCAGAACTTCCGCGGAAGGTCAGTTTCATCTCATACTCCAGGAGGTTTTCTCCATTGAGCCGAAGGATATTATCTTGCGCGGAATAGACCATATAGGTCTGGGTATAATCCCACGCGGAGAGGGTACCCATGAAGATATCCATCACCTCGGAATAGGTACTAAACTGCCGGCTCTCGGGGTTCTTGATGAGGTCACCTTCTTTCCACGGTTCGGCTACCGTCATCACTTTATTCAGCGGAGCGGAGACAGGATTGAGGCGGAGGTTGGTAGAGATCCAGCTCCATCCTTTCTGCAGGTTGATATTCTGTGTCTCCGATCCGGAGGTGACGAGCATGACGGGTTCTTCGTTGCTGCATCCAATCACATCGCCGGAGCGGAAGACGATGTCACGATCCGGGGCGAGGATGAGTGTCTTACCGGTCGAAGCCTGCCATAACTGGAAGGAAAGCGGCTTTCCGGTCATCGCCTCGTTGCCGTAGATAGTGAGGAAGAGGGCAGAGGAGTTGGAGAGGTTGTCATACTCGATATTCGCCATTCCTACACACTCATGACGATAGAGGACATAGACGCGGTCGTCAGGGTCTGAATCCACGACGGTACTTCCGCCCTGTTGCGTCAGTCGTACTTGTCCGCAGACAGACATGGTAAGCGGGTAGAGACCTTTGTTGATCTCTTCGTACGGCGGTATTGCCTCGACGGTATATTCCACTTCGAGCGGTTCCGAGAGACCGTTCTCATCGGTCAGATAGACGATATCCATGTATTGACCAACGGGCATCTCGGTGTTGTAATAGAAGCGGATGGCCTTATCCTGCATCGGTTCGATGGAGCCGTAAGCGTTATCGACAGAGAGCCAATCCGGCAGGGACTCAACGGTATATTGATGGCGCTTGCCGGAGTTATTAATGATCTGGAAGTCGCGGTAATCATCCCGACTTGCCACTTGGCCGTATAACGCATGCAGATCGAGGTCGTCGTCCTCCCACTTGAGACTGTTATGATCGACGAAAGCGGTCCACATAACCGGCGATGCCATGGGGTTGCCGTTGAGGTCCTCGACGTCACGGACGGTCACGTAAATCGTCTGTTTGTTGATCTCCTTATCCTGCATATTGAGGTTGATGAGCAGCTCGTCATTGTTGAAGGACCAATCGAAATTGAGTTTGGTCAGCAAGCCCTGCGTCCGGACAGGCGCGGAGTTGGCCTTATCGGCATAATTCAGGATGTCTGATTGATGATTAATGATGAGCGGTACTTCCTTATGGAGGATCTTACCATCGGAGGTCCTGAACTGGCGTTGGTCGTTGACGGAGAAGACCAGTTCAATGATGCCGGACTCATTCTCCTTCGCCTCCTGGAACGGCAGGTACGCCATCAGACCCATCTCGTCGCCGTACGGGGATATATGGCTGTAGTTCTCCACGAAGGACTTAGGCAGCGCCTGCTCGAAGACAGCCAACTCGTCGATGTTTCCTTCGAAGCCCCCGCCACCGAGCAACATGCGTCCGCTGATACTACCAAAGGTCGCCGCAGGAGCCGTGTGTACCATCTGTTCATCCAAGAAGAGGGATACGTTATTATACACCCGGTTGATAGTCAGGACGAGGTGATGCCAAGAACCATTTACCATTTGGTCATTTACGATGTACGATTTTTGATTTTCGCTATAAAGGACGAGGTTGCCGTTCTCGAGAGCAAGACGGAAGCCGGAAGCAGCGGTAAAGAGGTTGCCGGACTGGGAGTTGGTCTTGAACCAGAACATGAGCGTCTCATCCTGGATGGACGAACGAGCGAGGAGGTCTCCTGCCAGCTCGACAGAGTCAGTAGCCGGGATATGGAGGGAGATACCCTTCTCGAAGTTCCACGTAGCGCCGTGCAGGAAGAGCGTAGCGCCGTTGGCCTTGTCGGTAAGCGCCTCGCCGTCGCCGTCGTTCATCGGATAGTAAGCGAGCAGCTCGCGCTCAAAGCCGGTGAGGTACTTGAGATGGGTATTCGCTACCTCTGCGGGAGTGAGGGCCTTGGTCCAGACACGTGCCTCGAGCATGCCGCCTACAAATCCGTAACCGAAGTTCAGCGGAGCAGAAATAGGATGCTCGAAGAAGATCGGTGTGTTGCGCGCAGGATCGGTCACCTCCTGGGTTCCCGCATAGAAACGGACGAGTCCGGTCTCGTGGTCGTAGGTGACGATGACGCGGGTGAAGGCGGTCATCAGTGCATCCAACTTACGGGACTTGACGAGGACGTCATTGCCTACGGTGAGCCAGAGTTTATTATCGCCGGTCTTACCGAAGAGCAAGAGGTCTTTTCCATCGCCATGCATAAAGAAGACTTCGTCTTGGTCTGTCTCGGTGGGTTTGACAAGCAGATCGATAGAGAAGGACTCCGAGAGGGTACGGTTGACCTTCGTCTCGGCATAAGTTCCCGTGAAATAATCGAAGACAAGCGACGTACCGGTTGTGATACCTGTCTCGTTGGTGATGCCGGTGATCTGGAAGTTATTATCCTCATCGAGGTAGTTACCGGCGATAGGTTCATTGAATCGCAGGACTAAGTTATCCCCTACTCCGAGTATCGAGTTGGCGGGTTCTGGTTGACCGAAGACACGTGGAGGACGGGTGTCCTTGATACCGGTCAATACCGTTGATGATCTGCTGATAAATCCGTTGCCGTGACGGCAGAAGGAGACGGCACGCAGGTCGTACTGCTGCTCCATCGGGTCACGCTCGCCGTAGAAGCGGATGTTCTCAATGCGGCCGGAGGTGATCATCGCTTTATTGCCGGAGGCAGCGTTATAGAGCGAGTCGTCATAGTAATAGCTGCACTGGTTAACCCATGCCTCATCGGACTGTGTAGCGAGTTTGTATTGGAACTCGATATGGTCGAAGCCGCGGTAGTTGACATCAAATCCGTCAATCGTCACCGGCAGATACCAGCCTGCGGAGTCTTGCGGCGAAACGGTGTTCATCACCCATTTGTCGTGCGGCGTGGTGATGTTCACGGGGCTGGCAACCGGCATATAATGAACCGAGAACGACACTTGAGGATGATTCAGTCGGTCGCACTCTGATGCCAAAGAGAGCGTCAGGTTCTCGAAGTCGTATCCTTCGCCCGCATAGACGTACAGCGTCTTGGTGATGACCACACCGGGACCTAACTTCACCTCACGGCCTTCTTCTGTCAACGGTTTGCCGTCCATCTCCAGTCGTGCGCCGTGCGGGTTGGAAGCATCTTTCGCCTTCAGATTGAAAGCCAACGGAAGGGCATCCACCAAGTAATGATGCTCCGATTCGTTCCGCATCGTGACATGGAAGATAGCCGGTTGGTCCACAGGCACATTGCTGCGCTCATGTACGTCGAGCGAAATCTTCTGGTCCTCTATCTTCAGGGTCGGTTGCGACAGCGTCAGCTCCGGTTCGTACCATTCGGTCTTGACCTCGGGCTCGTACGGACAGCGCGATGCACCACCTTCCGTGAAGAACACATACGAGCCGTACAGGCTGTCCGGATGGAGGTCATTGTAGTTACCACCGCTGTTGTTCTGCTCCATGAAATCGCGTATGTTGTCGGAACCGGCATTGAAATCTTCTTTCTTGTTCACTACGCGCCAAACGCTTACCGTCTGACTGCCTGCGTCATCCGATTTGAGGACGAACCCCGCTTTCTTATTGCGACTCGAACCGCCCTCCGGTACATAGTCGAAGTTCATATCCAATATCGGCGTGATGCTGAACGTCCATTGGACACCCGGCGAGCTGGTGGCGATTGCACTTGGATCAACAGCCTCGTTGTGGCCCTGAGCGTTCTGAAAAGACAGCGATTCATACATATTATTCAATTTGTTGGTAATCGACTGACCGAACAGACCTCCTACACCTTTAATAGTTTGCGGATTGATTTTCAGCGAGAAGTTCGGATAGTCCACACGCTTGGTGTACGACGAGCCGTAGTCATAGGTCTCGGTATGGGTGAGCGATGTACCGCCGCTTACCGACCATGTACCTACTTTCGTATGCTGACGGCCGTAGATGGCATTGATTTTTTCCGTCTCGTTCCGGAGGAACAAGCCGTACCAGTCCGCTATCTGGTTGTTGTAGGATGCCACTTCGTCGTCATACATCTTCGTATCACCGGTCGGTCGGAGCATCCTATAGTACGTGCTGTCCGCGAAGTGCTCATCATCCGTTGCCACCAGCGACCAATAGACGGGTTTGCCGGTTGCATCGGCTATCGACTGCACCGTCGCGCTGTCGCCGGTGTAGATCAGGGCATCGCGTTGCTCTTTGAGCTTCGGCAGAAGCGTGTTCTCGATGTACGCGTGCGTATAGATAAAGGTGGCGTCGATGTAAGTTCCCACCTCCGTCTCTTCACCGATCACCAGATACCATAACTTACCCTGTGCATCACGTCCGCTGGAAACGGTATTCATGGTGCCGTTCGCGTAGCGAGCCTGCATGGTCGCATACGTCAGCGAGTCTATCGGTTTGACGGCATCGGTCGTTCCGTAATAGATGTTCTGCACCGCACCGATATACACATCCGCGTCCTGACCGTGCGGGTACGCACCACTATAGGTCTCAATGCGTTCGGAGGTCGTAAACGTGTACGAAGCTGACTGCTTGCACGTATAAGAGGTGGAGATCGGCAGCGAGAAGGTCCTTACGGTACTGAAGTCGGTCCAGTATCCTGCGTACGTACCGGCACCCGTACCCGCAAACACACCCATATTCAGCTTGGTTGACGAGCCGATGCCCAAGTTCAAACTCATACCGAACGTAAAGTTGAAGTTATACGTATAGTTATACCGGTAGGTCGTTCCCTCTTCGATGAAGGCGTAGCCCTTTCCGGGAGGATCGCGCAGGATATCGAGCAACACGAGTTTGCCGTGCGTGGATGCCGCGAAGTCGCGACCTTTCTTCTTATTTCCGCTCACGTAGGCGCGGAAGGCTTGTTTCTCTACGTACGCGCCTTTGTATTCCACGCTCAGGTCGAGTGGTCGCTGTGCCTCCTCACCTTGCAGCAGGAACGATACATTGTTCGCCGCCACTTCTATCTCCGCCTGACCTTCGCTATCCAACTCATAGGTCTGGATGTCCGACTTATCACCGCTGTACAGGCCGTTATACACTTTCAGCGTACCGCCACTTATACGCACCTCTTCGTGCTTGTTGGACAACTCGTCGTTGTTGTAGTAATAGTCCTCGTGCGCGGTGACGCGGAAGGTGTAGTTCTGCATAGCGAAGACGGGTGCGCCAAACAGGTAGCGGTAGCTGCCGTCCGCCTGTTTCATCGCTAATGGCACCTCTTCCGTCACGTTCGCGATGTTCTGACGCCGCATCGTCTCTTCGCCGTAGTACTTGAGTTCGCGGCCGTAACGCAGCTGCGTGCAACTGATGTCTATCGGGCTATGGTAGGTGATGCTGTAGTCCGCGTTATAGCGCACCGTGTCATTGCCAACCACCGACTCTTTCTCCGTCGTCGGTGCATTGGTCAGGTCGAGCGTCTCGGAGGTCTTACCTTCGCTGAACAGCGTGGCGTAACCTCTGGCAGTCGCCTGCGTAATCTTATACTTCACCGGGAATAGATCCACGGCGAACTCACCCGTTGCCACATCCGGATGGATGGTGACGCGCTTCTTCTCAAAGAGCGTGTTCGTGGCGTCCACGTGCTGCCAAACGGTGTCGCGCTCGTCGTCGTAGTGAACGAACCGCGAGATGTTATCGCCTTCCAGTTCGAACACCATCTTCAGGTCGTCACCGAGGTAGTTGATACTCAGTCCGTGACCGAGCGGTTTCGTGCCTTGTATATCGCCACCGGCGAGACGACCGATGAGACGCACTTTCGTCTGGTCGTAGATACGGATGCCGTCCAGCGCCTTGGTCAGCGTCAACAGACTGTCGCCGTCGATGCGCACAAAGCCCTCGCCTGCGAACCAGTGTCCGTCCTTCACCGCCTGCAGCGTGAAGCCTTCGCTCTTCGGCACCATGAACTCGAAGTTACCGCTTGCGTCCGCCTTGTAGTCATGACCGTTCACCATCACCTTCTTCCCGTTCACGAGGAAGTTCGCATCGCGCACGGGTATCGTACTGTTCTCATAGAGCACACGGCCGCTCACGCGTACCGACGAGATGTTCTCAAAGTCGATGTTCTGCGCCACGCAGCGGTCGAGCGACAGCGTGATGGTGGCGAAGGTGGCACTTGTGTTGTTATATCGGAACTCAGCCGTCTGGCTCACCGGCGTCACGGCGTACTGCGGACTGCCGCCATAGAGCACGCTGTCGAGCAGGTAGTAGCCGTTCTCGTCCGTCAGCACGCGCTGAACAACCAAACCGTCACTCACGCGAGAAGCGTTCACCTCGATACCCGGACAACCCGTTCCGTCGCTGTACGCGATACGGCCGCTTATCTTGCCGTAAGGGTTACGGCGTCCGGTGGTCTCCGTGCTGCGCGTCAGCGTCGAACCGTTGCACTCGTAGGTCATCGTCAACCGGTACTGCCACGGATCGCCTTGCTCCGGATCCGCATACGTGTCGCGATACCAACTGTCCGTGATGCCCGATACCAGGTTCTGCCACTGACTCTCCGCGTTAGGACGCGCATCCACGGCATAAGTGCCTGTCTCGCCTTCCGTCGGCTCCCACGTCAGCAGCACGTATTCCGAATACTCCTTGTCCGTACCGGCAAAGACGTTGATGTTCGCCGCCTCGGTGTAGTAGATAGCCGGACCGTTGAACGGATGGACAGCGGTCGTTCGCTCGTCCTTGCCCCGCAGGTTCTTCACCGTCACGTCCGTCGTGTCGATATACGTCTCGTATTGATAGTGCACACACGGCGTATTGGCATAGTCTGTATAATGGATATAGATACGTCCGACGGAGTAAGGGGTGTTGTCTGTATGATAGAACAGACTGTCATAGGCCTTGCGAATCGTCTCTTGCGGCACCTCGATGAGGATCGTGTCCTCGCGCTCCGTCATGATCTTACGAAGCATCAACCGTTGCTTCGCATCCCAGTAATGGTATGAATAGCCGGGATAGAGGGAGTCACGACCGCTGCTGCAGTTGCCGTTCGCCATCTCCCACGTGAAGTGCACCGCCCGATTGGTCTCAAAATCAGCGTCCACCGTATAGTTGAACGGCGCATTGTCGCGGAAGCAACCCGGCGTGTACTGCTCGTAGCCGGAGCTTATAGTCATCGAATCGACGGCGTTGTACGGACCCGGGTTCCAGCCCCAGATAGCCGACGAAGCACGGCGGATTCGGTAGTATATCGTATAACTGTTCTCCACCGGGTTCCACCAAGCCCCTTCTGTCGAATCGACATAGGTATAGGTCTGCATCTGCGTCGCCGCATCCGTCTTCGTCGAGTCGTAATCCATCGGAATCGCCTCTATCGTCTCGGCGTCCGAGAAGTCCGCACGATAGGCGCGCTGGATCTCAAACACATCCCCTTCCATCACATCCGCCTCGTTCGGATGCTGTATCTGCCAGCTCAACTGCTTGTACCGATAGTCCACATACCATTTCCCGTTCTCCTCGTGGCGGTACTGATACGGCCGAACCGCAAACGCGTGTATCCGGTGATAAGCCGGTACATCCACTTTGTTGGTCCAAACCCAACGCCACGTCGTGTTGTCGCTCGTGCGCTTCTCGTGAAAACGTACGCGGAAGCCGCGAATCACCGTGTCCGTCGGCTCGATATATACCATACCCGAACTTGCCGCTAACGCACGCTCCGTCAGGTCCTGAGACGTGTAGTACGCGTTCACCTCCGATATCGAGGTATACACCGTCGCTAACTTACCGTAACCCGCTACGCCGTTCTCGTTTGCCGCGTAGATAAACGGCTCGCAGATAGTCGGCGCCATCTGCTCGTTCGCTCCGGTAAACACACCGAAATCATAGGTCTTCGTCTTGAAGCCCGATTGGTTCCATTGATGGTGATCCGTCGTCACGTATAGCTTGAAGTCCTCTTCATCCAACTCCTCAGGCGGATACCAGTCGAACTCAAACCACGTCAGGTGATAGCCCTCGTCTTTGCGCTTCACCTCTATCTGCTGCACCGTGCCGTCAGCCACCACCGTCCGCTTGATGCCGTCGTGCGTGTTCGTACACTCGACCACGCCGCCCCATAGCTGCATCCATACAACACCCTTGTCCTTCGGCCAGTGGTGCTTGTTGGAGGCTCCCGTGTTGTTGTAGTAGTTGTCCGCCCAGTAGTGAAGTTGAATCGTCTGATCGCCGTTCTTGGATTGCGTATATAAACGACTACCCGTAGCCAGACACGTCTGTGCGGGATTGTTTCCCAGGCTCTGATTATTACCTCGACCCGCATTGTGGTCGTATCCGCGTTCGCTGAAGAGCAGCACCTTCACATGGATCTTTCCGTTGCCGGCGCTGTATGCATCGAAGTTGTTCTCGTTTTCGAAGTCCACATTCGCCTCCGCCGCCATAAGCGGAGAGAAGTGAGACGTAAAAATTGTTAGCAGTACAAGGACTGCCGGTAGAATGAGTTTTTTCATAAAATTTGATATTTTTAAAATATCGGCTGCAAAATTACTGCTTTTTTATGACATACGCAAACTTTTGTGACAAAAAATGCTACCAAAAATCGTCTTTTTTCTTGTATATCTCAAAAAAAAGCAGTACCTTTGTCGTCGATTTTGCCGATTAACGAAATACTTTATGAAACAACGACTTTTTGGGGCTTTTTTGTTGTTGGCGGGCGTTGCTAATGCCCAATTTCACTTGCAGGAAGTGCAGGTTGTCGGACAGCAGACGGAGATCGGTTCGCAAGCCTATCGGTTGGTGACCAGTATCGATTCGTCCGCTATTGCGGCCTTGCCTGCAACAACCGTAGCGGACCTGCTGGAGGCCCTTCCCGGACTGGACATCCGCACCCGCGGAGCGAGTGGTGCGCAAGCTGACGTGAGCATGCGTGGCGGAACGTTCGATCAAGTGATGATCCTTCTTAACGGGGTATGCGTGAGTGACGCGCAGACCGGGCACTATGCGATGAATATCCCTATCCCGCTGTCGGCGATCGAGCGGATCGAAGTGCTCGAAGGAGCTACGGCTTCGCTCGCAGGCGGTAATGCGTTCTGCGGGGCGATCAACATCGTCACGCGGCGTGCGGAGAAGGATACCTACCATGCGTCTGTGCAGTTGGGAATGAACTACTTTGCCAAAGCCGAACTGACCGGCGGTTGGCGACGCAATGAATGGCGGGTGCTGGCGAGTGCCGACTACGCGCATAACGGCGGTTATCACGCTCCGAATCCCAACGACAAAGAGGCTACGGCGCTGAAAAACTCCGACTTCAACGGGGCGAACATATACCTCAATGCCACCTGGCGCGGACTGGAGATGCAAGTAGGGGCGCAGTACAAAGATGCCGGCGCCGGTATGTTCTACGGTTTCGGTTCGCAGGATCAGTTCGATGCCACCCGCACGGCATTCGGTTCGGTGCGCTATGCGCACAACTGGGGCAGATGGTCCTTGGACGCGCTGGCGGCTTACCGGGCGAACCATGACCGTTATGAGTGGCATCGGGGAACGGTCTCCAATCGTCATCTGACACAGAACGCCACGGCGGCGTTAAGGGCGCATTATGCTTCGTCCATCGGCAAGACGACCGTCGGCATCGAGGCACGCAACGAGCATATCCATTCGACCAATTTCGGCGATCATAACCGGCTGAACGTCCATTATTTTGCACAGCAAACCTTCCACGTGAAGGGACTGTCGGCATCCCTCACGGCAGGCGGTATATACAACACCTCTTTTGCCCATCATTGGACAGTAGGTGCCGATCTCGGGTATGCTTTCGATTGCGGGGTGTCGCTCTATGCCAATGCCAACCGCTCGCTGCGCATGCCGACCTTCACGGATCTCTATTACGATGCGGGTAACCAGCTCGGCAATCCGAATCTGATGCCCGAGAAAGCATGGACGGCCTCGTTCGGTGCGGCGTATAAGCATGTCTTCGACCACGCCGGTACACTGGCGCTCAATGCCGAACTGTACCATCGTTGGGGACGCGATATCATCGACTGGATCTATGTGGCAGAGGATACCAAACGTCCCTACCACGCGCAGAACCAGCAGCGGGTCAACACGCTTGGCGTGGAGTGCGGTGTGCAATATAAACTCAATAAATGGCTGCGCAACGTACAGATCACATACGCGTTCACGAACCTGGATATCAACCTGCAAGAAACGAACTCGCGCTATCTGGATTACCTCCGGCATAAAATCGTTCTGCAAATCGAGCACGGTATCTATGCGGGGCTCGGTGCCTCGTGGACACTCAGTTATCGCGATCGGGTAGGGCAATTCAACCATGCCGACGGGACGGTGGCGGACTTCCGACCGGTGCTTCTGTTGGACGGAAAGATCTACTACGACCTGACGCATTGGCGTTTTGCCGTGTCGTGCACCAACATGACCAATCGTCATTATTATGACTACGGCGGTGTGCTCCAACCCGGCGCATGGGCGAAACTCAGCGTGGAATATCATTTCTGATCGTTATTTGCACCTTATTCTGTCACCTAAACCTTACAATTTGCAAAAATTTGCATTTTTTTTGCATTTTCTTTAGAAAATATTTGGTCATATCAAAAAAAAGTAGTACTTTTGCAAGCTTTTTCGCCTCAACCGTGCCTAACATACGCACGTGTATATAGAAAAAGCGCGGGATTTAGAGGCGGGAATGCATGGAATATTTATAGTTAAACAAATCAAATTAAAAACAACAAAATGCCTACAATTCAACAATTAGTTAGAAAAGGAAGAGCAGAACTGGTGGACAAGAGCAAGAGCCCTGCGCTCGATAGCTGTCCGCAGCGTCGTGGCGTTTGTGTACGTGTTTACACAACGACCCCGAAGAAACCTAACTCCGCGATGCGTAAGGTTGCCCGTGTGCGCCTGACGAACACCAAGGAGGTGAACGCTTACATCCCGGGAGAGGGACACAACTTGCAAGAGCACAGCATCGTAATGGTACGTGGCGGTCGTGTAAAAGACCTGCCGGGTGTACGTTATCACATCGTACGTGGTACGCTTGATACCGCTGGTGTGGCTAACCGTTTGCAGCGCCGTTCCAAATACGGAGCTAAGCGTCCGAAAGCTAAAAAGTAATCTGAATTCTGAAAACTGATTTCTGAATTCTTCCAAAACTAACTAAATGTTCCATATTTGGGACGAAAACATGGGTTGAGGGTTGAGTAAGGGGCTCGGGTAGCCGCTGAAGAGACAACAACCACAAAAAATTATTTAAGACAATGAGAAAAGCAAAACCGCAAAAACGAGTTATTCTGCCGGATCCGGTGTACGGTGAGGTAATGGTGGCAAAATTTGTGAACCACCTGATGCTCGATGGTAAGAAAAACACCGCATATGGTGTGTTCTACAGCGCACTCGGCGTAGTAGAGAACAAAATGAAGGGTGAGGAGAAGGCTGCTCTGGATATCTGGAAGCAGGCTCTGGATAACATCACCCCGTTGGTAGAGGTGAAATCGAAGCGTATCGGTGGTGCGACCTTCCAGGTGCCGACCGAGATCCGTGCTGACCGCAAGGAGAGTATCGCAATGAAGAACATGATCGCATTCGCACGCAAGCGTGGTGGTCACTCGATGGCTGAGAAGCTCGCTGCAGAGATCATGGATGCATACAACAACCAGGGTGGTGCGTTCAAGCGTAAAGAGGATATGCACCGTATGGCTGAGGCTAACCGTGCATTCGCACACTTCCGCTTCTAAGGTATTGGTACAAAAAAGATTGGATAAAGAATTATGGCAAAACATGATTTAAAATTAAACCGTAATATCGGCATCATGGCGCACATCGATGCGGGTAAGACGACGACCTCTGAGCGTATCTTGTTCTACACGGGTCTGACTCACAAGATCGGTGAGGTTCACGACGGTGCAGCGACGATGGACTGGATGGTTCAGGAGCAGGAGCGTGGTATCACTATCACGTCCGCTGCTACAACGACCTACTGGAACTACGCAGGTAACAAATACAAGATCAACCTGATCGACACTCCGGGGCACGTGGACTTTACCGTGGAGGTAGAGCGTAGTCTTCGTATCCTCGATGGTGCAGTTATGGCGCTCTGCTCGGTAGGTGGTGTACAACCGCAGTCCGAGACCGTTTGGCGTCAGGCCGATAAATACAACGTACCGCGTCTGTGCTACGTGAACAAGATGGACCGTTCCGGTGCTAACTTCTTCGACGTAGTTCGTCAGATCAAAGAGGTACTCGGTGCTACTCCGTGTCCTATCCAGATTCCTATCGGTGCTGAGGAGACCTTCAAGGGAGTCGTTGACCTCGTGAAGATGAAAGCGATCCTGTGGCACGATGAGACGATGGGCGCTGAGTACGTAGAGGAAGAGATCCCTGCAAACCTCGTAGCTGAGGCTGAGGAGTGGCGCGACAAGATGCTGGAGACGGTATCGGAGTTCGATGACACCCTCATGGAGAAATACTTCGACGATCCGAGCACGATCACGGAGGATGAGATCCGCGTAGCTATCCGTAAGGGTACGCTGGCGATGAAGATCTTCCCGGTAATCTGCGGATCCAGTTTCAAGAACAAAGGTGTGCAGACGATGCTGGATGCAGTATGTGCCTACCTGCCGAGTCCGCTCGACACTCCGGTGATCAACGGTACCAACCCGAACACCGAGAAGGAAGAAGAGCGTCACCCGGACGATCAGGATCCGTTGTGCGCACTGGCGTTTAAGATCGCTACCGACCCGTATGTAGGTCGTCTGTGCTACTTCCGCGTGTACTCCGGTCACCTGGATGCAGGTTCATACGTTTACAACCCGCGTTCGGGTAAGAAAGAGCGTATCAGCCGTATCTTCCAGATGCACTCGAACCACCAGAACCCGGTTGAGACGATCCTCGCGGGCGATATAGGTGCGGGCGTAGGATTTAAGGATATACGCACGGGCGATACACTCTGCGACGAGAACAAGCCTATCGTACTCGAGTCGATCGAGTTCCCGGCACCGGTGATCGGTATCTCCGTAGAGCCGAAGAGCCAGGCAGACCTCGACAAGCTGGGTGTTGGTTTGGCTAAGTTGGCCGAAGAGGACCCGACATTCACCGTTAAGACCGACGAGCAGACCGGTCAGACCGTGATCTCCGGTATGGGTGAGCTTCACTTGGAGATCATCATCGACCGTCTGAAACGTGAGTTCAAGGTAGAGTGTAACCAAGGTCGTCCGCAAGTGGCTTACCGTGAGGCTATCAGCGCTCCGGTTGAGTTGCGTGAGGTTTATAAGAAACAGTCCGGTGGTCGTGGTAAGTTCGCTGACATCATCGTTCGCGTTGAGCCGGCAGACGCTGACTTCCCGGGTGGTCTTCAGTTCGAAGACGTTGTCAAGGGTGGTAACGTGCCTAAGGAGTACATCCCGAGTGTACAGAAGGGCTTCGAGACCGCAATGAAGAACGGTGTGCTCGCCGGTTATCCGCTGGATAGCTTGAAGGTAACGCTGCTCGACGGTAGCTTCCACCCGGTAGACTCTGACCAGTTGAGCTTCGAGATCGCTGCACAGATGGCGTTCAAAGAGGCTTGCGCGAAGGCTAAACCGCAGTTGATGGAGCCGATCATGAAGATCGAGGTGGTAACACCGGAAGAGAGCATGGGTGACGTCATCGGTGACCTGAACAAACGTCGTGGTCAGGTAGAGGGTATGGACACCAGCCGCACCGGCGCACGTATCGTAAAGGCGAAGGTACCATTGGCAGAGATGTTCGGTTACGTAACCGCTCTGCGTACCATCACCTCCGGTCGTGCAACGAGCTCGATGGAGTTCAGCCACTACGAGGCAGTAAGTTCGTCAATCGCCAAGGCAGTACTGACTGAGGTAGGCGGTCGCGTAGACTTAGTATAAAAGAGCGCGCAGGTGCGCAAGCGTGCGCACCTACACGTTCAATAAATAAACGTACATATACACGTACACACGTACGTGGCTCTAAGTACGGCGAAAAATAACAATTAACCCTGCGGGGCGTGGGTCATCTTAGCAAATGACTCTTAAGGTTATCTGCGCTCTGCGAATTACAAACAATTAAAAAACAATAGTATTTATTATGAGTCAAAAAATTCGTATCAAACTGAAGTCTTTCGACCACAACTTGGTTGACAAGTCTGCAGAGAAGATCGTAAAGACCGTAAAAGCTACGGGTGCTGTAGTAAGTGGTCCGATTCCACTGCCGACGCACAAGCGTATCTTCACGGTGAACCGCTCGACCTTCGTTAACAAAAAGAGCCGTGAGCAATTTGAGTTGGCGAGCTACAAGCGTCTGATCGACATCTACAACAGCAACAACAAGACCGTAGAGGCTCTGATGAAACTCGAGCTCGCAAGCGGTGTGGAAGTAGAAATCAAAGTTTGATGAAAAACTAACCCTATCCTTCGGATAGTGACTAGAACTCTAGAATTCTAAATTTCTAGAAAACTAGAGAAATCAACCCGAAGGCGAACAGGGCGTTAACAATTAATTATTTAAAAAAAACTAAGCAACAATGCCAGGTTTATTAGGAAAAAAGATCGGAATGACTTCCGTCTTCGGTGCCGACGGCAAAAACATCCCGTGCACCGTTATCGAGGCAGGTCCTTGCGTAGTGACTCAGCTGAAGACCGTTGAGAAAGACGGTTACAAAGCCGCTCAGGTTGGCTTTATGCACAAGAGCGAGAAGCACACGAACAAGGCCGAGGCAGGCCATTTCAAGGCCGCAGGCGTAGAGCCGATGCGCCACTTAGCAGAGTTCGAGTTCGATGGAGAACTGGCTCTGGGTCAAACAATCACAGCAGCTGACCTCTTCGAGGAGGGTATGTACGTAGACGTTATCGGAACCAGCAAGGGCCACGGTTTCCAGGGTGTCGTTAAGCGTCATGGCTTCGGCGGTGTAGGTCAGAGCACGCACGGTCAGGACGATCGTCTGCGCGCACCGGGTTCGGTAGGTGCATGTGCATACCCGAGCCGTATCTTCCCGGGCACACGTATGGCCGGCCAGATGGGTGGTGACCGCGTAACGGTTCAGAACCTCGTCGTACTGAAAGTGATCCCCGAGTACAACTTGATCATGGTCAAGGGTAGTGTACCGGGTGCAAAAAATTCAATCGTCATTATTAACAAGTAATTAGTTATGGAACTTAGTATTTTGAACCAAGCCGGTAAAGAGACCGGAAAGAAGATTGCTCTGAATGACGCTATCTTCGGCATCGAGCCTAACGACCATGCTATCTACTTGGACGTTAAGCAATTCTTGGCAGCACAACGCCAAGGTACAGCGAAAGCAAAACAGCGTAGCGAGAACGCTCACTCGACCCGTAAGCTCGGTCGCCAGAAAGGTGGCGGAGGTGCACGTCCGGGTGATCTGAAGTCTCCGGTTCGCGTAGGTGGTGGTACCATCTTTGGTCCGGTACCCCGTGACTACGACTTCAAGCTGAACAAGAAAGTAAAACAACTTGCTCGCAAATCCGCTCTGTCGCTTCGCGCTAAACAGAATGAGTTGCTCGTATTGGACGCTCTGAACTTCGACGCACCGAAGACCAAAGCTATGGTAGAGGTATTGAACAACCTCAAAGTAGAGGGTAAGAAAGTGCTGTTCGTCGTAGCAGACGCTAATCTCAACGCTCGCAAGTCCGCCGCTAACATTCAGCGTGTGAACGTAGTGAACGTCAACGAGCTGAACACCTACACAATCATGAACTCGAACGTAGTAGTTCTGACCGAGGCTTCGGCTGCTGCTATCGAGGCAACTTTAAACGCATAAGGAGGTAGAATTATGGCAATTATTATCAAACCAATCGTCACTGAGAAGATGACCGCCGCCGGTGAGAAACTGAACCGTTATGGTTTCATGGTAGCTCGCAATGCCAACAAAGTTGAGATCAAGAAAGCGGTAGAAGAAATGTACAACGTTCAGGTTACGGATGTGAATACGTTGATCCGTGCTCCGAAAGTTAAACAGCGCTGGACGAAGTCCGGTCTGTTGAAGGGTGCACAACAGGCGTATAAGAAAGCGATCGTAACGCTGAAGGAAGGTGAAACAATTGATTTTTATAGCAATATCTAAAAAATGGCTGTACGTAAATTAAAACCCACAACACCTGGGCAAAGACACAAAGTTATAGGTGCGTTCGAGACAATTACCGCGAGCGCTCCTGAGAAATCGCTTGTGTTTGGTAAAACCAAAACCGGTGGTCGTAACAACGTCGGTAAAATGACGATGCGTTACATCGGCGGTGGTCACAAACAGAAGTATCGCGTAATTGACTTCAAGCGCAATAAAGATGGTGTTCCCGCAGTAGTAAAGACTATTGAGTACGATCCGAACCGTAGTGCTCGTATCGCTCTGTTGTTCTACGCTGACGGAGAGAAGCGCTATATCCTTGCACCGAATGGACTGCAAGTAGGTCAAACTGTAATGTCGGGAGAGAATGCTGCTCCTGAAGTAGGCAATGCACTGCCTATGTCTGTAATTCCTCTGGGAACGCTGATTCACAACATCGAGCTTCGCCCGGGTCAGGGTGCCTCTATGGTACGTAGTGCCGGAACGTTCGCTCAGTTGAGCAGCCGTGAGGACAAGTACGCTATCATCAAGTTGCCTTCCGGTGAGCTTCGTAAGGTGCTCGCAGCATGCAAGGCTACTGTTGGTGTAGTAGGAAACAGTGATCACGCTTTGGAGAAGAGCGGTAAGGCAGGTCGCAGCCGTTGGCTGGGTCGTCGTCCGCGCAACCGTGGCGTTGTAATGAACCCTGTAGATCACCCGATGGGTGGTGGTGAAGGCCGTCAGTCCGGTGGACACCCGAGAAGCCGTAAGGGTCTGCTCGCTAAGGGCTACAAGACACGTCACCCGAAGAACCAGAGCAACCAGTACATTATAGAAAGACGTAAAAAATAACCTATTAAAGTCACATTAACATTATGAGTCGTTCATTGAAAAAAGGACCGTTTATCAACGTTAAGTTGGAAGACAAGGTGTTGGCTATGAATGAGTCCGGCAAGAAAGA
>JAEEGG010000857.1_pt1 | contig 87696 bp, 51 predicted proteins | sample 9134161 | NCBI WGS metagenome assembly JAEEGG01 (sample SAMN16246543, study PRJNA631951) | gut metagenome | biome: gut microbiome; feature: rumen; material: CR-attached | host: Bos | place: Iran: Karaj | collected 2018-10
CGCGTACGCACTGCCGTTGCGGCTCTCTGGCGAGTATCAGATAGTGTTGCGTCCAAATGGCTGCAATTACTACTTCTACGGATATATAGAGCTATAGCCGTAAAACAATCTCTCGCGGGAGGCAAGGGGGCCGTCGGCTCTCCACCTCCTTATTTGTCTTTATTATTATTCATTCATGACCGCAAGCTATGAAAGCCCCGTATATGAACGGCCTGAAAGGCCAACAAGCATTTAACCCAGGGCTTTGCCCTGGGTACAAGGATGAGGGTAAACTCGCCCTGAAGGGCAAAAGCCTTGCACTCACCCCTACTGGGGAGAGCGGGGATAGGTGCTCGCTACATCACCCTGTAAACTGATGACCCCGTTGGAGGTCATTCGGGCATCTCCTTCTATTGCAAAATAAACAAAATAAACCTAAAAAAGTGCTTAATAGCCTTCCGTATCTTATGTGTATTTTATATCTTTGTAATACATAATAGAATATTATTACTGCAAGATGAACAGATATTATTATTTACAAACGTTTGCGCTACTAATCGGGATGTTATCAGCCCATGGACAGGTGAACCTGTCAGAGATGGATATTACATCCAGCGACAGCTTGCAGAAAAGCAGAATCAGCTTTTTCTCACCAGGGACAGGCGGAATGAACAGAATCTGGGACTTCAGCCAAAAGCTTTCATCGGACGGTTCTGTTCAGGTAATGTTCCAAAAAGACAGTGCAGAGGTGTTGTCGGTTGCTGAACCGACAAGGATTGCCTACTACCTTTTCACCGATGGCAGTCTCAAACAGTTCGCGGGGGAGTCTCCTACCGACAGGAGGGACTACACCATCCCCAAGCTGACAATGAAGTTTCCCCTAGTTTATGGAGACTCCGTTTCTTCACCATTCAGATGCGACGGCGTGTATTGCGGAGACCATCCCTATCGTGAGTCGGGCATGACAACCGTCAAGGTCGATGCCGCCGGCTCCATCGTATTGGCTGAGAACGACACCCTGAGGGATGTGAAAAGAGTACATACTGTCAATTCCTATACTATCTGCATGGATATCAGCTATGAAGCACTTGACACCGCCGCCACCAGACAGGTTATTGAAGAACGATATGAATGGTATCTTCCCGGATCACATTATCCGATAATCGAAAATGTGTCAAGTACCAGTTATTGCGACTTGGAGGCGTTCGGTACCACAAGGTATGCATACTGCAATCTGCCGGACAACCAGGTCCCTTCCTATATAACCCCAGTGGAAGAGCTGACGGATAACGAGCTGGACGGCTTCCTTGACGGGGAGCTTCAGCTCCCGGACATCATCCATTACAGGATTGAGTCTCATGGAGGAAACATCACAATATCGTATGACCTTGACGAAGATGCAACCATCACCACTATTGTGGCGAGCCACACGGGTATGTCATACAAGTATAACACCTGGTGCGAGAGGGCTGGACAGAACTATTCATGCCAGATAGACTGCAGCGGATTGGCTCCTGGCTTTTACATCCTTTATATTAATGTTAACGGAAAAGTCTATAGCGAGAAAGTGACACTATGAAGACAAGATTAATTTCAAGCAGGAAAACCATATTGCTGACCGTTTTTCTGATGTCAGGATTATCAGTCATGGCTGAGGATGAAAATAACGGGTTGACACCAGACAAATTGCTTCCGCAATTTACAAACCTTACGCCTGAGGCAGCCTCTTTAGGCAGGTATGGTGCTTTTCAGGTGTCTGAGTATACAGGGACTGCGAATATTTCTGTACCTTTGTACACGGTAGAGTCTGGCGATATTTCATTCCCCATATCCCTGTATTATGATGCATCAGGCATCAAGGTAGAACAGGATGCCACTTTTGTGGGATTGGGATGGAATCTCAATTATGGCGGAATGATAAGCCATATTGTTTGCGGGAACGACGATTTCCAGGATGAAAGCATATACAGAAACACCTATTGGCGGAATTATTGGGATGGCAGTGCTAGTTTTCCGAATGATCAGCCTTGTGAGACTTACTGGCCTGTAACAGTTAATTATGTGGCATTTGGCAATGAATGGGGACCTGAGGACGAGAGGGAATCCTGGCTATATGGCAACATGTCGAAGGGATATGACACCCCTGATGTCTTTCAGGCTACTTTCTGTGGTCATAGCATATCGTTCATTATAGATCCGAGAGCCGGGACAGGTTCTGACGGACAGGATTCTATAGTTGTATTGAACGACGATTCAAGGAAATATAGGATTTCCTATTCAATGGGGATGGTAGGGAGCTTTAACTATCCGACTTCTTTCACCATTACTGATGACAAGGGAATTACCTACTTGTTCAACGCATACTGTGAAAATGAAGGTGCATTTTTACAAGTTGACTCGTATTATCTTACAAAGATATATGGATCCGATGGAATAAACGGAAGAAGTACAGTCAGCTTTGAATATGTCCAACCATGCTATTTCCATTATGGGCGGTACTCCCGTCCTGCCCGAAAATCCCATCGCTCGAAAACACAGCGTATTTATGGAAATAATGACGAAATCCCCAATACGGAGAATTTCCCGATCTACTTTTACTCATTTCTAAACGGCTTTAACTCAGAACCGGAAATAGGATGCGGTGAGAATGGAGCTTGTAACAAAGTTTATCCTAATAGAATAATTGCAGCTCTTGATACTATTGAATTCGAAAGGAGTACGAGAGAAGACATCGTTGGAGCAATGAGGATCTCTGGCATCACTGTCAAGTCCAAAATCGGCGGTGTACAGAAAACAATCAGCTTTGCATACGACTATTTCCATGAAGCATTTCCACAGGATTCATATTCCGGCAAGCGCTTGAAGCTTACAGGTGTGACAGTTGATGCCAAGAACTACCGGTTTGAGTATGACAGCCAGGATCTGCCAGCTTTCACGTCCTATTCAAAGGATTACTGGGGCTATTACAATGGTGCCAATCCAAACTCCAATTGCTTTATCGGATGTTCGCCTGCCTATACGATTTCCAACGGTCTGGTCATGCCTGAGAATCATCTGGACGGATCCAACCGGCTGGCATCAGAGGAATTGTGTAATGTCGGGATGTTGAGGCGGATCATCTACCCTACCGGCGGCTATACGGACTACGAGTATGAAATCCATCGTTTCAATGACAAGTATTACTATCCTGACGCTAGTCATTCCATCTCATTCCCTGTCTCTACTTCGACTATCAATCTGTATGGGACAATGACCGGGACAAGTACAGTTACCGCCCATGAGAATTGCAGGTTGCAGATTAACGGACTTCTATACGGAACATCAGATACTCTGACAGTTACTGTTAAGAACAGCCAGGGTTCACCACTGGAGACCCTGCAGTATACAGGAAATAATACCATTGGAGAGACTGTGCCGTTGGTGCTCACCGAAGGGGAATCTTATACTATAGAGGCTAAACTAAAAGGTGGGGCTTCCACTACTGCAAGCTGCACATTCAGCAGTGACATTAACACGGCATCTCCAACAACGTACAATGAAAATGGAGGTTATTCTATCGGCGGCGGCCTGAGGGTCAAGACTGTTAAGAACTATGACTCGGACAGCACATACCTTAATGGTGTGGAATATAAATACTCGGAGGGAAAACTGCTGAGTCCAACCGTACAGCTTGAGAGGCATTTCGTCGAATTCTCGTATAAAAACCCGGCAGGACTGGGTAATGATGACAGGCATCCGAACGTCTCCTTCTATTATGCGAATACGGAGCCGTCCTATCAATATATCTGTTCATTGGGAATTCCCGGTACCGTCGGATATGATACTGTCGAGAAAAAAGAAATCGACGGGAGCGGAAATGTGATTAGAAAGACCGTGCTGGAGTTCTACAACTATGGCTATATATCTGATGACGGCAACACCAATAACATAAACCTGAGAATGCAGAATACTTTCTACTTCAATAGTTACTACAACAATAATCCCGCTTATGCCCAAGGCCATTTGAATGGAAGGTTAAAGAAGGAGAGGGTCTATTCAGGCACAGGGAGTCTGGCATACACTGCCGAATACACATACTCCAGCGTACGACAGGGATCTGTCTTGTATCCGAAATGCATTCCGACCCACTTCCCCGGATTCAAGCTGGCCGCAGAGAGATATGACCTGGCATACTTCAGGAAGTTCATCGCATGGAGCTTCCTTACTAGTAAAAGCGAGACCTATTACGACAATAGTGGCAGCATTTCCAGGAGCGACACTACGACATACTCGTACAATCCTTCAAACTATCAGCCCTCTGTGCAGACTGTCAGTGACGGGCTTAACTCAGAAAGCACAAGGTACTGGTACCCTTCCGACAATGGCAATGCTTCCACCGGACTGAGCCACCTTATCAACAAGCATCATCTCAGTGAGGTGACAGGCATCGACATCCTCAGGAACAATGTCTATACCACGGGGAGCAGATACAACTACACCATGAGCAACAACCTTCCGGTCGTAAGCAGCTGCTATTCGATACTCCCAAACAGCACTGCCGTCCTTCAGATGCAAGTCACCGGCTACGACAACGCGGGCAACATACGTGAGTACTACAGGAAAGACGGCACCCCTGTTACGCTGATATGGTCTTACAACCATCAATATCCAATCATCGAGGTTGTAGGAAAGAGGTATTCTGAAGTCCTGTCCGCATCAAGTACGGTCAGCCAGTTGCAGAACTATTCCATCGTCTCCTACACAACCCTGAAATCAGTGCACAACAGCTTGCAGGGACTGTCTGGCGCACATGTCACTGCATACCTCTATTCCCCATGGCGCAGCGTGTCACGAATCATATACCCCAACGGACATGAAACCATATATGACTACGACATCTACGGACGGCTGAAAAAGGAAAGCGACGCCTCCGGGATTTTGAAGAAGTACCAATACAATTATAAAAACCATTAGCATGAAGAACGTCATACTATCCTTGCTGGCATTGGCGTCAGTCACATGCCTGGCCCAGACCTCCACGGAGAACTACGTCAGGACGGAGGCGATGCTCCGTGCCGACAGCACTTTTTCCATGAACTCGGTACAGTACTTCGACGGCATCGGGCGGCCCACCCTCTCCGTCGCCACCACCGGCGGCTACGGGAAGTCGTTGTATGCGTTGACCACCTACGACGCCCTTGGACGGGAGGAGTGCAGGTACCTGCCCGTAGCCACTGACAATTCCATCGCCTACAAGTCGCCGGCGGCCTTCACCGCAAGCTCGTCGTCCTTCTACCACAACGACGGGACGGCCTATACTAAGAGCCACTACGATGTGCTGGACCGTGTCGTCTCCACAGAGCTGCCCGGCGCTGCCTGGCGCAGCGCCGACAGGAGGGACAGGGCGGCCTACGGCACGAATGCGGCAGGCGAGGTGCTGCACTACGAGGCCCATGCCGGCGTCAACTCGCTCACCAAGCCTGAGGATGCCTCCTACGAGTACTACCCTGCGGGCTCACTCACCAGGGAGAGCCGCTGGGATGCCGACAGCAACCGCGTTGACACTTTCCGCGACCTCTACGGCAACGTCGTCCTGCAGCGTGTGGACACGCTGTGCACCTACTACGTCTACGACGAGCTTGGCCTCCTGCGCTACGTGCTGTCGCCGGCCTACCAGAAGAGCGGGAAGAAAGCCCTCCACGGCTATGAGTACCGCTATGACGAGCGCGGGAGGGTGGTGAAGAAGATCCTGCCCGGTGCGGAATACATCCGCTACTGGTATGACAACGCCGACAGGGTGGTGTGCATGCAGGACGGCGTGATGAGGAGCCAGGGCAAGTACCGCTTCACCGTCTACGACCCGATGGGGCGCGTGGCCATACAGGGGCTGTGCTCCGGCTACACGGACAATGGCGGCATGACTGCCACCGCCACCTACAGCGGCACGTCCGCAGGATTCCTGGGTACGCGCTATGCCGTGCCCTCAGCCCTGGCAGGTGCCCTGTCCGGCCCGCAGCTGGAAGCCGTGAACTATTACGACAGCCACGACTTCCTGAGCCGCAACCCCAACTCGCGCTTCACCGGCATGAGCATTACGGCCGCCGTCAGCCAGACAGGTCAGCTGACGGGCAGCACCTCCGTGGCCAGCGACGGCACCTGGCTGTCGCAGGTGATGGCGTACGACATCAAGGGCAACCTCATTGAGATGACGTCGCGCGAGCTGGACGGGCGCACCGTGACACAGCAGAACAGCTACACGTTCACCGGCAACCCGGCATCCTCCAGCTGCACCGCCAGCGTGGGCTACGGCAGCAGCCTCACCCTTTCCGAAGCGGTGCAGTACAATGCGTATAACGACAAGAGGCAGACCTACACACTCTCCGTCAGCCACGGCGGCACGGCATCGGCTACCATGGTCTACAACTATGACTCGCTGGGCAGGGCGTCGTTCACCATACGCCCTTTCGCTGGGAGTGGCAACCGTGTCGTGACCTACAGCTACGACATGCACGGATGGCTGAAGGGCATCGCCACCAACAGTTTCCGCGAGGAGCTGTACTATGCCGACGGCCCGGGCACGCCGTGCTACAACGGCAACGTCAGCACCATGAAGTGGAGCAACTCCGGCTACCCGCAGAAGCGGGGCTACAGGTTCTCCTACGACAGTGCCAACCGCCTGTCCAGTACCTTGTACGGTGAGCGCGAGGCACTGGACAACAAGACGGGCAGGTATGACGAGGTGCTTGTGTATGATGCCAACGGGAACGTCAGGCACCTGGAGCGGCGCGGCCTGAAGCAGAATGGCGTGTTCGGCAAGATCGACAACCTCAACCTCACCTACAGCGGCAACCACCTTGTCAGCGTGGAGGAGGACGCGCTGGAGCTGCTGTATGCCGGCTCCTTCGACTACAAGGGCAGCCGCGGCTCCTATTACCAGTACAACGGGAACGGCTCGCTCACCTGCGACCGGAGCAGGGGCATCGCCTTCATCGCCTACGACCTCAGCGGCAACCCCCGGAAGACCTACTTCACCAACGGTAACGTGACGGAGTATGTCTACAGCGCGTCGGGGCAGAAGCTGCGCGTGAAGCACTACACCGCCGTGCCCAACATCACCAGGCCGCTGGGCGTGCAGCCGCCGGAGCTGACCGCGGGGCAGATCCTCCATACCGACGTCACCGACTACCTGCTGGGCGGGCGGGTCACTATGAGGGGCGGCAGGGTGGACAAGGTGCTCTTCGAGGGCGGCTACTGCCAGGCCATGCAGGTAAGCTCCTCCAGTGACAGCTTCGCCTTCTACTACTACAACCAGGACCATCTGGGCAATATCCGCGAGGTGGTGGATGCCAGTGGGACGGTGCAGCAGGTGAATAATTACTACCCCTTCGGCACCCCCTACTGCGACAGCCCCAGCGCACAGTCCCCCGACCTGCAGCCCTACAAGTACAACGGCAAGGAGCTGGACCGCATGCACGGTCTGGACACCTACGACTACGGTGCCCGCCAGTACGACCCCGTGCTCTGCCGGTGGGACAGGATGGATCCGCTGTGCGAGAAGTACTATGGCATCAGCCCGTATGCGTATTGCGCGGGGAATCCGGTTAAGTTAGTAGATCCTGATGGGAGAAAAGTAGTATTTGTCAACGGTTATCTTGGATTCGGTTCTCCAGAAGGAGGAAGTACTTATTGGAATGGTCATCATTCTTCTTTTGTTACAGGAGCCCAATCTGCATTTAAAGATTATGCAACACCATATTTTACGAACTATGATTTTAGTTATTTGACAAGTGCTAGTATTGTTAGAGAGGCTCAAGGTTATCGATATGCAAGAGATAATTACAAAGCTCTTACAAAAGACATGAAATCTGGAGTAGACAAGTTCAATTTTGTCTCACATAGTATGGGTGGAGCCTTCTCAGAGGGAATGATGAGATTTCTAGCAGAGCAAGGCTGGGAAACAGATAATGCCGTATTCCTAAATGCATGGGAACCCTTACAAATAAGTAACAAGGTAGAAAAGAACAGGATAGATGCAACATGTACCAATGATCCTGTACAGTTTCTTTGTAAACCTCTATTTGGAGAGCCTGATATACCTTCTTCAGATGGTAAAATAAGAATCAAGAGCAATGAATCAATAATGTATATACATCGAGATTTAATTGACGGAAATTGTAATGAACTATGGAAATTGGTAAATGAATTATTGTCAGATGCGAATAACAATTAATCTACTAGCACTCATTGTTTTTGTTGTACAGATTATTTCTTTTGTTTTTAATGTACTAACTCTGAAGAAACCAAAATGTACAGCAGATGCATTGTATAATTGTTTTATCTTTACCGCGTTTCTATGCTCGCTATTAACTGTTGTGATTTTTGTCGTTCAATACAATTTCAATGCCATGTTACTTAAAAAGAAATCGGTCAATTGTTTATTTTTGATTATTGTGATGCTCGGAACATATATACATATTTCACAGTTATTCATTCTAAACGATTTTATAATCCCATCCTGTATTTTGTTGCTAATTGATATTTATGTATTACCCAAAATAATGAAAAATATAGTCGTTAGATAACAAAACTTTAGTAATAGAATGGAACACAAACTAATTCATTTTATGGAAAAGATAAGCTTGGAACTGATAATTATTGTCCTTCAAAGAATTATTACCAAATCGGGCAATAGCCATTTTCAATGATAAAAACACGGGGCTTTGACGGAATCCCACTTCGGACAATAAAAAAACAAGCGGCCTCGTTATAAATGAAAATGAGATTTTCTATGCCAAGAAAAGGAAGAGGGGCAATCTGTTTCACCAACGGCAACGTGACGGAGTATGTCTACAGCGCGTCGGGCCAGAAGCTGCGCGTGAAGCACTACACCGCCGTGCCCAACATCACCAGGCCGCTGGGCGTGCAGCCGCCGGAGCTGACCGCGGGGCAGATCCTCCATACCGACGTCACCGACTACCTGCTGGGCGGGCGTGTCACCATGAGGGGCGGCAGGGTGGACAAGGTGCTCTTCGAGGGCGGCTACTGCCAGGCCACACAGGCTGGTTCCTCCAGTGACAGCTTTGCGTTCTACTACTACAACCAGGACCACCTGGGCAATATCCGCGAGGTGGTGGATGCCACAGGCACGGTGCGGCAGGTGACCAATTACTACCCCTTCGGCACACCCTACTGTGACGACGCCGGTGCCACCAGTCCCGACTTCCAGCCCTACAAGTACAACGGCAAGGAGCTGGACCGCATGCACGGTCTAGACACCTACGACTACGGCGCCCGCCAGTACGACCCCGTGCTCTGCCGGTGGGACAGGATGGAATCAGCGATTCCATTTGAAAAATCTGGCATTTTTACATTGTTAAATCACATATATGCCCTATGGAAAGATTCTATCCATTACTAATATTGTTTTTTTTCTTTATTAGCTCATGCGACATTTGTAGCAAGTGGACAAAGGATACAAACGTGATATGGGACTGGGAAGAAATATCAGACTCTATAGAAAAGTTGCAATTCCAAGAATTACGAGATTATGATGAATCAATCAGCAAGTGTAACAGTCTTCGTAAAGATAAGAAAATCGCCTCTTTCCTTACGAATCAAATGGAAATAAATGACACCATAGTGATTCTCGAGGTTATTTCCGATTTATATTTAGTGGGGCCTCCAAGTAATAGGCTATGGATAAAGAATAAAAAAGACAGCACATACGTGGTATATCGTGACGGATATGAGAATAAGACAGATGTGCGTATTGGTGCAAAATATGGACGAACCTTGGAAAATATAGAAAAATTATGCGAGAATTGGAACGTAGATTCTTTAAAGCGATATTCCAAAAGCTTGGAAGATTCTGCTATGATGTTAGATTATTATTATACAAAACACATGGCTACAATAGTAGTGCTCTTGGATTCCAATAAATATATAGTGAAATGCCAACCTTTGGGACGTATACAATAACTGGCGGCATAATCCATAGTTTTTGACATAGTAACGATAAAAATATGTTGGGATGAAATTGCATTTCAAACCGTCTGAACAACCCCGTTCGTATACAGTCCACCAATGGCAATGTGACCCGCTACGTCTCAGCGCCACGGGAGAGAAGCTGCGCGTGAAGCACTACACCGCCGTGCCCAACATCACCAGGCCGCTGGGCGTGCAGCCGCCGGAGCTGACCCATGGACCATCGAGAATTGGCTTCGTCGCTGTTGTAAAAACACCGAAGGAAACGCTGATGACCGTATGGATATTGACCCTTTGATTTAAGATATTATACAGTTCCCTTTGGGAAAAAGGCTTGCGCAACAGGTGCCGCAGGTGTTTTTGATGAAACAACCTACATACCTACACTTTTCCATATAACATATTCAATCACAATACGTTGTGCCATGTAGGTTTCTGGCGTTTTTGAATTTGAACATACATAGTCGCGTATGGGTAGGACGTTTATCTTGAATACTGCCAGTATTTCCCAGAATACGCACGCCGTTCTGAAAAATACGCACGCCGTTTTGAAAAAAGGCGTGCGTATTTGCTCACATTCTCTAGAGAATTTGGATTCCAATGGTGCATTGACGGATAGCCCGACACGCCATATCCCAGAAGGGTGTAGGTATGCACAAGAAAATGCAGGGAACATACATGGCGTAATGCGTTGTTACAGAGTATAGTATCTGCCCTTGTGTAGGTATGTAGGCTTTTTTTGAATTCAACGCCGCACCTTTGGTTCACGCGCCTTACGCGCGCGCAAGACATATTAAATCGTGTTAATTCGGCAAAATTATCGTTTTCATGCGTGCAAAGGTGCAAAATTATTTGTACCTTTGCACGCAATATTTAAAGAAAGGTAGTTTTATGGCTTCATTTATTGCAGACAAAATCGTGATGGACGGCCTGACCTTTGACGACGTCCTGCTGATTCCCGCCTATTCGGAAGTACTGCCGAAAACGGTAGAGTTGAAAACCCGCTTCTCGCGCAACATCGAGCTGAACATACCCTTTGTGACGGCCGCCATGGACACCGTCACGGAGAGCCAGATGGCCATCGCCATCGCTCGTGAGGGGGGCATCGGCGTCATCCACAAGAACATGCCCATTGAGGAGCAGGCCCGTCAGGTGGCCATTGTGAAGCGTGCCGAGAACGGCATGATCTACGACCCCGTGACCATTCCCATGGGTAGCACCGTGGCTCAGGCTCTCGACATCATGTCGGAGTACCACATCGGCGGCATTCCCGTGGTTGACGACGAGAAACGGCTGGTGGGTATTGTCACCAACCGCGACCTGCGCTTTGAGCGCCGTCTGGACCGCCCCGTGGAGGATGTCATGACGAAGGAGAACCTCGTGACCACCCACCAGCAGACCAACCTGATGGACGCTGCCCAGATTCTGCAGGAGAACAAGATTGAGAAGCTGCCCGTGGTGGACAAGGACAACCGTCTGGTGGGTCTCATCACCTATAAGGACATCACGAAGGCGAAGGACAAGCCCATGGCCTGCAAGGACGACAAGGGTCGCCTGCGCGTGGCCGCCGGCGTGGGTGTCACTGCCGACACGCTGGAGCGCATGCAGGCACTGGTCAATGCCGGTGCCGACGCCATCGTCATCGACACGGCCCACGGTCACTCGAAGGGCGTGGTCGACAAGCTGCGCGAGGCCAAGGCTTCGTTTAAGGACATAGACATCGTGGTGGGCAACATCGCCACGGGCGAAGCCGCCCGCATGCTGGTGGACAACGGTGCCGACGCCGTGAAGGTGGGCATCGGTCCGGGCAGCATCTGCACCACCCGTGTGGTGGCCGGTGTGGGCGTGCCGCAGCTCAGTGCCGTGTATGATGTCTACCAGGCGTTGAAAGGCATGGGCGTTCCCCTGATTGCCGATGGCGGACTGCGCTATTCGGGCGACATCGTGAAGGCCCTGGCCGCCGGCGGCTCGTCGGTGATGATAGGCTCGCTGGTGGCTGGCACCGAGGAGAGTCCGGGCGAGACCATCATCTTCAACGGCCGAAAGTTCAAGAGCTACCGAGGCATGGGCTCGCTGGAGGCTATGGAGCACGGGTCGAAGGACCGCTACTTCCAGTCGGATACGAAGGACGTGAAGAAGCTGGTGCCCGAAGGCATCGCTGGACGCGTGCCCTACAAGGGAACGGTGCAGGAGGTGATCTACCAGCTTTCGGGCGGCCTGCGGTCGGGCATGGGCTACTGCGGCGCTCCCGACATCGAGGGCCTGCACGAGGCAAAGTTCACCCGCATCACCAACGCGGGCATCATGGAGAGCCACCCGCACGACATTACCATCACCAGCGAGGCACCGAACTACTCGCGTCCAAACGACTGAGTGCGCATGGGCTAAATAATAAATAAAAAATAAAAAATATAAAACTCAGCTGGGAAATATAAACAATAAAAAACTTAGCTGAGAAAAATAAATAAATATAATAGTGGTTGATAATAATGTTCTGGCAGAGAAAACACTGAACTTTGCTGTCCGTGTGGTTAAGTGTTGTCATTACTTGCAGGAGGAAAAGAAAGACTTTGTCATATCCAATCAATTATTGCGGAGTGGGACAAGCGTTGGAGCCAATGTTCATGAAGCAGTATATGCACAGAGCAAGGCAGACTTTATTAGCAAGTTAAGCATCGCTCTCAAAGAGGCAAGTGAGACGTCCTTCTGGCTGGTTTTACTCCACAGAACTGATTATTTGGAAGAGAAAGTTTATGTGTCTTTGAAGTCAGACATAGATGAAATTATAAGAATAACTGTATCATCAATCAAAATAACAAGGAAGAATGAAAAATACATGGGAGATTAGGCCGACAGGTTTGTTACTGATTATTTTCTCTTTATGCTTTAGCCACGCAGTGGCGCAGACCGACCCGGTGGTCATGACGGTGAACGGCCAGCCGGTGCTACGGTCGGAGTTTGAGTATTCCTACAACAAGAACAACTCTGAGGGCGTAATCGACAAGAAGAGTGTGGAGGAGTATGTAGACCTGTTCATCAACTACAAGCTGAAGGTCTGCGCCGCCATCGATGCCCACTACGACACGCTGACCTCGTTTAAGAAGGAGTTTGCACAATACCGCGACCAGCAGGTGCTGCCCATGCTGGTGAGTGATGCCGACATGGAGGCAGAGGCCAAGAAGATTTACGACGAGACGGTGGAGCGCATTGGCTCCGACGGCCTCATCAAGACGGCGCATATCCTGTTGCGCGCCGACCAGCAGGCTCCGCAGGAGGAGTGGGACAAGGCCAAGGTGCGCATCGACTCCATCTACCAGGCCCTGAAAGCAGGTGCCGACTTTGCCGACCTGGCGAAGCGCCTGTCGCAGGATCCCGGCTCTGCCCGTCAGGGCGGCGAGCTGCCCTTCGTGCAGCACGGCCAGTTGGTGAAGGAGTATGAGGATGCCGCCTTCCCGCTGCAGCCCGGCGAGATGTCGGGAGTGGTGAAGTCGCCCTACGGCTACCACATCATCCTGATGAAGGAGCGTAAGATGCTGGAACCCTTCGAGTTCCACCACGACGCCATCATGAAGTTCATGGAGCAGCGCAACCTGCGCGACCAGATTGCCCAGCAGAAGGTGGACAAGATTGTGAAGGACAGCGACGGCCGGCTCACGCAGGCCGCCTTCCTGGAGCAGAAGTCCGACGAGCTGGCACAGGGCGACATGGACCTGCGCTATCTCATCCAGGAATATCACGACGGTCTGCTGCTCTATGAAATCAGCAACAACCTCGTCTGGGACAAGGCTGCCAAGGACGAGGCCGGCCTGGCTCAGTATTTCAAGAAGCACAAGAAGAACTATGCGTGGGACGAGCCCCGCTTCAAGGGCATTGCCTACCACGTGAAGGAGCAGGGCGACGTGAAAGCCGTGCGCGACTGCGTGAAGAAGCTGGCCTTCGACAAGTGGGCCGACGCCCTGCGCACCACCTTCAATGCCGACTCTGTCATTCGCATCCGCGTGGAGAAAGGCATCTTCAAGAAGGGCGACAACGCCTTCATCGACAGCGTCGTCTTCAAGAAGGACACCACGGTGAACCACCTGAAGGACTATCCTATTGACGCACACTACGGCAAGATACTGAAGAAAGGCCCCGAAGACTATACCGACGTGCGTGGTCTGGTGGTGGCCGACTATCAGGAGCAGCTGGAGCGCGAATGGGTGGCAGAGCTGCGCCGCAGGTACACGTTCCAGGTGAACGAGGATGTGCTCAAGACAGTGAATAATCATGCGGCCTCCGGCCAAAATGATAAATGACAAGCGGCCTTCGGCCTAAATGATAAATGATAAGCGGCCTTCGGCCTAAATGATAAATGAGAAATGATAAATGATAAATGGGAAATGGGAAATGAGAAACGGCTGCGCGATGGGAAAAGTGTTCTATGACAATGGGCGATGGCTGGTGATGATATTATCGTTTGTCATCTGCCACCTGTCGTTCAGCCGCGCAGCGGCGCAAACCGACTCGCTGCAGAATATCGTCGACGAGGTGGTATGGGTGGTAGGCGACGAGGCCATCCTGAAGAGTGACATCGAGGTGACCCGCATACAGTCGTCGATGGAAGGCATTCGCTGGAGCGGCGACCCCGACTGTGCCATCCCCGAGCAGATAGCCGTGCAGAAGCTCTTCCTGCATCAGGCAGTCATCGACAGTGTCGACAAGGACGTGACCGAGAACGACATTGCCGCAGAGATAGAGTCGCGCATAGAATATATGGTCGACCAGGTGGGCTCGCGCGAGAAGCTGGAAGAGTATCGTAAGCAGAGCCTCAGCCAGATACGCCAGTCCATGCACGACGAGCTGCGCGACCAGCTGCTCATCCAGCGCATGAAGCAGAAGCTGGTGCAGGACATCGCCGTCACCCCTGCAGAGGTGCGGCGCTACTTCAAGGACCTGCCCGAGGACAGCATCCCCTTTGTGCCGACGGTGGTGGAGGTGCAGATGATTACGCAAATGCCAGTGATAGCCCCCGAGGAGATTAACCGCGTGAAGGAAGAGCTGCGCGAATATACCGACCGCGTGAACAAGGGCGAGACGTCGTTCTCCACGCTGGCCCGCCTCTACTCCGAAGACCCCGGCTCGCGCCGCAACGGTGGCGAGATGGACTATGTGGGGCGCGGTGTGCTCGATCCGGCCTTTGCCGCCGTGGCCTTCAACCTGACCGACCCCACGAAGGTGTCGAAGATTGTGGAGTCGGAGTTCGGCTTCCACATCATCCAGCTTGTCGACAAGCGCGGCGACAAGGTGAAGGTGCGCCATATCCTCCGCAAGCCGGTGGTCGACGAGAAGGCCATCGAAAAGTCGCTGGCGTTCCTCGACTCGGTGGTTGCCGACGTGCATGCCGGCGTGCCGCCGGAGCGTCTGAAGCCCCTTTTCACCGACAAGCCCTACACGTTTGAGGATGCTGTGTCGTTCTTCTCCGACGACAAGGACACACGCAGCAACTACGGTCTGATGGCCAATGTGAGTGAGAACGGGCAGCTGAAGTCATCGCGCTTCGAGATGCAGGAACTGCCGCCGGAGGTGGCCCGCGTGGTCGACACGCTGGAGGTGGGCCAGGTGTCGGCTCCCTTCACGATGATCAACAAGCGGGGAAAGACCGTCTGTGCCGTCGTGAAGCTGAAGAACCGGATTCCCGGCCATAAGGCCAATATCACGGAGGATTTCCAGGTAATGAAAGAATCGGTGCTGGGACAACGCCGCACCCAATACTTGCACGACTGGGTGGTGAAGAAGATCAAGAGCACATACGTGCGCCTGAACGAACAATATCACGACTGCAAATTCGAATATGAAGGATGGGTGAGGTGAAGGCGCTTCTGTGCGTAGTGTGCATGCTGGTCTCCTTTGCTGCGACATCGTCGCAGCAGAAGAAGACCGCTCCCCCGAAGAACGACCCCACGCGCGTCTATCTGATACATGCCGACGAGCTGCTCTATGACCGCTGGGACAACAACGGCGCGCAGGTGCTGACCGGCGACGTGCAGTTTGAGCACGACGGGGCACGCCTCTACTGCGACAGCGCCAACTTCTTCGAGTCGAGCAACTCCTTCGAGGCGTGGGGACATGTGCGCATGGTGCAGGGCGACACCCTCTCGCTGACCAGCGACCAGGGCTACTACGACGGCAACCAGCAGATGATGGAAGCCCGCGACAACGTGGTGCTGAAGAACCGCACCACCACGCTCTATACCGACGAGCTCTACTACGACCGTATCTGGGACCAGGGCTATTTCCAGAACGGCGGGCGCCTGGTGGACAACGGCACCACGCTGACCAGCGACTGGGGGGAATACCACACCGACTCGAAGATGGCCGTCTTCTACTACGACGTGAAGATGGTCGACAAGCAGTTCCTGCTCACCACCGACTCCCTCTATTACGACACACGGCTGAAGAAAGCCCACATCGTGGGACCGTCGGACATCACCTCCGGCCGCAGCCACATCTATTCGGAGCTGGGCTTCTATAATACCGTCACCGAGGAAGCGGAGCTGCTCAACCGCTCGCGCCTGGACAACCAGGGGCGCACGCTGGTGGGCGACAGCCTCTGGCATAACGGGAAGACGGGCATCAGCGAGGCATTTGTCAACGTCGTCTTCAAGGACTCTGTCAACAAGAGCATCCTGAAATGCGACTACGGCCACTATGAGGACAGCATTGGCTATGCCGTATGTACCGACAGGGCGCTGGCCATCGACTATTCGCAGCGCGACTCTCTCTTCGTGCATGGCGACACCATCAAGGTTTTCACCTACAACATCGACACGGATTCCGTCTTTCGCGTGCTACACGCGTATAATAAGGTTCGCGCGTACCGATATGATATACAGGCGGTGTGCGACTCGCTGGTCTATTCCTCGCTCGACTCGTGCATGACGCTCTACCACGACCCCATCACCTGGAACCTGAACCAGCAGCTGGTGGGCGACGAGATACAGGTCTTCATGAAGGACTCTGTCATAGACCATGCCCACGTCATAGGCAATGCGTTCTCCATAGAGGAGCTGCCCAAGGAGAAGTGCTACAACCAGGTGTCGTCGAAGGAGATGTTTGCCTTCTTCATAGAGGGGCAGATTCATGAGGCACAGGCGAAGGACAATGTGATTACGGTCTACTATCCTGAAGACAAGGCCGACAGCAGCTACGTAGGACTGGTGTACATGGAGACATCCGTGCTGCGCATGTTCATGGACAGCATCGGGAAGCTGAGCCGCATCTGGACACCGAAGGCCGACGGCACGATGTACCCGATGTCGCAGATTCCTACAAACAAACGCTATCTCAATGGCTTCGCCTGGTACGACTATGTGCGTCCGCTCTCGAAGGACGACATCTTTATCTGGCGGGGAAAGAAGAAAGAAAATGAAGAAACCGCGTCCGTTCAACCATAAGCCCATCTTCCTGGATGCCCGCCAGGAACAGCTGCATGCCCGGCAGGAGCAGCTGCATGCCCTCAGCGGCACCTTCTCCTCCAAGCGGCAGCAGCGGAAGGGTGGGGAGGCGCGCCTCAGCATCCCCATGCTCCTCTCCCTGCTCCTCATCCTGGCAGCCACTGCCCTCGTCCTCTTATACTCAACCTGACCCCTCACCCTTCACCCCTCACCCCATGGACATTATCCAACTTCTTCCCGACTCCGTAGCCAACCAGATTGCCGCTGGCGAGGTGATTCAGCGTCCCGCCTCGGTCATCAAGGAACTGGTGGAGAATGCCGTTGATGCCGGTGCCAAGAATATCCGTGTGCTGGTGGTCGACGCTGGCCGCACCTCCCTGCAGGTCATCGACGACGGCTGCGGCATGTCGGAGACCGATGCACGCCTGGCTTTCGAACGGCATGCCACATCGAAGATCCGTCAGGCCGACGACCTCTTCGCCCTTCACACCATGGGCTTCCGTGGCGAGGCACTGCCCTCCATCGCTGCCGTGTCGCAGGTGGTGCTCACCACACGCATGGCCTCTGACGAGATAGGCACCTGTCTCACGCTCCATGCCTCGCGGGTGGTCAGTCAGGAGCCGGTGGCCTGTCCTGTGGGCAGCAATTTCTGTGTCAATAACCTCTTCTACAATGTTCCAGCCCGCCGGAAGTTCCTCAAGACAAACACCACCGAGCTGAACAATATCCTCACGGCCTTCGAGCGCATCGTCCTCGTCTACCCCGAAATCAACTTCACCTTCTACAGCAACCAGCAGGAGGTGCTCAACTTGCGGGCCGGCTCCCTGCGCCAGCGCATCGTGGATGTCTTCGGCAAGAAAGTGAGCCAGGACCTGCTGCCCATAGAGGTGGATACCACCATCTGCCGCATCACGGGCTTCGTCTCTAAGCCCGAGGCGGCACGCAAGAAAGGCGGTCACGACTATTTCTTCGTCAACGGGCGCTTCATGCGCCATCCCTATTTCCACAGGGCAGTGCTCAACGCCTACGAACGGCTGGTGCCGGAGGGCATGCAGCCGCCTTATTTCATCTATTTCGACGTCAGCCCGGCCGACATCGATGTGAACATCCACCCCACGAAGACGGAAATAAAGTTTGAGAACGAGCAGGGCATCTTCCAGATTCTTACTGCCGCCGTCAGGGAGGCCTTAGGCAAGTTCTGCCAGATTCCCACCATTGATTTCCTCCCTGCCGACCGCCCCGACATTCCTGTCTACGACCCCCAGCGCGATGCCGTACGCTCGCCCCAGGTACAGTATAATCCGGCCTACAACCCCTTCTCTGTCTCCCATCCACGGCAGGAAGGGGGACAAGGGCAGGCATTTCCTGATATCACGGAAAGTACGGAAATGACGGACGGGCAGGAAATACCGGAAACTCCCGCTTTCCCCAGCTTCACGGATTTCCCCGGGCAGCCTGAGCCCCCCGGAGCTGCGACTGACCAGCCCGCCCTCTTCGACATCCCGCCCCTCTCGGGCAGTCCGCTCCTCTCTGAGATGTCGCCGACACACTACCAATACAAGGGCCGCTATATCATGACGGCGGTGAAGTCGGGCCTGATGGTCATCGACCAGCACCGTGCCGACGTGCGCATCTGCTATGAGCGCACCATGGAGCGTCTCTCACAGCGTCAGAGCAGCACGCAGCGTATCCTCTTCCCGGAGATGATACACTTCTCCCCCTCTGACAATATCATGATGCAGCGCTTCCTGCCCGACCTCACTGCCATGGGCTTCGACATTTCCGACCTGGGCGGAGGCAGCTTTGCCGTCGGCGGCGTGCCGGCAGGCATAGAAGATGCCGACCCGCTGTCGCTGCTGCGTAACATAGTCACCGATGCAGCCCAGCAGGGCATCAGCAGCGACGACGCTTTGCACGCCTCGCTGGCAAGCAGCATAGCCCGCAACACGGCCATCGCCTACGGGCAGGTACTCTCCAACGAGGAGATGGAGCAGCTCGTCAACCGGCTTTTCGCATGCTCAAATGCTAACTACACTCCTGACGGGCGACGCATACTTGCCATTCTTCCGCAGCAAAATATTGAGCAACTACTGGGCTAAAAACTGAAAGAGTGGCTCTTTTTTTGGCCTTTTTGGTAGGAATATGTATATTTTTTTAAAGAAAAATAGACTTTTTCTTGCCTGAATGCGAAAAAATGCTTAACTTTGCCACGATTTTGCATATATAGTAAGTATTAATAATATAAATTTTAAAAGTTCATGAAAAAGAAATTTATTAATGGATTGCTCTTGGCTGCCCTTTTCTTGGGGTTCACGGGCTCAATGGTTTCTTGTAAGGACTACGACGATGAAAAAATCGTAAACGTAGTAGGTGCATTGGCTGATTCAGAGGCCAAGCTGTATGACGCTCTTAAAGCGCAGAAGTCTGAGCTGGAGAAACTGATTAAGGATCTTCAGGATCAGATAACTGCTTGTAAGAACACATGCTCTGAATTCCGCGACTGGACAAAGAACGAGTTCAACAAGTATCTGACGCTTGTTGCCTTCAACGAGTTCAAGAGCGACCTGGAGGTGAAGCTGTCCAAGTTCTACACCAAGGAAGAGATTGATGCCAAGTTCAGGGCATTTGAAGACAAGTACTACACCAAGGAGCAAATTGACGAGATGTTTAAGCAGCTCGACAATTACTACACCAAGGATCAGGTCTACACCAAGGCCGAAGTCGATGCTCTTCTGGAAGATAAGTTGGCCAACATCACCAACTACTACACTAAGGAAGAGGTTGACAATCTGCTGGCAAACATCAAGACCGAGATTGACATCGAGGCTATTGCCAACACCATCAGCGAGCTGCTCCAGGAGGGTAACACCACGCTGGTCAACGCCTTCAACAACTACTTCATCAACAATCCCATCATCGACCAGTACTTCATTGATGGCAAGGGTTCGGAAATCATCAACCAGCACATCACCAACGCGCTGATCAGTGTCAACGACTCTATCGGCAAGGTGGCTGCCATTTCCAACGAGGCTCTGCGCCTGGCTCTGGAGAATAAGGGTCGTATCGATCAGCTGGAGATCAACTACAATAGCCTGAAAGAAACTGTTGATGATCTGGTTATCCGCATGGGTAATGTGGAAGGACGTGTTGGCGACCTGGAAGGTGCTTACAGCAACCTCAACGGCTTCTATACAGATTTGGAGAAGCGTGTGAAGGCATTGGAGGAAATCGTTGAAGGTCTGCCCGAACGGATTACTAATCTGGAAACGACCACTGAGGAGCTGAAAAAAGACATCATTTCTTTGAACGAACGCATTGATGAGGTTAGTGAAACGGCAAATTCCGCTTATGCACAGGCGTTGGCTAACAGTATCTTGATTGACAAGCTGTTCATGGGTTATGATATGCTCGACGGTCGTATTGAGGGACTTGAGGAAGGCCTTGACGAGCTGAAGGCTAAAATTTATGAAGACAGCCTTGCTGCCGACGCTCTGCACCGTGAGATGCTGGAGACCATCAGCGGTCTGGTTGCCATGTTAGAGGGCATTGAGATTGAGCAAATCATCAACATTCAGGAAAACATTCAGCAGTTTATTACTGAAAACGTGGAGATTTACGTCACCGAGGAGGTTACCAACATCAATAACTACATCACTGATGTTAGTGATCAACTTACCGAGCTGATTAACAATGAGATTAATATTCAGGTCATTGCTCTCCAGAAGCTCACCCAGACTTTCGAGAACACGATGGCCAAGCTGATTACCGGCATCAACATCAACGGTACTGACTGCCACTTCTTCGGCGAGTTCTCACTCCCGCTCGACGTACGCTCCAACCTGCTGCTGGCCTACTATGGCACGCTTGATGACTACGGATACGAATTCCCCACCGACCGTCCCGCATACAACGCTTTGGATAATGGCCAGACCATTACCGAGGAGGATATCGAGATGATTGGCGACCTGAAGGCTGTCGATGGCTACAAGGCTGAGAAGAACACCACCATCGTGTCGATGGACGGTGCCGTTGGCAATGCTGGTACACTCTATTTGACTGTGAACCCCACCAACCGTGACTTCACCGGAACCGAGTTCGAGCTGATTAACAGCCGTAATGAGACTTCATCTGTTGTCCTGAGCGACCTCACCAAGAGCGATCATCTGCTGAACTTCGGCTACACTCGCAGTGGCGTGGCTTCTTCAAACAGCAATGGCTTCTATCAGACAAAGGCCACCATCACCAAGGCTGCCCTGAAAGACAACCGCCTGAAGCCCAGCTTCAACTCCAACGGTGTCAAGGCTCTGTTCGAACAGGTTGTCAATGACCACACTACATTCCTCACTGGTGTTACGAACGCTATCTACAGGAATATCAGCAACATCCTGGAGGCTGACGCCGTCAAGGCTACATGGAATGACGAGCAAGGCTCTCGCAGCGTCATTTCGCAGTATTCTATCGCTGCTACCGCCGTCAATCCTCTGAGCTTCGCATTTGGCAAGGATTTCAAGTATGAGGTGGCTATCGGCTATGACGAGTTCGAGAAGTTCCTTGACAAGCTCCTTGGCAAGATGGGTGATTTCATCCCCACCATGGGCTATAGAATTGAAGACCTTGAGATTACAGGCTACTATCCTGGCGTTGTTTCGCCCAGTGACGTGTTCATCGAGTTTGATGTCACCGTCTTTAAGAAGGCCAAGAACGACAGCCGTCGTCTGCACATCTTCTTCGACCTGGCTGAGTGGATGACCATCTTCCCCGACACCACTGCTGACATGGACGACATCGAGGAGCTGACCGATGCCATCATGGACTACATTGAGGACCTGAACGACATCATCTCTGGCGACTTCGTTGATAACATTAAGGAGTCTATCCTCGAAATGGTAGTCAACGAGGTGAATGCTCACCCGCATCTCGCCCGCTTCTTGAGAGAGCCCAACAGACTGCTGCAGCCCATCCTGCTCGTGCTCACTGACGACGGATACATGCGTATGACCAAGACTCCTGTCTATCCCGCTATTGTCGAAACCACCAAGTTCCGCATCTGCCCCACCACCTATACCGGTGAGATTCTGGCTCCTGCCTACAAGAAGTTCGTGGCTGTGACCAACGTTTCTAAGGGTAATGCCAGTGCAAAGGGCGGTGATCCCGAGTGCAAGGCTATCCTCGACGAGGCTAACGCTCAGGAGGGCATGATGAAGGTGACCTTCGGCGGTATCCATCCGGGAACCCACTTCGACTTCACGGCAAAGGCTGGCTACACCTACGAAATGGTCTACTCAGCTCTTGACTACGCCGGAAAGGTCGTTACAAGACATTTCTATTTGACTGTTAGTGAGTAATTAACATTGTAAAAGGAGATTTGACAATTATGAATATTAAGAAATCAATACTTTCCTGCTTGCTGATGTTGGGTTTTGTCTCAGCATCGGCACAGGAAGCAGAGGTGAAGACGGAGTATGTCTTCAATCCTCACTGGTACGTGCAGGTGCAGCCACTGGGTGCACAGTACACCCTTGGCGAGATTTCCTTTGGCGACCTTACATCCTACAATGTGCAGGCAGCTTTGGGTTATCAGTTCGATAAAGTGCTCGGAACCCGCCTGGCTGTCAACGCCTGGCAGTCGAAAGGTGGTTCTGACTACGGACCCAGTGGTTACTATCAGTGGAAGTGGAAGTATGTGGCTCCCACCATCGACCTGACAGCAAACCTCTCCAACCTCTTCTGTGGTTTCAATCCCAAGCGTGCCGTGAATGTCAGCCTCTATGCTGGTATTGGTGCCAACATCGGCTTTAGCAACGATGAGGCTGCCGACGCCCAGAAGACCATCAAGGGCATCCATAAGTCGCTGCTCGACGCACAGGGTCACGACATGAATGCTCCCCTCTCACTGTTGTGGGACGGAACCAAGCCCCGTTTCGTGGGTCAGGCTGGCCTGATGGCCGACTTCCGCCTGAGCGACAAGGTGAGCCTCGGTCTTGAGGTGAGCGCCAACACGCTGAACGACCACTACAACTCTAAGCCCGCCAACAATGCCGACTGGTATTTCAATGCGCTGGCAGGTCTGAAGATCAACCTGGGCGAGACCTATAGTGTTCGTGAGGCCAAGGGCTGCGAGCCCCGCATCATCGAGAAGGTTGTCGAGAAGATTGTGGAGAAGCCCGTCTACATCGACAAGATTGTTGAGGTTGAGAAGAAGGTTGAGCCTCTGCGCCGCGACGTGTTCTTCACCATCAACAGCACCCGCATCGACCCCAGCGAGACGCAGAAGATTGTTGACATCGTCAACTACCTGAACGCTAACCCCGCTGCCAAGGTGACCGTGACCGGTTATGCTGATAAGGGCACTGGTAACGCTCAGATTAATGCACGTCTGGGTAAGAACCGTGCCAAGGTGGTTGCCGACCGTCTGACCAAGGAGTACAAGATTGATCCCAGCCGCATCATTACTGACAGCAAGGGCGACACTGAGCAGCCGTTTGCTGAGAACGATAAGAACCGTGTGAGCATCTGTATCGCAGAGTAAATGCTCCTGTTTCATTACCTGTTTTAATCATTCTATCTGTCTTGCAGGCCGCTGTTATATGCGTCTGCAAGGCAGGTTTTTTAAAAGCAATTCCTTTTTATGAACAAGATCCTTTTATCCCTGCTCCTGTCGTGCCTCTTTCTTCCTGCTGCCGCCCAGCTTAACGGCGACGGCTACTACCGTGTGAAGAACTTCAAGTCGGAGCGCTATATAGTGTTAATCGATAACAAGAGCAAGGGAGGAAACATCAGCACAACGACATACGACCTTGACGCCATGATGTCGGTTAAGCCTTTCAGCAAGATTGACTCTGATGCTGGCTCAGTGGTCTACATTGAGAACAAGGGTGGCAACCAGTACAACATCATTTCCCAGGGGACGGATGCCTATCAGTCAGTAGGCCGCCTGCTCACGCTGACCACAGCAAGTGCCTCGCAGCAGACCTATTTCGCTTCAGCCACCGAATCGGGCGTCACTGTCTATCTCTATGATGAGCAGTACCAGGGTTCTGTGGGACGCCTCTCCACGTCGAGTTCTACTGGTGGTGGAAGCGAGCTCTACCGCCACTGGCGCATGCTTCCTGTTTCTGCTACCGACGACAACAACTATTTTGGAGTAAAAGGCAACGTGCAGGTGGGCGGTAAGTATTACACTGCCTTCCATGCTTCTTTCCCTTACACTTTTGCCTCTTCGGGCATGAAGGCATACATCGTGACAAAGCTCGACGGCGACCTGGCCGTATGGAAAGAGGTTGAAGGAACGGTGGCTGCCGCTACACCGGTCATCATTGCCTGTGCTGGAGAAAATGCTTCGTCCAACCGCCTCAATCTGGAATTGCAGGACGGCACGGCCCCTTCTGACAATTTGCTCCTGGGCGTCTATTTCAACAATACCGATGTCGACTATATCGACGAGTCGTCCTATCACTTCAATGCCAAGAAGTACAACCCTGCCACCATGCGCCTGCTGGGCATCACCTCTGAGGGTAAGCTGGGTTTTGTCAAATCGGACTTGAAGTATATTCCAAAGAATGCCTCCTACCTGAAAGTGCCGAAGAACTCGCCCGCCGAGATTACGCTCGTCACACAGGAGGAATACGACGCGCTGTTAGCCGCCGATGTGGTGACGGTCACCGCTAAGAGCTACACCCGTCCCTACGGCGATGCCAATCCTGTCTTCCAGTATGATGTGGAAGGAACACTCAAGGGACAGCCCACCCTCACTTGCGAGGCCACGCCGTCGTCGCCCGTAGGTGTCTATCCCATCGTTGTCGGGAAGGGCACTGTCACCAACCGCACGTTTAATGCGGTCAACGGCACGCTCACCGTGGAGAAGGCTCCCCTCACTGTGACAGCCCGCAGCTACACCATCAAGCAGAACGAGCCGCTGCCGCTGTTCGAATGCGATTTCCAGGGGTTCAAGCTGGGCGAGACCGCCGAGGTGCTCACCTCACAGCCTGCGCTGGCCTGCAACGTGCCTGAGGACAAGAAGCCTGGCGTCTATGCCATCACCGTCAGTGGTGCTGCCGCCCAGAACTACGACATCACCACCGTCGATGGTACGCTCACCATCCTGGAGGCCGATCCTATTACTGTGACTGCTGTCAGCCTGACCAAGGAGTATGGCGATGCCATGCCCGCACTGTCGTGGAAGGTCGAGGGCGGCACGCTGGAGGGCCAGCCCCTGCTGCAGTGTGAGGTGAACGAGTCCACGCCTGTGGGTACCTATCCCATCAAGGTGTATGCCGGCACGATTGACTATCCCAACCTGACGCTCGTCGACGGCAGCGTGACCGTGACTAAGGCGCCGCTCATCATCTCTGCCGGCAACTACACGATGAAGCAGACCGACGAGCGCCCGCAGTTCCAGGCCACCTACGAAGGCTTCAAGCTCGACGAGACCGAGGCCGTGCTCACGCAGCAGCCCGTGCTCTCCACCAATGCCCCTGCCGACAATACTCCTGGCGAGTATGTCGTTGAGGTGAGTGGGGCAGAGGCCCAGAACTACGACATCACCTATAAGTCTGGCAGCCTTGTTATCTTAGCGGCTGACCCGATAGTGATTACGGTAGCCGATGCCACGATGGTCTATGGCGACGAGGTGCCCACCTTCTCCTATACCGTCAGTGGCGGCGAGGTGGAGGGCGAGCCAGCCGTTAGCTGCGAGGCCACGAGCCTGTCGCCCGCCGGCAGCTATCCCATCGTTGTCAGTGCCGGTACCATCAACTACCCCAACCTGGTGTTTGTCAATGGCACACTGACTGTCACTAAGGCACCGCTGACGGCATCCGTAGGCGACTACGAGCGTGAGCAGGGCCAGCCCAATCCTGTCTTTGAGATTGTCTACGAGGGCTTCCGCAATGGCGACGACGCCTCGGTGTTCACCACGGCTCCCGTGGCAACTACCACAGCCGATGAGAACAGCGCCCCCGGTGCCTACGATATCACCCTGTCGGGTGGAGAGGCCGCGAACTACGACTTCGTCTATCAGTCTGGCCACCTCGTTGTCTACGAGGCAAATCAGATTGTGCTGATGGCTGTCGACGCCACGATGGTCTATGGCGACGAAGTGCCCACCTTCACCTATACCGTCAGTGGTGGCGAGGTGACGGGCGAGGCTGTCCTCACCTGTGAGGCTACCAGCACGTCGCCTGTCGGCACCTATCCCATCGTCATCAGTGCGGGCACCGTCAACTACCCCAACCTGCTGTTGGTCAATGGCACGCTGACTGTCACCAAGGCACCGCTGACAGCAACCGTAGGCGACTACGAGCGTGAGCAGGGACAGCCCAATCCCGATTTTGAGATTGTCTACGAGGGCTTCCGCAATGGCGACGACGCCTCGGTGTTCACTGTGGCTCCCGTGGCAACAACCATAGCTGATGAAAACAGCACCCCTGGCATCTACGACATCGTTCTCACTGGCGGAGAGGCTCAGAACTACGACTTCACCTACGTCAACGGAAAGCTGACCGTTACGGTGCCTTCGGCCATCTCTATGGTGACCACGTTCAGTGCACCTGTCGATGTCTATAGCCTCACGGGTCGCCTCGTCCGTTCGCAGGTTACCAGTCTGAAGGGTCTGCCTCGTGGCATCTACCTGGTCAATGGCCGTAAAGTAGTTGTCAAGTAGGAGCTTGCAACGGTGGCACCTTGCAAAATAGTGCCTCCGTGCTAAAATAGAGTGGCCTCTTGGGAAAATAGCGGCAGTATTTCACAGAATACTACCGCTATTTTCTTGTGAGGTCTTTTTCGTGTTCGGATTCTCGTGGAGAATCGTTTGCCGTAGGGACAGACGCCAGGTATGTCCCTGCGGTAGGGGTAGGATTAATAACGAAGGTAAACGCATGTGTTTTGGGGCACATCAAATGGCGTATCCTGACTTCCCTTTGCGCGTGTGTGTAATATTCTGGTGATTCCCGCCTAGAAGGCGGGGCAACGGACAAAAATGCTTCGCGCGCGTTTTGCATCTCATCAACTTGAGAAGCTGAATAAAGAGGCCACTTTAAAAGAGACTGCTACCACTATGGAACAAGCCGTTACCACTAAGGAACAAGCCGCATAGCGCTCTCCCCAGTAGGGACTGGGCGGGGGTGGGGGTAGTGTTGCCCCAAAAAAGGTGCAACTGATTGAACGAGCTAAAATAGAATAATCCTTTTCTTGAATATGGTAGTTTTGGCTTCAAAGGCTGTGTGACGAAGAAAGAATCGCTGCACAGTTTTTCTGTTTTGTGTAAAAACGGAGGGAGAAAACGAGAGGAAATAAAAAAATTGCAGAATTTTTGAAAAAAAATGGGGAATTGTGGAGGAATGTGGGGGAAAATGATTATCTTTGCAGGCAAGATTCGTACTAGAGTAAAAACAAAGGCCATACGTGCATGCGATTTCTTGGTAATATAGAGGCTAAGACCGACGCCAAGGGAAGGGTTTTCCTTCCCGCTACGTTCCGCAAGATGCTTCAGGCATCGGGCGAGGAGCTGCTGGTGATGCGTAAGGACATCCACCAGAAGTGCCTCGTGCTCTATCCCGAAAGCGTATGGAATGAGCGTGTGGATGCGCTGCGCGCACGTGTCAACGAGTGGGACGATGAAGGAAAGATGGTGCTGCGCCAGTATATGAAGGAGGCGGAGATTCTGTCGCTCGACGGCAACGGGCGTTTCCTCATCCCCAAGCGCTACCTGCAGATGGCGGAAATCGACCAGACGGTGCGTTTCATCGGCATGACCGACACCATCGAGATATGGGCGGCCGAGAAGGTTGAGGAGCCATTCATGGCTCAGGCCGATTTCTCGGCGAAGCTGAAGGAAATCATGGGATGCAGCCCCATGAAGACTGAAGAATAAAAGAACTGAAGAATGAAGTTGTCTGACACATACCATGTACCAGTGCTCCTGCAGGAGAGTGTCGACGGGCTGGATATCCGGCCCGACGGCATTTATGTGGATGTCACCTATGGCGGTGGCGGCCATTCTAAGGAGATACTGCGCCGACTTGGCGAGCACGGACAGCTCTTTGGTTTCGATCAGGATGCCGATGCCGTGATGAATGCGGAGAACGACCCTCGTTTCACCTTCGTCTACAGCAACTTCCGCTATGTGAAGAACTGGATGCGCTTCTTCGGCGTAGGGCAGATCGACGGTCTGCTAGCCGACCTGGGCGTGTCGTCCCATCATTTCGACGATGCCTCGCGCGGCTTTACTTTCCGGCAGGATGCCCCCCTCGACATGCGCATGAACAAGCATGCCAGCCTGACGGCAGCCGATGTGGTGAACGACTACACTGAGGAGCAGCTGACCGACATATTCCGGCTCTATGGCGAATTGCGCAATGCCCGTCAGGTGGCAGCTGCCGTGGTGAAAGCCCGCCAGCAGCAGCCCATCGCCACTACCGGGCAACTGGTGGAGGCCGTCAGCCGTCTCTTCCCACGGGAACGCGAGAAAAAAGAGGTGACGAAGCTGTTCCAGGCTCTGCGCATAGAAGTGAATCACGAGATGGACGCCCTGCGGCAGATGCTCCACGCTGCCTGTCAGCTGCTGAAACCTGGCGGCAGGCTGAGCATCATTACCTATCACTCGCTGGAAGACCGCATGGTGAAGAACGTGATGCGTACGGGTAATGTGGAGGGGCATCTGGAGCAAGACTTCTACGGCCGGTCGCAATCGTTGTTACACATTATTAATAATAAGGTGACGGTGCCGTCGGCAGAAGAACAGGAGGCCAACCCCCGCAGCCGCAGCGCCAAGCTCAGGGTGGCGGAGAAGATTTGAGAATGGAACGTTGAGAATGGAGAGTTGAAGATGGCAAAGACAGACGATGATGAAGAGTTGGTGAAGTCGGAAATAGCCGACGATGAGCTGCAGTCAGGAGAGAGCACGCTGCAGAAACTGAAGCGCCACGCCAGCGAGAGCGACGAGGCGCCTTCTGCCTCATTGCGCTTCAGGGACATCCTGGGTGGCGACTATCTGTGGTCTCTGGTGCGCAACCACATTTGGCTCATCATGCTCATCGTGCTGATTACAACGGCCTACGTGGCTGTGCGCTATCAGTGCCAGCAGGATGCCATCGACATCAGTCAGCTGGAACGCGACCTGCAGGATGCCAAGTTCCAGTCGCTCAGTAGCTCCAGCAACCTCACCCGTATGTGCCGCCAGAGCCATGTGCTCGACATGCTGAAGGACATGGGCGACTCGCTGCTGCAAGTCAGCAAGACACCGCCCTACATCATTGAGGTGCCGGAGTGAGAAACCCCTCCTGGCCTTCCCCAAAGGGGAGGAACTTTCCCCTTCGGGGGGGGGAGGAATGAGAGATAAGAAATGAGGAATCTGTAAATAGATAGTATAAAGGTGAGCAAGTTCAGGAAAGACAAGGTGATGCCCCGATATATGTTCGTGGCTGTGTTGCTGGCACTCTGTGGAGTGGCAGTCATCGTCAAGGCTGCCTATACCATGACGGCAGAGAAGCAGTGGTGGTTGACCGTGCAGAAGAACCAAGTCAATACGGCCGACAGCATCAAGAAGCCCAATCGTGGCAACGTGCTCAGCTGCGACGGACAGCTGCTGGCAGGCAGTATTCCCGAATACGAGATATTCCTCGACTTCCGTGCCGGCTACCAGAATAACGTGCCCGAAGATACCGCTTGGACTCACAAGCGCGACACGCTGTGGCATGAGCAGCTCGACAGCCTGTGCGCCGGCCTGCACCAGATTTTCCCCCAGAAGTCGGCAGAGGAGTTCCGCCAGCACCTCATGGAAGGATATAACAAGAAGAGCCGCTACTGGCGCGTGTGGAGGGGTAAGATAGACTATGCCACCTTCAGCCGTGTGAAAGAGCTGCCTTTCTTCAACCTGCCCCGCCATAAGGGCGGCTTCTGGGGACAGGAGTTCCCTGCACGCCGCCATCCCTTCGGCTCGCTGGCTGAGCGCACTATCGGCTCGCGCGATACAGCACGCTATGGCGTGGAGCTGGCCTACGACTCACTGCTCACGGGAACCTATGGCATCGCGCATACGCAGAAGGTGAGAAACCGGCGGGTATCCGTTGTCACCCGCCCGCCTGTTGACGGGGCCGATGTGGTCACCACGCTCGATGTGGGCATGCAGGACTTGTGCGAGAAAGCACTGCTCGACGAGCTGAAGCTGCGTAATGCCCTGATGGGCGTGGCCATACTGATGGAGGTGCCCACAGGCGACGTGAAAGCTATTGTGAACATGGAGAAGAGCGCCGACGGCGAATACCGCGAGCGCCTGAACAACGCCCTGGGCTACCGCTGCGAGCCTGGCTCGGTCTTCAAGACGGCCTCCATCCTCGTGGCCCTCGACGATGGGGTGGTGGACACCAGCTATGTCATCCACACCGGCAATGGCCTCATGCGCATGCACGGCGCCAACATGAAAGACCATAACTACAGTCGTGGCGGCTATGGCAGCATCAACGTGGCCCGCTCGCTGGAGGTGAGCAGCAATGTGGGCGTGAGCTACGTCATCGACCATTTCTACGGGAGTAATCCCACCAAGTATGTGGAAGGGCTGCACCGCGTGGGTATCGGTGCCGACTTGCAAATACCGCTGAATGAGTACCGTGCGCCGAAGATTCGCTACCCCGACACGAAGACCACGAACCGCAGCCTCTACTGGAGCAAGACCACGCTGCCGTGGATGTCGATAGGCTATGAGACACAGATTGCCCCCATCAACACGCTGGCTTTCTACAATGCCATTGCCAACGACGGCAAGCTGATGCAGCCCCGCTTCGTGAAGCAGATTGTGAAGGACGGTGTGGTGGTGGAAGACCTGCCGCCCGTGGTGCTGAAGGAACAGATAGCCCGTCCCGAGGCTGTCAAGACCATGCAGACCATCCTGACCCATGTCGTCAGCCAGGGTTTAGGCAAGCGGGCTGGTTCGCGCTCGTTCCCCGTGGCCGGCAAGACCGGTACTGCTCAGGTCAGCGATGCCGAGTTCAACTACCACTCTGGCGTGCGCTGCCACTGGCTCAGCTTCTGCGGCTATTTCCCTGCCGACAAGCCCCGTTATTCGTGCATTGTCTGCGTGAAGACCACCAACGGGCCGGCATCGGGCGGACTGGTGTCGGGAACGGTGTTCCACAACATTGCCGAGGGCGTCATGTCGAAGGATGTGCGCATGGTGGCCTCTAAGGCCCGCGACGAGCACTCAGTCTTCGTGCCCGATGTGAAAAATGGCGACTCGGAGGCTGCCAGCTATGTGCTGAAGCGCCTCGACATCAAGGATGCCCCGGTAGGAAACGTGGAGACGACAGACGGCGTGATGCCCAATGTCACGGGCATGGGCGCTCGTGACGCCGTGTTCCTGCTGGAGAAGATGGGACTGAAAGTGCGCATCACGGGTACGGGCGACGTGAAGGGGCAGAGCATACCTGCCGGTACCAGTCTGAAGGCTGGCATGACGTGCAGGCTGGAGTTGAGTTAGGAGTTAAGAGTTAAGTTAGGAGCTATGATACTGAGCGAATTGATTAAGAATATTGAGGTGAAGGCCGTGAATGGCCCGGTGGATATCGACATTGCAGATGTCGACATCGACTCGCGTAAGGTGGGGGAGGGCCATTTGTTCGTGGCCATTCCCGGCACGCAGACCGATGGCCATCAGTACATCGGCAAGGCTCTGGAGCAAGGAGCCGTGGCTGTGCTTTGCGAGCGTATCCCCGATGATGTGCCTGCTGACAAGGCAACCTTCGTGGTTGTAGCGTCTACGGAAGCTGCCGTAGGCCCGGTGGCCACCGCGTTCCAAGGCTATCCCACGGAGCAGCTGAAGCTGGTGGGCGTGACGGGCACGAACGGCAAGACCACTATCGCCACATTATTATATAATATGTTCCGCCGCCTGGGCTACAAGTGCGGACTGCTCTCCACGGTGTGCAACTACATCGAGGGCGAGCCCATACCCGCCAGCCACACCACGCCCGACCCCGTGGAGCTGAACCGCCTGCTGCGCCGCATGGTGGATGCCGGTTGCCAGTATGCTTTCATGGAATGCTCGAGCCACGCCATCGCCCAGCAGCGTATCGGCGGGCTGAAGTTTGCCGGAGGCATCTTCACCAATCTCACGCGCGACCACCTGGACTACCACAAGACGGTGGAGAACTATCGCAACGCCAAGAAGCAGTTCTTCGACATGCTGCCCAAGGGCAGTTTCGCCATCACGAATGCTGACGACAAGAACGGCCTCTTCATGGTGCAGAATACGAAGGCCACCGTGAAGACCTATTCGGCCCGGACTATGGCCGACTTCCGTGCCCGTCTGGTGGAGTGCCACTTCGAAGGCATGTACCTCGAGATGGACGGCCACGAGGTGGGTGTGCAGTTCATCGGCAAATTCAATGTCAGCAATCTGCTGGCTGTCTATGCCACTGCCGTCATGCTGGGCCAGCAGCCTGAAGATGTGCTGGTGGTGCTGAGCACGCTGAAGAGCGTGGCCGGACGGTTGGAACCCATCCGCTCGCCCGAGGGCTACACCGCCATCGTGGACTATGCCCATACGCCTGATGCGCTGGAGAATGTGCTGCGTGCCATCCATGAAGTGCTGCAGGGCAGTTCCCGCCCCTCGTCGTCTCAGCCTTCCCCCAAAATCATTACCGTCTGCGGCGCCGGCGGCAACCGCGACAAGGGCAAGCGTCCGCTCATGGCACAGGAGGCTGTGCGCCAGAGCGACCGTGTCATCATCACCAGCGATAATCCCCGCTTCGAGGAGCCGCAGGACATCATCAACGACATGCTGGCCGGACTCGACAAGAAGCAGCTGAAGAAGGTCGTCGCTATCGTCGACCGCCGCGAGGCCATCCGTACCGCCTGCATGATGGCCGAGAAGGGCGATGTCATCCTCATTGCCGGCAAGGGCCACGAGGACTATCAGGAAATCAAGGGCGTGAAGCACCATTTCGACGACCGCGAGGTGGTGAGGGAAATTTTCCAGGAGTAACAACGAAATATCGAGATAACGAGATAACGAGAAATCGAAATAACGAAATCTCGAAATCTCGAAATCTCGAAATGTCGAAATCTCGAAATAACGAAATAACAACAAGATGCTATACTATCTGTTTCGATTCTTAGAACAATACAATATCCCCGGGGCGCACCTCTGGAGCTATATCTCCTTCCGTGCGCTGCTGGCGCTCATCCTCTCACTCATGATCTCGGCCTGGTTTGGCGAGCGTTTCATCAAGTGGATGAAGCGGCGCAAGATTTTCGAGACCGAGCGCGACCCTGCCATCGACCCCTTCGGCGTGGAGAAGAAAGGCGTGCCCACCATGGGCGGTATCATCATCATCGTGTCGCTGCTCATTCCCGTGCTGCTCCTGGGCCGCATGCGCAATATCTACCTCATCCTGATGGTCATCACCACGCTCTGGCTCGGTTTTCTGGGCTTCATGGACGACTACATCAAGATTTTCAAGGGCAACAAGGCCGGCCTGAAGGGCAAGTACAAGATTGTGGGGCAGGTGTCGATAGGCTTCATTGTGGGCATGGTGCTCTATCTGAGTCCCGACGTGGTGATGCGCGAGAACATTGGTGTCACCAACCAGCGACAGGTCAGTCAGACGGAGGTGGTGAAGCATGAGACAGAGGCGCACAAGTCGCTGCAGACCACCATCCCCTTCACGAAGCACCATAACTTGAGCTACAGTGAGGTGATGAGCTTCGTGGGCAAGCACAAGGTGGCCGCTGGCTGGATACTGTTTGTGCTGATTACTATTCTGGTGGTCACTGCCGTGTCGAACGGTGCCAACCTCAACGACGGCATGGATGGTATGTGCGCCGGCAATTCGGCTGTCATCGGCGTGGCATTGGGCGTCTTGGCCTATGTCTCTTCGCACATAGGCTATGCCAGCTATTTCGACATCATGTATATCCCCCACTCTGAGGAGCTGGTCATTTTCCTGTGTGCCTTTGTGGGAGCCATGGTTGGCTTCCTGTGGTACAATGCCTTCCCGGCACAGGTCTTCATGGGCGACACAGGGTCGCTCACCATTGGCGGCATCATCGGTGTGTGTGCCGTCATCATCCACAAGGAGCTGCTGCTGCCCATTCTCTGCGGCATCTTCTTCGTCGAGAGCCTGAGTGTCATCATCCAGACGCAATGGTTCAAGCACAAGAAAAAGAAGGGACAGCGTGTGCGGGTCTTCCGGGCTACCCCCATCCACGACAATTTCCGCAAGCTGGACTCGCAGCTCGACAAGACCTCTGTCTACCTGCTGCCCGGCTGGCCGCGTCGTCCGTTCCATGAGTCGAAGATCACCATCCGCTTCTGGATTGTCACCATCATTCTGGCAGCATTGACCATCATCACATTGAAGATAAGATAGAGAAAGAGCCTGGTAAACATTAAACAGTTACAAAAAAGATGACGAAAAGAAGAATCGTGATATTAGGAGCTGGCGAGAGCGGCACAGGCGCTGCCGTGCTGGCCAAGAAAGAAGGGTTCGACGTGTTCGTGTCAGACATGTCGCTCATCACCCCGCACTACCGTATGATGCTCAGCGAGCGTGACATCCCCTGGGAGGACGGCGGACATTCGGAAGAACTCATTCTTACGGCCAACGAGATTATCAAAAGCCCCGGCATACCCGATACGGCACCCATAGTAAGGAAGTGCATTCAGGCCGGCATACCCGTCATCAGCGAGATAGAGTTTGCTGGTCGCTACACCACGTCGAAAATGATTTGCATTACGGGCAGCAATGGCAAGACCACTACCACCAGCCTCATCTACCACATCTTCAAAGAGGCTGGCTATGATGCCGGCCTGGCCGGTAACATCGGCCATTCGTTGGCCTTTCAGGTGGCCGAAGATCCGCACGACTATTACATCATCGAGCTTTCCTCCTTCCAGTTGGACAATATGTATGACTTCCGCGCCAACATTGCCGTACTGCTGAACATCACTCCCGACCATCTGGACCGTTACAATTTCGAGATGCAGAACTATGTCGACGCCAAGATGCGCATCCTGCAGAACCAGACATCCGACGATGCCTTCGTCTACTGGAACGACGACCCCATCATCCGCCGCGAACTGAAGAAATACGACATCAAGGCCGTGCAGTATCCGTTCTCCGAGCTGAAAGAGAAGGGCTCCATCGGCTACATTGAGGCAGGAAAATATGTCATTGAGAAGCCCGAGCCGTTCAACATGGAGCAGGAAGCCCTGAGCCTGACGGGCCGCCACAATATATACAACTCCCTGGCTGCCGGCATTGCCGGAAATATTGCCGGTATCAAGAAAGACATCATCCGTAAGTCGCTCAGCGACTTCCCTGGTGTGGAGCACCGGCTGGAGAAGGTGTGCATGGTGCGTGGCGTGCAGTATGTGAACGACTCAAAAGCCACCAACGTCGATGCCTGCTGGTATGCGCTCGACTCGATGAAGACCCGCGTGGTGCTCATCGTGGGCGGCAAGGACAAAGGCAACGACTACGAGCCCATCAAGCCCCTCATCCGCGAGAAGTGCTCGGCCATCGTCTATCTTGGAGCCGACAACCAGAAGCTGCACGACAACTTCGACAGTCTGGGCATTCCCGTGCGCGACACCCATTCCATGCGTGAATGTGTGGATGCCTGCTATGAGCTGGCCCAGCCCGGCGACACCGTGCTCCTCTCTCCCTGCTGTGCCTCGTTCGACCTCTTCAAGAACATGGAAGACCGTGGCGAGCAGTTCAAGCAAATGGTCAGAAACCTATAGGTCTGAGGACTGAATGATGCAGTCTGATTGATGAATGATGAAGTCTGAAGTTAAATAGTTTAAGTCAATGAACAAGAAGTTAGGAAATCTCTTTAAGGGCGACAAAGGCATCTGGACGGTGTTCTTCTTCCTCTGTCTGATTAGCATCATCGAAGTCTTCTCGGCTTCGAGCACGCTCTCCTATAAGAGCCATAACTTCATGGAGCCTATCATCTATCATGCCGGCATGCTGCTAGCCGGCCTCTTCCTCACGATAGTCATCCTCAACATTCCCTGTCGCTACTTCAAGCTGATGACGCCCATGCTGCTCCTTCTGTCGTTTGCCACCCTGCTTTGGGTGCTGGCATTCGGCGAGAGCATCAACGGTGCCAACCGTGTCATCCAGTTGCCGGGCTTCACCTTCCAGCCGTCGGAGGTGGCGAAGGGGACTATGGTGCTGGCCACGGCACAGATTCTGAGTGCCATGCAGCTGGAAGACGGCAGTGGCGCCGACCCGAAGGCCATGAAATACATCTTGTGGCTGGTGGTGCCGGCCGTGCTGCTCATCGGTGTGGAGAACCTGTCCACAGCCGTGCTGCTCTTTGGCGTCATCTTCATCATGATGTTTGTGGGCCGTGTGCCTATGGCGCAGATTGGCAAGCTCACCGGCTGCATCGTCCTCATCGTAGGCATCTTCCTGACGCTGATACTGACCTTGGGCAGCATGGATGGCGATGACGACAAGCAGCAGGCCGAGACCACGATGCTGACGGCTAACAATACAGAGACCGTCACTGAGAAGGAGGAAGCCATGTTGTCCAAAGTGTTCCATCGCTTCGGCACGTGGCGTAACCGTCTGTTGAACCATGAGTCGAAGCCCGAGAATCCGAAGGACTATAGCGTCAGGGACAATTTCCAGGTGGCCCACTCCAACTTTGCCATCGCCTCGTCGGGCATCATCGGCAAGGGGCCGGGCAACTCCGAGGAGCGTGAATATCTGCCCCAGGCTTTCTCCGACTTCATCTTCTCCATCATCATCGAGGAGATGGGACTCATCGGTGCTATTGCCGTGGTGTTCCTCTATGTCATCCTGCTCATCAGGTCGGCCCGGATAGCGGGCCGCTGCGAGAACAATTTCCCCGCCTTCCTTGTCATGGGGCTGGCGGTGCTGCTGGTGGCGCAGGCGTCCATCAACATGATGGTGGCCGTAGGCATTGGCCCCGTCACGGGTCAGCCGCTGCCGCTGGTGTCAAAAGGCGGCACGTCGACACTGGTCAGCTGCGCCTATATCGGTGTCATCCTCAGCGTGAGCCGTTCGGCCAAGCGCAAGGATTCGCCTGTCAGACTTGTCTCTGCTACTTAATCTGCTAAAACTGTCGAAGAAGTATGAACGAAGCAATTAGAGTCATCATCAGTGGCGGCGGCACGGGAGGCCATATCTTCCCCGCCATATCCATAGCCAACGCCATCCGCGAGTTGCAGCCCGATGCAAAGATACTGTTCGTCGGTGCCGAGGGACGCATGGAGATGCAGCGCGTGCCGCAGGCTGGCTACGACATCAAGGGCCTGCCCATCCGTGGCTTCCTCCGGCCGTTGTGGAAACCGGGGAATATCGGCGTGGCCATCGACTACCTGAAGAGCAAGCGCATGGCCAAGCAGATACTGCGTGAGTTCCGGCCTCAAGTGGCCGTCGGCGTAGGTGGCTATGCCAGCAGTGCTGCCTTGGGAGCCGCCAACAGTCTGGGTATTCCCACCCTGATACAGGAGCAGAACAGCTATGCCGGCCTGGCCAACAAGCAGCTGGCCGCCAAGGCGCAGAAGATATGTGTGGCCTACGAGGGCATGGAGCGTTTCTTCCCCAAGGAGAAGATTATGCTGACGGGCAACCCCGTCCGTCAGGCCCTGCTCGACTCGAAAGTGACGCGTGAAGAGGCTCTGCGGAGCTTCGGCCTCGACCCTGCCAGGAAGACCATCCTGCTGGTGGGCGGCAGTCTGGGTGCACGCACCATCAATGAGAGCGTGATGCAGCATCTCGGAGAGATAGCTGAAAGCGGTCTGCAGTTCATCTGGCAGACAGGCAAATACTACAGCCGGCAGATAGCCGAAGAGCTGAAGCAGAAAGGCCGCCCCGAATGTCTCGTGGTCTGCGATTTCATCGCCGACATGGCCGCCGCCTACCGTGCCGCCGACCTGGTCATCAGCCGTGCCGGCGCCAGCAGCATCTCTGAGTTCTGCCTCATCGGCCAGCCTGTCATCCTGGTGCCCAGCCCCAACGTGGCTGAGGACCACCAGACGAAAAACGCCATGGCGCTGGTCAACCGTCAGGCTGCCCTCTATGTCAAGGACAGCGAGGCTCCTGAAAAGCTAATCCGACTGGCCATTGCCACCGTCCGCGACGATGTCAGGCTGAAGAGCCTCAGTGAGAACGTGCTGAAGATGGCCCTGCCCGACTCGGCTGTCATCATTGCCAAAGAAGTGATCAAACTAGCAACGCAATAAATGGAAACAAAAGACATTAAAGCCGTCTATTTCATCGGAGCAGGCGGCATAGGCATGAGCGCTGTCGCCCGCTACTTCATCAGTCGCGGGCTGGTGGTAGGCGGTTACGACAAGACCTGCACAGAACTGACCCGTCGCCTGGAGAAGGAAGGCGTGCTGATGCACTACGAGGAGAATGTTGCCGAGATTCCCCATACCTGCAAGAATCCCGGCCATACGCTCGTGGTCTATACACCCGCCATCCCTGCCAGTCACAAGGAGCTGCAGTACTTCCGCGAGAATGGCTTTGAGATACAGAAGCGTGCACAGGTGCTGGGCATGGTGACCCGCCAGCTGCGCGGCCTCTGTGTGGCGGGCACCCACGGCAAGACCACCACCAGCACCATGTGCGCCCACATCATGCACCAGAGCCATCTCGACTGTAACGCCTTCTTGGGCGGCATCGCCAAGAACTATGGCACGAACTACATCCTCAGTCCGCAGTCGGAATATGTGGTGATCGAGGCCGACGAGTACGACCGCTCCTTCCACTGCCTCCATCCCTACATGAGCGTCATCACCTCGACCGACCCCGACCACCTCGACATCTACGGCACGAAGGAGGCCTATCTGGAGAGCTTCCGCCACTATACCGAGCTTATCCAGCCGGAGGGTGCGCTCATCATACACCGTGGCCTGGAGATGAAGGAGAACCTGCAGCCTGGTGTCCGCCGCTACGACTACAGCCGCGACGAGGGCGACTTCCACGCCGAGAACATCCGCATCGAAAATGGTGAAATCACCTTCGACTTTATCTCGCCCATCGAGTGTGTGAAGAATGTGGAGCTGGGCCAGCCAGTGCCCATCAACATCGAGAACGGCGTCGCCGCCATGGCCATGGCCCAGCTGGCAGGCTGCACCGCCGACGAGCTGCGGGTGGGCATGCTGTCGTTCAGCGGCGTCGACCGCCGCTTCGACTTCAAGATCAAGACCCCCGAACTGGTGTTCCTCTCCGACTATGCCCACCATCCGCAGGAGATCAACCAGAGTGCGCGCAGCATCCGCCAGCTCTATCAGGGTCGGCACATCACGGCCATCTTCCAGCCCCATCTCTACACCCGCACCCGCGACTTCTACCAGGAGTTTGCCGACGCGCTGAGCCAGCTCGACGAGGTCATCCTCACCGACATCTACCCCGCCCGCGAGGAGCCTATCGAGGGCATCACCTCACGCCTCATCTACGACCGGCTGGCTCCCTCCGTCGAGAAGCAGCTCATCACCATCGACGATGTCATCCCCCTGGTGAAGAGCCGCTCGTTCGACGTGCTCATCGTCCTCGGCGCTGGCGACCTCGACGCGCTGGTGCCCCAGATGACAAACATCTTCAAGCGCAAGATAGGATACTTAACCGTCAGATAGCCCCGCCGCCCATGAACTGGAAAAAATTCTTCGTCGTCACCTTCAATGTCATCATAGCCGCCTACCTGCTGCTGGCTGTCACCGCCTTCATCGGGAAGACCGGTAAGGACAAGGTGTGCCAGGGTGTACGGGTGCTCATCGACCAGGGCGTTGCCGGAGGATTCCTCACCCCTCAGGATGTGCGAACCATGCTCACCGTAGCCAATCAGAACCCGGTAGGCCGCAAACTGACCGATGTCAACCTGCGTGCGATGGAGGAGAAGCTGAAAACCCAGGAGCTGATAGACCAGGTGGAATGTTACAAGACGCAGGACGGCTGTGTGACGGTGCTGATTACGGAGCGTGTGCCCGTCATCAGGGTGCTGGCCGCCAGTGGCGACGACTACTACGTCGACAAAGACGGACACATCATGCAGAACACCGGCTATGCCTGCAACCTCATGGTGGCCACCGGCCATATAGGCCGCGACTATGCCCGCCGCGTGCTCTCGCAGGTGGGGAGCCTGATTATGGCCGACGAATTCTGGCGCAACCAGACAGAGCAGGTGAACGTCCTGCCCGACAGTACGCTGGAGATGGTTCCCCGCGTGGGCGACCACATCATCTATTTGGGCAGTCCCACCGGCATCGTCAAGAAGCTGGAGCGGCTGCGCAAGTTCTACCAGTATGGCCTCAGCCAGGCCGGCTGGAACAAATACTCGCGCATTAGCGTGGAGTTCAGCAATCAGATTGTATGCAAGCGGCGGTAGATTTACTATTCGACAATTTACAATTTACAATTTATTGGGCAATTTGACTATTGTGAAATTTATTGTAGGGCGTAGTTGTCATAGCGAAAAAAGAATATCGGAATAAGAAAATGAAGAAATAAATTGTAAATGGTAAATTATTAAAATTGTAAATACATAAGCAATGGTGGCAGAACAGAAAGATTTCATTGTGGCAATTGAACTCGGTTCGTCGAAGATAACCGGTATTGCCGGACAGAAGAAGCCCGACGGCAGCATCTCCGTGCTGGCCATGGTCAGGGAAGACTCGTCCTCCTTCATCCGCAAGGGTGTCGTTTTCAACATCGACAAGACAGCCCAGAGCCTGCAGAACATCGTCAAGAAGCTGGAGGCACAGCTGAAGACACGCATCGTCCAGGTCTTCGTCGGCGTTGGCGGACAATCATTGCGCTCGGTGCGCAACACCATCGGGCGCGACCTTCCACCCGACACCATCATCACACAGGAGATGGTTGTCGAACTGATGGATGCCAACTGGAACCTCGACTACCCCGACCAGAAGATTCTCGACGTGGCCGAGCAGGAGTACCGCGTCGACGCCCACATGCAGATGGATCCCGTGGGCATCAGGGCCACCCGCCTCGAGGGTAACTTCCTCAACATCCTCGTGCGCAAGACCTTCTTCCAGAATCTGAACCGCTGCTTCGAGCTGGCCGACATCAAGGTGGCCGAGATGTATCTCGCCCCCCTGGCCCTGGCCAATGCCGTGCTCACCGAGGCAGAGAAGCGCTCGGGCTGCGCCCTGGTCGACATCGGTGCCGACACCACCACCGTCAGCGTCTTCTGGAAAAACGTGCTCCGCCACCTCGCTGTCATTCCCCTGGGTTCGAACAATGTGACCAAGGACATCGCCTCGCTCCAGATGGAGGACAGCGACGCCGAGCTGATGAAGCTGAAATACGCCTCAGCCTATACCGACAACAGCGACATCGACCCAACACTGAAATACTCCATCGACGCAGAGCGCCAGGTGGAGAGCCAGAAGTTCATCGAGATTGTGGAGGGCCGCATGATGGAGATCATCGAGAATGTGCGCTACCAGATTCCCGACGAGTACTACGACAAGCTGCTCGGCGGCATCATCGTCACCGGTGGCGGCTCGAACATGAAGAACATCGAGCGGGCCATCTCCAACAGCACCCGCATCGAAAAGGTGCGCGTGGCCAAGTTCGTCACCACCGCCATCAACACCGGCAACGACCAGCTGAAGGCCCGCAACGGCATGTACAACACCCTGCTCGGCCTGCTGGCCAAGGGCGACATCAACTGTGCCGGAAACGGCATCGACCGGCAGGGCAGTCTCTTCGGCGATGAAAAGCAGGAAAACGGCCCCGTCATCCCCGACCGCAAGCCACGGCAGGCCACCGAGGTGCCCACGGGCACCATTCGCGCCACCCGTGAAGAGGAGCAGGCCGCAGAGGAGGCACGCCGCAAGAAGGAAGAAGAGGAGCGCCTCCGCAGGGAGGAAGAGGAGCGCCAGCGCGAAGAGGAGCGGAGGCTGAAGAAAGAGAACAGTCGATGGAACCGTTTCAAGCGCGGTACTAGGAAATTTCTCGACGACCTGACAAAGCCAGAGTAACCCCTCCTGGCCTCCTCGAAGGGGAGGAATAGAAACCCCTCCTAACCTCCCCGAAGGGGAGGGATAGTCACACAAAACGCAAATCGTAAATCGTCAAAATAAACAGTAAATAAAGGAGATATGAATAACGACATACTAGACTTCGGCGTACCCGAAGAGCGCCACAGCATCATCAAGGTCATCGGCGTAGGCGGCGGTGGCGGCAACGCTGTGAACCACATGTACAAGGAAGGCATCCACGACGTGACCTTCGTAGTTTGCAATACCGACAATCAGGCCCTCAACGACTCCCCCGTGCCCGTAAAGCTGCAGCTCGGCAGCGAGGGCCTCGGCGCCGGCAACCGTCCTGAGAAGGCCCGCGCCGCCGCTGAGGAGAGCCTGCAGGACATCCACAACATGCTCGACGACGGCACACGCATGGCCTTCATCACCGCCGGCATGGGCGGAGGCACCGGCACCGGCGCCGCACCCGTCATTGCCAAGGTGTCGAAGGAGATGGGCATCCTCACCGTGGGCATCGTCACCATCCCCTTCCGCTTCGAGGGCAACCGCAAAATCGACCAGGCCCTCGACGGCGTGGAAGAGATGGGCAAGCATGTCGACGCCCTCCTCGTCATCAACAACGAGCGTCTGCGCGAGATCTACCCCGACCTCTCCTTCCTCGACGCCTTCGGCAAGGCCGACGACACGCTCAGCGTCGCCGCCAAGTCCATCGCCGAGATCATCACCCTCCACGGCACCATGAACCTCGACTTCAACGACGTGAAGACTGTGCTGCAGGACGGCGGCGTGGCCATCATGTCCACTGGCTATGGTGAGGGCGAGGACCGCGTGAAGAAGGCCATTGAAGATGCGCTCAACTCACCCCTGCTCAACGACAACGACATCTTCAACTCGAAGAAAATCCTGCTCAACCTCTCCTTCTCGCACGAGAAAGACTCGAAGGACAACTTCATGATGGAGGAGATGAACTACGTCCACGAGTTCATGGACAAGTTCGGCAGCGACTTCGTCTTCAAGTGGGGCGTGGCCGTCGACCCCGAGCTGGGCAAGCGCGTGAAGGTCACCATCCTCGCCACCGGCTTCGGCATGCAGAATGTCGACGGCATGGAGGAACGCATGATGAAGCAGCAGAGCCGCGAGGAGGCCACCCGACTGGCCGAGGAGCAGGAGCGCGCCGCCAAGCGCGAGGAGCGCCGCAGCCACTACTACAACGAGGCCGACCGCAGCCACCGCTACAAGCGCCGGCCCAACATCTACATCTTCAACCCCGAAGACCTCGACAACGACAACGTCATCAGCGCCGTGGAGCAGACACCCACTTACAAGCGCACCAAGGAGATACTCGCCAGCATCGGCAGCCAGAACAACAGCATAGCTGCCGAACCCCAGCAGCGGGCCGACGCCGGCAGTGAGCCCGTGCAGGGCGTCATCAGCTTCGTCTGATGAAACGTTTATTATCTTTACTCTTTTCGGTTTGCGTGTGTGCCGTTCAGGCGCAGACGGCATACCAGATGGCTGGTCCCTACGAGGTGGTGGCCCGCGATGGTGAGTTCCGCTCCTCGAAGGGCGGCAGCGAGCGCGATATGTGGACGGCCTACGACTGCGCCCGAAGGGGATATACGGCCAAGGCACTGGAGATCGTCAATGCCTACGCCACGACGCTCCAGCGGTTCGACGGCCACGATGCGCCGCTGTGCACCATTCAAGCCTACTGGCTGGTGAGGGCAATGACCGTCGTAAAACAACATCAGAGGCCAGCATGGGCAGCGATGATTCGACGGGCCATTCTGCCTGTGTTGGAGCAGTTTGACGCCGACAGCCCATATGCCAACGGCAACTGGGGAGCCATCGTCAACCGTTGCAGGATGGCCTGCGCCATCTTCTTGGAGGACAGTGCGCTCTATCACGCCAGCATCGACTACTACCTCCGTGCCAACGACAACGGGGCGTTGCCTCGCTATGTCAGCGAGACCGGGCAGTGCCAGGAAACAGGCCGCGACCAGGCGCACGTCCAGCTGGGACTCGGAGCACTCTGCGACATCTGTGAAATGGCTGCCATGCAGGGCGATGACCTTTGGAGCGCACTCGACAACCGGCTGATGAAGGGTCTGGAATATACCGCCCGTTACAACTTGGGCTACGACGTGCCGTTTCAGACGTGGCAGGACTGCACAGGTCTCTACTGCGAATGGACGGAGCCGGGGGCTATGCAGCGCGGACGCATCCGCTGCATCTATGATGCGGCCTACGAGCACTACGCAGTGGTGAAAGGTCTGAAGATGCCATATACGAAGAAACTCCTCGACCTGCAGCGGAAGGCAGAACGGCGAGGAGAGATTATTCAGAACATGGAGGCCGACCAGTTTGTTGTGAAAGATGCGAAAGGCTCCCTCCCTATGGGGGAGGGCGGAGGGAGAGGCCTGCATCAGGTCTTCACTTATCCCGCTCCTAAAGGCGCGCCTCTGAAACACGACTACGATGTGTTTGTGCAAGCACTGGGCAGCAAGGAGTGGACGAAGATCGACACATACATGGCGAAGGTAAACGCTCCCATTGGCGGCAGTAAGCACCGCCAGAGCGAAATCAGCTATGCCCAGTTCGACTTCACGGGAAATGTGCTGGTGCGCGTAGTCACGAAACGTAAAAAGTACAACGCTGTGCGTGTGCGGCCCGACTACAGAGGCGTCATTGCCAACGTGCAGAACGACAGCACCGTTCAGTTCCAGCTCTTCCAGCCAGAGAACGTCAGCGTGGAGTTCGACGGCGACATCACCAACAACCTGTTGCTCTTCACCTCAAAGCCGGTTGTCTCCAAAGACGAAGCCGGGCGGCAGGCAAAGGCCGGCGGGCGAGAGTTCATCTGCTATGCTCCAGGCTTTTACAATCAAGATACTATCAAGGTGGCTTCAAACACGACCCTATATCTTGCACCCGGTTCCTACTTCACGGGCACCTTCGCCATCGAGGATGCCCACGACGTAAGTATCTTAGGACGCGGCATAGCCCGTCCGACGAGTGGCTACGAAGGCTGCCATGTGCATCGCTCTCGGAATGTGCTCATCGACGGGCTGACGGTGAACACTTGTCCCGTGGGCGGCTCTGACGGCGTCACCCTGCGCAATGTGAAGAGCATCTCCCATCCCGGCTGGGGCGACGGACTGAACGTCTTCGCCTCTCAGAACGTGCTCTACGACCGCGTGTTCTGCCGTAACTCCGATGACTGCACGACAGCCTACGCCTCGCGCAAGGGCTTCTTCGGCAACTGCCGCAACGTGACCATGCGCAATGCCACACTCTGGGCCGACGTGGCACACCCCATCTTCATCGGTATCCACGGCAATGCGGAGCGTGGCGACACCATCGAGAACCTGCACTACGAGAACATCGACATACTCTGCCAGAGTGAGCCGCAGGTGGACTATCAGGGCTGCATGGCCATCAACTGCGGCGACAACAACCTCGTACGCAACGTCACCTTCGAGAACATCCGCATAGAGCAGATTGAACAAGGAAGCCTCGTTCAGGTGAAAGTGGGCTACAACCAGAAGTACTGCACAGCCCCTGGACGTGGCGTAGAAAACGTCACCTTCAGGAATATCCGCTATAAGGGCAGTCAGCCTTACCTCTCCATCATCAACGGCTACAACGACGAACGCAAGGTGAAAGGCGTCACCTTCGAGGGCGTCAAGATCAACGGACGGCTGCTACACGACAAGATGGAAGGCAAGCCTGCGTGGTACACCACCGCCGACTACATCCCCATGTACGTGGGCAACCATGTGGAGAACGTCGTCTTCAGCAAGGACAGCCGAAGCACGCTCGTCAGCCAGTCGCTGGCCTATTGTTCCTCACAGGTCGATCGTGCCCTGGAAGACCTTCGGCCCTACGACTTCACGATGATGCCGAGGAACATCCTGAATGGCGAACAGTCTTGGAACCTGCGCAAAGCTTCGCCCCAGGAGTGGTGCTCGGGCTTCTGGCCAGGCATCCTGTGGATGGACTTTGCCTATAACAAGAGCGAGGCCATACAGAAGGCAGCAAAAGGCTACACCGATGCCCTCTTGCCCGTAGTTGCCCAACCCGTCTACGACCACGACCTCGGCTTTATCACCATCAATGCCCTGCTCAAGGGCTACGAGGCAAGCAAGGACGAACGCTACCGTGAAGCAGCCCTCCTTGCCGCCGACTCCCTTGCCACGCTCTTCAACCCCGCTGTGGGCACAATCCTCAGCTGGCCCCGTCATATAAAGGACTATGGCGGTCATAACACCATCATAGACAACATGATGAACCTCGAACTGCTCTTCTGGGCAGCTGAACACGGCGGTTCCCCCCGGCTGAAGGATATAGCCATCCGCCACGCCGAGACCACGATGAAGCACCATTTCCGTCCCGACGGCTCCTGCTATCATGTGGCAGTATACGACCAGCAGACAGGCCAGTTCCTGCGCGGTCAGACCCATCAAGGCTACGCTGACAATTCCATGTGGAGCCGCGGACAGGCTTGGGCTATCTACGGCTACACGATGGTTTATCGCTTCACAAAAGACAAGCGATTCCTCCTTCATGCCCAGAAAGCTACTGACATCTATTTGAAACGCTTGAAAGAGAAAAGCGATGACTGCATCCCGCGCTGGGATATGGACGCCCCCGACAGCGTAAAGGACGTATCAGCTGCCTGCATCGTGGTTTCCGCTTTGCTCGAACTGTCAAGCTACGTTTCAGCCGACCGGGCTACCGCCTACCGCGACTTTGCCATCGAGACACTTAGCCAACTCAGCAGCAACCGCTATCAAAGCCGTGACAAAAACGTCTCTTTCCTCCTTCACTCCACAGGGCATCATCCTGCAGGCTCAGAAATCGATGCCAGCATCATCTACGCTGACTATTATTATTTGGAAGCGCTGTTAAAACTGCGGTAGAAATACGTTGCAAATACAAGGAATTTCCGAAACAGCCAAAAATGCCTTCCGAAGTGTTGGAATTCAAAAGTAGCTGTAGTACAATGGCTCAATCTTGGTTGGTTCTTACTAATAATGAGGCTCTAAATGCGGTCGCTGTATATAAAGATATTCAAGTTCCTAGTTCCGCCTATCCTTCAGCCTCCAAGTTGGCAACGGCAGATGTCCTCTACAGCATCAAGATTGATGGTGCTACCAGAGATGCCATCAAAAAGGCCTTCACCTTCACCGTCGAGTACTACGATCAGGATGGCAGCCTCGTAAAGAGCGAGCCTCTGAAGTATGGCAACACCGAGTGGACCTATGGCCCCACCATCACCAAGTTCCCCGCTGTCTACGGTATGAGAATCACTGTAGCCCCCAAGGAAGACCTCTCTGGCATTGGCAATGACGAAACGTTTGACATTGTTTACGATTTTATGGTCAATGGTGTTTGCAAGGATACCGAAGGCAAGGTTCTTGATAACCAGAGTACTGGGAAGAAGACCGTCAAGTACCAGGACATCGATGTCAAGGCCCTGGCTGCTGACAACGAGAACTTTGTTGACGCCTTCTTCTACAATATCGATGCCAATGGTGCCATCACCGAGAAGAAATAGTCGAACCTGTTTCTCAAACCAACCGAAAAGCCCCGCCTGGTTCTCCAGCAGCGGGGCTTTTCGCTTTTAGTACAAAAGCACGAGGCATAACCAGTCGGTTTGGCCATCGTTGAGAAAATCAAGGAACATTTCTATATCATATCGTTATCTCCGACGGCAGCCACTCCCTCCCCTTAAGGGGAGGGGAAAGACTACGGGTAGGCGACCGCAGGTCGGGCGCTCGACCGCAGGTCGCTTGCTACCAAAGGGACGCAAGAATGCGGCTACCGCCGGAAAGAATTCCTAGGGTCGACTGCTATATCATTGCCAATATGACATCCTATTATCGAAACAATGAAAAATGGCGCTACAGGCGCTACTTTAGGGGTTAACGAAATAAAGGTCAAGCAATTACTTGTAGCTACAAGACTTGAAAAGGAGCTACTATTGTAGCTACACCAGGAGCAGAACCGTTGTTTCCAAACGGCGTTAGTATTTTCCCAAACGGTGCCAGTATTTTTCCAAACGGCGTTAGTATTTTCTCAAACGGCGCCAGTATTTGAAAAAATAGCGGCACTATTCTGTCGTATTCTCTAGAGAATTTAAGCGTACGAGTCCTGTAGCGCTCCTGTAGCTACAGAGTAGCGCGAAAAAGTGCCTTGTAGCTACAAACAACATTCTGGAAATCAGTGCGTTTGCGTCCTAAGTAGCTCGTGTAGCTCCTTTTTTTGCGCCCTTTATTACGCGCGCGCGAAGCATCCAAGCATCTATGACGTCTTCATGCGGGTGCGCATCGTCGGAAAGCCATCGCTGGGCTCAGCCCGTTGCGATGCTGACAAGCACCTGTCGGCCATTCTCTCCAAAGTTGACAGGACGATTATAAAGCCCTGCGAATGGGGGAGGCTACGATATAGCAGTTGACCCCCTTGTGCTCAGCCGCTCCCCTGATATTCCAGCTGGACGGTTGTGCGGAGCCGTTCCTCTCTTGCCCTCTGCCCTTGAAGGGGAGGAGCACGGGTGGAATCGCCCTGCGGAATAATTGATTAAGTGCCAACTGCTATGTCGTTGCCCAAATCTTTTGACCTACAGAACGTTTTTTCACCCTTTTTTTTGGAAAAATCCAGATATAGTGTGTAGCTTACGCTGCTGCTCAACCCTGTCGTGTTAATCCACCTCTTCGTCGGCCTCGTAGCCGCCCATCTCTCGTATGGCGTTCTTCAGCATGGTGTGCTGGCGGTAGAGATGGTTCACGGCTTCCTCGCCCTGTGTGTAGTCGTGCATAGGGCTCTTCAGGAAGAAGCTGAGGAAGCGCTGTGTGCCGTAGCGGCCGGCACGTGCGGCGAGGTCGATGAGCAGGCAGAGGTCGAGGCAGACGGGAGCGGCGAGTATGCTGTCGCGGCAGAGGAAGTTGATCTTTATCTGCATGGGGTAGTCGAGCCATCCTCGGATGTCGATGTTGTCCCAGCTCTCCTTATTGTCGTTGCGCGGCGGGTAGTAGTTGATGCGCACCTTGTGGTAGTAGTCGGCATAGAGGTCGGGCTGGTCTTCGGGCTTGAGGATGGTCTCCAGGGTGGAGAGCTTCGACACCTCCTTGGTGTGGAAGTTGGCAGGCTCGTCGAGCACCAGGCCGTCGCGGTTGCCCAGGATGTTCGTCGAGAACCATCCGTCGAGGCCCAGGCAGCGGGTGCTGATGATGGGTGCGAAGCCGCTCTTGACGAGCGTCTGCCCGGTCTTGAAGTCCTTTCCGGCGATGGGCATGCGTGTCTTCTCGGCCAGCTCCCACATGGCGGGGATGTCGACCGTGGTGTTCGGGGCTCCCATGACGAAGGGGCAGCCCTCTGTCAGTGCGGCGTATGCGTAGCACATCGACGGGGCGACATGCTCGCGGTCGTCGGCCTTCATGGCCTGCTCCAAGTCGGTCAGCCGGTAGTGCACCTGCTCGTTCACGGGGACGTAGATCTCGGTGGAGGCGGCCCAGAGCACGACGACGCGGGCGCAGGCCTGCTCGGCTTTGAAGCGGCGGATGTCGTCGCGCAGTGCCTCTACCATCTCCCAGCGGGTGGGCATCTGCTGTCCTCCGGCGGCGGTCTTCACGTTGTCGCCGTCCAGGCGCTTGGCGAAATTCTTGTCGAAGGCGGCGGCCATCGGCACAATCTTCTCCAGCTCCTCGCGCACGGGGTCGATGTCCTTGCGCTTGAGCACCTCGGCATAGACTGCAGCCTGATAGGCGTTCTGCGGATAGACGTCCCAGCAGCCGAAGACGATGTCGTCGAGACGGGCCAGCGACACGATGTCGCCGTAGTGCAGATATTGCTTGTCTGCCCCTCTTCCCACGCGAATCTTGTCGTACTGGGTCATGGCCCCGACGGGCTTTGCCAGCCCCTTGCGAACCATCAGCACGCCTGTCATCAGCGTTGTAGCTACTGCGCCGTTTCCGACGATTAAGATTCCCAACTTGCCGTTTGCCGGCTTCACATTCTCTTGGTTCATATTGATGGTGGTTTTTAATGATGCCGTTTTCGCTGTTTCGGAGTGCAAAGTTACAAAAGAGTTGGGAGTTAGGAGTGAGAAGTTGGGAGTAATATGGCCGGCATTAACATTTTTTATTGTTCTTTTCTTTAAAAACTTCTAACTTCTAACTCCCGTCTCCTAACTTTTCACTACCTTTGCAGCTGAAACCCCACCCCAGCCCCTCCCCGAAGGAGAGGGAAGAGGCTACCGCCGGAGAGCAGGCCGAAAGGTGCTCCCTCTCTTCAATGGGAGAGCAGGGGTGGGGGCTCTAACTAAAAGAGAACTTTACTCCGCTCGGCTTTGCCGCTTCGCTCTGCGAAGAACTTTCTGAAGTATGAAAACGACCACAGATAGCACAGATTTTCACGCTCTGCGCAAGCGCAGAGCTAAATGATAAATGATAAATGATAAAGCATTCTGTGAAATCAAGATGAAATCTGTGAAATAGCGACAACCATGCGCAGCAATAATCTGTGAGATCTGTGTAATCTGTGGTAAAATAGAACTAGCAAAACTTGAATAACTTATAGAATTGAGGATATGGAAGAAATCAAGACCCAGCTGCCGGAGAATGCGTTCCGCGAGCTGAAAGAAGGAGAGGACTACGAGCCGCTGATGTCGCCGCGCGGCCAGTATCCGGAAGTGAATACGTGGTCGGTGACGTGGGGCGTGCTGATGGCTATGCTGTTCTCGGCTGCCGCCGCCTATCTGGGTCTGAAGGTGGGTCAGGTGTTCGAGGCCGCCATCCCCATTGCCATCATCGCCGTGGGCGTGTCGACGGCTGCCAAGCGCTCGAAGGCGCTGGGCGAGAACGTCATCATCCAGTCGATAGGTGCCTGTTCGGGTGCCGTGGTGGCCGGTGCCATCTTCACGCTGCCCGCCATCTACATCCTGCAGGCGAAGTACGGGGCTGAGATGTCGGCCTCCTTCGTGCAGGTGTTCATGGCCTCTGCCCTGGGCGGTGCGCTGGGCATCCTGTTCCTCATTCCCTTCCGCAAGTATTTCGTGAAGGACATGCACGGCAAGTACCCCTTCCCCGAGGCTACGGCAACGACACAGGTGCTGGTGTCGGGTGCAAAGGGTGGCGACCAGGCCAAGCCGCTCATCGTGGCCGGCCTCATCGGTGGTCTCTACGACTTCATCGTGGCCACCTTCGGCTGGTGGAACGAGGTGGTGACCACGCGCATGGTGGGCTTGGGCGAGCTGGTGGCCGACAAGGCGAAGCTGGTGTTCAAGGTGAATACTGGTGCCGCCGTGCTGGGCCTGGGCTACATCATCGGCCTGAAATATGCGCTCTATATCTGTCTGGGCTCGTTGGCCGTGTGGTGGCTCATCGTGCCGGGCATGTCGCTGCTGTTCCACGACACGGTGCTGAACCTGGGCGGCGAGACCATCAGCCAGACCGTAGGGCAGATGTCGCCGGAACAGATTTTCCGCACCTACGCCCGCTCCATCGGTATCGGCGGCATCGCCATGGCCGGCATCATCGGCATTGTGAAGTCGTGGGGCATCATCCGCTCGGCGGTCTCGCTGGCTGGCAGGGAGCTGAAGGGGAGTGCAGCGGCTGAGACGGAGGCCCAGCGCACGCAGAAAGACCTCTCGTTCAAGTTCATCGCCATCGCCTCGATGACGGCCCTGCTCCTCACCTTCGTCTTCTTCTGGCTGGGCGTGATGGAGAACATCTGGTTTGCCGTCGTGGCCATCCTGCTGGTGACGTTCATCGCCTTCCTTTTCACCACCGTGGCAGCCAATGCCATCGCCATCGTGGGCAGCAACCCCGTCTCAGGCATGACGCTGATGACGCTTATCCTGGCATCGGTGGTGCTCTCGGCCGTAGGGCTGAAAGGCACCAGCGGCATGGTGGCCGCGCTGATCATGGGCGGCGTGGTGTGCACGGCCCTGTCAATGGCCGGTGCTTTCATCACCGACCTGAAGATAGGCTACTGGCTGGGCACCACCCCGCGCAAGCAGGAGTCGTGGAAATTCCTGGGAACGCTCGTCTCGGCGGCCACCGTGGGTGGTGTCATCATGCTGCTGAACGAGACCTACGGCTTTGCCTCCGGGCAGCTGGCTGCCCCGCAGGCCAACGCGATGGCCGCCGTCATCGACCCGGTGATGAGCGGTCAGGGTGCCCCCTGGGTGCTCTATGGCATAGGTGCCGTCATCGCCCTCATCATCAATTTCTGCGGCATGCCCGCCCTGGCCGTCGCCCTGGGCATGTTCATCCCGCTGGAGCTGAACCCGCCGCTCGTCGTGGGCGGAGCCATCAGCTGGTGGGTGACCACACGCTCGAAGGACAAGGCCGTGAACGAGGCCCGTGGCGAGCGCGGCACACTCATGGCCAGCGGCTTCATTGCCGGTGGTGCGCTGATGGGCGTGGTGAGTGCGCTGATGCGCTTCGGCGGCCTGAACTTCGTCAGCGAGGAGTGGCTGGTGAACCCGCTGTCGGAGCTGGCAGCCCTGGTGGCCTACATCCTGCTCATCTGCTATTTCATCAAGGCAACGAAAGTGAAGTAATAAGTAATAAGTAAGAAGTAAGAAGTAATAAGAAATAAGTAAGAAGTATGATTAGTTTTAAGCATTTCAAAAGGCTCATACTACCCGCAATCTTCCGTTGCAGGTCTAATCATACTTTTTACTTTTTACTTCTTACTTTTATACTACCCGCAATCTTCCGTTGCAGGTCTAATCATACTTTTTACTTTTTACTTCTTACTTTTATACAACCCGCAATCTTCCGTTGCAGGTCTAATCATACTTTTTACTTCTTACTTCTTACTTTTTGCCTCTTTCCCCTTTCTTCCTCTGCGCAGGAGGTGGGCGACCCGGAGTTTGTGCCTATGGTGAAGGTGAGCAAGACGGTGGTCGACGGCGACACCATCCAGTATATGGAGATGCAGAACGTCTACGTCTACCCCGAGCCTACCTTCAAGAACAAACGGCAGCAGCAGGCCTACACCCGTCTGGTGAGAAACGTGAAGAAGGTGCTGCCCATCGCCAAGGAGGTGCGCCAGATACTCATGGAGACGGCAGAGTATCTGGAGACCATCCCCTCGAAGAAGGAGCGTGAGGCCCACATGAAGCGGGTGGAGGCCGCCATCGTGGCCGAGTACAAGCCGAAGATGAAGAAACTCACTTTCTCGCAGGGCAAGCTGCTCATCAAGCTGGTGGACCGTGAGTGCCACTCCACGGCCTATGAGGCTATCCAGGCTTTCGTCGGCCCGGTACGTGCCGGCATGTGGCAGGCTTTCGCATGGATGTTTGGCGCCTCGCTGAAGAAGGGCTACCGCCCCGACGGCGTAGACCGCCTCACCGAGCGTGTAGTGCTGATGGTGGAGGCGGGACAGCTGTGACGGCCATGGCCTGTAGGCTCACTCGGGAAATTCGTAAACCAGATACTGCACGTTGGGTTCGGTAGGATAGTTGGTGAGCCGCCCGGAGCGCGTGACGAAAGAGAGGATGCCCCGGTATACGCAGTTGCCGAAGGTGTATAGGTTTGCGTAGATATTGATGTAGTGAATACGTCGGGCGTCGTAGTTGAGAAGACGGTCGATGTTGATGACGGGCATTCCGTCGATAAACACCATAGCTGGCCAGGAACCGTCGTATGCCTCATCCTCTTTACGTACAACCAGCTGCGGCACGCCCTTGATTTTCACTCGCTTGACGAGTTGCACATACTCGGTGAGCACTTCATTAATGGTGCGGAACTGCCGGTACTCGTCAAGATTGTAGCTCAGGTCGGGCTTGGTGCCAAACACAGTTTCGTCGTAGTCCAGCGGCACTCCGTCTACTGCCGTGTCGTCGGCATAGTCGCCCAGTTGCAGCTCACGCTTGGCTGGCGTGATGGCTATCTGATGGCGCTGCATGTCCATGGAGCGGGCTTCCACCTCGCTGCGGTTGTAGTGGAACACGAGATGCGGAAGCTTTTTCGGGAGCAGGGCGGCAAACGGACTGATCATCTCGATGGGCAGGCTCTCGCCGGTGTAAGTGGCGGCTGAGAGCACCAGCGGCTGCTTGCCATGCAGGCCGAAGGTGAAGAAGAGGGCGGTGCTGTCGTTGACCATCTTCCCCTCAAAATAGTGTATCTGCTTCCCCACGATGCTGAGAGAGGGGTTTATCTGATGGCTCCTATAGGTTGTGCCGCCATAGACATTCCTGATGCGCGCCTTGATGATGTGCCCTTCCGTCTCGCGGATGTCCACCGGCTTCTCGTCTGCCAGGTCTGCCGCAGAAAGGCGTTCTCCCTCCCTCGTTGCCGAATAGCTCAGCGAGTCAACGTCAGGGATGCTCACCCATTCTATATCGTCGTCCTCACTGCGTAGCAGCGGGTTTACGACAGCCACCAGCCTGTGGGTCACGTTAGCGTTGTCGCGGGTATAGACCGACAGTACATAGTAGCCGCTGTGGAGGTCGGCGGGCAGCTCAATGGTGCCGGTGCCCTTTCCCCCCTCAAGACTCATCACGATGCCTGCCGCCATGCTGTATGTGTCGCACAGTTCGGCGTAGGCAATGAGGGCGTCGTCGGTGACCACGCTCACCTTCATCGCCTCGCCGGCAAGATACCATGTGCGGTCGGTCTCTATACGTGCAGCAGAGGTGCTCAGTGCCAGCATCATGGCTGCCATAAGATATAGGATTCTCATTTTATTCTTCCATTTTTTTATATTTTCTAATTTTCTTCAAAGGGTGGCATATAGTCTGGCTTAAACACCGAAGCTCCCTTCAGGCGGACATCAAAGTCGAATGGATAGGCCCAGTAGGTAGACAAGGGGTCGCCAATCATTCTTCCGTCATACCAGAGATAGAGCACCCATCCATTCTGCACCATTTTTATGCAGTCAATCTCAGAACAGCTGTCGAATATCTTCAGCGGTCCTGGCTCGGGGAGGATCCTGCTGATCTGGGTTCCGTCAATATACATGCGCTTACGGACAACGTTCAGTGAGCATCCCACATAGCCGATGGCTCTGTTTGAGGAAGTGAGGCAGCGGATGTTGGTAGGCAGGGCTGAGGGCTGGGGACTGAAAAGGCCGCCCATCTCCCATCCAGCCTGGATGCATGCCATATCATATTCGTATTCCGCCTTGCTGATGGCTCGCTGGGTTACATCGTTGCAATAGTACCAGGAGACGCGCTCGTCGTCGCGCGGAATCTCCAGCAGCTGGTATCTGGTGAACTTGCCGCCGTCGTAATGGGCAGACGAGGCGGTAAGGATGGTCTCGTCGTGACCGTATTTCCATCCACGTTCAGGGTACTTCTGGTCGTCGGGAAGGTTTTGTTTTGTCAGCGTGTTCAGGTCGAAATAAATCTTGGTTTCGCGAGCCGGGCGCACCTCCCACGTTTCACCGTAGTTCCATGTGTAGTAGGTCATCTGGTCTGGGTCGTCGGGTGCAGCTGTTGTCAGCAGCACTTCCACGTTAGACAGCGAATCCTTCTGAAAGTACTCCAAGGTTTCAATGTCGGGCGTGCGGATGGGCTTCTCGGGGGTGGACTGCCAGGTGTCGCCGTTATATTCAATGGTCACATAGTAAGACACATTGGGGTCGAGCTCTGGCGTGAAGCAGCCATAGATACCAGTGCCGTAATACTCTACATAATCATCGTACCACTGTTCGTACCGATTGACAACCTCAGGGCATTCGTACTTCGACCCGTCGGTGCCGCAGATGGTTACCGTTGCGCCGGAAACGTACTTTTCAACCGAGTAGAAATAATCCGAGGATGAAGAGCCATAATCTGAGGACGAATAGTGATAATAATCCCTTTCATGTCTATTGCTGAGGGGAACCGACCACGTGAGATTGAATAAGCTGTAACTGTTGGAACAGATGGTGCCATCGACCACCAGCAAGCAGGACTCCGTCTCTGGCAGCTCTGCCTCATATTCCTCCACGCATGCCGTCGTCATGAAGAGGCCGACTAACGTGGAGAGGGCGTATTTGAAATATAATAACCTGTTATTCATACTAATTGAACCGCATATTGAGTGAGAAATAGGGGATGGCCGTACCAAACACCGAGAGCTTGTAGCCCTTTGTTTCCATGCCTTCTGTGACATAATAGATGTTGTAAGCATTCCTGCGGGCAAAGGCATTATACACACCTATTGAGAACGAGGTATGCACGAAAGAGGTGAGTTTGTGGGTAGGCTCGATGTTGAACGCCACATCGCATCGCACGTAGTCGGGGATGCGGTAGGAGTTGCGTTCTGTATAGAAGGGCAGGAAGTATCCCAGCCGCTGGTTATAGTATCTGCCTGCCGGTACGGTGGTTGGCCGGCCAGTGGCGTAGTTGAAGTTGCTTGACAGGCTGTACCGCTCGGTAAACTTGAAGTTGAGCACAGCCTTCACCTCATGTGGCCTGTCATACTCGGAGGGGAACCACTGGCCGTCGTTCACCGGTGTAGCCACGCGAGGGTCGTCCTGCCGCAGGAAGGTGCGTGAGAAGGTGTAGTTTATCCATCCGTTCAGCCTTCCGAAAGGCTTCTTGGCCTGCAGCTCCACGCCGTATGCCTTGCCTTTGGTCGAGATGACGTCGGTCTCAAGGTGATGGTTCATCAGCAGTACAGCAGAGTTGCGGTAGCTGAGATAGTCGCCGACATGTTTGTAGTAAACTTCGGCCGAGAACTCATATTTCTTGTCATCTGTCTCCTTATAGATGCCTACAGCGGCCTGCCAGCCGTTCTGTGGCTTGATGTTGACGTCGGAAAGCTTCCAGATGTCGGTAGGTGACATGATGGAAGTATTCGACACTTTATGGATATACTGGTGCATGGTGTTGAAGCCGGCCTTCAAAGAGAGGCCTTCCTGTAGGGCATAGCGGGCCGACAGGCGCAGCTCGGGCGCATGCCAGGTCTTGATGATGCCTGTCTCGCGGCGTGTCTCCAGCAGCGAGCCCTCCGACGGCAGTTCGCCGTCAGCATAGATGTTTACGTCGCGGGGACCGAAGGCATTGAACACGGAATAGCGCAAGCCGGCAGAAACCGTTAGCTTGTCGGTGAGCGAGCGCTCATAGTCAACGTATGCAGCGCTCTCCAGCGCCTTTTCCCGCTGCAGCTGGTCTGCATCGACACACGATTCCTCGCCCAAGGGCTCAAACTTGCCAGCCTGCACATTGTAATGCTGCACGGAGAGGCCATACGAGAGGTAAGAGGTGAGAGAAGACTGGTCGGAGGTGAGGCGATGGCGGATATGCAGCTTTGCCCACAGCTGGTCAATGCCGAAACTCAGCCGGGAGGCCATGGTCGTTATGCCCCTGTCGTCATTGAAATAGTCATAGTGGTCGAGGCCGGCAGAAAGCGTGGCCGTCATTCGCTCGTTCAGGATGGAGCGCCACTCTGCAGAGGCGTTGCGGTTCTGGTAGCCATAGCTGTCCTTTGAGCTGAACGAGAACTTGTCTTTGCTCCAATAGCCATAGACTTTGAGGCGGTGCATGCTGTTGAGCCTCCAAGTCAGCACGCCGCCGTAATCATAGAAGTTTGCACTGCCGTTCTTGTAGCCGCTCTTCTCTGGCAAATGCTTCAGCATCCAGTCGCTATAGGTGGTACGGCCGTTCAGCAGCAGCGACACCTTCTCCTTGACGATGGGTATCTCAAGGTTGGCCTTGCTGGTAAGCCCGCCGATGCTGGCCGAACCGGTAAACTTCTGCATGTTGGCCTCCTTAGAGGTCACTTTCAGCACACTGCTTATCCTGCCTCCGTATTCAGCAGGAACGCTCGACTTGAACAGCTCCACATCCTCGACCGCATCAGAATTGAACGACGTGAACAGCCCGAACAGATGGGACGGGTTGTACACGGTACCGCCATTGAAAAGAATGAGGTTCTGGTCGGTGGCTCCTCCTCGCACATTGTATCCGCTGGAAGCCTCGCCAACGGTAGTGACACCAGGCAGCGTGAGCACAACCTTCATGATGTCCGACTCGCCAAAGGCCGACGGGATGTTCTTCAGCAGCTGGGGCTTGAACTTCTCAGAGCCCATCATCATGTTTCGCACAGCCGACTGCCGGCCGCCTACAACGACAATCTCGTCAAGCTCCTGGTCGTCGGCAATACTTGCCCTTGCCTTCTTCACGCCAGGCACCACATAGACCTTTGTTCTTGAAGAGGCCACTGCCACAGTGTCGTTGTCAAGAACAGGAATGCCGGGGATGAGTTGAGCGTTTAGAGTGGAGAGGTTTGCTACCGCAGTGTCTTGTTTAGCGTTTAGAGTGGAGCGTGTGGCGTTTGCTGCCGCAGTGGTTTCTGGCTTGGTAGCAAACGCTACACGCTCAGTTCTCAACTCTAAGCTTAAAAGCTTCAGGCTCCTCTCCCGTTCCTTCTTCGAGAAGGAAAGCCGGTGCTGTTTCACAAGCTGCCTGATTTGCGCTTTCTGTTCAGGAAAGAGCTTTTCCACGTCGGCAGCACGCTTCACGTGATGCTTTTCCCCGTCAGGAGTAATGAGTGTATATTGTTCTTTGGTGGTGAGAATCTTTAGTACTTTCTTCCCTCCTGAAATGTCTTCACCACTATACACCTTCCATACAGTATGATAAAGATGTATGCCGTTACTCTTTCCGTCGCAGAGAAGAGCAGCGTATCGAGAACCATCCTCTGGGTCGTGCACATAACGGTGGCCATCCATCTCAAACCAGTCAATGTGTTCTTGTGCAGGAAGACAGAAGTAACTTCCCACAGGTGAAAGCACGGCAACTCTTTGTTTCAACTGGTCGAAACGGAGTTGTACATTGTCATAAACCACACCATAATAGCTGATACGGCCTTTATACAAATTGGTGCTGCCTTTATAGAAGGGGATGTCGTACCACTGCGATGTTTGGTACTGAGGTTCTATCTCCCCCACATACAGACGGGCAAAATCGGAAGCAGAGGAAAAATAATCCTGCGCTCCAACATGCTGTACGAAAGCCATCATACAGACAAATACCAACGAATACTTTTTCATGTCTTTATCTATAACGTAGAAACGCTCAAAATACTGCATGAGAACAGCAGCCTTTAACAAACTTTTAACAATACTCCCTCCCTAAGTCACCGTGAGAGGGAGCTCCCGAAGCTTTTTTGTCCGTTGCCCCGCCTTCTAGGCGGGAATCACCGCGTGCGTCCAAGCGAGTTGAATAGCATGTTTCTGGCGTACAGGTAAAAAAAGAAAGGATTTTCTTTTGTTTTGCGCTCAACTTTTCGTACCTTTGCAGAAAAATACACAGAAGATGAAAAAGACGATATTGACGATGACTCTTCTCCTGCTGGTGGGCGGTGCTGCCTTGGCTCAGGGCACGGTGGCCGACTACAAGCGCTCTGCTGCCATTCGCGGCAAGTATTCAGGGAAAATGATGTTTGGCGATGTCAACGTTCACCGTATGCGCGGCGATGGACACAAGTTCTGGTATTCCGTGTTCAACGGCGACTCTACAATCTACAAGGAGGTGGACTGCGACAAGAACACGGTGACGCTGCTGCCCGGAAACCCGGAGCCGCCGCGCCCCCGTCGCTGGCAGGGTGGGGGAGGCCCTCAGCGCCACTGGATGGAAGTGCCCGACGAGAAGGACGGCATGCGAGTGTCGCCTGCCGATAGTACGCTGGTGATTTTCCACCGCGACAATAACCTTTGGCTTGGCCATGCCTCCCGGCCTAGGCCCTTCTCCTTTGGAGGCCGGCGGGAGCTGCCCGACGATGCCCGTCAGCTGACCACCAACGGCGATTCCACCTACTACTACTCCGCTTGGGGAAGCTTCTCGCCCGACGGCCGCTACTATGCCACCGTGCGCATCAAGCCCGCTCCGAAGCACTATGTCTACTATGTGGAGTCCATGCCCCGGGGAAGTGAACAGCCCGTGCTCCACAAGCAGGAGTATGCCAAGCCCGGCGACTCGCTTAACTATCGTGTGCCAGTGGTTGTGGAGGTGGCTACTGGCCGTGTCGTGGAACCGTCGACGGAGCTGTTCCGCCACCAGTACGAGGTGTCGGCTCCACAGTGGGACAAGAACGGGCGTACGCTGACCTTTACTTTCAACGAGCGCGGCCATCACACCTACCGCCTGCTGGAGCTGGATGCCGAGACAGGCAATGTGCGCACACTTATTGAGGAGACAAACGAGAAATACGTGAACTATAACCGTCTCTACCGTCACGACTTTGAGGACGGACGCCGCATCCTCTGGACCAGCGAGCGCGACGGCTACAACCATATCTACTTGTACAACCGCCAGAAAGCCCAGCTCGTACGGCAGGTGACCAAGGGCGAGTTCTACGTGCGTTCCATCCAGCATATCGACGAGAAGAATGGCATAGTCTACTTCTCTGCGAACGGTCCCACTGGCCTGCGCGACAGTGACAAATCAAAGTCTACGTCAGAAGAGGATCCCTACCTGATACATTATTATAAAATAGGGCTGGACGGCAAGCATCTTGTTTGCCTCACCCCTGAGGAGGGAAACCACCGCGTGACTTATACCGAAGACATGGCCTACCTCATCGACACCTACAGCACCGTCACCACACCGCCCGTCACCGTGCTGCGCAGTGCGAAGGACGGGAAGGTGCTGCGCACGCTGGAGACAGCCGACATCAGTCGCCTGGAGGCAGAAGGATGGAAGGCTCCCGAGGTGTTTGTGGCACCGGGACGCGACGGGGTCACCCCGATGTGGGGTCTCATCCAGCGGCCCTCGAACTTCGACCCCACGAAGAAATACCCCATCATAGAGTATATCTACAGCGGCCCCGGCGACCAGTATGTGCCGAAGACGTTCACGCCCTGGCTCTACTACCTGCAGGACCTGGCCGAGCTGGGATTCATTGTGGTGCAGGTCGACGGCATGACCACCTCCTTCCGCAGCCGTGCCTTTGAGGAGGTGTGCTACAAGAACCTGAAGGATGCCGGCTTCCCCGACCGCAAGGCCTGGATTCGAGCCGCTGCAGAGAAATATCCCTATATGGACATCGACCGGGTGGGCATCTACGGCTGCTCGGCCGGCGGGCAGAACGCCATGGCCGCCGTGCTCTGGCATGGTGACTTCTACAAGGCAGCCTATGCCGCCTGCGGCTGCCACGACAACCGCATGGACAAGATTTGGTGGAACGAGCAGTGGATGTCGTACCCCATCGACAGCAGCTATGTGGAATGCTCGAACGTGGAGAACGCCTGGCGTCTGGAGCGCCCGCTGCTGCTCGTCGTGGGCGAGCTGGACGATAATGTTGACCCCGCCTCGACCATGCAGGTGGTGGCCGCGCTGCAGAAGGCCGGCAAGGACTTCGACCTCGTGGTCGTGCCCGGAGCCCACCATACCATGGGCGAGACTTTCGGCGAGCACAAGCGTGCCGACTTCTTCGTCCGCCATCTGCTGGGTGTGGAGCCGCCGAAGTGGAACGAGCTGAGAAAGTGAGAAGTGATGAAACGCATCTACGACGATCTGTTCATCGACTTTGACGACACGCTGTGCGACACCCGGGCCGGCGCGCAACAGTCGCTGTACGACCTGTTCGAGGAGTTCGGGCTGGGCCGCTGGTTCGACAGTGCCGACGATTTCATCGTGCCCTATTGGCAGGCGAACATCGACCTCTGGCAAAGCTACGCCAAGGGGGAGGTGACGCGCGAATACCTCATCGTGGAGCGTTTCCGCCGGCCGCTGAGCCAGGGGCATGGGCTGGCTCCGACCGAGGAGCAGTGCCTCCGCATGAGCGACCGCTTCCTCGAATTCTGCGTGGAGAACACGGGACCCCTGGACGGCGCCCAAGAGCTGGTTGACTATCTGCGCCAGCGCGGCTACCGCCTGCACCTCTGTTCGAATGGCTTCCATGAGGTGCAGTTCCGCAAGCTGCGTAACTGCGGGATGGATGGCTGCTTCGACAGCGTGATACTCAGTGAGGATGCCGGGGTGAACAAACCTCGGCGTGGATTCTTCGACTACGCTTTCCAGGTGTCGCAGGGAAAACCAGCAACCACAGTGATGATTGGCGACGGGTGGGACTCCGACATGCGCGGAGCCATCGACTACGGCCTGGACACCATCTTCTTCAACCGCTTCCCCGACTATCCGCCCCCAGAACCCGTGACCTATGAGGTCCACCGCCTGGAAGACATCAGGGGGATTCTCTGAGGAAGTCGAGATGTCGAGACGTCGAGAAATCGAGATGTCGAGATGTCGAAATCTCGAAATGTCGAAACATCGAAATCTCGAAATGTCGAAACATCGAAATCTCGTTAATTGAAAAAATATGTTTTTTGTCTTTCTGATTGTTGCCATCTTTGTGCTGGGCTACGCCGCCATCGCACTGGAGGCATTTACCAAAGTGAACAAGGCGGCGGTGGCGCTGCTGATGTGTGTGCTGTGCTGGACGGCCTACTGCCTGATGCCCGGCCACGACCTGTCGTTGCTGCCCGAAGGGCTGGGTCAGACGGCCGAGACGCTGTTCTTCCTGATGGGCGCGATGACCATCGTGGAGATTGTCGATGCCAACGGCGGCTTCAACTTTGTGCGCGACACGCTGAAGACGCGCTCCAAGCGCAAGCTGATGTGGCGCGTGGCTTTCATGACGTTCTTCCTCTCGGCCATCCTCGACAACCTGACCACTAGCATCGTGATGATCATGGTGCTGCGGAAGCTCATTCAGGAACCGAAGGAGCGGCTCATCTATGCCTCGCTGGTCATCATCTCGGCCAACAGCGGCGGTGCCTTCTCGCCCATCGGCGACGTAACGACTATCATGCTGTGGATCAAGGGTATGGTGAGCACTGGCGGCGTGCTGACCGAGCTGTTCATCCCCTCGCTGGTGTCGATGGTGGTGCCTGCGCTGCTGCTCTCGCTGCAGCTGAAGGGGAAGTTCGACAAGGCGCAGAACCTGCATGTGGCTGAGATATCGAACTTCACCAAGCGCCAGCGGCAGATTATCTTCTGCTTCGGCGTGGGTGGTCTGATGTTCGTCCCTGTGTTTAAGACACTCACCCATCTGCCTCCCTATATGGGCATCCTGCTGGTGCTGGGCTTGCTGTGGACCATCACCGAGGTGTTCAACCGCCGCTTCGAGGAGAGCGACCCGATGGCGAAGCGCGTCACCCATCTGCTCTCGCGCATCGATATGGGCACCATCCTTTTCTTCCTCGGCATCCTCATGGCTGTGCTCTGTCTGAAGCAGGTGGGCGTGCTCAATGCCATGGGCGACGGCCTGAACCATGCCTTTAACGGCAACCCATACCTCATCACGGGCATCATCGGCGTGCTCTCCTCGATAGTGGACAACGTGCCGCTGGTGGCCGCCTGCATGAATATGTACGACGTGGTGCCGGAGACCATCTATGCCGTAGACGGCTCCTTCTGGCAGCTGCTGGCCTACTGTGCCGGCGTGGGCGGGTCGATGCTCATCATCGGCAGTGCTGCCGGCGTGGTTGTCATGGGCCTGGAGAAGATTACCTTCGGGTGGTACATGAAGAAAATCTCCTGGCTGGTATTCGTGGGGTACATCTGCGGCATCCTCGTCTACGCCCTAGAGAAAGCCATCCTGTTCTGACATGAAGTAGAAGGACGAAGTTAAAGACAATAATAAGCAAAAGCTTTTTGAACATTTTTGTCCCTGTAAAGAAGAAATAAACCTGATTAAAGTATATGTTTTTATGAAAAAGACTCTGCTAGTTTTATCATTTATCATTTATCATTTATCGTTTAGCAGCGTAACTGCGCAGTCGTCGTTCGGCGAGAAACCCAAGCTGGTGGTGGGCATCGTAGTCGACCAGATGCGGTGGGACTACCTGAGCCGCTATTACGACAAGTTCACCGACGACGGTTTCAAGCGGCTTATCGACCAGGGCTACTCGTGCAACAACTGCCTCATCAACTATGTGCCCACGATAACTGCCATCGGTCATGCCTCCATCTATACAGGTACCACGCCAGCCTACCACGGCATCTGCGGCAACAACTTCTACATCAACGGGAAGAAGACCTACTGCTGTAGCGACTCGACGGTGCTGCCCGTGGGCAGCGGCAGCGACAAGGGAAAGATGTCGCCCCGCAACATGGTTGCCACGACCATAGGCGACCAGCTGCGCCTGCATACCGACTTCCGCTCGAAGGTCATCGGTGTCAGCTATAAGGACCGTGCCTCCATCCTGCCTGCCGGCCACTCGGCTAATGCCGCCTACTGGCTCGACCTGAAGAACCGCTGTTTCATCACTTCCACCTATTATATGGACAAGCTGCCGAAGTGGGCACAGGAGTTCAACAAGCAGCTGGGCAAGGACAAGGAATTCAAGAAGTTGGGTGAGGACATCGGCCTGTCACCCCACTGTGGCACTATCACCACCGACATGGCCATCGCCGCCCTTAAGAACGAGAATCTGGGCAAGGGCGACCAGACCGATATGCTCTGCGTGAGCTACTCGCAGACAGACGTCATCGGTCATAAATATGGTACGCGCGGAAAGAATACCGACGATGCCTACCTGCAGCTGGACCGCGACCTGGGCCGCCTGCTGCGCGCCCTGGACGAGCAGGTGGGGCGCGACAACTACCTCCTCTTCCTCACTGCCGACCACGGTGCCGCCCACAACTGGAAGTTCATGCAGGACCACAAGCTGTCGGCAGGGCCGTGGAATAGCGGGGAGATGGTAGAGCGGATGTCCAACGCCATCGGCGAGACGGGCAAGTATATTGCCGACATCCTCGACTACCGCATCTTTCTGGACTGGGGAAAGATACGCGAACAGGGACTTGCCAATTCCAACATAGAACAGCGTGTGCTTGGCGAAGTGCAGAAAGAACAGAATGCCGTTTTTGCCGCTGTCTACAAAGACCTGGCCAGCAGTGCGCTGCCGCCGCTGCTGAAGGAGCGGGCGCTGATGGGCTATTATCCCGGCCGTTCGGGCGACATCGTTTTCTTCCCCCGTCCCGGCTACTATGAATTCGGCAAGTCATCATCGCCTACAGGAACGACGCACGGCGAGTGGAATCCCTACGATGCCCACATCCCCTGCCTGTTCTTCGGATGGAAGGTGAATCATGGAGCCACCTCGCGTGAGGTGCACATCACCGACATCGCCGCCACCGTCTGCCAGCTGCTGCACATCCAGCAGCCCGATGCCTGCACGGGGCAGCCCATCACGGAAATCACGCGATGAGCTGCCCCGGCGGCTGAGCTGCTGTCGCAGCTTGCTTGATTCGTCACTTCAGTTCAAACACGCGTGAACAATATTCCTCGCGGAGGGGAACTTCGATGCCCACGTCCATGAGGAAACGGCCGGAGAACTGCTTGCCGCTGAGCGAGCAAGGCTTCTGCCCCACGCGTACATTCTTCTCCGTCAGGGTGTAGGTCTTGGCGGGGTCGAGGCCGGCCAGGCGCAGACGCGGCAGGGGCTGGTCGTAATAATTCTCAATTTTGTAGACAAAGAGCACGGCCTGTGTCTTCTGGTCGTTGCTGTAGAGAATGCTGCTGACGCCTTTGTGGTCGTAGGGCGAGAGCAGGCGGTAGAGATTGCCCGTCTGCACCAGCGGACGCAGCTGCTTGTAGTCGGCGAAGCAGGCGGTGCACTGCTGGCGCTCCTCGTCGGTCATCTGCGTCGGCTGCAGCTCTATGCCCAGGCGGCCGCTCATGGCCACGTCGCAGCGGAATTTCACGGGGATGACACGCCCGCCGGTGTTCCAGTAGGGACAATGGTTGATGTGGCAGGCCATGGCGTTGGCGGGGAAGAAGAGGCTGGTGCCGTACTGGATGTAGACGCGCTGCAGGGCGTCGGTATTGTCGCTCACCCAGAACTCGTCGAAGTAGGGCAGCAGCCCGTAGTTGGCACGCCCGCCGCCGCTGGCGCAGTCCTGGATGACCAGGTCGGGATATTTCTCGCGGATGCGCTTCAGCGTCTTGATGAGGCCGAGGTGGTAGTCCACGTAGATATTGCTCTGCTTGGCCTTCGGCAGGTAGGTGGAGCCGTAGTTGGAAATGGGACAGTTGGCATCCCACTTGATATAGGCAATCTCCGGATATTGGGTCATGAGGTTGTCGACCACACCAAAGACAAAGTCCTGCACCTTCGGGTTGGTCATGTCGAGCACCACCTGCGTGCCGCCACGGCCCTTGCGCAGGTCGCGGCCCGGACGCTGGAGTACCCAGTCGGGATGCTGGTCGAAAAGCTCGCTGACGGTATTCGTCATCTCTGGCTCAATCCAGATGCCGAACTTGATTTTCCGCTGACGGGCGGCGTCGGTCAGGGCCTTGATGCCGTTGGGCAGCTTCTTCTTGTCCACCACCCAGTCGCCGAGGCTGGAGTCGTCGACCTTCCGGGGATATTTGTCGCCGAACCAGCCGTCATCCATCACGAAGAGCTCGCCGCCGAAAGCAGCGATGTCGTCCATCATCTTGATGATTTTCTCCTCGGTGATGTCGAGGTAGATACCCTCCCACGAGTTGAGCAGGATGTCGCCAGTCCGCATGGCGCGGTGGAACATGCCTTCCTTACGTGCCCAGTTGTGGAAGATGCGGCTGACGCCGCTCATGCCCTCGGTAGAGTAGGCCATGGCCAGACGTGGTGTCTCAAACACCTCCTTCGGCTCCAGGATATACTCGCTGGCCGTGGGGTCGATGCCGGCGTAGACATGGTGCTCGCGGTGGCTGACGGTGTTCATCCGCAGCTCGAAGTTGCCGCTCCAGCAGAGGGCCAGGCCGATGGTGCGCCCGGTAAGCTCCTGCGGCCGTCCGTCGAGCGAGAGCATCAGCTCCGGCGCGTCAAGATGGGAGTTGCGGGTGCCATCGCTGTTGCGGATGGTCTTCATGCCCAGCGTCAGCGGCTCCTGCGTGATGTCGGCTTCGGCGGCCCAGTTGCCGTGGAGGTGGGTCACCCACACGTCGCCCTGACGCAGGGTGAGATGGCCGCTGTCGAATCGTTTCAGCGTGACAGCTTTCTTTTCCTGATGGGAGATCTCCGTCCAGGTCTCGATGACGTCGACATTCTTGTAAGCCTTGTAGAACAGCTTAACCGTGACAGGCATCAGCTTGTCCTGCATGGTAAACGTGTGAACGATGGCTTTTCCGTCGTCACTCCGGCTGTAGTCGCTGACCTGCAGCTCCAGGTTCTGATCGCCGTCGAAGTGCTGCACTTGCAGGGCAGGCAGGTGGACGGCATCCACAGAGCCGAAGGTGGGCAGGGCCTCGAAGCTGAAGGCCGAGCCGGCATCGCGCAGCTCAGTGGCAGTGGCGCTCTTGTCGCCGTAGTACAACTGTCGCAGGTCGCCGCCTTCCCAAGCGGTAAGCAGCAGCTGCGTGTTGGGGGTTTCAATCTTGACATCACCTTGCCAGGCCTTTGCGCCCGACACACTAAGGAGGACAGCAGCCCCCAGCAGAATGGTTTTCTTCTTCATATCGTTTTAGTTGTTAGTTGTTAGTCTTATCATGAAATAACGAATGGAGGTTATTTTAAAACAACGAATGAAGACGAATTACACGAATTTTCACGAATTATCTCTGATTTCACGAATTATCTTTGATTTCACGAATTATCTTTGATTTCACGAATTATCTCTGATTTCACGAATTATCTCTGATTTCACGAATTTCAAGAATAATTCGTTTTATTCGTTTAATTCGTTTTATTCGTGCAATTCGTGTAATTCGTCTTAATTCGTTGTTATTATGATCTTCATTCGTTGTTCTATTATTACATGTACCCCAGCCAGCGGAGGATGTCGTTGAGGTTGGCCACCACCATGAGCAGCACCAGGATGCCAAAGCCCACGTACTCGGCGCGTACCATGAACTGTTCAGAAGGCTTGCGCCGGGTAATCATCTCGTAGAGCAGGAACAGCACGTGGCCGCCGTCGAGGGCGGGGATGGGCAGGATGTTCATGAAGGCGAGGATGATGCTGAGGAAGGCGGTCATCTCCCAGAAGCGGTGCCAGTCCCATACGTCGGGGAACAGGCTGCCGATGGCTCCGAAGCCGCCTAGCGACTTGGCGCCCTCGCTGGTGAACACATACTTCATGTCGCTGACATAGCCCGCCAGCTTGTGCCAGCCATAGCCGATGCCGGCGGGGATGCTTTCGAGGAAACCGTAGTGGAAGGTCTCAGCCTCGTATTTCGACATGGTGACGAAGCCCAGTTTCAGGTCGCTGCTGAGCGTGGCCTGGAGGGTGTCTCTTTTGAGTGTAGCGTGTAGCGTGTTGAGTGTTGAGTTCGCTACCGCAATGGTGTCTTGCAAAGCGCTTTCCAAGTTGGCTACCGCTGCTGTGGTGTCTTCCGATTCCACCCGGCGGGCGATGACCAGCTCCACCTGGCGCACCTTTAGGCTGTCGTAGGACGTCTTGGCTACGGCCAGCACGTCGCTCAGGCGGGCTATCTCGTCGGTGAACTCATTATAGCTGTCCACGGCCTTGCCGTTGATGGCCAGGATGCTGTCGCCCGGCTGCAGCCCTATCTCGGCGGCGGCAGTGCCCGGCAGGACGCTGTCCACCACGGCGGGCATGAACGGGCGCATGAACATGGGCGTGGCCTTGAACATGTTGAGCAGGTTCAGGTCGGCACTCTCAGGGATGTTCACGGCAACCTCCTGTCCCTTACGTAGCACGTTCACCGTGCGGGCCTTCGACACCTGACGGAACAGGTCGTCGTCGAATTTCTTCAGCTTGCCACGGTCGGTGCTCACCAAGATGTCGCCATCCTGGAAACCCAGTGCCTTGGCCTCGCTGTTAAACTTCATGCCGTCACTCATCTTCTCCACGGGCACGTAGGTCTCGCCCCAGTGGAAGAGAATCATGGAGTAGATAAACAGGGCCAGGAGGAAGTTCACCAGTACGCCGCCAATCATGATGAGCAGGCGCTGCCACACGGGCTTCGTGCGGAACTCCCAGGGGTGTGTCTCCTCCGACAGCTTCTGGTTGGTCTCGTCGATCATGCCGTCGATGGCGCAGTAGCCGCCCAGCGGCAGCCAGCCCAGACCATACTCCGTGCCCACATACTCCTTGACGGTATGCTTTTTCGGCTCTTCGCCTTCTTTCTCCTCTGCCTCCACCTCTTTCGTGGGCACCACCTCTGGCTTCAGCTTCAGCAGGCGGCGCACCCATGTGTCGTAGGTGCTGAGGATGTGGAACTTCGGGTTGAAGAACAGGTAGAATTTTGTCACGCGCACCTTGAACAGCTTGGCGAACGTGAAGTGGCCCAGTTCGTGCAGGAGGACGAGTAGCGAAATGGCCATGAGGAACTGTAGCAGTCTTATCAGAAATACTTCCATACTAGTGTTTATCTTTTTACTTTACACCTTATTATATAAACAACGAATTAAGACGAATTACACGAATGGCACGAATTGTCATTGATTTCACGAATAATTCTTGATTTCACTAATAGTCAGAATAAAATCCTCCAATTCGTGTAATTAGTCTTAATTCGTTGTTTTATAATCATTTCATACGTTGTTACAATTTATTAATGTTCCTGCTATCCGCCGTGCCTCCAAATCGGTCTGCACGTAGACTTCGTAGTCGGGCGAGGCGGAGAAGGTGGCGCGCTGCATGGTCTCGGCGATGATGTCGGCCATTTGCGGGAAGGAGCAGCGGTCTTCCAGGAAGGCGCGGTTCACCACCTCGTTGGCGGCGTTGACGATGCAGGGCATGTTGCCGCCCTTCTTGATGGCCTCGAAAGCCAGAGCCAGACAGCGGAACTTCTCCAAGTCTGGCTCGAAGAACTCCAGCGTGCGGGCTTTGAACAGGTCGAGGCGCTCGCTGCTCAGCGTCAGGCGGCGCGGGAACGACAGGGCATACTGGATGGGCAGCCGCATGTCGGGCACACCCAGCTGCGCCTTCACGCTGCCGTCGTGGAACTGCACGGCGCTGTGTACGATGCTCTGCGGGTGCACGAGCACCTGTATCTGCTCTGGCGTGACGCCGAAGAGCCACTTCGCCTCGATGACCTCGAAGCCCTTGTTCATCATCGTGGCCGAATCGATGGTAATCTTTGCCCCCATGTCCCAGGTGGGATGGCGCAGGGCGTCGGCCTTCGTCACGGTGGCCAGCTGCTCCTGGGGCATCAGGCGGAACGGGCCGCCGCTGGCCGTGAGCAGGATTTTCTCTATCGGGTTCTCATCCTCGCCGACAAGGCTCTGGAAGATGGCAGAGTGCTCGCTGTCTACGGGAAGTATGCCCACGTGGTATTGCTGTGCCAGCTGCAGAATCAGCTCACCGGCCACCACCAGCGTCTCTTTGTTGGCGAGGGCGATGGCCTTGCGGGCGCGGATGGCGTGGATAGTAGGCGAGAGGCCGGCAAAGCCCACCATAGCCGTGAGCACCATGTCGATGGGGGCGGCCTCCACAATCTCGTCCAAGGCGCGGGCGCCGGCGTAGACCTTCACGTCGGGCAGGTCGGCCATGAGTGTGCGTAGCTCGTCGTAGTGCTGCTCGTTGGCGATGACCACAGCAGCGGGATGAAAGCGGTGGGCCTGCTCGGCCAGCAGCTGCACCTTGTTGTTAGCCGTGAGGCAGTACACCTCGTAGAGGTCGCTGTGCTCCTCGATGACCTGCAGAGCCTGCGTGCCGATGCTGCCTGTAGAGCCGAGAATGGCTATTTGTCGTTTCTTTTCCATTGTCATGTATACAAATCGGATGCAAAATTACGAAAAATAATCCAAACAGCCGCCGGAAGTAGCGCTTTCATTCAGCGTTTTGGAAAGAAATAGCGGAAATTAAGAGAAATTAAGCAAGACCGTAGTATCACAAAAGCGGAGCACTCCGTGTGGAGCGCTCCGCAATGATGATGGATGTTGTTAATCCTACTTGATCAGCACCTTGGTTCCGTTGATGACGTATGCACCATGCAGACCCTTCAGGTTGGTAGCCTGCTCGCGGATGAGCTTACCGTCGAGGCTGTAGATATCCACGGGCTTGTTGTTGCCAGTGACCTGCTCGATGGCAGTAATCTGCTGGTTGGCACCGCTAATCTCCACCACAACGGGCTTCGACTCCTTGCCAGTACCCGTAACGGCGCTCACAGCAGCCCATTCGATGCTACCGGCATCCTTGATGGTGTAGGTCGTCTCGGTCGTGGTGTCATAGACGCCGTCCTCGCCGTCAACATAGATGTTGTAGCCAGCGGGCTGACCGGAGGTCTTTTGGTAGGTGATGTCGTCAATCACGAGCACGTACTCGTCGGTCACGTTGAAGTGACGGATGGCGATATAGCCTTCGGCACCGTTGAAGGCGCTCAGGTCAACCGTGAACTGTGCCCATTCGCCAGTAGCAATGAACTCATCGCTCACCTGCACGAACGACTCCAGGTCGGTATCGCTCGTTGTTGAGACAAAGACTGCGAAGTGCTCAGCAGCATAGCTGGGATCCTGTCCTACAGCCCAGAAGCTGAAGGTACCGTCAAGGGCGACCACCGGTGAAACAATCCAGTTGTCAGGATAGAGTGCACCAATACTGTTGTTATAGCTTTCTGAATAGATGCAGCCGTCGCCACTGTGGGTCTGGTAGTTGCCAGAGCCAGAGTTGACATGGTAATACCAGCTGTAGCCGTCGCCGTCAGCATCAATAGCCTTCCAGCCGTTCAAGCCGTCCTCGAAGTTCTCAAATACATCCTCAGTGGCAGCTGAAGCAGCATCCCAAGTCAGGACGACATCGTTGTCGACACGCTCAGCCACGACATTCTCGGGCTGCGGAACGTTGCTTTCTGCAATGGTGACGATAGCCTCGGCAATGTTGTCCTCATCGTCCAGGTCATAGTCAAACTCAACCTCGGCAGTCAGGGTCACGTCTTGGGCATCGTCGAAGATGGTGGTCTCCAGCTCAGCCTCGAACGTTCTCTTCTCGAAGGTTTCCAGCTCGTCGTCCATCACCGGCATCACGAGCAACGGCTCGTCGTTGGCATAGAGCTTCACAGTGTACTCGTTGACAGTCTCCTCGCCCATGTTGCGCACAACGACTTTGATAGGAGCGGTCTGGCCAGCCTGTATCATCTCAGGAGCATCGATGGCCACAGACAGGTTGTACTCCATGAGGTCGAGAATCTTGATGTTGTCGAAGACCATCTTTCCAGCCTCCTTGAAGTCGGCGTAGATGGTGAACTTCACGAACTTCTCAGCACAGAAGTCTTCCAGAGAAATGAAGTAGTTTTCATATTCCTCGTCAGGATAGATGCGTGCCACATCCTTCGTCTTGCCGTCGGGAGTGGTAATCTGGATAACGAGAGCGTTCTTCTCAGAGCCGTCACCCTTTGCGTCGATGAGCAGCACCATGTTACCCTGATGCATAGCGACCTTACCGCCGCAGAGGTAACCCCACTCGCCAGCTTCGGTCGATGAGAATTCAAGCGCGCCGAGAGGACCGTCGTTTGTGACAGCACCGTCGCCGTCGGAAGCATCGTCAGAGTTGAGCAGGCTTACAGCACCGCTGCTGATACCATAGAGCCATGTGTCGTAGTTCCAGCCTTCGGGTGCAAAGTGCTCCTCGTAAGGCAGGGTATAGGGTGCACCGGCAAAGGTGTAAGCACCGTTATAGCCACCTTCGCCTGCCTCATTGCTGGCAAGCACGAAATACATCTGCAGATGCTGCTCGCTGGTATAGTCATCGTCAACAACATAGAAGCAGTCGTTGGTGGTAGCTAACATGTCGCCGAACGACCAGCCGCTGCTCGAGTTCACACCCTCGTAGATGGAGTACGTAATCTCGTCGGGGTTCACAATACCGCCGTTGGCACCAGTGGTCACCTTCTTCCAGGAGATGAGCGAAGTGCCGTCGGCCAGCTCCTGTGCCTCCAGCTCGTCAGGATAAGTAGGCACGTCGAGGCCGATGAACTTGGTAATGATCTGACCCTTTACGCCAGGATCGCCTTCTGTGTCGTAGGCAATAGCACGATAGCTGTGCTGACCGCTAACCTCGTCGATGAACACCTTGATGTCGGCAGGCTTGATGTCGCTGAAGGTGGCAATCACCTCGTTGTCGCGCTTCACAATCATGCTGCTCAGCTCCTCGAGCTTATTGCCCTGGACGTCGTAGATAGGAGCAGTGACGGTGATGACGGCCTTCTCAGCTCCGTAAGGATCGGGCTGCACAGCCAGGCGGGGAGCCTTCGGCGAGTTCTCCTTCAGTCCGGGCTCAATGGTCAGAGAAGCGACAAGCAGATAGTACATGTCGGCATCGCTGATGGCGTGGATGCCCACATAGATGGGACCTTCTTCCTCAGGCATGAAGCTTCCCTCATAGTCATTGAATTCTGTGGTTGTCAGATCAGTGGCGGGAATGACAGTATGCGTCAAAGCGTCGGGAGCATAACCCCACTTCACCTCGAAACGCTCAGGATAGTAGTCGCTGTATGCAGCAGCAGACACGACAACATTATAGTTTTTACCGGCTGTGATGTTCACGGCAGGCGTAGTGAGCCAGTCGTCGGCATCGTTTAAGGAGCTGTAGGTATAAGCAGCCCATCTGCCGAGAACTTCACCAGTTATGTAATCTGTTGAAGAAAGTACCCTCCAAGTGGAGCCGTCCTCATTGGCATCGATAACTGAGAACAGGTCGAACGTGCTCTCGTTGGCGAAGTCAGCAGTATAGGGCACTTCCAGCGGATTGCCGATGGCCATCTTGTTTGAATAGCCTTCGCTGCTTGCGAAGCCTTCGTTGCCGGCAATGACAGAATAGTAGACAGCTGTCATCTCGTCAATAGCCAGCTCCTCGCTGAACTCAGTTTCGTAAAGAATTTCGGATGCGCCGTCGATATGACCATTCAAGTACCTGACAACGATGTAGCCTACATTGCCAACGTAACCATTGTGGACACCAGTGGTGACAGCATCCCACGTAACGGTAGCTACGCCGTCAGCATAGTTGAATACGACGTTCTGAGGAGTTGAGGGCTCGTCCAGGCCGAACCACTGCTTAATCTTGTTCGACTTGGGGCTCATGCCAGCGTCGTTCTTCGTGGTGACAAAGACGGTCTGCATGCCAGCAGGCACGGTCACCTCGACGCTCACTTCCTCACCAGCGGCGGTGATGCCTTCCTTCACCACTTCGCCAGCCACGTTCACATAGAAGTTCAGGCTGCCGCTCAGTTCCTCACCTGCAAAGGTGCTGCTGGGAGCGGTGAAGGTGATGGTGCCGGTCAGAGCATCGTCGACAAACTCGGCAGCCAGGTCGTTGACAGCTGCGGGAGCTTCATCTACGGCGGCAGGAGCCAGGACGACGGCGTCGGCCAGCTCAATAGCGCCAAGGTCGGCGACGAGGGAAGCCTCGGCTGTCTCCAGGTCAATGGTATAGAGAGAAGACGTTCCAGCCTCGAAGCAGGGGAAATAATAGAAGGTGTTGGTCTTCGGGTCGATTTCACCTGTGCAGAGATAATAGGTAGGTACGCCTGTCGAGCCAACCAGCTCAGCTTCGCCAGTGCCCAGGTCAATCTTGTAGAGGTCGCCATTGGTGTCAATGCCATAGCCCACGAAGTCGCTGGTGATACCGAAGGCCATCAGCTCGTTGCCCTCCCATGTGGCAATCGTGGAGCGTGTAAGATTCTCATAGTCTACTGCACCAAACTCGTAGGCAGCGCCATCAGCATCATAGAACACGCCATAGACTGTTCCGTCGGGAGCAGTGGCAGAGTCGTAAGTGCCCATGAGGCTAAAGTCGGAAAGGTCAACTATGTCGTAGGCATAGTCGTCCTCCGTGTACACCATGTGTAGCTCGGGGAAATAGAATGCACCTAAGAAGCTCTGCAGCTCATGGCCGTAGTAGATACCATCGGATAAACCACCGCCGTTACCGCCATTGAAATAGGTGTCCTCCACCAGATAATCGGGATTGGTGGGGTCGTTGGTATTGAACTGGTCAATACGATAGCCATCAGCACCAGGATAATAGATGGTGTTAGCCATAATGTCAGCACCGGCAGCTGAGACCAGCGACTGCCCATTGGCTATCTGCTGTACCTTCACGGTCTTGCGGGGCCCGATGGAGGCCACAGACGCGTTGGTTACGGCACCTTTGATGCCTTTGTACACCTTATGCTCCTTCATGTCCTTAGCAATGAAGGGATAAGCTTTTTCAAACTCCTGAGACAGAGAACGGGGCTCGCCAACGGCTTTCTTTACATAAGTCATGGCCTTAACCTCTTCTCTCGTGAACTTCAGTTGAGCCTGAACAGGTAATGCCAGCAGCATGGCTGCGGCAATCACGAAAAGAGATGTAATCTTTCTTTTACCCATGGTTTTTTAATAATTTGTTAAACTTAAGTTATTTATTAGTACTTTTTATGCAATATAACGTTACAGCCTGCAAAGTTATAGTTTTTTTTTAAAACTTGCAAGAAAAAAGTACAATTTGTTTGAAAACTAAATGATTTTTCTTTAAAGAATGTGTCAAAGAACACATTTTATTCGTATCTTTGCACAGAAAAAAGACGAATCGGATATGAACCACCCACTGGAGAACTTCCACTTCTGCCCGGTCTGTGGCAGCAGCTTCTTTATTATTAATAATGTAAAGAGCAGGAGATGCCACAACTGCGGCTTCACCTACTATGCCAACCCGTCGGGTGCCACGGCGGCATTCATCATCCGCGACGGACGGCTGCTGGTGGCCCGGCGTGGCAAGGAGCCGGCACGGGGCACGCTCGACCTGCCGGGCGGTTTCATCGACATGGACGAGACGGCCGAGGAGGGCATGGCCCGCGAAATACGCGAGGAGACCAGACTGGAGGCGCTGCGCATGGATTATCTGTTCAGCCTGCCCAACCTCTATGTGTACAGCGGCATGACCATCCACACGCTCGACCTCTTCTTCCGGGTGGAGGTGGCAGCCGACAAAACAGCTCAGGCCGACGATGATGCCGCCGACCTGATGTGGATCCCTTTGGAGGAGTTGCGCCCTGAGGAGTTCGGGCTAGGTAGCATCCGCAGGGCTGTGACTCGATTCCTGGAACGGATGCTACCCTAATACCTCCGCATGGCGCTCCCCTCCCCTCAAAGGGAAAAGCTACGGGTAGGCGACCGCAGGTCGCCTGCTACCAAAGGGACGCAAGAATGCGGCTACCGCCGGAGAAATAAAACATGATCAGTCGATTCTGGGTCAACAGTTATGTCATTGCCTAGATGCTTGGCTGCTTCGCGCGCGCGTAATATAGGGCGCAAAAAAAGGAGCTATATGAGCTACTTTTGGGGTTATAACGCTGATTTCCAGATGGTTGTTTGTAGCTACAAGGCACTTTTTCGCGCTACTCTGTAGCTACAGGAGCGCTACACGACACGTACGCTTAAATTCTCTAGAGAATACCACAGAATAGTGCCGCTATTTTTTCAAATACTAACGCCGTTTGGAAAAATACGAACGCCGTTTGGGAAAATACTAACGCCGTTTGGAAACAACGGTTCTGCTCCTGATGTAGCTACAAAAGTAGCTCCTTTTCAGGTCTTGTAGCTACAAGTAATTGTCTGACTTTTATTTTGTTAACCCCTAAAGTAGCTCCTGTAGCGCCTTTTTTTCGTTATTTCTATAATAGGTTGTAATATTGGCAAGATATAACAGTCGACCCTAGGAATTCTTCTCCGGCGGTAGCCGCATTCCCGACCTTAGGTCGGAAATGCGCCATGCGGAAAAGTCAATTCAGGTCAACTGCTATATTGTTGCCCAAAAATATGTGTTCACGCGAGGGAATAGCCCCGGAGTGGACTGCTAGCCGCGTACTTCCCAGATGTCGTTGGTCTCCAGCAGCTCGGTGAAGTTGTGGTACTTCTTCTGGGCTGACACCTCTTCTATCTGGGCGTAGACTGCATCGTTGTAGGTGGGCGCCTCGACGTCGCGGATGACGCCAAGAGCGATGGGGAATCCCTCCTCGGGAGTCATCATGGCGAGCTTCAGCTGCAGGGTGTTGTCCTCGCAGTGGGCATCGTGCACGAGGATGTCGTCCAGCGTGTAGCCGTCCTTGCCTATCTCCACCACCTTCAGGCCGAAGCCCTGCTGCACGAGGCCGTACTCATTGTTCTCGCCGAAGACGAGCTTCTCGCCGTGGCGCACGTAGATGGCGTTCTTGCGGCGCCCCTCGTTGTTGTAGACAATGTCGTGGCAGTGGTCGTTGAAGATGACGCAGTTCTGCAGCACCTCAGTCACCGAGGCACCTTTGTGCTCGTAGGCGGCCTTCAGCACCTCCACGCTGCCCTTGGCATCGGTGGCCACGCAGCGGGCGAAGAAATGGCCTCGGGCTCCGAAGCACAGCTCGGCGGGACGGAACGGGTCTTCCACCGTGCCGTAAGGGCTGGACTTCGAGACGAAGCCACGGGGTGAGGTGGGGGAGTACTGCCCCTTTGTCAGACCGTAGATGCGGTTGTTGAGCAGGATCATGTTCAGGTCGATGTTCCTGCGGTTGGCATGGATGAAGTGGTTGCCGCCGATGGCCAGTCCGTCGCCGTCGCCGCTCACCTGCCATACGGTGAGTTTAGGGTTGGCGATTTTAGCGCCGGTGGCGATGGCTGCGGCACGACCGTGGATGGTGTTCATGCCGTAGGTGGCCATGTAGTGGGGCAGGCGGCTGCTGCAGCCAATACCGCTGATGACGGCCACGTTCTCGGGAGCCACGCCAATCTCGGCCATGGCCTTATGCAGGGAGGCCAAGAAGAAGTGGTCACCACACCCCGGGCACCACCTGGGCTGCCCTTTCTTGAAATCTTGTGCTGTATATGTACTCATAATACCTTTTTTTATTATTGCAACGTCTTTTTTTGTACAACGAATTTAGACGGATTACACGAATTGGAACGAATTCTATTTTTATTTCACGAATTATTCTTATATTTCATGAATTTTCATATTTCACGAATTCTATCCAACGGGGAATCGTTTATAGACTAACGAGGATTCACCGAAATTGATTAGGAGCGAAAGTTTGAATCCCGCCACTTTTGCATAATTAATAGCTTGTGAATAATGAATATCATCAAGTTCTTTCACTGCTTTTAGCTCAACGATTATTTTATCGTAACAAATGAAATCAGGAACGTATGTACCATCAAGAGTGATGCCTTTGTAGGATGCGTGCATGGTTATCTCTCTCTTAAACGGAATACCACGCTCACGGAACTCGATAGCAAGGGCATCCTGATAGACCTTTTCTGTGAAACCTGGCCCCAAGATGCTATGCACCTTCATAGCCGCTCCAATAATGGCAAAACTTTCTTGTGCGTACCTCATTTCAGAATGTTGTGAAACCATAAATTCGTTCAATTCGTAAAAATCTATTCGTGACAATTCGTGAAATTCGTTTCAATTCGTTGTTTTAAAATCACATTAGCGTTTTAAAGTAATCTACCAGTTCCTCGACCACAAACGGTTGTCCCTTCACCTGGTTGAACTGATAGGGCGTGAAGTGGTCGACTTTTATGCGGAGGTAGGCAGCCAGCTGGCCCATGTTCTGTTCGGCCACCACCACCTTCTTGTAGCGTGAGAGCACCTCGGCGGTATTGGCAGGCAGCGGGTTGAGGTATTTGAAGTGTGTCTGTGCCACCTTATGGCCTGCAGCGCGCAGCTCGTCCATGGCGGCGCGCAGATGGCCGTAGGTGGAGCCGAAGCCCACGATGAGCAGGTCGGCATCGGCGACGTCGCCGTCCACTTCGAGGTCGGGCACCTGTATGTTGGCAATCTTCTGCTGGCGCAGGCGCGTCATCAGGTCGTGGTTTTCGGGGTTGGTGGAGATGGCGCCGGTGTTGGAGTCTTTCTCCAGTCCGCCGAGGATATGAGTGAAGCCCTCGCGACCGGGTACAGCCCAGTAGCGGGTGCCGTTCTCGGCGCGCATGTAGGGTGTCCACTTTCCCTTCAGCTCCTCAGGAACATAGGGGGGATTGATGGGGTCAAGCTTGTTGATGTCGGGCAGCTTGAAGGCGCCGGAGCCGTTGGCCACAAAGGCGTCGGTCAGCAGCACGACGGGCGTCATGTGCTCCAGGGCAATCTTACTGGCCTGGTAGGCGGCGTCGAAGCAGTCGGTGGGGCTGGTGGCAGCCATCACCGGCATGGGGCTCTCGCCGTTGCGGCCGAAGAGCACTTGCAGCAGGTCGGTCTGTTCCGACTTGGTGGGCAGGCCGGTAGCGGGGCCGCCGCGCTGCACGTCGAGCACGACGAGTGGCAGCTCCATGATGACGGCCAGGTTCATGGCCTCGCTCTTCAGGCAGATGCCGGGGCCGGAAGTGCTTGTCACGCCCAGCGCACCGGCGAAGGAGGCGCCGAGGGCTGAGGCACAGCCGCTGATCTCGTCCTCGCACTGCACGGTGATGACACCGCACGACTTGTGCTTCGACAGCTCGTGAAGCACGTCGGTGGCGGGGGTGATGGGGTAGGAGCCCAGGTAGAGCTTCAGCCCGGCCTTCTCGGCGGCGGCAATGAAGCCATAGGCTGTGGCCTTGTTTCCGGTGATGTCCATATAGCGGCCGGGTTCCTTATGTTTCGACTCCACGCGGTAGACGTTGACCGTCGAGGAGTGGGTGTTGTGGCCATAGTCGAAGCCGGCCTGGATGACCTTGATGTTGGCCTCGGCAATGGCGGGTTTCTTGGCGAACTTCTCGCGCAGGAAATTGGCCACCAGGCTGAGGTCGCGGTCGAAGAGCCAGCAGACAAGTCCGAGTGCGAACATGTTTCGGCATTTCATCATGGCTTTCATGTCCATGCCCGAATCGGCCAGTGCACTCTTCACCATCGTCGTCAGCGGACACTGGATGACGCGGTCGGGGTCTATGCCCATCTCGCCGAGGTAGTCGGCGGTCTTGAACTGTGCCTTCTCCAGGTCTTTCGGGCCGAAGGAGTCGGTGTCGATGATGATGGTGGCCCCCGGCTTGGCATAGCGGTACTGTGTCTTCAGGGCGGCGGCGTTCATGGCTACCAAGACGTCGCATTTGTCGCCGGGGGTGTAGACCTTCCCGGAGCCGATGTGCACCTGGAATCCCGACACGCCGGTCAGCGAGCCTTGCGGGGCGCGGATGTCGGCGGGATAGTCGGGGAATGTGGATATGCCGTTGCCAACGGTGGCACTGACCGTAGAGAAAATGTTACCGGCCAGCTGCATGCCGTCGCCGGAGTCACCGGAGAAGCGCACAACGACCTGGTCTAGTTCTTTCACTTCCAATTGTTCAGCCATAGTTTATCTGTTTTGTCAATAATAGTCCTTATACGAAATACTTGATTCTCACTTGATGATTTTCTTCCCGTTCCTGATGTAGAGGCCCTTGCGCAGTGCGTCCACCCGCTGGCCCTGCAGGTTATAGGCGGGAGCCTCTGCCTGGTCGGCATGGATGTCGCTGATGGCATTGGGGATGGGCTTCGCCTTCACGGTGAGCTTGCCGCTCTTGAAGGTCATCACGTAGCTCTCCGGCTCGGCACTTACCGTCACCTCGTAGACGCCGGCAGGGGAATTCTCGTCGGCATCGGTGACAAACTGCGGCTCCTCCAGCCAGACGGGGTCTCCTTCATGGTCGAGGAGTCCCTTGAATGAAAGCTGGAACTCCGGATTCGGCTCTCCCTCCATTCGCTCTGCGTCGAGGACGGTAGCCTCTGTGCCTTCCACCTTCCGCACGATGATATATCCGTCGATGAAGTTCACCATCTCCGGATTCTTCACCGTTCCGGGCAGCAGACGGATGGTGTAGCGGCCGGCCGGCGACCATTGTGTGGCCTCGCAGACCAGCACCGGCTCGCCCTCTATGTCGTCGCCCGACACATTATAATATATCTTGGGGTTCTCCTCGCCATAGTAGCGTATGGTATTGCGCACCTTCACGCTGGTTCCCACCTGCATCACGTTCTTCTCGCCGAAGTCGCTCCACTGTGCCGACTGCAGGTATTTGGTCTTCATGCCGCTCTTCACGTAGAGCGTCGCACGTCCGAAGGGCAGGTCACGGAACACGCCGGCTCCCTGCAGCTTGGGCACCTTCTTCGACAGGATGCGCAGCTCAAACAGGCCTGTGCAGCCGCTGAAGGCCTCGCGGCCTATCGTGGTGACCGTCTCCGGCAGACGCAGGCGGCGCAGCGAAGAGCAGTCCTTGAAGATGCTGTCGGGCACGAGGTTGTTCTCCAGTTGGGTCTTCGAGATGTCCAGTATGCGCAGGCGGCCTTCGGTGGGCTCGCCGTTGGCGTCCCATCCTGCCAGATAGCGCAGGTAGCGCAGGTCGTCGCCGTTGAGCGGCCCCTCTACGGTGAGGGTGCCAATCCGGCTGTTCTCAATGGTGTCGGTAAGCTCGATGGTCTGTTGCAGCTGTCCGGCCTCGGCCACAATCACCTCTTCCTTGCGCAGCACCGAGTGGTTGTTGCTCTTGATGCCGATGATCATGTCCTGGCCCATGTTGAAGTTATAGCCTGCCGGGTTGAGCTGGCTGATGAAGAACATGCCGTCCTCTTCACCGGCCCATCCCCAGTTCACCGACACCTGGCCCTCGGCGTTGTAGCCGTCGAAGACGAAGGCATGGCCGCCACTGAACCAGCTGCTGCCGGCGTAGTACATGGGGCCGTTTTCCGACAGCTCCTGGTAGATGATGTTCATCCATTCCGCCTCACCATAGTTGTCGCGCTCCAGGCACTCCGCATCCTCAAATCCGAAGTATTCGCGCAAGCCCTGTGCGGCATCGGGCGAATAGGCGCCACTGCCCTCATTGGGACCGCCATACTGCATGTCGGCAGCCACGCCGCAGTCGCGCATCAGCAGTGCCACGGCATCGGCCTGCTCCTGGGAGTACTCTCCCGGGGTATAGATGTCGAGCATGTTGAGCCAGTCGTAATAGTCTTCCTCGAAGACGGCATGTACGGCCTCGCCATTGGTGTGGTTAAAGGGGTAGTAGATGGTGCGTTCGCCCTGTCCGTGAGGTGGTGTCTTGTGGTAGTTCAGCACCTGGGCCATGGCCGTTGCCACGCAGCCCGTGAGGCACTTCACCGCCCCGTTGAACGTGGGACACATATTATTATATGGCTCTGTCTGATTCCATTTCGAAGTGACCATCGACGGCACCTCGTCGGGATAGTACAGCGGATCGGGCGTGGTGACCTGCATCGGCGAGTTGCTCTGCACCATCTGGCGCGCTGCCTCGGCCGTGGCCAGAAGCCACCACTCGAAATTAGGGTTCTTGCCGCCGGAATAGCGGGCGGCCGACACACCCAGCACGGCAGGCATCAGGTCGTCGGCAGCGATGACGGCGAATCCGCCGTCCTCCGTACCTATCACCTGCACTTGCTCAGTACTTCTCAGCACCTTCAAAGGAACGTTCGACGGTGCCAGATGACGTGCCGAACGCTGCTGGTTGATGGCCTGTCGGGCGGCAGCCTCCATCTGAGCTTTCGTGCGAGGAGCAGCCACCGCTGCCAATGCGGTAAGCATCAGCACGGCCAAGAAAACGAACACTTTTCTCATACTTCTTTATAACAATTAATTACATAATTTGCAAATTGGGTGCAAAAGTACAAATTTTCTTCCGAAAAATAATCAAATTACCAAACTTTTTATCTATCTTTGCACCAAAATCTTAAATCCTTGCAATGAAATGAAAAATATTCTGGTCATCGGCTCAACAGGACAGATAGGTTCTGAGCTGACAATGGCGTTGCGCCACAACTATGGAAACGACCACGTGGTGGCAGGTTACATCAAGGGGGCAGAGCCTCATGGCCCGCTGGCCGACAGCGGTCCCATGGCCCTGGCCGACGTCACCGACGGCGAGGGTATCGCCGCCATCGTGAAGCAATACCACATCGACACCATCTACAACCTGGCCGCCCTGCTCTCCGTGGTGGCCGAGAACAAGCCCCGTCTGGCCTGGCAGATAGGCATCGACGGGCTGTGGAACATCCTGGAGGTGGCCCGGCAGGAGCACTGTGCCGTGTTCACCCCCAGCAGCATCGGCTCCTTCGGCCTGGAGACCCCCCACGACATGACGCCGCAGGACACCATCCAGCGGCCGCGCACCATCTACGGCGTGTCGAAGGTCACCACCGAGCTGCTCAGCGACTGGTATCACTTCAAGTACGGCGTGGACACACGCTCCGTGCGCTTCCCAGGCATCATCAGCTATGTCACCCCGCCGGGCGGCGGCACCACCGACTATGCCGTCGACATCTACTACTATGCCGTGCGCGGGGAGAAATTCACCTGTCCCATCAAGGCCGGCACACGCATGGACATGATGTACATGCCCGATGCCCTGCGCGCCGCCATCCAGCTGATGGAGGCCGACCCGTCGCGCCTCATCCACCACAACGGCTTCAATGTGGCCGCCATGAGCTTCGACCCCGACATGATTTTCCATGCCATCAAGAAGCTGCGTCCCCAGTTTGAGATGGACTACGACATCGACCCGCTGAAGCAAAGCATCGCCGACTCGTGGCCCGACATGATGGACGACTCCTGCGCCCGCCGCGAATGGGGCTGGGAGCACCAGTATAATCTCACACAGATGACGGTCGACATGCTCGACAAACTGAGCAAGCGACTGCTTGGAGAGAAGAATGAAGAATGAAGAGTGAGGAATGGGGAATCTGGTAGCATCTGAACTGTTTGACATCTGCAGAGCGCTTGCACAAAGCCCGCCTGGCGCAGCGTCCACCCGGCGCCTGCACGAGGTGCTGGTGCTCACCGCTGCCGAAGGCTGCAGCAGACAGGGTGGGGCATTCGGCAACCTCTTCGCGCAAGTAGACTACCTTGGCAAGCGGCTGGGGCTGGACACCGAGCTGTGCATCAGCCTGCAGACGGCCCGCCGTCATACCAACACCGGCGCACCCATCAGTGCTGAAGACTGGCCTTACGACATCATGGCCGTGGCACGCCTCGTCGCCGCCGTCTTCAAGGCCGACGTGCCGGGCACGCTGCTGAGCCTCCTGCCGACTCACGACAGGCCGCGCCCCAAGGGCTTGCGCATCAACATGGAATACCTGCGCTGCATTGTCAACAGCGTGAACGACATGTACGTTCTGGCCGACACCGACGACGGACAGATAGCCATAGACTACCGCAACACCCAGGACGGCCGCGACTTCGCCTACCTGCAGAAGCTGCTCAGGCCAGGCATGCAGCTGAACCTGCTCGACAGCCACATTGAAGAAAACCCTTCCAGCCCCGCTTCCACCCCGCCGCTCCCGCACGTCATCCCCGGCATAGTAGTCGTCGAGCCAGACTTCCTCATCGACATCTCCTCCCTTGCGGCTTGCTTCACCAACTATGGCCACCATCCGCTCCTCTACACCCTCAACCGGCTGAAGGATCCCCCCAACTCCCAAGCCACCCTCCTCGGAAACTTCGCCGGCACCGCCCTCGACGACATCATCACCGCCGCCCGTTCCGCCTCCCGTCCCGTATGGAGCGGTATTACCGCTCCCCCTCCCGCCTCCCGTCCCGTATGGAGCGGTATTACCGCTCCCCCTCCCCCTCCCGCTCCCAGCCCCCCTCCCCCTCCCGCTTCCCCTCTCGCCTCTTCCCTCCAGCGCTCCTTCCGCGAGCAGGCCCTTCGCTACTGCGCCTGCCCCGACTTCGATGCCGAAAAGTTCATTCTCCAGGCCGAGGAACAGATGAAAAACATCCGCGAGGCCGTGGCAGCCCTTCCTTCCCTCGCCGCTCCCTCCTCCTCTCCCCTCTTGGAGCCCTCCTTCATCTGCGAGCACCTGGGCCTTCAGGGTCGTGTCGACCTGATGACCAGCGACATGAGCCTCCTGGTGGAGCAGAAGTCGGGCCGCAACCAAAAGATTGACCGCCAGAGCCACGACAGCCACGGCCTCCAGCTGGAGAACCACTATGTGCAGCTGCTCCTCTACTACGGCGTGCTGCGCTACAACTTCGGGAAGACCGACCGTCAGGTGGACATGCGCCTGCTCTACTCCCGCTATCCCGCCAGCAAGGGACTGCTCACGGTGAACTACTACCGCACGCTGCTGCGCGAGGCCATCGTCCTGCGCAACAAGATTGTGGCCACCGAGCTGCTCATCGCCCGCGACGGCTTCCACCGCATCCTGCCCCTGCTCACCCCCGACTTCATCTACAAAGATGTACGCCGCGACGAGCATTTCCACCGCTATGTCCTCCCCGAAATATCCCTTCTCACCTCCCACCTCTCGCTGCTCACCCCCCTGGAGCGGGCCTACTACGAGCGGATGCTCACCTTCGTCTACCGCGAACAGCTGGCCGACAAGCTGGGCAGCAGTGAGAGCCGCCTGCACCACACCTCCGGCTGCACCGCCGACCTCTGGCAGATGTCCCTTCAGGAGAAGGTAGACAAGGGGAACATCATCATGAGCTCCTCGCCGCCGTCCACCGTCAATTTCCGCCTTGGCGACATGGTCTATCTCTACAACTACGAGGGCGAGCCCGACGTGCGCAAGAGCATCCTCCTCAAGGGGTCGCTGCTGGAGATGACCGCCGACACGGTGACCGTCATGCTGAACAACGCCCAGACCCCTCTCACCGTTCACTACGCATCCGATGGTACGCGCTGGGCCATAGAGCAGGGCGGCAGCGACGTGAGCACAACCTCCTCCATCCGCTCGCTCCACCGCTTCATCACGTCCAGTCCCCGCCGCAAGGCGCTCTTGCTGGGACAGCGGCCTCCCGAGGCCGACACGTCCCTGCGCCTCTCACACACCTACCATCCCGACTACGACGACGTGTTGCTGCGCATCCAGCAGGCACGCGACTACTTCCTCCTCGTGGGACCGCCCGGCACGGGCAAGACCAGCATGGCTTTGCGCTATATCGTAGAGGAAAACCTCTCTCAGCGCCTCACAGGGAAGGGTGAGGGCCATGCAGCAGCCATCCTCCTGACCGCCTACACCAACCGTGCCGTCGACGAGATATGCGCCATGCTCTTAAACATAGCCTCCTCCCTTCGGGGGGAGGTTGGAGAGGGGCTTGCCTCCTCCCTTGGGGGGGAGGTTGGAGAGGGGCTTGCCTCCTCCCTTCGGGGGGAGGTTGGAGGGGGGCTCTTCCTCCGTCTGGGCAAGACCGCCTCGTGCGACGAGCGCTTCCGTCCTTATCTGCTGGATACAGCGCTGGCCGACACCCGCAAACTGGACGAGGCACGCAGCCTCATCGACCGTACGCCCATCATCGTGGCTACCACCTCCATGCTTCAGGCACAGCCGTGGCTGCTGCAGATTAAGCATTTCTCGCTGGCTGTCGTCGACGAGGCATCGCAGATTCTGGAACCCGCCATCATCGGCCTGCTGGCCAGCGACGCCATCGACCGCTTCGTGCTCATCGGCGACCACAAGCAGCTGCCAGCCGTGGTGCAGCAGCCGCCCGGACAGAGCGTCGTCGCCGAGCAATGTCTGCGTGACATCGGCCTGGACGATTGCCGCCATAGCCTCTTCGAACGCCTGTTGCGCTGGGAGCGCCGGCAAGGGCGCACCCAGTTCGTCGGCACCCTCCACACTCACGGGCGCATGCACCCCGACGTGGCCCGCTTCCCCTTGCAGCATTTCTACCAGCGCGAACAGCTGCAGGCTGTCCCCCTGCCTCACCAGCAGGAGACATCACTGGCCTACGACCAGCCCGCCCGTGACCAGCTGGACGAGCTGCTGAAGACGAGAAGACTGCTGTTCCTGTCTCCTGCTGCCGAGGAGACAGTCAAGGGGACAGCCGAAGATGCCGCCGAGGAGACAACCGAGGGGACAGCCGAAGATGCTGCCGAGGGAGCTTTCATCGCCGACCTCCTCGCCCGCATCTATCGCTTCACCGCCTCGCATTTCGACCCCGCGAAGACCGTCGGCGTCATTGTGCTCTACCGCCGCCAGATAGCCCTCATCCGCCAGTCCCTGCCACCCTCTCTCCAAGGGAAGCTGGAGAAGGTGTCCATCGACACAGTAGAGCGCTACCAGGGCAGCCAGCGCGATGTCATCATCTGCGATTTCTCCATCAGCCACCGCTACCAGCTCGACTTCCTGACTGCCACCACCTTCACCGACGACGACGGCCAGCTCATCGACCGCAAGCTGAACGTTGCCCTGACACGTGCCCGCCGCCAAGTGATTGTCGTAGGCCACCCCGACCTCCTGGGCCAGGTTCCCCTATACCGCCAGCTCATGGAGGCAACACCTCAGCCATGAAAATAGGCAACAATATAGCAGTTGACCTATATTTACTTTTCCGCATGGCACATTCCCGACCTAAGGTCGCCTACCCGTAGCCTTTCCCCTCCCTTTAAGGGGAGGGGCAGGGGCTACCGCCTGAGACGTCCCGGGTCAACTGCTATATTATTGTCTGACTCAACTTTCGCAAGCTCGTTTCTGAACGCAGAGCCGCAGAGTTTCAGAGAATTACATGACAATAGTTGGAGCGCGCAGAGGGTGGCAGAAGCCACCTGCAAAGCACGCAAAGGTCGGCGGGGCAA